>NPIF01000407.1_pt1 | contig 66065 bp, 58 predicted proteins | sample 8637461 | NCBI WGS metagenome assembly NPIF01 (sample SAMN07420641, study PRJNA396082) | bioreactor metagenome | isolation source: sample BR12 brine-fed electro-methanogenic bioreactor BR | place: Japan: Kochi | collected 2016-12-09 | reverse complement strand
AAGACTTTTGCAACGGCCCCTTAAATATTTTAGATTATATTTTGTTTACTCCAGGACCAATTAGAGATGATGTTGAGTCTCCGTTTTCTTGAACTTTTATTTGAGATCTAATTCTATCATGAAGTAGAGCAACGTGAGATATCAATCCAATAGTCTTACCAGTTTTTGTAAGGTTATCAATTGCTTCTAGTGCACCAGTAAGTGTTTCTTCATCTAAAGTACCAAAGCCTTCATCTAGAAATAGTGTTTCTATTGAGACTTTTTTATTTAGTAGATCACTTAATCCTAATGCAAGTGAAAAAGATATAATAAATGTTTCTCCTCCACTAAGATTTGTAATAGGTCTTTTTATTGCAGCACTGTATTTATCTATAACTCCTAAACTTAATGAGGTTTTCTCTTTTTCTGTTATTCTATATAACTCATATCTAGGGAATAATTCATTTAATTTAATATTTGTATTTATTATTAAATAATCTAATGTAATAGCTTGTGCTATTGATTTAAAAGCTTTACCAGTAGCGCTCCCTATTAAATCATTAAGTGTTTTCCATTTACTAACTAGATGTTTTTGATCTGATATTTCTTTTTCTTGTTCTTTATATTTCTCTCTATTTTTATCATCTAGTTCTAGTTCTTTTTCCAAGCTTGATTTTAAAGAAATAGCTGCATCCCTTTTTCTTTTAAGAGTAATTTGTTTCTCTAGGGCAGTTTCTTCTGAGATAGGTATGTCTATTTTGTTTATCTCTTCTTTTTCTCTAGTTATTTCATTGTTTAAAGTATTGTATTTAATATGTTTATTTTCATATTCTCTAATACTAGTTTCAATTTGGTTTTGTAAATCAATATCTAGATTATAAGTTAAAGCTTTTTCAAGTGTTTCGATATCAATTTTTATTAATTCTTTATCTATGCTATTTTTTAATTCTTTTAAATTTTTTTTATATTTTGAAATAGTTTCATTCGATGTTTTGATATTTTCAGTTTTCTTAATTATTTTGGTATTTAAAGGATTTAAGTTGTTTTCAAGCTCTTTAATTTCTTTATCAATTTTGACAATTACTTTAGATTGTATCTCAAACTCTTCATCACAGTTTTTATCTTCAAAGATTTTTTTTCTTTCTTTTTGTTGCTTTGATAATTTTTCATTAATAGAAGATGATTCTTTATATTGTATTTCTTTTTTGATTTCTAATTCATCCATTTCATTATTCAAATCAATAATTGTATTATTTATAGTTTTTATTTCATTAATTAGGGAATTTTTCTTGTCTTTATTTGTGTTATAAGTAGTAAATATATTACTTAATTCTTTATATGAATGTGAAATAGTAAAATTATCTAGTTTCTCTTTATGTTTGCTTTTTTCAACATTTAAAAGTTTTATATCCTCTTTTAATGAAGTAATAAAGTTCTCTTTTTCTTCTTTTAATTGTAAAGCTACTGATAGTTTAATACTTGTATCATTATATTCCTTTTGTTTTGATGTATATTCATTTTTTAGATTATTTAATTGTTTGATTTTTTCATTGTATTTATTGATTTCATTCTCTAAATCAAAGATTCTCTTATTTAGATTATTATCAAGGTTATCTTCAAGTATAATATCATCTATATATTCATTTTTAAGATTCTGTTCTTCTTCTTTTATAATAATTAGAGATGAATTAATAGATATTATTAAATCATTTTTTTCTTTAAAAAGTTTTGCTTTTTCTTCTTCTCTTTCTTTGAGTTCTTTTTCTAATTTTTGTAAAGAGGAGTCTTTAATTTCTAAAATAGATGGATGAATTCTTGATCCACAAAGTGGGCAAGGCTTTTCTTTTTCAAGTAGATGGATATAGCTTTTGAGTCCAATTATTTCTTTTTCTTTCGAAACAAAGGTCTTTATGCTTATAATTTCTTTTTCAATATTGGATATTTCAATATCAAGATTATCTGCTTTTAAAGTATTTTCTTTATTAATTTTCAAATATTTGTAATATTTAATATATGATTCTTTTGACGATCGTAAAATATTTAATTCTTTATTTAATTTATCTATATTAATAGATATATCTAAATTAGGATCAAAGATTTTGTTTTGTTCTTTCTCTATTTCTTGTAGTTCATTTATTACATTATTATGGCTTTCTTTAAGAGTTAGGAAATTGTTATTTAGATCTTTAATAAGATCTATTTCTTTTTTTAGAAAATTTTCTTTTTCATCTATTTGATTTTTTGTTTTTATAAAATTATCAAGGCTGTCTAAAACTTTATCTTGATTATCTTTATATTTGTTTAGGTGAGTATTGTTATGAAAATATTCTTCTATCGATGAAAGGGAGATTTCCTTTTCTTTTAATGATTTATTAGTTTTGTCTATTTGTATCTTAATATTATCAATTGATTTTGTTAAATTATCTAATCTTTCTTTAGATAGGTTAAATAGATTAAGAGAGCTAATGATATTATTATCAATTTCTCTAACTTGTTTAATTAATATAGATAGTTTATTTAGATTTCCATTTTCTACTTCTTTTTCACATATCTTTTTATCTAATTTTTGTTTCAATAAATTCTGTTTATTTTCATTTTCTTCTAGTGTTTTTATAAGGTTTTGTTTTTTTATAACTTCATTATCTATATCAGAAATGAGATTATTAACTTGAGTATTCAGTTCAATAATAGGTTTTACTTTATTATAGTTAGCTATTGCTTTGATGTTAGAAGTATTTTCTTCACTTGCAGTATTTAATTCGTTTTTTAGAAGAATCAAATTATCTTCTTTTGTAGATAGTTCTTCTAGTTTTTTGTAATAGGATAGTATTTTATCATTTTCAAGTATTTCATTGTCTTTTTTAATTATATATTCTTCTTTTTCTTTTATTGTGTTGAACATATTGGATGATTCTTCAATTGTTAAAAGGTAAATACCTTCTAATAATTGCTTTAAATTATCTAATTTGGTGTTTTCTTCTTTGTGGTGTTCAAAGATTTTCTTACTTATTTCACTATAGATTTGTGTTCCTGTAATTTGTTCTAGTATATCAGCTTTTTCCTCGTCCTTAGCTTTAAGAAAGATGTCAAAACTACCTTGGGCAAGCATTACTGTTTTACTAAATTGATTAAAATTAAGTCCAATTATATTTTGAGTTACATCTTCTAATTTTGTATTTTTAGTTACTAAGTTTTTATTTGTTTCTAAATTAAAGAGTGCTTGTTTCTTCCCTTGAAGATTTCCATCTGGATTGTTTCTAGATCTATGTTGATTAAAAGTTGCTCTATATTTTACACCTTTTGTTGAAAAGATTACTTCTGAGCTACACTCTCCACTGTGCTTGTTCATTAATTCATTAGCAGTTCCAGTTATTTTTCCTTGCCTAGTAGTTTCTCCATACAATGCAAGAGTTATAGCATCAAATATTGTTGATTTTCCACTTCCTGTTTTTCCAGTAATTAAAAAGATGTTTTCTCTAGTTAATTCAGGATTGTCGAAATCAATTTCCCATTTACCTTTTAGTGAGTTAATGTTTTCAAATTTTAGATTATGTATCTTCATGCTTTTTTAGCCTCATCTTCAACTTCAGTTACTACTTGATTAAATAACATCATTAATTCTTGATCTTTTAAAAGTTCTTCATCACTTTCTTTAAATGTCATTTCAAAGATTTGTTTAGGATTAAGGTTTTCAAGAGATACTTTTTTATTAAATGTTTGCTTGTATGTAATGTTACTTTCTATTTTTATCATTATAACTACAAAATGATTCTTTAATTCTTTACTATATTTATCTATTTCTTCATTAATAGAACTTTCAATGGTACTGCTGTTATAGAGTATTTCTACATAAATAGGATCTTCTTTATAATCAACTGTGATAGTTTCATCTATTTTAGTTAATTGTTCTTTTATGTTATCAATTGATGTTGATTTAATTTGAACAAGGTTTAAGAATTTAGGTAATTTTATTGACTGCTTTTCAAATGTTTTGTTGTTAAATGTTAATTTAGTAATTTGCTTTGTAGTTTTTTCTCCAAAATTTAATGTAATAGGGGAGCCACAATATGTTATGTTTTCATCATTATTTACTATTTGAGGTTTGTGAATATGCCCTAATGCATAATAATCAATATTTTTGGGGAAGGAGTTTGAATTAATTGTTTTAAGCTTACCTACATATATATCTCTATGCTTTTCTCCTTCTATTGTTGTAGGATTAGTGTTTCCAGTTGCAAATAAATGCATTAGAGAAATAGTTGGAAGTGTTAAATCTAACTTATCTTCAATATATTTTTCTACTTTTGAAAAATGATTAGTTAAAGCAGATTCTAGTTCTTTTTCAATATCTAATATTGAATTTGATTCAAGATTAGGTTTTAAATCCTTTTCTCGTAAATAAGGGATAGCTACTATATTACAATAAGGGATATTGTTTTCTTTTAGAGAAAATATCTGTTTCTCTATATTAGTTGAGGTAATTATATGTATATTTTTTAATTTCAAAAAAGGTGTTGCTAAATCTAACATTGAAGCTAAATCATGGTTTCCACTTATTATTACTGTGTCTTTTAATGTTTTTATATTTGATAATCTTTCTAAAAACTCATAGAAAACTTTTTGTGTTGATACACTTACATATGATGTATCGAAAATATCTCCACTTATTAATAATAAATCTATCTTTTCTTTTTCAATTAAATCTATTATGTAGTTGAAAAAGTGATTATGGGCAAATCCTATTTTATGTTTGTGTAAGTTTTTTCCAATGTGTATATCGCTAGTATGTAGAACTTTCATATAATTAACCTCAATTATTAAACTAATTATACTTTATTTACATGAATTTATCATTATATTTTAAGTGAAAAAACAGGCTTACAATTGAATAAGCCTGAGGGGTATATATATAAATAAATATCATAGGGGGATAATTATTATATATTATTTTTCAATTTCATTTTTTTTTGATAAATTATCAAAAACTAAAGCCTTATAACAAGTTTATTTTTTTAAAGCTTTTAATGTAATAATTTAATCTAATATTTGTATAGATAATTAATTATCTATAAACTATAACAAATATGCAATAATTTCAATAGTATTTTTAAAGATTAATTATTTATAAAAATATATTTTATTACTATTCAAATATTAAGCTTTTTTGATAATGAATTTGTTATATATCTTAATGTTAGACAAAAATTTGACTTATGTTAGTTGATTTGTGAAAATAAATACATAAGATTATTTCTTTGTGCTTATTTTAAAAATGGAGTGTTGTATGAAAAAAAAGTTAACATTAATTTATTATGCTATTATAGCAATCATTATTTCATCACTATTTCTAAGTTGTGATTTGTTTTTATCAAAGACTAATACAGGATCTCTAGTAATTGTATTAGAAGAAGATGGTTCTGTTTCAAGAACTTTGTTACCAGAAATATCAATGGATATATATTCATATACTATTAGTGGAGTAGGTCCAAATGGTTTATCATTTGAACAATCAATTTCACAATCTAGAGTATTTAGTAAGAATCAACTATTAGAAGGTTCTTGGGATATAAAAGTTGAAGGTTTCAATGTTGATGGAGTTTTAATAGCTGAGGGAGTCTCAACTGTTATAATTGAAGCTAATGAAATAACTCAAGCAGAAATTGCTCTTGAGCAAATTGATGGAAATGGTACTTTACAGTTAATTGTAAACTGGGAAGAAAATCTTCTCTCTCCAGGTTTGCAAATGGTATTATATGATATAAATGATCAAAGAGTTGGAAGTTATTTAAATGAGGATTTTATTTATCAAGATCAGAAAGGTGGTATTGAAATATTAAATCTTTCCTCCGGTTTTTATATAGCTGAAATAGTACTTTATGATGGGCCTGATAAAATTGGAAAAATTTATGAAACTATTAGAATTGTAAAAGATGAAATTACTAATGGAGAGGTATCGATAAATTTAAGAGATGTTGGAAACCTTGATTTAACTATTAATAAATCTTTAGTTGATCCTTTACAAATTTTTGTTAAAAGTGAGAACGTAGATAATATATTTAAATCAGGTGAAGAAGTAATTTATGTTGCTAATTTTTCTGAGGATGTTGATAGTTTTTCTTGGTTTTTAAATGGCAAATTTATAGCTAATGGTTCAAGAGTTTTAAATTTGGGCACAGATTTGTTAGTTGGTGATTATATCTTAACATGTATAGCTTCAACTCCTAAAAAATTAGGAAGCGAAAATGTTGAATTTAATGTAATTGAAGAAGAATACATCGATCCAAGTATAAATAGTGGATATACTTTCTCAGTTGATAATTTTGCACTTTTCCATAAAAATTATTTATTAAATACTGATATACAAACAAATTATGAAAGTGATTATGATTATTTAAGTACAGCTTATGAAATTGTTGATTATAGTGTTTTAGAAAATTATGAGGGTTCTTTATCTACTTTATTTGATGAGTTAAATTTTGCTGTGGGTGAATCAGCTTGTGTAAAATATAACGGCGAGTTAGAAGATAAAGGAAATCCAAATTCTGAATCTGCTATTTATTTTATTACTCGTATGGATGGATCTATTGCAAGTGATTTCTATTATATTGATTCAATAGAAAATACTACTTGTGTATTATCTTCTCATCCTTATTTAGATGATGATAAATATGTGAAAATACTAACTTATTATGAAGATAAAACTGATTATGGAAGTTATTTTGAGGATTTATTTAATGTTGATCCTAATGATTATTTATAATAATTAGTTTTAAGTTTGTAAAATATTAACAATAAAGCTTAGCTTTGCTTATTGCTTGCTAAGTTTTTGTTTTCATTTATAAAAATAAGATATTTCTAAAAAGTTCCATAAATTATATGATTACAATTATTACATTTATTGTTTGTAAGATTATTTTCTATCTCACTTTTAATACTTATTTGATTTTGATGATTCTTTATTAATATTTTATTGCAGTTAGGACAAATAGTTGGATAGGTCATTAATGTATTTCCTCCATATATATAAGGAATATTATACCCTCTTGCAATTTGTACCATTTTTTTTAGGAACTGCTCACTTGTAGCTTCAATATTGCTCATTTTATAGTTTGGGTAAAACTTACTTAAATGCCAAACTTTAACATGGTATTCTTCAAGTTTTTTTGCTAATTCTTTAATTATTTCTTTTGTATGTATTTTTTCAATTAAAAGGGTTGTTATTTCTACATGATTTCCTTGCTCTATTAAGTATTTAATTCCATCAAGAACTGGGAGAAGTTTTCCTTTACAAATTTTTTTATAATATTCATCATTACCCTTTAAATCGATGTTAAAAGCATCAATTAAAGGAGATAATTTTTCTCTTGATTCTTTAGAAAAACTTCCATTAGTTACCATTATTGTCTTTATATCATGCTGTTTTGCAAGTTTTGCAACATCTATTACATAGTCTTGCCAAACTATAGGTTCACTATATGTGAAACTTATGGACGGTAAGTTATACTTTATAGCTTTATTTATTAATTGTTTTGGAGATATATAATTTAAATTATTACTTCTTTTTTTCTGTGATAATTGCCAGTTTTGGCAAAAATCACATTTAAAATTACAACCAGCCTCTGCTAGTGATAATGTTCTTGTTGCTGGAAGGAAATGATATAGAGGTTTTTTCTCTATTGGATCTATTGCAATAGCTTCTAAATATCCATAATTAATGTTTAATAATTTATTTTCTTTATTTTCAATTACGTTACAATATCCTTTTTGATTATTTTTGATATCACAGTGTCTATAACAGAAATTACATATCATATGATATTCCTTTTATACTAATTAATAATTAGAAAACTTCTGCTTGAAATGTATAAATCATAGCTTCTGGATTTTTATAATCATCTTGATTTAAACCCGCTTTTCTACATAATGCTGATAGTAATTCCTCTTTTGACCAACCTGTTTCAGTAGCTACTTGAGGAAGAAATACTGCTTTATTATATCCTAATGCTATAATTATACCATCTCGTGATAAAATAAAATCACTTAAGTTTTTAATTAATTTAGGTTCAGTCAATACTGATATTTCAAATTCAATAAAATTGAATTCTTCTTTAGTAACAGGTTCAAATCTATAGTCTTTAAATGCAGCATCAAGGGTTAATTCAATTATTTGTTGATATAGGGGTTTAATTGCGTAAATATTTCCAATACAACCTCTTAGATACCCATTTAGCTTAAGTGTAACAAAAGCTCCGACTCTTGAATTTATTTTAGAGGCATCTATTTCTTTATATTCTAATCCTAAACTTTTAGCTAAAGTATTTTTAGATAAATCTAATAATAGTTGTTTTTCTTCATTACTCATTATTTATATCTCCAAGCTAAAGTAAGGTATGATACAAAACTATTGTCAAAAAGTGGATATTTGATTGAATTAGATTGTCCTAAAATATTACCTTCCATATTTTTTATTCGTGCTATTTCACTTATAAGTAACATAGGTGCTAATCCACAAATTGTTGCTTTTTCTTTGTAGGCAGTTTTTATTGTTGAATAAATATCTCCATTTATTAATTGATTTGCAATATCTCTATCATAATTGGTTACTTTATTTATGATTTCATCGTTTAGCTTGTTCCCAAAAGGTGTATAATTAAAATTTGAACCATAATGCGTAAAATCACTACTAGCTAATACAGCTGTTTCATCATCTATAGAGTCTAAAATTTGTTTTGCATAATTGTGTATATATGATAAATCATTAAATTCATTAACATGAGCAACACAAAGTTTTATGTCTTTTAGCTGTGAAATGAAAGGTAAAATCATCTCAACCGCGTGCTCTCTTTCTGTTGCTTTTTCATAATGTTTTTCAAAACAGGAAAGATTAAAACCTTCAATTGTGTTAAAAGGTGATTCGAAGGAAGTAAAATTACCACTTCCAATAACATTTTCTTTTAAGCTGTAATAATGAGATGGTGTTATTAAAAGGATTTTGTTAACATCCTCTTTTAACTGGTTAAAAAATAATTTAATTAATGGAGCAGAATAATATAATCCTGCATGAGGAACAACTCCAAATAGATATTGTTTATTTAATTTTTCTGGAGTTATTTTAACAAGTTTTTTTAGTTCATAATTATCACTTGGATACCAAGTTCCTTTAAATCTTAACTTTCTTTCCATATATTTATTATATCACTTACAATTTTAAAATAAAGAATGTTGTATTTCATATATTATAAAAAAATAAAAATATTTATTACTTAATCCTTTAAGTTTGAAGGGGTATTTTTTATAAAAAATATTAAAAGCTGATTAAAATAATAAATCTCATATTTTGCTTTTATTTTGTTAAGTAATAATATTTTCTATTTTAGGTTGATATTAAAAATTAGACAAAATTGTTGATAATTAATATTTTGTATGTAAAATAATGATAAGGGAACTATAAAATAATAATGGGATAATTTATGAAGAAATATAATAAATTTATATATTCAAGAGGTTTAATTATTTTACTGATTGCTGCTCTTTCAATTATTAATTTATTTGTTATTAATTTTATAATTTATTCTTCTATGAAGAATATAATTAAAGATTCTGTATTAAAAAATGAATTAGAATTAAGTAATAACTTAATCCATCAAACTATTAATCAAGAATTACAACCTTTAATAATAATCTCAAAAACTTTATCAAATGATTTCTTTATAATTGATTATCTAAAAGAAGAAACAAAAGATAAAGAATTTATGGTAGGATATCTAACTTCATTAAAAGAAATTAATAATTTTACTACATGTTTTTTAGTGGATGATAATGATCAACTTTATTATAATATGAATGGTATTTTTGAAATAAGTAATAATATGGAAGATGCAAAATGGTATTATGATTTTCTTGAAAGCGATGATATTATAGATATTAATATTAATGTAATAAATAATAATAATAATTTAGTTACTATATTTATTAATTGCAAAATTTATGACACTAATGATACTTTTCTAGGAGTAACAGGGGTTGGGATTGAATTAAACTCAATTCCTTATATCTTGAATCAATATGAAAATGATTATAATAGAGATTTGTATTTTATACATTATAATGGTGATATTATAGCTCAATCTTCTAATTCTAATCATACCATTTCTAATATATATGAATTTGAAAATATTGATAAAGAAAATTTTATTCCTTTTAAAGATGAATCATCTTTTTTAGAATTTAAAAATGAAGATAATATAAACTTTTTAAATTCAAATTATTTAGAAGACTTTGATTGGTGGATAATTAGTATACAAAAAGAATCATATGCTCTAAAAAATGTTGAACAAGTATTGATATTTACAATAATTATTCATACTGTTGCAATCATTTTGACATTGATTATTTGTGCTTTGATAATAAAAATACTTCAAAATAGAATGAAAAAATTGGCCACAATTGATGTTTTAACTGAATTAAATAATAGAAATAGTTTTGAAAATTCTCTAAATCAAGCGATATATATTAAGAGAAAGAGAAATGAAGATAGTTTTGTTTTATTAATAGATATTGATAAGTTTAAATTGATAAATGATATGTTTGGTCATCTAGTTGGAGATGAAGTATTAATTAGAGTTTCTAATTTACTTAAAGCGGTTATTGCTAAAACTGATAGTTTATTTCGATGGGGTGGTGATGAATTTGTTGTAATTTCTTATAATTGTACTAAATATGAAATAATAGAGCTTACTAGAAAAATATTTAATGATTTATTGGATTTAGGTTTTTATATTGCTGATGAAAAATATAATTTTACTCTAAGTATAGGAATAAGTGAAGTTAGATCAAATGATACTCTTGATACCATTTTTAAAAGAGCTGATGATGCTCTATATTTAGTGAAAATGGAAGGTGGTGCTAATTTTAAGTTTTATCAAGATCCTATAGAATAGTTAGATTTTATTATTTTTGATTTCTTTTCTAATTTTTAAATTTCAATTTTATTTTAAATTATATCGTGTTGTTAAAATTATTTTAATATTAGTCTTAATCTTTTATTAAAGACGATAGTTGTGGAAAAATTTTAAAAAATAGGTATAATAACGTATATATTATTATTTTTTATAATTTTTATATAATATAAAAACATGTTGGGTTTCTAGTTTTAGATAATACAGGAGATATTTTTGCAAATCATTGAATTAGATAAGAATGAAATAAAAAGAGCTCTATTTCTTGTAAGAGTTGTCTTTGATGAATTTATTGGTCATAAATTTTCAAAAAAAGGAAGAAATGAATTTTATAAATATATATCAATTCAAAATATTTTAGAAAAATATGATGAAGATAGGATAGTTTTTTATGGTTATTATGATAATGAAACTCTTGTTGGAGTTATTGCTCTTAGAGATAGTAATCACATAAGTTTGCTGTTTGTAGAAAAAAATTATCATGGTAATGGTATAGCAAGAGCTTTGTTTAAAGAAATAGAAATGCTATGTAGAGAAGATCCAAAAATATTAAAGCTAAGTGTTAATTCTTCACCTTATGCAATAGAGTTTTATAAAAAAATAGGTTTTAAGGCTATTGATAAAGAGAAATATAAAAATGGTATTAGATTTACTCCAATGGAATATTATTTATTAAGATAATTATGATAATAATTTTCTATATTTTCTAGGTGTAGTATTCATGATATTTTTAAAACATTTTGAAAAATAACTAAAACTATTAAAGCCTGTTTCTAATGAAATCTCAGAAATTGTTTTATCTGTATTACTTAATAATTCTAAACTTTTTGTAATTCTATAATGAATCAAATATTCAAAAGGTGTCATTTTAAAATGTTTTTTGAAGGTTCTTTCAAAATGACCTTTACTCATATTGCTATTTTTTGAAATGTCTTCAATTGTGATGTTTCTTGAATAATTATCTTGTATATAAGTTGTAACACATTTAATAAAGGATTGATTATTTGATATTGAACTGTGTGAAATTTCGTCTTGATTACTCATTATTAGAATAATTCCAATTATTTCTAATAATTTTGCTTTTACAAGGATCTGAAATCCAAAAGGTCTTTTATCAAATAATATTTTTAGTTCATTTATTAAATCTATTATTTTAGCTTGTCCTTTAGATATAGTAGTGATAAAAATGGATGATAAATTTTTTGTTGTGAAAATTTGATGATAAAGTCTTGTGATAATATCATCATTATAGCTTGCAATAAAATCTTCACTAAAAACTATAGCAGTAAAATTGCAATCTAATTTATCGTTTCTATAAGCACCATGAGTGCAACCCTTATTTATAAAAACTATATCATTTTCATATAGCTTAGTTTGCTTATCATCGGTGTAAAATATTGCTCCCCCTTTATCAATAATATAAATTTCATATTCATCATGCCAATGGAAATATTGGAGAATTTCCATATCTCTAGTTGTCTTAATTTTATATAAAGCTATAGGAAATTCCTTAGTCCCATGCTTTATGTTTTCTTTATTATAAATTTTCAAATCAACTCCAAATGTCAATATATTTATAATAATAGTTAAAATTATTATAGTTTGCAATGTTTTTATAACTTAAAATAGTCATATAATTAAAGTTAAGGAAAAAAATATGATTAGTAAATGTACTGAAGGAATTGTTATTAAATTTAGGAAAGAAAAAGTATTGATTACTGCCATTGGAAAAAATGGCATTAGAGTTCAAGCTACAAATAATAATTTCTTTAACTTAGAAGAAAAGTGGGCAATTATTGAAAATAATAAGAGTTTTGATTATATAGATTTAAATAGTGAAGGTGAATCAGTTTTAAGTAATGGTAAAATAACACTAAAGATATCAAAATTCGGTAAAATGTCATTTTATAATCAAAATAATAAATTACTTTTAAAAGAATATTATAGAACTGGTGATTTAGGTTTAGATTTTAATAATAAAGATGAATTCGATGATTATATTATGATTCATAAATATGCTAGAGAATATAAGAATGTAAATAATGGGTATCAAGTAAATTTAAGTTTTCACTCTAATGATTATGAAAAAATATTTGGAATGGGACAATACCAGATGCCATATTTAAACTTAAAGGGATGTAAACTTGATTTAGAACAAATTAATACTCAAGCTTCTGTTCCTTTTTACATTTCATCATTGGGTTATGGTTTTTTATGGAATAATCCTGCAGTTGGTAAAGTTAACTTTAGTAAAAATATTACAGAGTTTAGTGCTAAAACAACCCAAGAAATTGATTATTGGATTACATGTGAAGACTCTCCTTCTTTAATAGAAGAAGATTATTCTAAGCTTACAGGGAAAACACCTCTTTTAGATGACCATCTATTAGGATTTTGGCAAAGTAAATTAAGATATCAAACTCAAGAAGAAGTATTAGAAATTGCAAGAAAATATAAAGAAAAAAATATTGCTTTAAAAGTTATTGTTATTGATTTTTTCCATTGGACAAATCAAGGAGAATGGCAATTTGATCCTAAGTATTGGCCAAATCCTGAACAATTAGTAAAAGATTTATATGAAATGGGAATTAAGTTAGTTGTATCAGTTTGGCCAACTGTTGATAGCAAGTCTATGAATTATCGACAGATGGTTGATGAAGATATGTTAATTAGAACAAATACTGGTTGTCCAGTTAGTATGCAATTATTTGGCGATGAGAGTTTTGCAGACTTTACTAATAAAGAAACTAGAGAATTTGTATGGTCAAAATGTAAAGAAAATTATTTTGATAAAGGTGTTTCTTATTTTTGGCTTGATGTGGCAGAACCAGAATATACTGTTCCAGATTTTGATATATATAAATATCATAAAGCAAGTGGTTTAGAATGTGCTAATATTTATCCTCTTAAATATGCACAAGCCTTTTATGAAGGAATGAAAGATTGTGGGGTTGAAAATCCTGTAAATTTAATTCGTTGTGCTTGGGCAGGATCTCAAAGATATGGGGCTTTAGCCTGGTCAGGTGACGTACCATCAAGTTTTACTTATTTAAATTATCAAATTAAAGCAGGATTAAATATGGCTATTGCAGGAATTCCTTTATGGACTTGTGATATTGGTGGATTCCATGGTGGAAATATTAATGATGAAAAGTTTAAAGAATTAATAATTAGATGGTTTGAATATGGAACTTTCTGTCCTGTAATGCGACTTCATGGAGATAGAGATCCTCACTTTAAACCGTTAAGTGAAAAACTTGGTGGTGGTATGTGTGCAAGTGGTGCAGCTAATGAAGTTTGGAGCTTTGGTGAAGATGTTGAAACTATACTTAAAAAATATATTGATATTAGAGAAAGTTTACTTCCATATCTTAAAGAAGCTGTTAAAGAAGCACATGAAAAAGGAACACCTGTTATTAAGCCATTATTTTATGATTTTGATAAAGATGATTATTGTTGGGATATAGAGGATGAATTCTTATTAGGACACGATTTACTTGTAGCTCCAATTTATGAATATCAAAAGAGAGAAAGAATTGTTTATCTTCCAAAAGATGCAAATTGGATAGATTATTGGACAAAGGAAAAAATAGAAGGAGGAGTTACAATTAATGTTAAATCTCCCATAGAAAGAATTCCTTTGTACGTGAAAGAGAACAGTACCTTAATATATTTATTTGATTCTATAAAGTAGCTTGGAGTGGAGTTATTAATGAAAAAAGAGTTAAAATTATCTAATAATTTAAAGTGGAAAAAAATAAAAGATAATAGAGGTTTATATTTGTTAATTTTACCTGCAGTAGTTATCTTCTTTTGTTTTACTTATATACCTATGTATGGAATTGTAATCGCTTTTAAAAATTTTAAACCAGCTTTAGGAATTTTTAATAGTCCTTGGGTTGGCCTAAAGAATTTTAAACAATATTTTAATTCCTATATGTTTTCGACAACTATTATTAATACATTAAAAATAAGTGTTTATACTATTTTAGTTACTTTTCCTATTCCTATAATAATTGCTCTTATGTGTAATCAAATGAAGAGTCAAAGATTTAAGAAATTTTATCAAGTTTCAATATATTTACCTCATTTTATTTCTGTAGTAGTTATGTGTGGAATGATAATTTTATTTTTATCCCCAAGTTTAGGAATAATTCCCAAATTATTAAGATATATAAATATAGAAACAGGTAATTTAATGGGAGAACCTAATGCTTTTTCAAGCATTTATGCTTGGAGTGAAGCTTGGCAACATGTTGGTTGGGATTCAATTATGTATATTGCTGCTCTTTCAGCTATACCACCTGAATTATATGAAGCAGCTGATGTAGATGGTGCCTCAAAATGGCAAAAAATGGTAAAGATTGATTTGCCATTATTAGCTACAACAGCAACTGTATTATTTATTTTAAGAGTTGGTTCTCTTATGGGTGTAGGTTTTGAAAAAGTATATTTACTCCAAAATAACTTAAATATGAGTAGTAGTGAAATTATTGCAACTTATTTATATAAAGTAGGACTAAAGAGTAATCAATATAGTTTATCAGCTGCAATCGGTGTATTTAATAATATAATTAACTTTGTAATGTTAGTTGTAGTAAATACTATCTCTAAGAAAATTAGTGATGTTTCACTTTATTAGGAGAAGTAATTAATGAAAAATCGATTAATAATTACAAGATCAGATAAAGTTTTTAATTTTTTCTTATATTTTATTGCTACCTTAATGATAATTATAACACTGTACCCAATGTATTTTATTGTAATTGCTTCATTTAGTAATCCTTTAGAGGTTTCTAGTGGTAATATTATCTTTTTACCTAAGGGTTTTACTTTTGATGGATATAAACATTTGTTTAATTATAGCCAATTATTAGTAGGATATAGAAATACAATTATTTATGTAACTTTAGGAACAATTTTCTCACTAGCAGTGAATATACCTGTTGCGTATGCATTATCAAGAAAAGATTTAGTTGGAAGAAAATTCCTGGCTTGGTATTTTCTATTGCCTATGTTCTTTAATGGTGGTTTGATTCCAACATATATAACTGTTAAAAATTTTGGTTTATTAGATACTGTATGGGTTATGGTAATGCCATTTTCAGTTATTACATATTACATAATTGTTGCTAGAACTTTCTTTAATACATCATTACCTAAGGAATTATATGAATCCGCTCAATTAGATGGTTGTGGAAATGTAAGATACTTTTTCCAATTTGTTATTCCACTATCAAAAGCAATTATTGCTGTAATTGCTTTATGGACAGCTGTTGGACAATGGAATTCTTATTTTAATGCTTTGATATATATACAAAGTGAAGAATTAAGACCACTTCAATTAGTTTTAAGAAATATATTAATTAGCAGTAAAGTTGTTGGTCAAATGGCCACAGGAACAGCTGCAGTAGAGGCAAAAAAAGCTGCTACTTTGATTAAATATTGTGCAATTGTAATCTCGTCAGCTCCAATAATGTGTATGTATCCTTTTGTACAAAAATATTTCAATCAAGGTGTAATGATAGGTTCATTAAAAGAATAAATTATATATACAGAAAACATAGTAGGAGGTTAAATATGTTTCGTAAAAAAATATTATTAGGTTTAGTATTGTTATCAACAATATCTATTTCTCTTTTTGCATCAGGTGCAAAAGAAAGTACTATTGAAACATCAAATAATGAATTTGAGATTTCAATAGTAAGATGGACAGATGCTTGGGGTATTGATTTTTCTCAAACTGCTATTTTAAATGAATTAGCAGAAAAAGCAGATGTTAAAATCAATTGGGATGTTCACTACTATGGTGATTGGTCAGAACAAAAATCACTAATGCTTGCATCTGGTAATTTACCTGATGCTTTTTGGGGTGAAATTGCTTTATCAGATACTGATATAGCACAAAATAAAGAATTCTTTGTTGATTTGACTCCCTATATTGAAAAATATATGCCAAATTTAACTGCTATTTTTGAAAAAGATCCTGCAATGAAAGCTTTAGTAACAAATAGAGAAGGACAAATTTATAGTTTACCTAAAAAATTACCTATGCGACCCTTAACTGCATTTGAAACATATATTAATAAAGATTGGTTAGATAATTTAGGTTTAGAAGCACCAGATACTTATCAGGAATTAGAAAAAGTATTAACAGCTTTTGTAAATGAAGATCCTAATGGTAATGGTCTTAAAGATGAAGTTGGATATGCAGGAGAAGGTTCTTGTCGTGAAGATATAAACAAATTAATGATTCCTTTTGGAACACAAGCAAGTCGCAATGGTAATTTCATGGGCTTAAATAATAATGGGGAACCATATTTTGTTCCAACCGCTGAAAATTTCAAAGCTGGTACAAAATGGGTACATGATTTATATACTAAGGGTTTATTAGCAGATGAAAGATTTACTCAAACTGAAGAAATGGAAACAGCTCTTACAAATGCTGAAGATGGTGCTTTAGTAGGTATGGTAATTGAATGGACTGCTGATGCTGGTGTTGGAGCAAATGCATCTCAATTTGAAGTATTAAAAGCTGTTAAAGGTCCTGATGGAATAAGATATGTAGAATCAGATCCTACTTATTTAAATTATGCTAGAAATGAATTTATTGTTACAACTGAATGTCAAAACATTGAAGGTTTATTAAGATTTGTTGATCAATTCTATGATAATGAAGTTTCTCTACAAACCTTCTATGGGTCTATTGGAGATAATAAAATTAAGAAAAATTCTGATGGAACTTATTCAATTGTTGATCCTTTAGATGGAATGTCCTTAGATACTTCATTCTGGACATATTCATTTAGAGACCATGGTCCAAAATATATGGATGACTCTTTCCAATCTAAGATTAAATTACCTGTAACTCAAGGAGATGGTAAAAAATTAGTTGATGATGCTGTTAATAGAGAATATGCAAAACCTAATTATCCTGTTTGTTCTTTTACTGATGAACAATTAGAAAGAATAGCAGTACTTTCAACTGATATAAAAAATTATGTTGAACAAACATATTCAAATTGGGTTGTTAATGGTGGAATCGATAAAGATTGGGATACATATGTTGACCAATTAAATAAAATGGGTTTACAAGAATATATAGAAATTCATAAAGATGCTTATATTGCTTCATATAAATAGAAAAAAATTATTAATTATTGCCTCAGTTTATGCTGAGGTTTTTTTATCGATTGGTTTTTCTCAAATGTAAAATTGTAAATTAGAAATTGTAATAATTAAAAATACATTGTTTAAAAATGTGTAAATAAAAACAATCGTGTTAATTTAATAACACTATTGACTAAAAAAATACAATGAGTTATATTTAATTAAAATTTATTAACTAAAGAACAATTTATATAATTAGGAGAGAAAATATGAGAAAAATTTTAGTTTTATTAATGATTATGGCAGTTAGCTTTTCAGCATTGTTTGCTTCAGGTCAAAAAGAAGCAGTAGATGCAAATGCAGTTCAACCTTTAAGAGTTGCAATGGAATGTGGTTATGCTCCATATAACTGGACACAAACTGATGATAGTAATGGTGCAGTTCAAATTGCTGATTCAAATGACTATGCTTATGGTTATGATGTAATGATGGCAAAAATTGTTGCAGAAGGTTTAGGCAGACCTTTAGAAATTGTAAAACTTGATTGGGACTCATTAGTACCTGCTGTTCAATCTGGAACTATTGATTGTGTTATTGCAGGTCAATCTCCAACTCCAGCAAGAAAACAAGTTGTTGATTTTACAGATCCTTATTATTATGCTTCAGTTGTATGTATGACAACAAGTGATAGTCAATTTGCTGATGCACAAGGTTTATCTGACTTAAGTGGTGGCTCTTGTACATCTCAATTAGGTACTCTTTGGTATGATACTTGTTTACCTCAAATTGATGGAGCTAAAATTTTACCAGCTCAAGAATCAGCTCCAGCTATGTTAGTAGCATTAAACAGTGGTAGAGTAGACTTTATTTGTACTGATATGCCAACAGCTCAAGCTGCATTAGTTGCTTATCCTAATATGACTATCTTAAACTTCTTCGGTAGTGATGATGATTTTGAATTAGAACAATCTGATATTGATATTGCTATTTCAGTTTCAAAAAATAATCCTGAATTAACAGCAGCTATAAATGAAATTTTAGCAACTATGGATGAAAATGATTATAATGAAATGATGGCAGAAGCTATTTCAGTACAACCTTTATCAAACTAAATTAAACAAATAATAAGATAGGAAGAGTAAATTATGAGTATTGCAGATATGAATTTCTTGCAAAGAATGATATACATTGTTCAACATTATAGTATATCACTTTTAAAGGGTGCAGGTACTACAATGGTAATCGCCATAATCTGTACAGCTTTAGGTTGTGTGATAGGTTTTGGAGTCGGTATTGTACAAACTATTGAGCTAAAGAAAACTTCAAGTCCAATTACCAAGTTTTTTGTTAAACTTGTAAAAACTATTCTTTCTATCTATGTGGAATTGTTTAGAGGGACTCCAATGATGCTTCAAGCAGCTTTCATATTCTATGGGTTTAGCCAAGTATTTGGGATAAATCTTGGAATGTGGAGTGCTGCAATCCTAATTGTTTCAATAAATACAGGTGCGTATATGGCTGAAACAGTTAGAGGTGGTATTTTATCTGTTGATATTGGTCAAACAGAAGGTGCAAAAGCTATTGGTATGAATCATTTTCAAACAATGACAAATGTTATTCTCCCTCAAGCTTTAAGATTAATTATGCCACAAATAGGTAATAACTTGATTATTAATATAAAAGATACATGTGTTTTATCTATTATTGGTACAGTAGAATTATTCTTTACCTTTAAAAGTATATCTGGAGCCCTTTATACTTATTTTGAAGCAGCTACAGTAACTTTGATAATTTATTTTATTTTAACTTATAGTTGTTCTAGAATAATGAGACATTTAGAAGATAAAATGGATGGACCTGCTAACTTTGATTTAGCTACAACGGATACACTCGCATATACTAGTGGTTTAAACAAAGCAGAAGTTCCTAGGGGGAGATTATAATGGCTGAAATATTAAATATTAAGCATTTATCGAAAACTTTTGGTACTAATGTTGTATTAAAGGATATAGATTTTAAAGTAAATAAAGGTGATGTTACCTCAATTATAGGAGCTTCTGGTAGTGGGAAATCGACACTTTTAAGATGTATTAATTTATTAGAAACTCCAACTTCTGGCGATGTTTTATTTCATGATGTAAAGGTTGCTGATGGTGGAATGAAAGAAGATGATTATAGATCAAAAGTAGGGATGGTATTCCAATCTTTTAATCTATTTAATAATCATAGTGTATTAAGCAATTGTATGTTGGGTCAAATTAAAGTTTTAAAAAGAAATAAGGAAGAGTCAAAATTACAAGCCCTAAAATATCTTGAAAAAGTAGGTATGGCTCCTTATATAAATGCAAAACCTTCTCAATTATCAGGTGGTCAAAAACAAAGAGTTGCTATTGCAAGAGCACTGGCTATGGATCCTGAAATATTATTGTTTGATGAACCTACTTCAGCATTAGACCCTGAAATGGTAGGTGAAGTTTTAGAGGTTATGAGAAACTTAGCTCATGAAGGAATGACAATGCTTGTTGTAACACATGAGATGTCATTTGCAAGAGATATATCATCTCATGTAGTATTTATGGCCGATGGTAAAATAGAAGAAGAAGGTAGTTCTTCTGATATATTCTATAATCCAAAAAGTGGAAGAACAAAAGAATTTTTAGCAAGATTTAGACAAGATGCAAAACTTGATTAAATAAAAATAAGAAGCATGCCAAGCATGCTTCTATTTTTTTATCATGTAAAATAGTTAATAATTATAGTTCAAATCTAGCACCGTCTCCACTAATTGTATAATCAGATGTTGCACCATTATATGTTAAAGTGAATATTCCACCTTCATCATATGTTAAATATACATCTTTGTAGTTTGCATCATTTGTATCCCAAACCTTTACATATAAATCAGTACTAGGTTTTGGTAGTGAGAAAGTTACACTCTCAGTAGGAAGTACAGTTTGTCCAGCACTTAGACCATCATTACTTGGAGATGGAGGTGGTGTATAAGCTATTTTGGAATTAGCTTCTACATAAGCTTTAACTTCTATGGAACTAATAGTTTCAGTGCTATTGTTAACGATTGTCATTTGTGCAAGATCGTCACCTAAATTACAGCTACTAAATACTAAGGCAAATAATAAAATACTTAATAATATTGATTTATTTTTCATATAAACTCCTAGTTGTTTCTATAAATTTTAGTATATAAAAATTGTTAATATTATATTTTTTTAAATTGAATTAATAATTATATGGGTATAATTATAAAGCTTCTGAAGCACCATCACCTGAAATTGTAAATACAGGACTTCCATCTGAACCATTATAAGTTAAAGAGAAGTCATTTTCTCCATATTCTATATAAATTGGTTCGTAATCAGTATCATCAGCAAACCATACTTTTATTCTCATTGAAGAGGTAGGAGCAAGTTTTGGTAAATTGTAAGTCACTTTATCATTTAAACTTAGAGTTTGAGAAGCTTCAAGTGAATCGACAATTATAGCACTTTTAGTATTAACTCCAACATAAGTGTAGATTTCAATAGAACTTACTACTTCTGTAGAACTATTGTTAGTAAAAGTCATTGTTGTGTAATCATCATTGCCAATAATACAGCTACTAAATACCAATGTTAGAATTAAAATATTTAGTAATAAAAATTTTTTTTTCATAAAATAAAACTCCTTAATCATATTATAAATTGTTTATGATATATGTCTATAATATAAACATAATACAACTGAGTTGTAAATAAAAATTTTAAAAATATTAAGAGTTTGATTTGTAATTGACAAATATATAATACTTATTTTGTCTTTATTAATTGTGCTAATTTTACTACTAATAACAAATTAAAAAATGAATGATCTGCTGGTGATTTTTTAACTTTTGATACTTTACACATTTTGCATGAATTGTATATATCTCTCATATGAGATTTAGCCATTAAATTTATTTCTTCATTTGAATAATACATAAAAACTCCTTTTATCAAACTTAATTACAATTATATATTAGAACTGTATCTAATATATGTCAAGCAATATTTTGTTATTTATTCGATATATATAGAATATATAAGATAAAATATGTTAAATATATATTGTTTAGATGATTTTTCTTAAGTTTTTCTTAGATGTTTTGTAATATGTTAGAAATATTTCTAATATGTTTGTGTTTTTGTATTTAATATGATATTCTTTATTTATGAAATTAATACACAATGATGCAATAGAATTTATTTTAGCAATGAATAGGTTTGGAATTAGAAATAAGAGAGAAATGAGCGATTATCCTCAAATGGATGAATTAATACAATGGTGTTCATATTACGAAAAAAAATTATCACCTTTTTTACTTAATGATATTTCATTAATATGCGAAAAAACCATAATAATAACATTATATTTAGTTGTAAAAGTTTCTGAATCAAAGAATATTATTACTGCAGAAGATTTTTTAGTTTTTTTGAATGATTTGACTTATCAGGAACTAAAAGATGATTTAGTTACAAGATTTTTAGATGAATCAATTGAAAATGTTTCTAAAGAAAAAATATATAATCAAATATTAAATGATGGTCTGCATATAGGATACGATACTCAAGAAGAAACTGATCTACTTTTTGCTTTTATTTTAGATCCTCAAAGTTTTTTACAAAGATTAATTATTACATATAGACAATTTTATGATTTGGTGTATTTACCAAGTAGGGATAAATTTAATGTATTAACAGAAGAAAAATATACTTGGCACAATGAACATTTTCAAAAGGATGCAATACCATATTTAAATGCACTTGGTTTAACTGGATTTTTAAAAAATGAAGGTAACTTAGATGGTGTTTCATGTTTTTATTCTTTTTTTGCTGATAATGAAATATCAGTATTATGGGAAAGTAAAACTATATTAATTGGAGCGAATACTGATATTAGAATTAAACAATTATCAGCAATGAAACAGACAGATTTATTTTTCTCTTTATTAGGAGATCCTAAAAGATTAGAAATTTTACGATTAACTTCAATTAGGCCTTGGTATAGTAGCGAGCTTGCAACTCATTTTGATTTGAAACCTGCAACTTTATCTTATCATATTAATAAATTAGTAGATGCTGATTTATTAACTATAACAAAAGGAAAAGCAAAAAGATTTTATTATAGTTTAAATGTAGATGCTCTTAATAAATTTCTAAAATATGTATCGCATGATTTAATTGTAAAATAGTTTATTTTAATAATATGTTCATTTGTTATTTCTAAAATACATCTTATAAAAATAATATTAGATGTATTTTAATTTTAGTGTTAATATTTAGTTATACAATAAAGAGTGAATACTTTATAGTTTTATATCTGAGTAATAAAAAGGAGTCATTATGGAAAACTTATCTGTAGAATTATATGTAAAATTAATGGGTAGTAGCCCTAATATTTGGAGAAAAATAATTGTTCCTTATGATATTACTTTAGATAGATTAAGCGATGTTTTATCAATTGCTTTTAATTGGGATAACTGTTTTGATTATTATTTTGAAATTAATGATGTAAATTATTCTGATTTTGAAGATGAAGATAGAGATGAATCGTTTGATGAACGTGATTCAAAATTACATAGACTAAATAAATTGGTGAGAGAAGACGATTTGTTCATTTTTAATTATGACTTTGATAATTCTTGGAGTTTGGAAATAGAAGTTGGTAATATCTTTGAAGATGATGAAGAAAAGGTTCCTGTTTATTGTGAAGATGGTGAATTAGCTTCTCCACCTGAAAAACTAGAAAATTTAGATGAATATTATAAGATTCTAAAAGAATTTGAAGATTCTCCTTTTGCTACAACAAAAAAAGAAGCACTCGAAGCTTTTAATAATGAATATTCTAGAGTAGATTTTGAAAAAGAGTATTTAAATTATTTTTATTACAAATACTGTTTATGGAGTAGAGATAGAATTTTGCAATGGGAAGCTTTTGATGAAGATCAAGATGAATTATTTGAAGAGATAAAAGAGCTTGTTCAGCAAAAATTGTTTGAAAAATATGATGAAGAAATAGATGATAGTGAGTAAATATTTTTAGTAACCTTATTTATATGCAATTGATTCAATTTTTGATAAATAAAAAAATTGGAGTTATATTGTGAATCAATCATTTATTAAAATTATGTCATTATTATCGATAATTTTGAGTTTGCTTTTAATATCTTGTAAAAGTGAGAAATTTGAATCTGAAACAAATAGAATGTATTTTATTGTTAGTGAGATTAGCGATGATAATGAATTTCAAACTTTAGGTTTAATTGATTTAGACGGTTATTCTTTTTTAACTCATATATCTAAACCTTCTACTCTAAATATTGAAGTTGGAGATTCTATTTCGCTTATAGCAAATCAAATATTAGAGAGCTATCCTTCAAAAATTGAATCGAAAGATATTAGAATTGAAGATAAATCAAAAGAAAAATATCAAAAAATCATTTCAGAAATTTATTGGATAAAATCAAGGAGTTTAGTGGATGATAATAATCATTATTTCTATCAAAACAACGACAAATTAGATACAAGTGCTAAATGGTATGAAATTAATAATGATATCGAGTATTTTATTGCTAAACCAGGAGAATATCATAAAATAAAAGTATTAAAGAAATTTAAAAATGATAATAGTATTGATTTTGAATTAATTTCGGTATTAAAGAGAATAGAAGATGAAAACTTTATTGCTTTAATTAATACAAATATTTCAACTGATAAAGAAGTATATGAATTAGGTAGTCCTATTATATTAACAACTACTATAAACAATAATAGCAATAAATCTTATTCTTTTTTACCATTTGGAACCCCTTTTGAAGATACATTAACTAATGATTGTTTAAATATTACATATAATGAAGAAGTAATTGACTATCGTGGTATTTTAGTAAGTAGGATGCCTCCTAGTACTGATGATTATATTGAAATAAATCCAGTTTCCTCTATTTCAAATTCTATTGATATTTCTAATGATTATATTTTTGATAAAAAAGGGGATTATAAAATTCAGTTTAAAGATAAATTTGATGGTCCTAGTGAATCTAATATTATAAAAATTTCAATTATTTAAGCATAAAAATCCTCTAAAATTTTGAGAATTTCTTAATATAATAAATCTAATCTTCTGTTATTATTTTAGCTTTAGGTGAAAATTTTTATTAGTTATAAATCGAAACAATAATTTATTATTGACATATGTTTATAATATGAATATATTTTTACTCATATTTATGAGGAATGATAATTTGAACAATACATATAATGAAAATGATATTAAGATAATGAGAGCAAGTGATAATGGCACTGCTATGTATATGAATAGAATAGAGCAAATTAAAAACTTTGCTCTTGCTGCTAATTATAAAACAATTGGTATAGCACATTGCATAACATTTGGTTATGAAACAGATATTATCAAAAGATTTTTAAATAAATATTTTCAAGTTTATACTGTTGATTGTAAAATTGATAGATTAAGAAGTAGAGATATATTTAAAGACAATAGCAGTAGAATTCTATGTAATCCATCTGGACAAGCTGAATATTTAAATGCAAAAAAATGTGATTTAAATATTTCTATTGGTTTATGTGTCGGACATGATATGATTTTTAATTATAAATCAGAGGCACCAGTAACTTGTCTTTTTACTAAAGATTTTACTAATAATAATGATATAGATAAAGCAGTATCTGAGATTGCTAGCAAATTATAAATTAATAGCCTCATAGTAAAATATGAGGCTAATCTATTATATTTAAAGGTATTATAGGTCATCTACTAATGCTGAACTCTTTGCATAAGCAGTACTTCTTGCTTCAAAGAAATCTGTTTTAATCATGTTAGCATTTGAAAATTGACTAACCCATTTTAAGGAATCGGGCTCTTCGTCATGACCTTCATAAAGTTTCTCAAATCCTAATTGAGTACATCTAAGGTTTCCTAAATACTGTATATAATCAGTTATCATTTTTTTATTAAGACCTACTATATTATCTCCAATAACATAATGTCCCCATTCAATTTCCATTTCACATCCAATTCGAATCATTTCTCGATATTTTTCAATCAAACTCGATTTGAACATTTCAGGTTGCTCCTTTTGCATTTCTAAAATAATAGATCGAAATAACCATAGATGGGTGTTTTCATCTCTATTAATATAACGAATCTCTTGAACAGAGCCTGGCATTTTATGATTTCTCTCTAAATTATAGAAAAACATAAAGCCAGAATAGAAATAGATTCCTTCAAGTATATAATTAGCTATCATTGTAATAAGTAGATTGTCTAGATTAGGGTTTTCTTGGAAATTATTATAAATATTTCCAATGAATTTATTTCTCTTTAATAATAAGGGATCATCTTTCCATTGATATAATATTTCAAGTCTTTCTTCAGGGGAGCAAATTGTATCTAACATATATCCATAGCTTTGAGAGTGAACTGCTTCTTGGAAAGCTTGAATTGTTAAACATAGATTTACTTCATTTGCTGTAATATAGTTACTTACATTTGGAAGATTTGCAGTTTGAACACTATCTAAAAAAATTAAAAAACTTAATACTTTATCATAAGCGGTTTTTTCTGATTTATCTAAAATTCTATAATCTTGTACATCAGGGCTTAGATTAATTTCTTCTGGAACCCAGAAGTTATTCATAGCTTGTCTATACCAGTCACTTACCCAACTATATTTAATATTATTAAAATCATTTAAGTTTGTAGTATTTCCACCAACCATTTTTCTTTTATCAATAGAAATATCTCCAAATTCATTAAACATTGGACGTCTTTTTATATTATTTTCTTTCATTTGTACTACTCCTTTTTATGTGCTACAAGATACACATTCTTCTACTTCAAGAGCCTGAGATCTAACATAGTAAATAGTTTTAACTTTATTTCTATAGGCTTCTAAGAATAGATTTAAAATACTTCTATAAGTCATATCGTTATTAATATAGATATTAACACTCATAGCTTGATCCACATGTCTTTGTCGAATTCCACTTGCTCTCATGCTCCAAATTTGGTCAATTTGATGAGCTTTTTTATAATACCAAAATGTTTCAGCGCTTAATTCTGGGGCAACTCGAGGAATTATCATTTTTTTCTTTTCTTCAAGGTAGAATTTATCCATTATTGGATCTAATCCTGCTGTTGTTCCAATTAATATACTTGTTGAACTTGTAGGTGCTACAGCTAATAGATACGCGTTTCTAATCCCAAAGGAGTGAACATCATTTTTTAAGTTATTCCATCTATCTGAAACATAATTACGACTTTCAAAATATTTACCATTATCCCATTCACTTTCTTTAAAGAGGGAATAAGAACCTTTTTCTTTAGCAATTTCCATACTTGCTTTAATAGCACTATAATTTATGTCTTCGAATACTTTATCAGCATATTCTAAGTGTTTTTCACTTTCCCAAGTGATTTTATTTTTAGCGAGCATATGATGATAACCACTAACACCTAGACCTATAGATCTATATTTTTGATTTGTTACTTGAGCATAAAGGAGAGGATACATATTTAAATCAATAACATTATCAAGAGCTCTTACAGCTGTTTTAACTGTTTCATCAATAGCTGAACTATCATTAGTATCAATATTACCTAAAGCAAGAGAAGCTAAATTGCAAACAACAAAATCACCAGGTTTTGTTGTGTCAACAACTATTATATCTCCCTCTTTGGTTTTTACTTCTTTACTTACAAATTCAATTTCACTCATATTTTGAGCAATTTCAGTACAAAGGTTTGAACAATAGATTATTCCCTTGTGTTTATTAGGATTTGCTTCATTAACTATATCTCTATTGAAAGTAAATGGAACACCTGTTTCAATTTGAGATTTTAAAATAAGTCTTATCAAATCTTTTACAACAATTGGTCTTTTTGAGATTGTCTTATCAGAGACACAACTATGATATTTTTCTTCCCATTCTTTTCCATAATAATCTTCTAAATGATATCCCTTTGATTTGTAGATTTCATGAGGGCACATTAAATACCAATTATCATTAATATTATTTTCAACCATTTCCCAAAATAGGTTAGGATAACAAACTGCAGGAAAGACATCATGTGCTTTCATTCTATCATCACCATTATTAGTTTTTAATTGTAAAAATTCAGGTAAATCTTTATGCCATGCATCAAGATAAACAGCAACAGCTCCTTGTCTTACTCCTAATTGGTCTACTGCAACTGCTGTATCATTAGCAAGTTTAATCCATCTAATTACACCACCAGATACGCCCTTAAATTCTCTAATAGAAGAGCCAACTGCTCTTACTTTACCAAAATAGAGACCCATACCTCCTCCATATTTACTTACTCTGGCAAAATTATCTAATGATTTATAAATTCCATCTAATGAATCTGGTACTGTATCAATAAAGCAAGAGGATAATTGGTGATAAGGTTTTCTAGCATTACTCATAGTTGGCGTTGCCATTGTAACTTTATGAAGTGATAGCATATCATAAAATTGTTTAACCCAACTTAATCTATCATTTTTTTCATTCATAGCTAAATGAAGAGAAATTCCTAGATACATTTCTTGAGGAGTTTCAATAACTTTATAATCATGAGTTTTAATCAAATACCTTTTTATGATTAAGTCTAAACCACTATAAGTAAATAAATTATTACGTGAATTATTAATAAATGTTGAAGCTTGACTTATTTCTTCTTTAGAATACGAAGATGAAATGTACTTGCCATATAAGTTGTTTTCAGTTAAGAAAATTAATTTTTCATAAAAATTATTAAAACCAAATTCTTTTTTATAATTCTCAAGATTATATTCAAATTGAACATAAAGAATTCTTGCTGCTATAAATTCCCAATTAGGTGCTTCTATTGTAGTTAATTCAACACTTGCTTTTATAAGTGAATTTAACTTTTCTGTTTCATTCATACCAGCAGTAGTAAATGCTTTATATTTATTATATAAAAGTTCTAGATTATAATTTATATCTATAAAATTATTTTGGATATCTCTTAGCACATCATTTAGATTAAATGTTATAAAATCATCACAAATTTTACGTCTAACTTCTCTTTTGTTGGCTCTTTCAGATCTATAGAGAATATAACTTTTTGCAACATCAAAATATTTATGTTCCATCAGTGTTTTTTCAACTAAGTCTTGTATTTTTTCAACTTCAATAAATTCTTTATTTTCATTAATAAGTTCTTTTTCTATTAGCTTTGATAACTTAATAATTATCTCTTGTGATATTGAAAAATTATTTGCGACAAATGCACTATTAATAGCTTTTTGAATTTTTTTAATATTGTATTTTTCAATATTGCCATTTCTTTTTTTTATTTCTTTTATTTTCATGCATTCTCCTAAATTTTATTTATATTTTAATCTTATTTTAATTAGTTGATATTGAAAAGGATTTTTCTCAAATTGAATAAAGAATTATTATGGAAAAATAAAATATATTGTATAAAAATATTTTTAAGAAACTGATTCTTAAAATATTGTGAAAAAAATATTGCTATGGTAAAATACTTATGATAAATATGTTATATAAAAGAAGGTTTTATGAGGCATTTAAAAATATATATAATTATAATATTATTATTTCTACTATTTGTTTCTTGTCCTTTAACTACTAATACAATAGATAATAATGATATTTATGAAATTCAAATAATAGATACTCCTGTAGAATTAAAATCATTTGTAGAAACTTATGAAACACCTTTACATGATTATTTTTATGAATATGCTATTAGATATAATAGAGTAAATGCACTGATAAATAGTTTATTATTTATAGATCATAATAAAAATGATAGGGCTCATATTATTTCTTTAAATGAAGCCTCTCTTAGAGAAGTTGATGATTTTATATCATTTTGCAAAGAGATGGAACAATGGGGAGATAATGTTTTTGAACCTGCTGTTGAATCTACTAAAAAAAGTATATCTGATAATATTTTTAATAATTCTAAGGTTGCTGGTATGAGTGATAGTGCTTATGCAAGAAGATTAGTTGAAATGTATTTAGATAGCTCATATGGAGCTACTTTTTCTCCAAGTGATATTTCTAGAAAAACAGGTATAGAAATGGCTAAAATAAGATTCTTAATGCAACAAATATCTAGAGAATTTTCAACTGAGGTAGATATAGTAAATGAAGAGGTAATTGGAGAGCAAGTTGAATTTTGTGAAACTGTAAGAGATACAGCAGGGGCTGTAAATTCTACACTTGCACTAGCTACTCCTTTGGGTGCTTTTGGTACAGCTACAGCTTCTGTTACAACTACAGCTGCAGCTGCAACGGGATGGATACAAAAAGCAAAGTATGCATCTACTGTACTTGAAAACACTAGTGCAGCTATAACATTTGCTGGTAATGTTGTTAATATTGCAGTAAAAGAGGATAATATTCCAACATCTGTAAAAACTGTCACAGAATATAATTCTTATGTTTCTTTAGTTTTTGGAGGAATTGGAGGTTTTAATGGTAGTAGTAGTGAAAAAGCTTTAGCAATTATTGGAACAACAAGTGATGGTGTTACAACTTACATTAAAATTGAGGATGATGGTATAAAAGCTAGTGAGAGGCCACAATTATCTTCTACCCCTGATAAAATAGAAATTGATTCTTTAGATAGTGCTCTTGTAAAAGGGGATTATAAAATACCAGATGAAGAAAATATTAATAATTGGACTTTCTCTGATTTTGATTTTGATATAAAAGGTGAAAATTATTGGGATGATATTTATGATGGTATAGAGGAGATGACAAGCTCAACTTATAGAGAATTTGAAGATGAATTTAAACAATTTGTCGAAGTTTGGATTGAAAATAATGATAATAATTTAACAAAGTCAGAAATCATCGATAAAGAAAATATTTTACCTGAATTTTTTAATGAAGGGGGGGATGAGAGTTTTACATCTCATCAAGAGCTTGATGTTCCTTTGAGCAATTCTGATTTTGAAGTATCAATTTCAACACTAGCTCTAAAGGCTTTAGTTCCTTATGATGCAACTTTTAGTGCAAATTTAAATAATAGATTTTTATATGATAATTTAAAATTATATTGGGATTTTGGAGATGGTACTTCTTTAACGCAAACAATTAGTGAAGAAGGTTATAATCCAGAAGTAAATCATAAGTTTAGTAATGAAGGTGTTTATACTGTAAGTTTAAGGGCATTAGATAATAGAGGTTATAGTGCTGAGTGTGAAATAGAGATTTCTGTTGGAAATAATCTTCAAGAAGTTATTGATAGTTTCAAAGGAAAAGAGGCAATTGTTCATGTTCCACCAGGAGCATATACTGGTGGATATAGTTATGGTAATGTATTAAAAGTTTGGTCTGGAATAACTTTATGGGGAAATAAGGATTCAACTTTTATAGATGCGACCGTTGAAATGTATCCAGATTCTAGAATAGAAGGTTTTACTTTTAGAGGTGGTAGATATGGTGTAATTATTGATACTGAAGATCCTTCAGCAATTAATGATATTCAAAGCTATGATATTGAGATAGTAGGAAATAATTTTTATGCTCCTGAATATCAAACAGCTATGTGGTTATCTCCTATTTATGACAATGATAATAATGAAACCCCTTATACTGGAGAGATAAAAAATAATACATCTAATGGACTTGGCACATTTTTGCTATGTGGTAAATTTATAGGTGAAGTAAGCTATAATAATATAAAAAATACTTATAATCAAAAATCTACAGAATTTGGAGGTTTAGCTGATTCATTAATAACAAATAATAATTTTATTAATGCAGGTGGTATTGAAATATATGGGGATATTGAAAACTCTATAATATCTGAAAACTCATTTGTTAACACTACTAATGAAGCTTCAATTTCTATTGTTGGAAAATTAAGTAGTTCAAGTCAACTTATTGATAATGAAATTACTAAAAGTGTTTATTCTAAAGGTGGAATGAGAATTAATGAAATAAGTGAAGGTTCTAAGGTTAGTGGTAATATAATAAAAGATGGTAATGGTCTTGGTATTTCTATTGAAAAAGTATTAGGAGAATTTTCAAATAATGAAATTAGTAATAACACATCAGAGCAGTCTATTTTAATAATAAGAAATATACTACCAACTGGTGTTGTATCTGATAATAAGTTAATAAATAATATAACAAACTATAATTATATATACCCATATTCCTTTTCTAATCTCATAGTTTTTTCATCAGAAGGTTCAATTCTTAATAATACTGTAAGTGGAAATTCTGGTGGAGGTATGTCAATTAATTATGTGAAAGGTAATATTTCTGGAAATAATGTAACTAATAATTTAAATGGTGGTATTACAGTAGGCGCTTATGAAATTGAAAAACCTTCATTTGATTTTAAAAATTCTAACACAATTTCAGGTAATACTTGTTATGATGAAGACTATTATTATGTAGATTTATATACTCCATGGAAAGAGGATAGAATACCTGAGACTCCACCTGATGAGAATTAATTCATTATACCAATATTTTTAGCATAATTTACTGCCTCTGCTGAATTTGTGGCTCCTAATTTCATTAAAATGTTTTGTCTGTGATTATTTACTGTTGTGCAACTTATTCCTAAAAAATCTGCAATATCACTACTTGGAAAACCATTTGAAACTAATCCTAGAATTTCTGTTTCTCTTTTTGTTAGTGGAGATGGAACACTTGAATCTTCTTTAGGAAATAATACTCTCTCTTTTGTTATAACATGTTCCATATATCTCCTTGATGGAACTGCTTGATTATGTACCGGAGAAATATCATTTACGATAAGGACAAGCCAAATATTACCATCATTATCAAGTTCAATAGTAACAATTTGTTGAATTAATCTAATCCATTTTCCATCTTCTCTTTGTATTCGAAAATCTTGGCAAGTTCTGTAATTTTTTTTCTCTTCTTTATTTAGTGAATTTAAAAACGAAAATGATTTTATACTAGTATCATAGAATATTTTTCTATCTTCTTCATTCATTTTTTTAAAGAAGTAGGGCATATTTAATTCTCTTTTATCTCTTTTGTTTACTCCTAATAAATATTTGAAATTTGAAGTTAAAAAAGCATAATCTAATGAGGCCATGTCAAATAGTGCAATAGAACTTTTTTCGACACTATCTAAAAGCATTAAAAAAGGTTTTAAATTCTCTAGTTTTTCATAATTTGTTTTATTTTTGTCAACCTTAAATTTAGATAAGGCATCAATATATTCTTTGGCCTCCATATATTATACTCCCTGAAAATGATGATATTTCATCATATACAATTTTAATTCACAAGTCTATAAATTAATTAGATAGATTGAAGGAGATTCTTATGGAAGATAATAGTAATAGATTGAATAAATTGTTTTATGCAAAAGATTTGGTTGAATCAATTAATAATTATTACAAATATGGAATATCTGAAGATGTGTTAAATCAAAAGAAAAAGGAACTTGAACAAATTGCATTAAAACAAATAGAAATATTTAATATAAGAAATATCGAGGATTTATATAGTTTTATGAATAATATTTATGGTTTTTCAAATTGGGAGGTTGATAATTTTGATAATAATCATATTGAAGCTAGATGTTCAAATTGTTTGCTATCTGAGATAGCAAAAAAGAAATGTTATTATAATCCTTGTAATATTTTTTGTATAAATTTAATCAATATTTTTTCAAATAAACTAGGATTTCAATTAGAAGTCAAAAATACTCTATGGTATAATATTGAATGTTGTTTTATTCATCATAAACTTAATAAGGATATATTATGAAATATTTATTATCTATTTTACTATCGATTCTTATTATTAGTTGTAATAATAATGAAGTTCCATTAAAACAAGGGCGATGGGAAGGTCTTATTGATACTGGTATAAAAGATATGAGTCTAGTTATAGACTATGATGGTAATGATGCTTTTATATCAATTGCAGAGCAAGGATTAATAAATGTAAAAGTTGATCAATTAACTATCAATAATAAAATAATTAAATTTAACTTAAATATTGCTCAAACAATAATTAATTTCGAAGGCAATAGAGTCATTGCAGATGATAAAGAAACAGAAGAAATTAAAGGTTCTTATTTACAAAATGGGCAAAAAAGAGATTTTAATTTATTATATAGTGGACTAACTCCTAAAGAAAAAGATTTTGATTTATTAATAGATTCAGGAAGTGATAAAACTATATTATTAGATAGGGTTAATCTTCAATTATCAGCAAGATTAAGAATTCCTTATCAAGAAAATTCAAATTGGGTTGCTCTCATTGTTCCAGGTTCTGGTCCAACAGATGGGGATGGAAACTCAAAATTATTAAATAGTGATAATAATTCCCTCTTAAGATTAGCAAATGCTTTAAGTGATAATGGTATCGTTTCTCTTCGGATTGATAAAAGAGGAACTGGAATTAGTAGTAATAAAATTATAAATGAAGAAGAGCAGGATTTCTCTATTCTAATTGAAGATGTAAAAGCATGGATTAATAATTTAAAACAATTATATCCAGAGAAAAAAATTGTTATTATTGGACATAGTCAAGGATCTCTTGTTTCAATGATAGCAGCAAATGAACTTGGTTGTGATGCTTTAATATCAATTTCTGCTTCTGGTTATCCAATTGATGAAACACTTAAAAAACAATTATCTATGTTTTCAAAAGATTTTTATGAACAAGGATCAATTATAATTTCTGAATTGAAAAAGGGTAATTTATTTGAAAATGTACCTGCTTCTCTTCATTTATTTTTTAGACCATCTGTACAACCTTTTTTAATCTCTTATATGAAATATAATCCTCAAGAAGTTATAAAGAGTGCAAAATACCCAATACTTATTATTCAAGGAGCAATGGATAGCCAAACCTCTATAGATGATGCAAATAAATTAAATATTTCAAATAAAAATTCTAAATTAGTAGTTATTGATAATATGAATCATCTTTTGAGAGATGTTGAAAATGCTATAGAAAATAAAATGACATATGGTGAAGATCGACTTGCTTTATCACCATCACTGATAGATGAAATCATGATATTTTTAGAAACAATTTAAACTTTATTCATAAAAAGGAGGACAGTATTTTATGATAAATGATCCAAAATTTTTAATGTTAGCTATTCCAATTTTAATAATTCACGTATGTCTAATGATTTATACACTTAGAATTATTATAAAAACAAAAAGGGCAAAATTATTCCCAATTTATATTTGGGTTCTTTTAATTGTGTTATTGAATATTTTTGGTTCATTAGCATTTTTATTGTGGGGAAGAGAATATGAAGATAATTAAATGTGCAAATTTAACTAAAGCATACGGAAAAGAAAAATATTTAGCATTAGATAGTTTGAATTTAGAAGTTGAAAAAAATTCAATCTTTGGTTTTTTAGGACCTAATGGTGCAGGTAAAACAACAACTTTAAAACTTTTAACAGGATTGATGAAACCAACAAGTGGAGATGTTTGGATTAATGATTCTTTATTAAGGGACAATAAAGGAATATGTAAAGATATTGGGTATTTATCTCAAAGTCCATCTTATTATAATTGGATGAATGCTAAGCAATTATTAATGTTTGTTGCCTCTCTTTTTAACTTATCAAAGAAAGAATCGGAAATAAGAGTTGATCAGTTACTTGAATTATGTGGTTTAAAAGAACATAAAAATAGAAAAATTGGATCTTATTCAGGAGGGATGGTACAACGACTTGGAATTGCTCAAGCTTTAATAAATGAACCTGATGTACTGTTTCTAGATGAACCTGTATCAGATATGGATCCTTTAGGAAGAAAAGAAATTCTGGATTTTATTTACCAACTTAAAGAAAATACAACAGTATTTATGTCATCTCATATTCTTGAAGATGTTGAGAGAGTATGTGACAGTGTTGCAATTATAAATAAAGGAAAGCTTGTTAAAGTTTCTAATACAAAAGAATTAAAAGAAGAATTTAAAAATCAAGCAGGCTCTGTATCTTTTGAAACAACAACTCAAAAAGATATTGAAAATTTAAAAATATGGTTAAATAAAACACTCGGAACTGAATATGTTTTAAAAGATAAAAAAATAATTGTTAATCAAGATGATTTTGAAAAAATACGTAATGATTTTTTTAAAATGATTGGTGCTTCCTCTATTCACCTAGATAATTTTCAAACTCAAAAACCATCACTTGAAGATATTTTTGTTTCAATAATTGGAGATGATAATAATGCAAAATACAATAATTAAATTAATAAATAAAGAATTTTTGGAAGCTCGAAAAAATCATAAATTATTGATTATTTCTATTACATTTCTATTTTTTGGTATTTTATCCCCGTTAAGTGCATATTATATGCCACAATTAATAGGGTTAATAAGTGCTGATCAAGGAATTTCAATTCAATTAAATCCACCAACTCAAATTGATAGCTTTTTACAATTTTATAAAAATATTTCCCAAATGGCTTTAATAATAATGATTTTCATATTTATGGGTTATGTAGCTAATGAAAAAGAAAGTGGTAGTGCAGATTTTATTTTAGTAAAACCTGTAAAAATTGTAGATTTCATTATTTCTAAATATATTTCAATGTATATATTAATATTCTTTGCAATGGTTATATCTTCACTAATATGTGGTATTTATACTTATGTTTTATTTGAGGACTTATCAATATTTAGTATTGTTAGAGTGTCTATATATTTATATATATATTTAGTTACTATTTTATCATTAACTTTATTATTTAGTTCTCTTTATAAAAAACAAATGATAGCAGGTGTATTATCATTTGTTCTTTGGATACTCATCACTGCAGTATCCTCTTTTGCTAGTATTGCTAAGTTTTCACCAACAAGAGTATTAAATGAAGCTCAATTAGCAGCAGCTGGAATGTCAACTAGCGTCTCATCTATAATTAGTCCTATATTATTAATAATCATTTGTATAATATTTTCAGTATATGGATTTAAAAAAAGTTGTGATAATGTGTAAAAAATAATAAAAGATATAAATTAAGTGGTTGAAATAGTGTTAAATATTCTTTTTTAGCCACTTTTTTATTATTTTTTGATCTTCTATATTTAAAAAGGAATGTTCACTATTTGATGAAATTTCTAAATTAGCTTGAAATTTTTTTGTAAAATCAAGCATTATTTCTTTTGTTTGCAAATTATCTTTTTCAGCAAAAATGATTGATGTTTTAACCTTCCAATTAGAAATTGGATTAGTTTTTACATATTTATAATAATTATAATTAAGTGTTTCTATTGGAGTTTCAATATTAATCTTATTTTTTAGTTCTTCCTCATTTATATTAAACCATAAAAACATTTGTTCAATTAAATATTTCATATCAATTATTGGAGATTGAAATAAACATTTTTGAAAATTATATTGATTATAAGAATGAAGGGAGAAAAAAGCTCCTAAACTACATGCAAACAAAGAAATATTAGAATGAAGTTTAAATGCATAATCAGCAATAATTTTAAGATCAATTTGTGAATTGAATAGATCGCATTTAGTATCTTCTTCTTTTCTATCTCCATGTTTTGCTAAATCAAAACTTAATGTTTGATATCCTTTTTCAGAGGCTGTTTTTGCGAAATATTGGGCATCCTCTTTATTTGATTCTTTGCCATGAACAAAAATGTATAGTTTATTAGACTCATTTCCCCAAAGGATGCAAGGGATATGTTTTATTTTTATATATTCTTTTTTCATAAAATTTATTTAATTCCTTTTTTTTAATATATAAAAATATGTTTAATATTACTACTGTAATTAGTTTATGAGTTCAATTTAGATAAAAAAATAGCTGTTGGAAAATATTTAAAATATTTAAACAACAGCCAATAATCTAGTGTTATATTAATTACATTGCTAAATCTCTACCTTTATTTACTTTATTAAATAAGATTAAAGATAAGACAGTTAATAAGGCAAGAATTGTAGCAAGTGCTGCAGCAACTCCATAGTTACCTCTAAGAACTTGGGTATATACCTCAACTGTCAGTGTTCTAGTTTTTCCGGTATATAACAAAATTGCTGAAGCTAGTTCAGATATCATTGTTATCCAAGAAAGAATTGCACCTGAAATAATACCTGCACTCATCATTGGAATTGTTATTTTCCAGAATGTTTTTGCATTACTTGCTCCAAGAGAAAGGGATGCTTCTTCAACTGTAATAGGTATTTGTTGAAGGGTAGCAACAGTTGATCTAATAGTATAAGGCAAACGTCTAATAATTAAAGCAATAACCATAATTGTCATACTACCTGTTAATACTAGTGGAGGTCTATTAAATGCACTTGATAGAGCAATACCAACAACAATACCTGGAATAATATATGGAATCATTGAAACTGTATCAATAATAGCTGTGGCTCTAGATCTTTTTCTTACTACTAAGTAAGCAATAAATACAGCAATAACTAATACAAATGCTAATGCAGTAATTGGTATTACTATTGTGTTTCTTATTGCATTACCCATTTTTGAGAAAGCAATTCGATAACTGTCTAGTGAATATCCACTTGTAAATACTGTTCCATTAACTTTTTTAAATGATGTATATACAACATATACTTGTGGTGCTATAGATAGGGATATCAGAACATAAGAGAATATATGAATAAGCACATTTTTTGCTCCATAAATCTTTTTAGGTCTGATTTTATTTATGCTATTCATTGTAAAGGCATTTTTTTCTGATACATATTTTTGTAATAAGAATATTATAAGAGTAATAATGATAGCTAATATTGCAATACTTGCAGCAAATCCATTATTACCTCCCAATTCTGACATATAAGCATCATAGATTGTAATAGGGAATGTTCTATATCCTTCACCAATAAGCATTGGTGTTCCAAAATCGCTAAAACATCTCATAAACACTAAAAGTGAACCAGCTAATACTGTTGGTAGAATTAAAGGAAGAATAACTTTAAAGAATCTCTTAATACCACTGCATCCTAAATTTTCACTTGCTTCAAGTAGAGAATTATCTACATTTGAGAATGCACCAGAGACATATAGAAAGATAAGAGGATATAATTGTAGTGATAATACTAATAATATTCCTTTAAATCCATAAATATCAGGCATTTCAATATTTAATAAATTTTCAAAAAATTTAGTAATTACACCATTTCTTCCTAGTAAAAGAATCCATGAATAGGCGCCAACAAAGGGTGCTGACATACTTGATAAAATAATTAATATTCTAAGACCTTTTGCTCCTCTAATTTTAAATCTAGCAAAGAAAAATGCTAAAGTTGTTCCTAGAATAACAGCTACTAATGTAATTACAATAGATATTTTAAAAGAATTAAATAGTGTTGTATAATAATAAGGTTTGCTAAAGAATCTTTGGAAATTTGCTAGAGTAAATTCTCCAGTTTTTGAATCAATAAATGAATCAGACAATAATAATAATAGTGGTATTATTAAAAATATTGTATAAAGTGTTAATAAACCTAGAGTCGATGAAGACCAAAGATTAAATCTTGATTTTTTATTTTTCATAGGCAATCACCAAATTTGTTTCACCATTTTCACTAAATACATTAACTTTATCTGTATTAATTTTTAGATAAACAGTCTTTCCAACTTCGTTTTCATTATTAATCATACTTTCTTTAATGATTTCAACTATTTGTTTATTTGGTAATTCCATAAAGAAGTGAGTATTTAAACCTAAGAAGATTGTGTCTTTAATTACTGCAGGGATAGCACTTTTATCATCAGTAATAATGAATTCTTCAGGTCTAATTGAGACTTTAACATTTCCAGTATGACTAATATTATTAAATTTAGCAGTATAATTTAAGAAAGTAACTTCATTTTCTTCACATGTTCCTTCTATAATATTTGTTCTACCAATAAAGCTAGCAACGAATTCATTTGAAGGTCTATGATAGATTTCTTGAGGAGTTCCAATTTGTTGGATAACACCAAGTTTCATTACAGCAATTCTATCACTGATAGCCATTGCTTCCTCTTGGTCATGTGTAACATAAATAGTAGTAATTCCAACTTCTCTTTGAATATCTCTAATTGCTTGTCTCATTTCAAGACGTAATTTTGCATCTAAATTTGATAAAGGTTCATCCATTAATAGTACATCAGGCATAATTACAAGAGCACGAGCTAATGCAACTCTTTGTTGTTGCCCCCCAGATAATCTCTCAGGCATTCTGTCTTTAAATTCATAAATTTGCATTAATTTTAAGAATTTATCGGCCATTGGTCCAATTTCTTCTTTTTTAAATTTTCTGTTTTTTAATCCAAATTCAACATTTTCACGTACTGAAAGATGAGGAAAAATAGCATAATTTTGGAATACCATACCGATATTTCTTTTACTTGGATCTAAATCGTTTATTCTGTTTTCATCAAAATAGAAATCTCCACCTTCAATAGAGTTAAATCCAGCTATCATTCTTAATAATGTTGTTTTTCCACATCCAGATGGCCCTAATAATGTAAAAAATTCTTTATCTTTAATTTTTACATCTAAGTCCGGAATAATAATATTTTTACCATATGCTTTTAAAGCATGTTCAATGTTAATTGCTACACTCATACAAATTTCCCTAATTAATATATATAAACATAAAAGAAGCAAAGTGCTTCTTTTATGTTGTTTAGAATAAGATTATGTCTTATAGACTTGTGAACATATCGATATAACGATCAACGATATCTTGTTTATGTTCTGTTACGTAAGCTGTATCTTCAGTTTTTACGTTAATTTCGTCAATTGGTCTCATATAAGAAGCTGTTTGAACATTTTTGTAAACAGGACGATTTGTTAATGTCATGCCATATACATCTTGAACTTCTTTAGATGTGATGAAATCAATGAATAATTTTGCAGCTTCCATGTTCTTAGCACCTTTAATAATTGCACTACCTGCTGGTAAGAATACAGTACCTTCTTCCATGTAAACAACATCTACATCAGCACCATCGTTGATAAGTGTTAATACAGGATCTTCGTATGATAAACCGATTGTATATTCACCATCTCTAACACCTTTCCATACAGCAGATGATGAACCTAATACTTTAAGATTTGCAAATACGTCAGCAACTTTAGCCCATGAAGCATCACTTTCATAACCACCAAAGTCAATTAACATGTTTGTTAAGTGAGCAAAAGATGAAGATGATTTTGAAGGGTCTCCAGATACAATTTGACCTTCTAATTGAGCACCATATTTAATGATATCTTCATAACCTTTGATTTCGACACCAGGTAATTTTTCAGCTAATTTAGTTTTGTTTATAACAATAACACTACCATCTAGAGTATTTTTTGTTACATATCCACTATCATTTCTATAAGCTTCAACTAAATTTGCATCATTTTTACTTACATAAGGTTCAAATAATTCAGGTTTACCTAATAATGTAGCATAGCTACCACCGTACATAACGTCCCCTTGAGGATCGTTTCTTTCAGATTCAATTCTTTTTAGACATTCACCAGTACCTGCTGAGATAATATCAACAGAAATACCATATTTTTCTTCGAATGGTTTTTCAACAGCATTAAGCAATCCTTCTGAGTTAGGTGAATAAACAACTAATGTTTTATTTGCATCATCTGCTGTTTCATTAGATCCTTGAGCAAAAGCAAAGCTTACAGTAACTAAAGCCATTAATAAAATAACTAAAATTTTTTTCATTATATTTCTCCTTTTTTTCAATATAAATGATATGTAATTTTAACATTGAAAATTTCAGTTTCACATACCAAAAAAAGACAAATATTATAGCAAAAAAAGACAAATATTTATTTTTTTTATTAAAATATGTTTATAATCAATAATTTTTTAGTTTTGATTCACTAATTCAGTAACACTATATCCAGTATAGTTTTTAAACTTTGTGCAGAAGTACTTATAATCATTGAAACCAACCATTTCAGCTATTTGATATATGGGATATTTTTGAAGGGTAATTAAATTTATTGCTTTATATATCCTATAACTATTAAGAGTTGTATTAAATTTCATATTGTTTTGTTTAAGTTTGTTTTTGATAGTTGAAACGCTATAATTTAAACAATTAGCTACATCTTCTAATTTTATTTTTTTCATATAATTATCTTTAATGAAGGATATTATTTCTTCTAATAATTTATCATTAACATCAATTTCTTGATAAACTTTAGAGAGATTTTTTGCTTGAAATTTTGCATCTTGGATTAATTGTTTATCATGCAAATTGTTTATAGCTTTTTTTAATGAAATTTTTAATAAATCATGATCAAGAGGTTTAACTAAATATTCTGTAACTCCAAAAGAAATAGCTTTTTTGGCATAATCAAAATCACTATATCCACTTAATATAATAAATTCATAATTTTTTCTATTTTCAATTTTATTTATCATATCTAAGCCACTCATAAGAGGCATTTTTATATCAGTTATTATTATATCTACCTTATTATTTTCTAAGTAATTAAGAGCGCTTACAGGGTTATCAAAATCAGCAACAACGTGTAAGTTATCACTTGCAAAATCATAACTATACATTAAGCCTTTTCTAATTATATCTTCATCTTCAATAATAATTACATTATACATTATTGCTCTCTTCTATTTTAAAACTAATCTCAAAAACAGTTCCCATATCATTACGCCTAACATCTAAATTTGAGTTTGGATATAATATCATAAACCTTCTTAAAACATTGTGTAGACCTATATGATTTGTTATATTTTTCTTTTTATTAACATTTACTTTTATTTCTTTAATAATTTTATCACTAATGCTTACACCATTATCATATACTTTAATATAGCATACATCATCTTTCATTTCAGCATTTATCTCTATTTGAACTTTTGTATTGTTTTCAAATCCATATTTAATACTATTGCCCACCAATGGTTGAATAGAAAGTTTAGGGACTAGAATATCCTCCATTTTTTTATCAATAGAAATAGAATATGTAAACTTATCTTTAAATCTAAATTTATATAATATGAGATATTTTTTTAAATAAGTTAAATCATCTTTTAATGTTGAGTAATTAATATTATTGTTTATTGAATATCTTAAAATTGAATTTAACTCTAAAATGTACTTTTCTGTTTCTTTAACATCAAAAAGCATCGAATACCTAATAGTTTCAAGAGAGTTATATAAGAAGTGTGGATTAAATTGAGAGTCAAGTTTTTTCTTTTCATAAATTAGATTTATTTCACTAAGCTCTTTGTTTAATTCTATTTCAGAATTAAGCCTATTTATCATCTGATTTATGTTTTTTGACAAATCTTTAAATTCATCATCAAGTTGTTCATCAATTTTGTGATCGAGTTTTCCTTGCGATACAATATTAGTATCATTTATTATTGATTCTATGCTTTGAGAATTTTTTTTTGCTATTCTTTTTATTACTTCATTAGAAAAATATATTACTAGAATAAGAATGATTATTAAGATAATAAAAAGAACATAATAATATGTTTGTAAGTTAAAACTTTGCTCTAGATAATAAATATTATAATTTTCTGTATAAATATCAGTTATATTATATCTTATTCCATTAATTCTAAAGTTATCAGTATATTTAAAGCTTTCATTAGAATGGATAAATTCATGATTATTACTAGCTATAATAGTTCCATGTTTATTAGTTATAATATAATCACCTGATTTAGGTAATAAATAATAACTTAAATTATTGATATCAATTATGAATGTATCAATAGCTATTAAATTATTGTTTTTATATAGCCCACTGTAATATATAATATATGAGTTTTCATTTTCTAAATCAGAGAACATGATAAATTTATTTGAATCTTCATTTAAAATTCTATCTTTAATAATATTCATATACATATCAAAACGAAGAGAAGATAATCGAATTTCTTCATAAATGGGGATTAAGTTCATATCATAAATATTATAATTATATCTTAAATTCATTTTTTGTGAGAATTTATAATTATTAATAGAAACTATTTTCTTATCGATTGTTTTATCCTCTATAGCATTTAAATATTCTAAATTTGAATTATGATTTTCCATTTGTAAAATAATTTTAAAATTCAACTCGTCAAAAGTGTTTCTTAAAAATTCTATGCTTTCATTTTTATCAATATTTCTTTCAACAACATTAACTATTAAAGTTATTGTTAAAAATAGTGCTAATATAATAAATATTAATCTCGTTGAAAAAGTTGAAAAGTTTTTTCTAAGTTGGTCTTGGAAATTCATAATTTAATATTATAGGTTTAAAATATCTTTTTGCAAGGATTTTATTTTTTTAATATAAGTGAACTATGTAAATTTTAGATAATAAATTTTTATGCTATAATTGATTATAAGTATATAAGGAAATTATTATGAAAAAGAAATTAATGTTAATTTGTGTTTTGATAATTATGATTTCTGCTCCTGTTTTTGCTATATCAAAATATTCAGTAGGTGTAAAAGTTAAAAAACTTGGAGAGGTAAATACTTTTCGAGAGTTATTTATTTATATAAGTGGGCAAACAGGAGATACTCCTAATCAAATATTTAATACCCTTTTTGATTTAAATAAATATACTTATTTTGGTATTACTGGTGGATATGAAGTAGGTAAATTGCAGGCTGATTTAAGTATAACAACAAGGCCAAATGATTTTTCTTTTTTAATTAATTCAGCAACAATAGGATTACAAATTCCAATAAGTTTTATCGATTTAGGGGTTTCAATTGGTACATTATTTTCATTAGATAATTCTGTCCATCTTTTTATATTAAGAAGTAACCTTGATATAAATTTAGACCCTATTGTAATAAAAACAGAACTTTCATCTTTATCTGAGTATAATAATATTCTATCAAATCCTTATACTGATTATGATAATGTAGAATGGGGGATATCCCTTTTATATAGATTTTAGTTTATATGTTTTATATAAATTGTATAACACAAAACAAATAATTCAGAATTAAAGTTGACTTTATAATCGAACTCTAAAAGATTAAGTTTTATTGTTATAACTCAATAATTTATATTTTTTATTATATTTTAGTCACATTAAGGTAGTTTTGTAAAAAATAATGGTTTATTATATAATTTAGAGGTGATAATATGAAAAAAAAGCTATTACTAGTTATTGTTACTTTAATTATATCAACAAATTCAATATTCGCAGAATCTGAATTATCTGTTGGAGTTTACTCTTCAAAATTAGAATGGGGCTCCCCAAAAGTTTTGTTTCAAGTTGTTACAGGGCAAAAAGGTCATTCTTTTGAAGAGATCTTTAATTTACTATTTATGTATGAAAGTAGTTCTTCAAATATTGGAATAAATACAATTTATGAAGATGGTATATTTCAATATCAACTTAAATTATTTACTCCTATAGTTACCTTAGATGAATTTAAATTGAACTATCTACTTTTATATCCATCAGTTGGAGTAGAACTTCCAATTAGTAATGTAGATATAGGAATCTCTTTAGGTGTTATGAATTCTTTATATACTCTAGATAATTTGCCTTTCGTTTGCCTTTCTTCAAATTTAGATATTAACTTTGATAACTTTATTGTTCAATTTGATTTATCTAGTATAACGCTTTTCGAGTATGCTTTAAGTAACCCTTTAACTGATTATGGATTTATTATGTGGGGTGTTTCGTGTTTGTATAAGATTTAATGCTTTTTGGTAATTATCTTTATTTTAATATTAGGTAGTATTTCTTTTTAATAAAAAAAATATGATGTATTTGTTATTATAAACAAATATATGTTTCAATAAGCTTTATTTTTGAATAATAAAAATGTAAAATATAAATAGAAAAAGAGGCAAAGGTATGAAAAAGAAATTGCTTTTAATCTGTTCACTCTTTATTTTTATTATTAGTTTTATCAATGCAAAAGCTAATGTTGTTGTAATTGATCCTGATGGTATTAAATCTGTATGGCATTTTAATGAAGATAAATTAAAATTATTAAGCTCAGCTAATAATCATACATCTAAAGAAATAGTAGATTACCTATTAACAATTGATTATCAAAAATATCTTGATAAAGATAATAGTGATAGAAATATTGATTTTAATGGGTATGATTTTATCATAAATAGTCTCTCATATATAAAAGAGTTAAACAGTGGAATAGAGGCTTGTTTAGGACCTTTTAATGTTGGAACTTCTAATGGTTTAATTTATTTTAATATTTTTGATTATCAATTATTTTGTTGGAATAATGATTTTGATATTAAAACAGGGCCTATGAGTATAAAACTTAATTATACAGGAATAATAGCTTTAGGTGATTATATTTATGATAAAGATTATATAAATTCTGAATTATCACTTTTTAACCTTGAATTATTAATAACATTATAGATTATTTTATTTTCATAAATTATTTTTTATGGTTCTGATTGAATAGCTCCTACAGACAATTTTCCATTAGTTAATCTAGGATTACCAAAAATATCAAAAGGTATATCTTCAGTTGTATTTCCATCTTCATCTAAATCAACATCATCTTGTAAGATATAATTGGTGTCTCCTTTATAATATAAAAATTGATTTTCAAGTAATACTTCATGATTAAAATATAAATCACTTTCAGTTAGTATATCATCAAAATCTTTATATGAGATAAAGTTTTGTGGATAAGATGGTAAAATAAATAAAATACCATCAGTAATTAATTCATAAGGTATTGCAGTGTTATAATAACTACTTTCTCTAATACCTTCTCCTGTTTCTTCATCTATTGCTGTGTAATCATCTACATCTTGGAAAATAAAAGTATTATAGAAATTAGAGGATTTTGTACCACCTGTACTAATTATAATAGCAGGAGACCAAAGATGATCAGTAGTATCTCCACGCAAATTTTTAACAAAAGTTGATTGATAACAATTTAAAGATGAAGCCATTGCTAATTCTAAAGCACCTGCACTATTATTTCCTCCACAATTATTATTTAAAAATAATGTTTGATTTAGATTTAGAGTAATATTATCATCAATTTTAATACCGCCGGCAGTATTTTCTGCTTCATTGTTTATGAATATTGATTGCCAAATGTTTTGTGTTCCACTAGCTCCATTGCTCATACAAGAAGCTAAAGCTCCACCATTATAAGCATAATTATCTTTAAATGTACATTTCACTATAGTAGGGTATGATGCAACATTATACATTGCTCCACCATATTGATACTTTGCTTGAGGACCATTAGCATAGCCATCACTTATGGTACAATTTTCTAACCACGTAGTAGAATTTAATTGATGAGTATCTCCTGGATTATAGATTACATGATAACAATTGTCGCTATTATCATTTAAATCTCCAATATTACCAGATAAAATAGTATCATCATATTGTGTGTTTATATTAGAATCAAATCCACCTATTAATTTAATTCCATTTACTAGCATGAAATGATAATATCTATTTGAAGACCAATTTAGATTATCACTAGGCTCTGCATTTGGAAAATATTTTCCCTTAGCTACACGTACTTCATCAATATCATAAACGGATGCGATATATAATGCTTTTTGTAAATCGCTAGAAGGATTAGAACTTGTTGAGCCCAATAGAGAATAAGTTGATGTATCAGTATTGTTACTATCAACAAAAAGATAATCTGGTATTGTTTCAGGAATTTGTAATTCATAGGCACCAAGATCACTTATACCATATACTCCTGAATTTTCATTAATAAGATTGACACTAGAAGGAATTAAACTATTTATATCATCTAATTTTAAATCTACTAATCTAGTATTATTATTTATATCGGTATCCAATCCAGTTATACTTTTTCCCATATCAAATGCAGGATTTTCAACATCTTCATAAAGTTCTAAATAATCTTCATTTATAGTATCTGAATCTTGATATTTAAATATTTGTGTTTCAGCTGGTATAGAAATAAAACCATCACCAGTCACTGTACTATCTTGTATTATCGAACAAATAGCATTGGAGTTAGATGCTAATGGGTAATATTTAGCTGATGAATTATTATCTCCATTTTTCCAAATTATTGTGTTAATTATATCAGAAGTTGTAGATATATTTCCAGAAATCCATGACAAATCATTATGAGCAATAGAGCAGTTATACATATTAACAAGGCTATTAGCATTTACTTTTAAGATTTCTTTTTTATTTTTAAAGAAAGAACAATTTTGTAAGTCTATATTTAAACTTTTTGTTGAATAACCGACCAAAGAATGTGCATTATTATTATAAAATTTACAATTCTTAAATAATTGTGTGTAATTTTGCCCCCATGCATCAATATAAACAACTCCATTATTTGAGCAAAGGTTTTCATAAAATACACAATTTTCAAATGTTGCAGAAGAATTTTCTATATATACAGCTGCTCCATTTGATGCTTTATTATTATAGAATCCAATATTTTTTAGAGTTGGATTTGCTTCTTGTAAATAAATACCACCACCATAATATGAATTACTTGTAGTAGCATTTCCTTTTATTATACTGACATTTTGTAATACTGCTGAAGAAGTAATAGCTGCTGAAGTTGGAAGATAGATAACATGAGATGATGTTTCATTACCATCTAAAATAGTTTCCCCACCAATTGGTTCATCTCCAGCTTTTTCAGTTCCTTCATAACCACCTGTTATAGTAAGGTTATTTTTTAGTGCGAAGTGATTGCCAGCTGCTCCATTAGGGGTAGATGTTGGTATATAAGTTCCTTCTTTAACATATATATTTTTAATTCCAGAAGATGATGCATCATTAATTGCATCTTGTAAATCACCATAAGCAGAAACCCAAGAACTACCAACACCAGTTCCATTAGGTGTTACATATAGTACTGTAGAATTATCTACAGTATTACCAGGTTGAATACTTAGAGTTTCACAAGTTGTTGTATTACCAGCTGTGTCTGTTAATAAATATTTGAACTTAATAGTATCTTTTGTACCTACTGAATCTTGTCCATTATCTCCAATTATTGTATTACCATCACCAATAGATCTAACATCTTGATAAGTCTCTTCTCCCTCTATTTTATAAGAAACATCGATATTTACTAAATCTGTATTACTATTAGTCCATATAACCATAGCTTCTCTAAAAATTGGTGTTTCTGAATACCTAAATTGTAATGCATTAGGACTTTCTCTATCAATATTAATAGTTTTAGAATTGATAGCTGATTCCCCAAACCTACTATATTCTTCATATCTAACTTCTATATTTAATTGTGAGTTTTCATTTTCACTCGTTTGATATATTTCCGTCATTTGATATATAGTATTCCATTGAGAGGTTGAATCTAGTCTGTATTGGAATGTAAATATACCAGCTTCTTGAGGGTAGGTAGGCTCAATATATATTTTATCAGAATTAGTAGATGAATCAATTAATTCACTTTCATTATTATAGATAGAAAATGTAGGTTTTACTATTTGATTATCAATAGTAAAATCCATTGAAGTACGACTATTCCCTTCATTACCCAAATGATTTTCAAAATAAACTTCAACATGATGAACTCCATTCTCTGTAATTTCATAAGTTTCATTAGGATTCAAAATAGAATATGAATCCGTATAATCAATTGAATAATAAAAAGTACCATCTTCAGAATTCATATTATTAGGTGTAGAATAATATAATACTGCAGTATCATTTATAGTTTCTCCATTTACAATAGACATATTAGATTGTTTAGCAACAAGGTTAATTGTCATAGTATCTGGTATAATTATGTTATCTTCTGGACTTGGACAACTTGATAATAGTATTACAACTAATATTAATAAATAATTTGTTATGATCAATTTCTTCATATATATATACACCCTAATTTTAATTATACATTTTATAAGCACATAAATTATAACATAGTTATATCAATTAAATTACAAATAATTACTATAAGCAATAATTTTTTATACAAAAGAGTTTGAAAATGTCTTTTATAGCTAATAATATTAAAAAAAATAACAATGAAAAATATTGAAAAATATAATATAATATTAATAATGTTTTCGATAAACAGAGAAAAGAAATTCTTTTGAAGGTATATATGACAATGAGACAAAAAACGATTCATTTATTCTTAATGGATGGTGAAGCAAATAAAAGAATCAAATGTACAATGGCAAATTGGACAGGGATAGCTTACAAAATACCTAGAACTGATATTGATAAATGTAAAAATAGAGAGCATTTAAAACAAAGCGGTGTATATTTTCTATTTGGTAATGATACTTTAACAGATGAGAAAACAGTATATGTTGGACAAGCTGGACTTAGAAAAAATAAAGAAGGTTTATTAAATAGGCTTCAAGAACATAAAAGAGATAATTCTAAAGATTATTGGACTGAAGCTATAGTTTTTACTACATCAAATAATTCATTTGGTCCAACTGAGATAAGTTATTTAGAAAATAGATTCTGCAATATGGCTATAGAATCTAAAAGATATCATGTTAAAAATGGTAATGATCCTAATCCTGGGAATATTACTGAAGAAAAAGAATGTGAATTAGAAGAGTTTATAGATTATGCAAGAATAATAATGGGCTCTCTAGGTCATAAAGTATTTATACCAATTGATGATTCAAATATAACAGATGAAAATGAAAAAGAAGAAAATACAGAACCTTTATTGTTTTTAAAAACAAAGAATATTATTGCTACAGGTAGAAGAACTAGTGATGGTTTTATTGTTTATAAAGGAAGTCAAATATCATTATCTTCTTCAAAAAGTACTAGTAGTTCTATATTTAAAATGCATGAAAAATATCATAAGAAGATTGACACAACTAATAATGCTCTTTTAGAAGATATTTTATTTACAAGTCCATCATCAGCTGCATCTTTTATAACTTTTCATAGTGCTAATGGTTTGATTATGTGGAAGAATAAAGAAGGGTTAACTCTTAAAGAAATTGAAAATAATATTAAATAATACTTATAAAAAGAAAAAAAATGAAATAAAAAATTGATACATTTTGTTATGTATTGGGGGATATATGAATAAACAACAGTTAGCATCAAAGATTTGGGAATCAGCAAATCAAATGCGATCAAAAATAGAAGCAAATGAATATAAAGATTACATCTTAGGTTTTATATTTTATAAATACCTATCAGATAAAGAAGAAGAGTTCTTATTAAATAATGATTTTGAAAAAGAAGAATTACCTGAAATAACTGAAGATTATGAAGATGTTAAAAACTTCGTAAGAGAAAGTTTAGGTTATTATATTTCTTATGATAATATGTTTTCTACTTGGATTACAAAAGGAAGTGATTTTGGTGTTAGTGATGTACAAATTGCTTTGTCTGCATTTGATAGATTGATCAATCCAAAGTTTAATAAGCTATTTAACAATGTTTTTGAAACTTTACAAACAGGATTAAGCAAACTTGGAACAAGTACAGCAGCTCAAACAAAAGCAATTAGCAAATTAATACATTTAATTAAAGATATTCCTATGGATGGAAAGCAAGGATATGATGTTCTTGGTTATATCTATGAATATTTAATTAGTAATTTTGCTGCGAATGCAGGAAAGAAAGCAGGAGAATTCTATACCCCGCATGAAGTATCTATTCTAATGTCTGAAATAGTTGCAGATCATTTAAAAGATAGAAAAGAAATTAAAATATATGATCCAACCAGTGGATCAGGGTCTCTATTAATTAATATTGGTAATTCAATAGCAAAACATAATGATTTAAAAAATAGTATTATTTATTATGCTCAAGAATTAAAAGCTAATACTTACAACTTAACAAGAATGAATCTTATTATGAGAGGTATACTTTTAGATAATATATTTGTTAGAAATGGGGATACATTAGAAGAAGACTGGCCTTATTTTGATGAATCAAATCCAAGAGAAACATATGATCCATTATATGTTGATGCTGTAGTATCAAACCCTCCTTATTCTCAAAAATGGGATGCTGATAATAAAAGTGAAGATGTCAGATATAAAGGATTTGGAGTAGCTCCTAAGTCTAAAGCAGACTATGCTTTTCTTCTTCATGACCTTTATCACATAAAACCTGATGGTATTATGTCTATCGTTTTACCACATGGTGTTCTCTTTAGAGGTGGTGAAGAAGGTCAAATAAGAAGAAATTTAATAGAAAAGAATCATATTGATACAATAATTGGATTACCAGCTAATTTATTCTTTGGTACAGGTATTCCCACAATTATTATGATATTAAAACAAAAAAGAGAAAATACTGACACTTTAATTATTGATGCTTCAAAAGGATTCACTAAAGAAGGTAAAAATAATGTACTAAGATCTTCTGATATAAAGAAAATAGTTGATACAGTAATAAATAGAGAAAATGTTTATAAATATTCTAAAGTCGTAAGCAAAGAAGAAATTAGAGAAAATGAATATAATCTAAATATTCCTAGATATGTTGATTCCTCTGAAAATCCAGAAAAATGGGATTTATATGCTTCAATGTATGGAGGAATACCAAAAGAAGAGTTAGATGAGTTAAGTATATACTTTGATGAGTTTCCAAATCTAATAAATTCTTTATTCAATAAAGAAAATGACTCTTATTATCAACTAAAAGTAGAAGATATAAAGGAAACAGTTAATAGTGATAGTGAAGTAAATAACTATATAACTAAATTTAATACAGATATAGAAAACCTTCATAACTTTTTAAATAAAACATTGGTTGAAAATGTACTTGATGTAAATAGAGCAACTGCTCAAGAAGTATTAAGTAATAAAATCTTTAATATAGTTGATAACTATCACTTAATTGATAAATATGATGCTTATCAAATATTAAATGATGAATGGAATGAAATATCAATAGATTTAGAAATGATACAAAGTGAAGGAGTAACTTGTATAACTAAAGTTGATCCAAACCTTATTATAAAGAAAAAGAATGATATTACAGAAGAAGTCCAAGATGGTTGGAAAGGTCATATTATTCCTTTTGAATTAATTCAAAATACTATCCTTAAAAAACAAAAAGATAGTTTAACTGAGAAAGAAGATAGATTAACCCAAATCTCTTCTGAATTTCAAGAAATAATTGATTCAATCCCTGAAGAAGATAAAGATAGAGATATTTTAAATGAAGATAAAACATCTTTGGTAAAAAAGGAAGTTTTAAAAGAAGCTAAGTCCATTAAATCTGAAATTAAAAAAGGAAAAGTTTTTGATGAAGATAGTGTAGAATATAAAACTATCCAAGCTGAAAAGTTATTTAATGAAGAAAAACAGCTTAAAGCTGATATCAAAACAGATTCTGCTCAATTAATTAAATTATCAAAAGAAACTATTGAAAATCTAGATACTAATCAAGTAAATGAATTATTAAAAGAAAAATGGGTAACTCCTATTATTAATAGTTTACAAGCACTACCTCTTTCCTTAATAAGTAACTTAATTGATAAAGTGAAAGCTCTATCTGAAAAATATGATAGTAATTATTTTGATATAGAGAAAGAAATTAAAGATACTGAATTAGAACTATCTTCTATGATAGATGACCTAACAGGAAATGAATTCGATATGAAAGCTCTAGAAGCTTTAAAAGACATCCTAAAGGGGTAATTTATGGAAAAAAAAGACAAAATACCCCAAATTCGCTTTAAAGGCTTTAGTGAACCTTGGGAACAGCGTAAGTTAAATGAAATTTCTGATAAAGTATCAGAAAAAAATAAATCACGTAAATATATTGAAACTTTTACTAATTCAGCAGAAGTTGGTATTGTAAGTCAACGAGATTTTTTTGACAAAGATATTTCGAATAAGAATAATCTGAATGGATATTATATTGTTAGAAACAATGATTTTGTTTATAACCCTCGTATATCCAATTTTGCGCCAGTAGGCCCAATTAAACGCAATAAATTAAATAGAACGGGGATAATGTCACCACTATATTATGTTTTTAGAACACATAATATAGATACTACTTATCTTGAGCATTTTTTTTCTACAAGTATTTGGCATAAATTTATGAAGATCAATGGAGATACTGGTGTAAGATCTGACCGTTTTTCTATAAAAGATTCAGTGTTTAATCAAATGCCTATTTCATATCCATCATTAAGAGAACAGAACAGAATAGGAGAATCTCTTGATACTCTTAATAACCTTATCACCCTTCATCAGCGTGAGTATAATAGAGTGACAAAAGGAGATAATAAATTATGGTAAAAACTATCGAAAAAACAACTTTATTACACGAATACTATACTCATTGGGTACATGTTTACAAAGAAGGTGCAGTTAGAAATGTTACTATGGCAAAATATCATCAAACTCAAATTTGGTTAGAGAAAATTTGTCCTAATTTAATTGTTTCTGAACTCACTCGTATAACTTACCAAAAATTATTAAACAATTATGCTGAATATCACGAGAGACAAACAACAATGGATTTTCATCATCAATTGAAAGCTGCAATATTAGATGCAGTTGATGAAGGTTTAATAATTAGAGATCCTACTAGAAAAGCTATTATTAAAGGTCGCATTGCTACAAAAAAGAAAAATAAATTCTTAAATCAATTTGAATTACAAACTTTATTATCTAATCTCAATCTTAAAGAAGGATTAAATTGGGATTGGTTCATATTATTAATTGCCAAAACTGGATTAAGATTTTCTGAAGCTTTAGCACTTACCCCAAATGATTTTGATTTTTCACATCAACAAATCATCGTTAATAAAACTTGGAATTATAAAGAAAATGGGGGATTTATGCCTACAAAAAATAAATCTTCAATTAGAAAAGTACAAATTGATTGGCAATTAGTAATTCAATTTTCAGAAATAATTAAACATTTGCCTAAAGATAAACCTATATTTGTAAAAGGGAAGGTATATAATTCAACCGTAAATGATAGATTAGCTAGATATTGTAAAAAAGCCAATATACCTGTTATTTCAATTCATGGACTTCGTCATACTCATGCTTCTCTTTTATTATTTGCAGGTGTTTCTATAGCAAGTGTAGCTAGACGATTAGGTCATTCAAGTATGACTACTACTCAAAAAACATATTTGCATATAATACAGGAATTAGAAAATAAAGATATAGATCTTGTTATGAGATCTTTATCTGGATTAATTAATTGAGATTACATTTTAGTTATTACTTAAATATACATTCAAATGAGATTTTTTCTCACTTGAATGTAGAATTATTATATATTTAGTAAAAAAAATCCCAAAATGAATTGGGATTATAAAGTATGAATTAGTATTTGAGTCTTTTTAATTCTCTTTGAGCATCTTTTTTAAGATCTCTTTCTTTTATTGTATTTTTCTTATCATGGAGAGCTTTACCTCGAGCAAGACCAACTTCCATCTTAATAAGATTATTTTTTAAATAAACTTTTGTTGGAACGAGAGTTAACCCTTTTTCATCTATTTTTCTTTTTAGTCTCTTGATTTCTTGTTTATGAGCAAGAAGTACTTTTTTCCTTTCTGGATCATGATTAAAAATTGAACCTTGTTTATAAGGTTGAATAGTAAATTGAAGAAGAATTAATTGTCCATTTTCGATTACTACATAGCTATCAGTGAAAGAGAATCTTCCTTCTCTCATACTTTTTACTTCGGTCCCAGCAAGACTCATTCCACATTCTATTGTTTCAACTATTTCATAGTTAAAATAAGCTTTTTTATTTTTTAAAAAAAGATCATTTTTTTTATCTGATTTATCTTTCATATTATATTTTTATACCCATTTTTATTTTGTATAAGCTATTCTAAATCCCATATATTCAAAACATGCAGATTTATCCATTGCTCCAACAGTGTTAATATCTACAGAACTATTAAGAACAGATCCACCTTTTACAATTATATCATAATTATGGTTTTCTTGTATTTCTTTAATTAAATTATCTCTATTATTAACAAGTCTACTTAGAGGAATATAAGGAGTACTTGTAAATTCCCAAACCCCGCCTAACATTAAATCAAATTGATTTGTAATACTAGTATTAGCTATTAAAGAATTACTATAAGTATTATCAATGTAATTCGTTGATGCAAAACAAGCTATGTTCCATTGTTCTTCACTTGGTATAAATACATTTTTATTTGTTTTTTCACTTAACCAAGATGCAAAAGCTTCCGCAGCATAATAACTAATGTTTGTAATAGGAATTAAGGACGGAGCATTAGTTGATAATCCAATACCTTTTAAGTAATTTTCATCTACAAGATTTTTTTCAACTAATGAATTAATATTACTTTTTGCCCAAGTGGGATTATCAGCGACAAATAATGAATAAAGATAATTAGAGATAGGTGTTTTAGATAAGTAGAAACTAGTTAAGTTATTAATTTCAACACCAGCTTCATTAGTATTTGGATAAGTATTATAAGTACTATCTCCCATAACAAAAGAAGTTGGCTCAACTTTTAGTGCTGTAATATTTGCAACACTACCAACTTGGAGTGTATCAGTACTTGTATTTACGCTAATATCTTTAAATTCTCTTCCAATATTATTCCCATTTCCTCTAAATAATTCTTCAGCTTTTAATAAAGTATCTCCATAATTAATACCTAAATAATCATATGCTGCTTTTGCATCATCTAGCATTTCAATAGAAGTAATAAAAGAACTTGCAATATTTAAATCTTCTTCTATATCTTTTGTAGAGAGTTCAAAAGCAATAGCATCTTTTGCATAATGCATAAAATAGGGAATGTAATTAACAACTGATGAAAAGGTAATAATTGAACTTTGATCAATAATTAAATTAATATCAAAATTAATAATTGTATCTATTTTTTTATCTGTTATTTCATTAAAAGTTAAATTTACATTTTGGTATCTGTGAAACAACCAAGTAAAAAATACAGGATGCCCAACTGTTATAGTTTCTTTTGCGATAACTTGTGATGCTTTTTTATAAACAACAATATGATCTCCACTAGAAATGAAGGCTTGAGATGGAGTTCCACTGATAAACATATCATCAACATAAACACCAACATTGTCTATCTGACTATCAAAGTTAACATATTTACCACCTTTTATTATTCCAGGTAAAAATCCAATTAAAAAAACTACAATTAATATTATAAAAACAACTAAAGCTAAAATGTAGACACCAGGTCTAACATTACCGACTTTAGGCAAAACAACATCTTCAATCTCAGGTAAATCTTTTATTTCTTTCATATCTTACAAGGTACTTATAGCTTTAATCCTTGTCAACTATTTAAGTTTATTGTATTGTTGTTATCATGAGTAATTTTTTAGAGAAAGTTGAAAAATATAGCATAAACTATTTAACAAAACGTAAAGCATTAAATATATATAAAAAACAAAACCCAGTAAAAAGAACTTTTTGGGGTGAAGTTAAAGGTTGGATTGACGCATTAGTCTTTGCAGTTGTCGTAATATTAATTTTAAATCAGTATATATTCCAATTATTTGTAATTCCAACTCCTTCTATGGAAAAAACAATGTTAGTAGGAGATAGAGTATATGTTAATAAAAATGCATATGGATTAGAGTTATGGCCAAGTGGTCCTAAACTAAATTCAGAAAATAGAGTTGTTCACCGTGATAATATTATTACATTTTATAACCCTGAATATGAGAAAAAAGGTCCTGTATTTGATATAGCAGCACAGCTTCTTTTTTCTGCTACATTTTCTCTTGTTCAAATTGATAAAAATGAAGATGGTTCCCCTGCTGAAAGACTTTATGTTAAAAGAGCAGCTGCAATGGACAATGACACTGTAAGATTTGTTGATGGTAATGTTCAAATAAGACCTTCAGGAAGTATTGATTTTGTAAATGAAATGGATTTTAGAGAAGAAAACGGATTGAGCTTAGGACCCAATAGGTTAATTGATGATTCCTATTATACTGGATTAAATGCTTGGGCAACTTTAGTAGCTTATAGAGATAAAGGTTTAGAGAATTCTAATTATACTCCAGCATATTATTTAAGTGATTATCAAAGTCTTAGTGATAAAAATTATCCTAAAGACATGTATCAATTCTATAAAGTAATGAATGATACAAAACATAAAATAGATCCAAGTGATTTTACTGCAAGATCAGATTTTAATAAATATAATAATGGAATTACCGTTCCAGAAAATTATGTATTACCTTTAGGGGATAATCGAGATAATTCTCGAGATGGTAGATATTTTGGACCTGTTAACCAAAGTGAAATCAATGGTCGAGTTTTATCAAGATTTTGGCCACTAAATAGAATATCCTATTTGGGTAATCAATAAGAAATGGTAATTAATAAATATCTAAATTTATTAGATAAACAAAATTCTCTTTCTCTTTATATACATATTCCATTTTGCACAACAAAATGTTATTACTGTGCTTTTTATAGTGAAGCAAAAGAATGTTGGAATGATGATAAAGTTGATGAATATCTTAATAAATTATTAAAAGAAATAGAAATAGTAAAATCAAAATATAGTAAAAATTTTGATACTATCTTTATTGGAGGTGGAAATCCAGGGATTCTAGGCTTTTCAAATCTGAGAAGACTATTAATAGCTGTTGGCCCTTCTAAAGAAACAACTTTTGAAATAAATCCTGAATCACTTACTAGTGAATATATAAATTTATTTAGAGAAGGCTTAGCTACAAGAGTTTCTGTTGGGATACAGTCCTTTAAAGATGAGATTCTTGAGATGTTAGGGCGGCATGCTAGAAAATCTGATAATATAAAAGCAATGAATATTATCAAAGAGTTAGATGATTTGAAAATAAATATTGATGATAATTATTTTATAAAAAATAATATTATTAGTAATGAGGAATATAAGAAATTAAATATAGAAGTAAAGTATTCTTTTGATTTTATGACCTCTTTACCAACTCAAACAATAGAAGATACGTTTGAGGATTTGTATATAGCTGCTTCAAATTTAGATTTTCTTCATTTTTCACTATATTGTTTAACAGTAGAAGAGGGCACTCATTTATATAGTTTAGTTAAAAATAAGAAAGTAAATAAAAACGATGATTTATTTGAAAAAAACTTATTAGAAACTTTATGGAAAGAATTAATAGAACTAGGCTTTTATCATTATGAAGTTTCTAATTTTACAAGACATGAGAATCAATGCCTTCATAATTTAAGATATTGGGATTTATCCCCATATATAGGATTAGGTTCTAGTGCAGCTTCTACAATTTATGAAAATAATAAACTTATTAGAATCACAAATACCTTGAGTATCGATCAATATATTAACACTAGCATATTTGACTCTTATGAAATCGAAAATCTAAATAAAAAAGAACATTTAGAAGAATATTTAATTGTAGGACTTAGAAATAAGCGGGGTATTGATTTTAATTATATCAACAGCTTTTTTTCTATAAAAAAAGAAGATGTGATAAATGCCTTTAGATTTTTAGATAAAGAAATGTATGAAATAAATAAAGACTCAATAAATATAAGTGAAAAAGGTTTCATCATATTAGATCAAATTATTCTTGATGTTTCAATAAAACTTGATAAATATCTAGATTTGTAAATCTTCTCTCATACCATCCATTAGGAAGCGTAATCTATTTTTATTTAGATCTATGTATAATCTGTTTTTTTTACCTTCTTCAATATTTATAAGACCTAGCTCATAAAGTTTGTTTATATGATAATTCATTGTAGCTGTAGTTATTTTAAGTTCTTTAGCTATTTCTGTTGAGTAGTATTTTTTAATGCTTAACATTTTAATAATTTGATAGCGTTTTTCTTGGCTAAGAAATTTATTTAATAAAATAAATGATTTTTCAAAATCTTCATTTCTTGCATTATTAATAGAATCTCCAATAACAATACATTTATATCTTTCTAAAATAGACTTTTGATAAGGACAAAAATAACTATAAATAATTTTATAAGATTCTATTTCTTTTATATCAAAAAAATTTCTTAAAAATATAATATAACTTGATTTATTATTTTTAAAAATAGAATTTATTTTATCTATTTTTAATTTAATATCATCTGCATAATTTAATAACATTTGAGCGAATTTTGTATATAACTTTTTTATATTGATAGCAAAAGATTTGATGTTATCATCATCTCTAAATATTGAAATTATCAAATCAACGTTTTTCTCTATATCATCATTTGATTTTATATTATTATTTTTTTCTTTGATGATATTTTCAATTTTTATATTATCTAAATCACCAGTAAAAGTAGTATGAAAATAATCATTTACAAAACTAATAAAAGTTGAAAAAGCTATTTCATCAAAACTTAATTTTCTAAAAAATAAATAAATTAAATATGAAGAAAAAATGGAGCTTTTATAAAAATAAGTATCGAGAAAACCTTTCTCAATATAGTTTAGATCATTATAAAAAGAGTTGATAAATTTAATATAATTTAAAACTTCTTCATCATTAATTAGAAAAGGAGAATTCTTTTTTCTAAATGTAATATCCTTGTTAAATTCTTTTCTATTGCTTATTACATCTAAGAATAAAGCAAAGTCTATTTTTTTATTATAAAAAATCTTACTCATAAGTTTTTCTCCTTTATTATTAAAAAAGTTAATTAATTGCTTTATTTAAATAAGCTAATTGTCTAATATATATATTTAATTAGATGATTATCTAATAACTTTATTATATTAGATAAAAATAATTAAGTCAAAACTTTTTAATCTCTTCAATTAATTGACTACTTATCGTTTTATTTTTATATTTAGGTTCATGGAAGACTTATTTGAAAAAATTATAGATGATACATTTGACGCTGTATTAAAAACATTAGAAGTACGAAGTAATGATGAGAATTTTTCTTTAGAGAATATAGAGAAAGAATTAGATTATTTTTATTTATATGAAGGTCAAGATTGGACAGGTAGAGGTGATACTAAACAAGCTGAAATAGAAGGAACTATTATGGCTTATCAAGTTTTTATATCACGTTATCAAAAAAAAGAAGATAAATAGTATTATTAATAAATAATTAATGATATTTATTTGTCAAAGCATTATAATACTTTAGTAGAAAAGGAGTATTATAATCTTATGAATAAAAAAGCAAAAGATATGACAACTAGGGAATTGGCTAGTTACATAGATCAATCAGTTCTTAAACCTGAATTTTCTCAATTAGAAATTAAAAAATATATACAAGAAGGAATTGATTTTGGATGCGCAACAGTATGTGTAAATCCTTCTTCATTAAATATTGCTCAAGAGCTGACAAAAAATTCACAAACAGAGATATGTGTTGTGTGTGATTTTCCTTTTGGTCTTTCAACAACTGAATCTAAAGTGATGCAAGCTGAACTTTATTGTAAAAATTATGATATATTTGAATTGGATATGGTTGCAAATTATGGTTGGATTAAATCAGGTATGTGGGATGAAGTTGAAAAAGAAATTAAACAAGTAGTTGATATTTGTCATACACATGGAACAGCTGTTAAAGTAATTTTAGAAACTGATGCTTTAACAAGAGATGAAATAATTAGAGCAACAAAATCAGTTATTATAGGTGGAGCTGATTTTGTAAAATCCTCTACTGGTTTTTATACAGGAGCAAAAGGTGTCGGAGCTTCTAAAGAAGTTGTTGATATAATGATGAAATCTTCTGATAATCAAATTAAAGTAAAAGGATCTGGAGGTATTAGAACTCAAGAACATTTCTTTGAATTGATAGATATGGGTATAGATAGAATGGGTATTGGATATAAATCTACTCCTATTGTCTTAGGGATAAAATAATTATTTGTTTTTTGTATTTTTATAAAATAAAATTTTATTATTTACCAAAAATTTGATATCTAAAGTTAGTTAATAAAGCATTTAACTTGAAATTTATTATCCTTTATGATAATTTTTACAAGGATTTGTCTTTGAGTTGATAAAGGCAATAATAAAATAATATATAGAGAAAGAGGTATATATGTCTGGACATAGTAAATGGGCTTCAATCAAGCACAAAAAAGGGATAGCAGATGCTAAACGCGGTCAAAAGTTCACAAAGTTAATTAAAGAAATTACAGTTGCAACAAAAATGGGTGGCCCTGATCCAGATTCTAACGCTACACTAAGAACAGCAATTTTAAAAGCAAAAGCTGAAAACATGCCTAAAGATAATATTGAAAGAGCTATTAAAAAAGGTAGTGGTGAAGCAGATTCTGCAACATACTATGAATTAACATATGAAGGTTATGCACCAGGTGGTATTGCAATTATCATTGATACATTAACAGATAATAAAAATAGAACAGCTGCTGATGTTAGATCAACTTTAACTAAATTAGGAGGTTCATTAGGTACAACTGGTTGTGTTTCTTATATGTTCCAAACTAAAGGTGTTATTGCATATAGCGAAGAAAAATATAGTGAAGAAGAACTTTTCGAAGTAGCTTTAGAAAATGGTGCTGAAGATGTTGAAAGTAGTGATGGTCTTATTGAAGTTACAACTGCTCCATCTGACTTCGCTAATGTTTTAGAAGCTTTACAAGCAGCAGGTTTTGAACAAGAATCAGCAAGTGTTGATAAGATTGCTGACCAAATGGTTGCTCTTGATAAAGAAAAAGCAAAGAAAGTATTAAAAATTGTTGATAAATTAGAAGATTTAGAAGATGTTCAACAAGTTTCTACAAACTTAGAACTTCCTGATGATTTCGAAGAAGACGAATAAAAAATATGCGTATTCTTGGAATCGATCCGGGATTAGCGAATACAGGCTGGGGTGTTATCGATAGTAACGGAAACAAGTCCCGGCCTGTTTCTTTTGGTGTAATTAATACTGAAAAAACTCTTACTCAAGAAAAGAGAATATTTTTAATTGCTGAAGAACTCGGGAAAATTGCTATTGAGTATGAAGTTGATATTTGTTCAATGGAAGATATCTTTTTTACTAAAAATTCGGTATCAGCTATATCTGTTGCAAAAGTAATTGGCTCTTCAATTCATAAATTGTCACAATTAGAACTTGATGTTAAACTATATTCTCCATTGCAAATAAAGTCTTTAATTACAGGATATGGAACAGCTGATAAAAAGCAAGTACAAGAAATGGTGAAACTTCATTTAGGTTTAACAAAGAGGCCAAGACCTGATCATGCTGCAGATGCACTTGCAGCAGCACTTTGTTTAGCTTTTTTTGAAAAATCAATGAGTAGGATTAAATTATGATAAATGCAATTTATGGTGAAATAGTAAGCATTTCATCAACAAATGTTATTATTAAGAGTAATAGCATGGAATTTGATTTATTAGTTTCAACATCTACTGCATCAAAATTAAGCAATTTGATGGATAAGACGGATGTTAGAATAGTTACCCATCTTCAACACAGAGAAGATGCTATGACGTTATTTGGATTTGTTGATGAATTAGAAAGAGAGTTTTTTCTTCAATTGCAGAATGTTTCTGGAATTGGAGCTAAGGGTGCTCTAAAGATAATGGGTGGAGTTAGTTTTAAAGATTTTGTTATTATGCTTGATAACAGTGATGTAGCAGCTCTTTCAAAATTACCTGGAATTGGTAAAAAAACAGCTTCTAAAGTTGTGTTAGCTTTACGTGGAAAATTAGTAATTGAAAAAGATGAGTTAGTTGATAATACTAGTGAAACTTTAAATTCTAGAAATCAATTTAATGAATTAATTTCTGCTTTAGTCGATATGGGATATGATAGAGGTAAATCGCAAAAAGTAGTTTATAAAATATATGATTCAAATAAAGAAAAACTTGAAAACTTAAATCAACACGATATTGAATCATTTATTTTTAGACTAGCAGTAGCAAACTTAAGCTAAAGGTAGGCATTATGAGTGATTTTGAAAATAATATGCAAGATGTTGATACATTAAAAAATAATTCTTTAGTTTCTACTTCTTTTCAAAGTGATAATGATGAACAAGAAAATATTTTAAGACCTAAAAAATTAGAAGATTTCCAAGGTCAAAAACAGCTTAAAGAAAATTTATCAATTTTTATAAAAGCTGCTAGAGAAAGAGGAGATGCTTTAGATCACACTTTCTTAATTGGACCTCCAGGACTTGGAAAAACAACTCTTGCAAGTATTATTTCGAATGAAATGGGAAGTGAAATAAGGATGACAAGTGCTCCAGCGCTTGAAAAACCTAAAGATTTAGCAGGGATATTAACAAATGTAAGTGAAGGTTCTATATTCTTTATTGATGAAATACACCGCTTAAAACCTGCTCTTGAAGAAATGTTATATATTGCAATGGAAGATTTTGAAATTGACTGGGTAATTGGTCAAGGACCTGCTGCAAGGACAATGCGTATTCCTCTTCCCAAATTCACTTTAGTTGGTGCAACAACGAAGGCTGGTCAAGTTTCATCTCCTCTTCATTCAAGATTTGGTATTACATGTCACTTAAAATTCTATAATGAAGTTGAGCTTAGTAAGATTATTAAAAGAAGTGCTTCTTTAATTGATTGTAAAATTGAAGATGATGCATTATTAGCTTTAGCTAAATGTAGTAGAGGTACCCCAAGAATTGCTAATAGACTTCTAAAGAGATTAAGAGATTTTGCAACTGTTTTATCAAATGGAGTAATTACTACTAAAATAGTGGAAGAAGGACTTTCTAGACTAGGAATTGATCCAATAGGACTTGAAGATCAAGATAGAAATATATTAAAAACAATTATTGAATTTTATGGAGGTGGCCCTGTAGGAGCTTCAACGCTTTCAATTAGTGTAGGTGAAGCTATAGAATCTTTAGAAGATTTTTATGAACCCTATCTTATACAAAAAGGATTTTTACTAAGAACTCCACGAGGAAGATGTGTAACATCAAAAGCATATGAGTTACTAGGAAAAATACCCCCAGCAAAAATTCAAGATTTAGATACATCAATTTTATAATGAGGAAATAATGAGAGAAAAAATACAAAGTGGTTTAAAGACTTCTGATTTTACCTTTGATTTACCAGCAGAATTAATTGCTCAAGTACCTGTTGAAAATAGAGGTAAAGATAGATTATTAGTAATGGATCGTATTACTGGTGAATACTTTGATAAAGATATTGATGATTTTGTAGATCAATTAGATTCTGATTCGATATTAGTAGTAAATAATTCAAGAGTTAGAAAAGCAAGAACTTTTGCAATAAGTGAAACAGGTGGTAAAGTTGAATTCTTATTTTTAGAAGAAATGGATAAAATAACTTGGAACTGTATGGTAAGCAAAAGTAAAAAGCAAAAAGTTGGAAAAAAATATAATTTTGAAGATGGCTTAGAAGCAGAAATAATAGAAACCCTTGATGATAGCACTAAACTTGTTAGATTTAATAAAGAAATAGAAGAAGATTGGTTTTTAAAAAATGGACATGTCCCTCTTCCGCCATATATTAAGAGAGATGATAGCTTTAGTGATGAAACTCGATATCAAACAGTATATGCAAAAAACGAGGGTAGTGTTGCAGCTCCAACAGCAGGTCTTCATTTTACTGATGATATTATTAATAGAATAAAAGAGAAAGGTGTAAAGATAGTAGAAATTACACTTCATGTTGGCATGGGGACATTTATGCCAGTTAGAAGCGAAAATCTCGATGATCATGATATGCACTTTGAGAGATATAGTATAAGTGAGGAAGTAGCTAATATTATCAATGAAGCTAAAGCTAATAAACAAAAAATTGTTGCAACAGGTACAACTAGTGTTAGAACTTTAGAAAGTGCAGTAGATGATAATGGATTATTGAAAAGTGGAATGGGAAGAACAAATTTATTTATTAAACCTGGTTATTCTTTTAAAATCGTTGATCAATTATTAACAAACTTTCATACACCAGAGAGTACTTTATTAGTATTAGTATCAGCTTTTTCCTCTAAAAAGAATATTATGGATGCATATAATCATGCAATTGATGAAAGATATAGATTCTTTAGTTATGGTGATGCAATGTTTATTAAATAAATTATAAAAGTTTATTAAAATAATAAGGGGCCGTTGCAAAAGTCTT
>NPIF01000868.1_pt1 | contig 66104 bp, 68 predicted proteins | sample 8637461 | NCBI WGS metagenome assembly NPIF01 (sample SAMN07420641, study PRJNA396082) | bioreactor metagenome | isolation source: sample BR12 brine-fed electro-methanogenic bioreactor BR | place: Japan: Kochi | collected 2016-12-09 | reverse complement strand
CTGTCAGTAACGACCACATCCACATCCTTGAGATCGCATACTTTGGCGAAGCCCTTGAGGGTGAACTTGGAAGAATCTGCCAACAAGATCACTTTGCTGGCAGCTGCCAACATGGCTTGTTTGATAGCGACTTCTTCGATATTGACATTCCCGATCGTTCCATCATCATGGATAGCATCCGCGCCCAGGAAAACCTTATCCACTTTCAATTGCTCAATGAAGGAAACTACTTCATTCCCCTGCAGTGTGAAAACGTAGGGACGGGCGATGCCCCCTGTGCAGATGAGATTAATATTCGGGTTCGAGGCAAGCGAGATGGATATTTGCAGGTCGTTGGTGACAACGGTCAGACGCTGGCGCGTCTTTAATAATTGCGCCAGTGCGTAGGTGGTCGAGCCAGCATCGAGAATGATGGTGTCTCCATTCTCGATAAATTTCAACGCTTCATGCGCGATACGGTTCTTCTCGGGTACATTCTTCTGACGCTTTATGTCATAAGGCAGTTCCAGGGTAGTGCTCTGTGAGGTGCGCACTGCCCCGCCGCGCGTACGCATACAGTATCCTTCTTCTTCAAGTTGGGTCAGGTCCCGCCGGATGGTCGCAGAGGAAATATCCAATTCCTGCGCGATCTCGGTCACCTGAATGTATCCATCCTCCCTCAATTTTCTGATCAATAATGCCCTTCGTTCGTCAGCTATCATTTCTTATCCTTTAATATTAGTCCTAGTTAGTTAAACATAATTAATGTTTGTTAATGTTCAATATATTACATTATAGCACCAGCATAAAAATAACTCAAAAATCTCACAGGACGAACATCATCAATTGCGCAGGAGGAAAACAAGGATACTATTTCACATTTCTAATATATCTCTTCCATGTTCCGTGTCGAATCCATACTAAAATAGGAAGATGTTCTCGAGACCCGTTATCATATCCATGATCATAGCCGTGCTATTGATCATCTTTTCCGAAGTGTTCATCATCTGGATCGCGAAAAAGACAAATGCCATCCAGATGGACTCTGCCAATCCCTGGAAGAAGAAAAATCATAACCATAAGAAAACAGAAGTTGTATGCAAGGAATGTGGCGCAGACAACCCACCAGAAAATAACTTCTGTGGTTCCTGCGGGAAACCGCTCTAGTCGTAGTAGATTCCGCGAATCCTCCTCCCTTTTTTCTCGTATATGAAATGAGATCAAATGGATTTATCAAAAGAAGGAGTATTCTGATGAAGAATAAATTAATTGCCAGTATCTTGCTCTGCGCAGCAGCACTTTTTGTGCTCAGCGCATGCACAGTTGGAGTTATCCGCAGCGAATCACGAGAGGTATCTGATTTTTCCAGTATCGCTATCGATTCCTTTGGAGAATTCCATATCCGTCAGGGCGAGGAAGAATCCCTCACCATTGAAGGACCCAATAATTACCTGCGGAACATCACCACAGAGGTCATCGATGGTGTGTTACACATCCGATCAGACCGCGGTTTTGTCGGCAACACCTTGCAACGAGTGGAATATAACCTGACGGTGAAAGATCTAAACAGCATCTCACTCTCCGGTGCCGGCAGCATTGATATGCCTTCGTTGGATACAGATGCTCTCGACATCTCCCTGACCGGAGCGGGCAGCATCCGCATCAATTCTCTTAACGCGGAATCCCTATCGGCTGTTTTGAACTCTGCCGGTTCTATCAATGTGGCAGGCAATGTGACCACGCAAAATATCGTTCTCAACGGTGTAGGTAGTTATGATGGTGACGACCTGCGCTCACGCGAAGCCACTGTAGTGGTAAGCGGTGCTGGAAGCGCGGAGATCTGGGCAGTGGACGTCCTTACCGTGACCATTTCTGGCGTTGGCTCTGTGAATTATTATGGTTACCCAACTCTCTCGCAGAGCATCACCGGGCTGGGTTCAGTCAACGGCAGGGGTGAAAGATAATAACCCAACTAGTCCATTAAAAGCGAAAAGCCGTGGAAGTTTCCACGGCTTTTTTGATTATTCTTTCCAGCTCAAACCAGCGTAATGGAAGGAGCCGTTCATCAATGAAAAAATGGTTCCATCTCCAACTTTCACAAGATATACTCCGCTCTTCCCCTCAGAGTCAATCACAAAAGCGATCTCACTTCCATCTGGTGACCATTCTGGAGAATGGACGGTGCTTTCATTTTCCACCAACGGTTGAACACCACTGCCATCAGTATTCATTAGGTATAAATTGAACGAGCCATCTGACTTGGATAAGAATGCGATCTTATCGCCCAGGGGTGAACACACCGGTGAGGCGTCATAGTGTTCGTTGTTCGTCAGTTGTGTTTTCACACTGTAATCACCACTCATCGAGAAGACCTCGAAATCGCCATCACGGTTTGAAACAAACACCAAACCTTCCTGATCGACCAGCCAGTTCGCCTGTGTATCTTGCGCATCATCTTCGGTGACACGAACCACTGTCCCATCAGCTACGTTGAGGATATTGATGTCATTATCACCAAACCCATTCGATTGGAAAGCGATATATTTCCCATCTTCCGTCCAGACAGGTTCGGTCTTATCAGCTCCATCCGCAACAAGCGTATCCACCGCTAATGTCTCCAGGTTGAGGACAAAAAGATCATAGACACCATTGCGGTTGGCGGAGAAAGCTACTTTTCTGCCATCGGGAGAGATATCGGGGGCGATGTCCTCGTAGGTGTTATCCGTTAGCTGCTGGCGAACACCGGTCTGAAGATCGTAGAGATACAACTCATAATCCTCTTTCTCGGTGGCTTTCGCCGCAAACACGATCTGCCCTTTCATGGCAGCTGTAGGCGCTGGTTCCAGATCGGGCAGCGACTCGTCTTCAGAAGTCGGACTACAGCCCACTACCAAACCCAGCATTAATAAAATAGCAAGCCCCATTTTGCTATAGCGATTGCGCATTTTGTACTCCTTTACTCAAAAACTTGCTTTCCTATTCTAAAACATTTCATGCTTCCTTTCAAAGCCATTTGTTAACATCCTTATAAGGGAAAAGTGCATTTCGCATAAGGTATCATTAACAGAAAGAAACAAAAGAGGAAAAAATGACGATCTCACTACTAGACGGAACCCTGAGGGTGGATGTTTTCTTTGAAAAGGGAGATCATGAATTTGAGGATAATGTCTGTATCTGCCTCAAAGAACAATGCCCCGAAGATGAGAAGCTCCTTTACGCCGGAGAGACCAACATCTATATCACCCCAGAACAAGCCCGTGAACTGGCAAACATGCTGCTTGATGTCGCCAACCAGAGCAGTCACGGCTCGCGTTGATGAGTTGGTTTAGTATAGAAGAAATCCACTCGCTGCAGGATATCGATCAGGAAGAATGGGATAGCTTGTGCGATGGATGCGGTATTTGCTGCTTGTATAAAGTGCGGTCATGGAAAGATGGGGAAACTCACCTGACGCGAGTTGCCTGCCGCTATCTTAATGCCGAAGATGGCACATGCCGGATATATGCGGTCCGCTTTGATCAGATGCCCAGCTGCATTCGCCTGACCAAGGACAACATCCACACATACCAGTGGCTGCCGGAGACCTGTGCTTACCGGCGCATCGCCGAAAGCAAACCCCTGCCATGGTGGCACTACCTGCGCAGCGGGAAGCGTAATCTAGTACATGATCTGGGCATCTCAGTACGGCACATCGCCACAAGCGAGGATAATGTGGATATGAACGCTCTTATTAATTATGTCTTGGACACGTGGTAGAACGGAATAGAATAAATGAAACAAATTAACAGCAGCAAGAAGATCAATGGGTGGGATGCAGCTTACCGCGAGAAGCCACAGCAATTCACTGAACCGGAATCGATCTGCACCCTGTTGGATACGCTCTTTCCCAAGTATGGGGTAAAGCGGGTGCTGGACCTGGGGTGTGGGAATGGGAGGCACCTGGTATATTTTGGCAAAGAGGGGTACGAGATACACGGCAGCGACTTGTCGGGTTGGGGACTGCTGGCGGCGAAGGATTGGTTGGGCAAAGAAAAACTTCCAACTCGCTTAGCACTTGCCGACATGCAGTATCTTCCTTACCATGAGGGTTGTTTTGACGCTATCATCTCATTCAGGGTCATCCAGCACAACCTGCTGTCAGATATTCTGGACACCTTCAAGGAATTGGAACGGCTGCTGCGTCCGGGCGGATTACTGGTGATCGATCTGCTGCGGTATGATCCTGATTCAAAGCGCTGGGAAAATGCCACTCGGTTGGAAGAACGAACATTCACACCCACAAAAGGGCAAGAGAAAGGAATGCCGCACCACGCTTTCACCAAGTCGGAGATCTTTCACATCTTGTATAAATGGCAGATAAAGTTCTTCGCCACACAACCCGACCAGAAACACTACACCATCATCGCACAAAAGTAAAAATAATAAAACCAATGGGGCATATGCATGAATAATCTACATGAGATCATTAAAACCATACAAGATTGGCGCCATGCGGGTAAATCTGCTGCTCTTGCGATCCTTATCAACGCCAGCGGCAGTTCTCCCCTCCCACTGGGTGAGATGATGGCGATATCCTCCACCATGGATATGATAGGTGCTGTCAGCCGCGGATGCGTTGAAGGCGCGATCATGGAGAGCGCCCAGTTCGTGATGCAAAGCGGACAAGCCAAAATTGAACATTTCGGGTACAGCGATAATGCAGCGTTTGAGGTGGGGCTAACCTGCGGAGGTGAGATCGATGTCCTGATCACACCTGTCAACCAAGAAAAAATAGGGGATACATTTCTTGACCCAGCCGCTGCCGCCTGCCAGAAGAACAACCCCTTCTTTCTTGGGGTTTGTGTGGATGAAGATTCACCTGGGAAGAAATTCCTATTCAATAAAAAAGAACTCTTCTACTCAGAAGTGGAAAATCGGAATGAGTTTTGGGACGCCTTCCAGACTTTATCGAACACATTGACCAAACCGGCAACCCACATGGTGAAGACAAGCAATGCAGCTTGCACATCCGTCCTCATCATCCCGATATTCCCCGCTCAGCGCTTGATCATCGTCGGAGCCGGTGAGATCTCGATCCACCTCACAAAGTTCGCTGTGTTGATGGGGCTGCAAGCGATCGTCATCGATCCACGTTCCCTTTTCGCCACACGGAAGCGCTTTCCGGATGCCGACAAGATCTATGCCAAATGGCCGCAAGACTGCCTGGAAGAACTAGAATTGACCAGCAATGACCTGCTGGCAGTGCTCAGCCATGATGCAAAGATCGACATACCTGCCCTACAGATCGGTTTGGAGAAAGATCTTCAATATATTGGGCTTCTGGGTTCCAAGAAAACACGCCAGGCACGCTTTGATATCTTAAAAGAAAAGGGATGGCAGCAAGAAGATGTAGCGCGCATTCACGCCCCAATCGGCATTGCCATCGGTTCAAAAAAAGCGGATGAGATCGCACTCTCGATCATGGCAGAGATCATTCAACTTAAGAACGGATAATCATTTCAGGTAGATACCGGTCGGATCCAGTTCTTCGTGCAATATCCTTAGTTCTTCGGCATCAGGCGGGAGAGTTTGCCCTAGATCCTGTGCGACCTTGATATCCCAGCCTGTGTTCGCTTTGACCTCTTCCAGTTTAGCGCCAGGATGCAATGCGCTGACCTGCAATTCTCCCTCATCGTCCGGTGTCAGGATAGCCAGGTCGGTGACGACGGCTGCCGGTCCGCCACCGCGCACACCGCTGCGCTGTCTTTCCTCTTTGCCAGATAGAAATCCAGCTGACGTAATGTAGTCGACTTTCTCTGGAAAACGACGTTTGTTGTGGGGCGTCATGATATAGCAGCGGTTTGCCCAGGCAGCGATCTCCATGGAGCCGCCCGAACCCGGGAGACGTACTTTTGGATGCTGGTAATCCCCGATCACAGTGGCGTTGATATTACAGTAACGGTCGATCTGCGCACCACCCAGGAAACCCACATCCACATTTCCCCTTTGCAGATACAGGCTGAAGATCTCATACATGCTGCATACTGCGGTCGCTCCACTGACCAGGGTTGGATCACCAATAGAGAGGGGTAGTCGCGCAGGTTGAGCACCGATCACACCCGCCTCATAGACCATGGTCAAATTGGGTGCATGCGTGCGCCTGGCAAGATTGCATGCCAGGTTGGGCACACCAACGCCAACAAAAACCAGGTCACCATCCTTCAGCAGCCTGGAGGCGTTGACGATCATCAATTCTGTCTTTGTAAATGATGGTTGTGTCATGATCCCTGCACCTCGCTAAAATTCTCCATAGTTGATGGGAGTACTCAATTTTTCTTTCACCTGCAGTCGCTCATGTGCTGCGGCGCCAAGCTTCTGCCAGTATTCAGTGTGGTCTTTTGTATCGATCACATATTCCTGCAGCCAATCCAGCACACCCTGCTGAGTCTTGCTGATCTCATCCCATTTGAGATAGAACTCGTTATCGCGATCGTAATAACCCTGTGTGTAAGAAGGATGAGCACAATGTGGCACATGGCAAACCGCATCCACAATGAGACCGGGGATGAGCGTCCGGTTTGGGTCAGAACGGATGACATCCTCATCAACGATCTCCTCGGCAGTCACAATGACCTTCTGCGCCGCAAAAGCAGCTTCCTTCTGCTCTCCGAGGATGCCCCAGATGTGCGCGTTTCCGTCCTTATCCGCCCGCTGCACGTGCACGACTGCCACATCCGGTTTGAGGGGTGGGACGACCATGACCTCTTTGCCAGTGAATGGGTCCTGCACACGTTTGAAGTTTGGATTAGCGCGTTCCAGATCAGGAGCGGCGGTCTGATTCATGGGTAAGAATGGCAACCCAGAAGCGCCGGCCGCAAGTCGGGTGATCATGCTGAAATGGGAATACTCCTCCCATTCCAATTCCCCCGCCTCGATAGCAGCGCGCACCCTGCGTAGTGAGCCCACACCGGGATTACCAAGATAGGAGAAGATGACCTTGCGCGCACAGCCAGCCGCAACCATTTGGTCATAGATCAGGTCGGGTGTGGCACGCGCCAGTGTTAGATCTTTCCTGCCCTGGCGAATGATCTCGTGTCCGACAGCAAAGGGAATCAGGTGGGTGAATCCGGCCGCATAGACCAGGTCTCCATCCTGCACATGCTGTGATACTGCTTCTCGAAGACTGCATAGTTTACTCATGGAACACCGCCTGTAAAAAAGAAGCGGCTCCCATCTCCTCAGGTGTATGAGAACCGCTTCATTGAAAAATCGAAGGTTAATCCTTTTTGATCAGGGTTTGGATCTGCTCGTGCATATACAACTGCACATAATAGAGACCACCAGCGTTCTTTCCGCTTGAACCTGAGCCTTTCCAACCACCAAAGGGCTGGAAGCCGGGCCATGCGCCGGTCGTCGCACCCTGTGGGCGGTTGGCATAGGTGACACCAGCCTGGATGTTCTTGAAGAACCATTCCACTTCTTCTGGCGACCCATAGAAACCCGCGGTCAAGCCGTAAGAAGAATCATTCGCATATTCCATCGCCTCTTCAAGTGAATCGACATAACCAATGGTCGTGATCGGAACGAACATCTCAGTCTTCCAGATGCTGTTCTTGAGGGGTAGATCCGCCACAATGGTCGGAGTGCAGAAGTAACCCTTGGCATATTCGCCTTCGGTGAGGACCTTACCACCGGTGAGGAAACGTCCACCGGAATGGTAGATCTTGTCAATAAAATCCTTGTAATCCTGATAGGAGCGCTTGTTGACCACCGGTCCGAGGAAGGTGCCACGTTCGGTGGGATCGCCGATGGTGATCTTCTTGGTCAATTCGATGACGCGATCCAACAGTTCCTGATAGACAGGCTTCTCTACATAGACTCGCGAGCAGGCTGAACATTTCTGTCCCTGCAAACCAAATGCTGAGCGGACGATACCAGCTGCGGCTGCATCGAGATCAGCATTGCGCGAGACAATAGCAGGATTCTTACCGCCCAATTCGAGGATACTGGGACGAACATACTCACCTTCAGCGAAATCTCGGTAAATGCCCATTCCAACATCATAGGAACCAGTGAAGGTGATCCCGGCTACATCTTTATTTTCGATCAACGCCTGTCCAACTGCTCGTCCGGGACCTGAGACAAAGTTGAAGACGCCATCCGGAAGACCAGCATCTCGCATACACTCTGCCAATTTGCGTGATGTCCAGGTCGTATCCGTAGCTGGTTTGAAGACCAATGTGTTCCCAGAAACCAGAGCCGCTCCTGCAGGACCACCCGTGAGGGCAGCCGGGAAGTTGAAGGGGCTGATGACAAGCCAGACCCCGTAAGGGCGCAGATGGGAATAGTTGGTGGCAGTATAACCGCTGAGAGGATCGGAGCCCATCTCCTTGATGAAACCATCATTGGCTTCCATCTGGTCACAGGCATAGCGGATCAGGTCCGCGGTTTCAGCAACATCACCCAGAGCTTCCATACGATTCTTGCCAACCTCCAAAGAGACAATGGCAGAGATCTCAAAGATGCGTTCATCGATCAATTCGGCAACACGGCGCATCAAGCGCACCCGCTCCTGCCAGGGAGTATCTGCCCACATGGGGAAAGCTTTCTTGGCAGCCGCGATAGCTGCATTCGCTTCTTTTTCAGTACCTTTCTGGAAAACAGCCAGGACCTCATCTGTGTTAGCCGGGTTGGTATCCTGGAATTTATCATCGGCAAAAACTTCCTTGCCATCAATGATCATGCCAAATTCCTGCCCTAGATTTGCGCGAAGCTGTTTGAGCGCATCCTCATAGCGAGTATGCAGTTCTTCGGGTGGGTTGAACATGGTTGCGTACGTAAGTTTAAAAGCCATAAATGCCTCCTGAGGGATTTTTTCACTTAAAGTATAGCCGCCGCTTGAAGACAAGTCAAAAACCTTCATTCTTTTCGCAGATGACAAATATCCACATCTTGGAATTTTCTTTATATGCGATAGATTTGAATTGCCCCTGGATGTACATTACAATTGGACGCTATGGGAACACGAACAATATACCTGGTAAGACATGGAACCACTGAATGGATCGAGGAAGGGATCGTACACGGATCCCGCAACAGCCCGCTGAGTGAATTCGGACGGTGGGAAGCGCAGCAAGCCGGAAAAGCATTGAGCAACAAGAACATAACGCATATCTACTGCAGTCCCCAAGGGCGAGCCAAAGAATCAGCGAATCCGATCACAGCACAATATCCACAATCCAATTTCATTGAACTGGAAGGATTGCGCGAGATGGATTTTGGCAAAATGGAAGGGCAAAAGGACCTCTTTAAAGATATGAAAGACAATCCCTTTTTATTGTTTTTCCTAGCGCCAGTTTGGTTGATCGCATTAGGACTGACCGGCGAGAATCGTGCAGTTCTACAGGATAGAATTAATCAAGCTTGGGAAAAAGTCATCCATACTCCCGGCGAAGGGAATATCGCAGTTGTCGCGCACTCCATGGTATTGAACGAAATACTCACATCACTTCCTACCACTGATGGGGTTCCTAGAAGAAAAAGATATAACCTGGGAACCTGCAGCATCTCCACCGTTATGCTTGAGGCAAACGGAGACGCAGTCATCAGCGATGTCAATAACACCAAGCATTTACAAGAAAAGGGAAAGAATGAGCATTAAAGGAATCTATCTGGATTACAGTGGAGTGATCTCCATCCCGCGCGTTGGACATCCGCATGACGTTTATGCCCAGCAGCTGGGGATCACCAGTCAGGCACTAAAAGAATTCTTTGAAGGAGATCTGAACCGCCAGGTCGATCTGGGTGAGATCACACAGGTGCAGTTCTTTGACCGAATGATCCAGGAGTTGGGTTTAACTCCCGAAAGTATTGAGATTTTTCAGGAAGCGTTTCGTGAAGGTTTTGAATTGAACCAGGCTCTTCTTGATTTCGTACAGACTTTCTCGCCCAATATTAAGATCGGTCTATTGAGCAATTATTCCGACCGCTTACGACGCGTGATCGAGGAAGAACTGAATATCGTGCACATCTTTGACGTGACCATCATCTCCTGTGAGGTCAAGCTGCTCAAACCCGATAAAGCCATCTACCAACTGGCATTGGAAAGAATGGGTATTCAACCCAACGAAATGGTATTTGTGGATGACCGGATCGAAAATATTGAGAGCGCCGCCGAGATGGGCATCCATGCCATCCAATTCAAAGAAACGGAGCAAGTCATCGCAGAGATCAAACAGTTGATGAGGGAATAGATCAACGAATACTATGGAAGTGCTGGTAAAAAGCCAGCACTTTTTTTTGCACCGCAGAGCGGTCTGCCTTATCTTGTAGAATCTGCCAGTTACGTCGAGCAGCTTGATCACGCCCAGGATTGTCCTGCATTTTATCGATAATAGTCTCGACCACCTGCTGCACATCTCGTGGATCGATCAGCCTGCCATTTTCCTCATCCTGAACCCATTCACGCAAAGATGCGATATCCCCAACAATTGGGTAGCAGCCACAAGCAATGGCTTCCAGAAAGGTGTTCGGGGTGCCATCATGACTGGATAGAGAAACATAAATATCGCTGGTGCGATACAACTCCCACAACTCGCTTTGAGGGAGATAGGGAAGCAGTGTAACCGCCTCATCAAGCCCGCCTTCACGCACCCATTGCTTGGCTTTTTTCTGTCCCTGCAGCGCCGGACAGAAAAATTCCACATCGGGGAAACGCTCCAGGATGGATGGAATAGCTTTGAAGAATACCTCTTGATGAACACTACCCGGTCGAAAACCGCGCGGGTTGACCACACGCATTTTATGCGGTTCGCCCTGCCCGTGTTCACGCTTAGCCCGTATCGTTTTGAAGATAGATAAATCCAAACCGCCATTACCAGGCACCATCATGGTCGGGCGCCCGCTTTCGAATCCCCAGTGCTGTGCCAACTGCAGATCACGTGTGGCGTCAGCCATCAAGCCATCTGCCCTAGAAAGGGTGCGCCGCGTCCATGCAGCCATCTGTCGGGAACCTTTAGCATGCAAAGTAAGATCATTTCCCCAAGTTGATACGATGAGAGGAATTTCGTGTGGTGTGAAGGATGCAAGCATCCCTTCGAATGGAATGCGCAGCGCGTGCACCAAATCTGGCTTTACTCGGGCAATAAAATCCAGATATGCAGCTCGATGAACGCTAAGAGTAAGCGGTCCCAGTCGGTAACGCCAGCGTAAAAATATGGAACGCATACCGGAGAGAATCTTGCGGAGTGGTTGCCGTTTTGCTGAAGTAGATCCCATTTTTACCTGTCCGCCTGCGAATCGTGAAAAAGCAACCGGCAGGACCAACATTTCTTTTACAGCGGGTGGTTTCTCGGAAGGAAAGGTGGAAACAAGAAAGATATCCACACCGGTTCCCTGCAGACAAGTCAGCCAACTGCGGGTGATGGTGCTGCGGCCGTCGGCAACCAGCAGTAATCTCATGCTTCCTCCAGAACGAACTCGATCGCCTTTCGAAAAGCAGATACCATATTCTCCAGATTGACCTCACCATCAACGATGGTATAAGAAGCCGCTCCCATGGCACGCAATCGGGCAACATCGCTCAACGCTTTATGCATGATCCCTTCCAATTCTTTCACAGAACCGGATTTCAAAATCCATCCATTCTTCGGGCGTACCAGATTACTCTGTGTCCCATCTGCCTGCCCAACGATGACCGGCAGAGCATAGGACATGGCTTCTTGAACTGCCAAACCGCCTGTCCCCGGAAGGACGAACAGGTCCGCCTTGGAGAATAGTTCTGTGAGAGCCTCACCATGCATGGCACCATAGAAGGTAGTTTCAGGGTAGAGATCCTGTGCAATCTCTTGCAGCTGCCGGTGGGCTGGACCATCGCCGACGATATGTAATTCCGGCTGCACTGCAATCGGCAAAGCCGCGCATGCGCGGATCAACACATCCACTTTCTTGCGTTCCTGCAATCGCCCCACAAAAAGCACCTGAGGTTTATTCAACGTAAATTGTGTTCCACGCTGTGGAGGAGGGGAAGTCGGTTTTGCCGCCACTGCATTTGGGGCGACAAAGATACGATCAGGGGGAAACCCTAAAGCAGTATATTGTTCTGCCCCCAATTGGCTGTAAGTAATGAGCGCGTCAAATTTACGAATGAAACGCTTGCGCAGCGCCACCCTGATCTTCGACAGGAATCCTGAAGGTCCGGGCGACCCCAAGCCCCAGCCGATCAACTTTCGCTGGTAACGCTTCATCCAGCGTATGGCGAGCAGCGAACTGGGATAGCGAGGATTGGCTTCCATGATGAGCACATGCGGTCTCCAGGTGCGCACCCAACGCAGCAAACCCACTTGCCAGCAGGTATAGAATTTTCCACCAAACAGATGGATGTTCTTCCCACGGATGACGCGAGCCGTAGAAGGAATAGCGCTGGTATGCAGCATCTCATTTTTCCGAGCAGCCCCATAAAATATGCAAACACGCCCTTTTACGGAATCTGCCAGGAGATCAAAGAATGGTATGCGGTACGCGGGGAGGACACGCTGCTGAACAGCAATGCGGGTTTGTTTGGGTATCATTGGGCGATCACCTCCACTTGCGAACCACTGCGCGTCTTGGTGACCTCAATACGTGCCTGAAATGCATCCTTCAGTTCATCCAGATGGGTGATGACCAGCACTTTTTTGAAATCGGGTCGAATGAGATTGATCGCTTCCACCAATTTTTGCCTGCCTTCTGTATCCTGGCTGCCAAAGCCTTCATCAATGATCAGCATCTGCAATCGCGCCCCGGCACGCTGTGCGAGCACTTTTGAGAGTGCCAATCGTATGGCGAAGTTGATACGGAACGCTTCACCACCTGAAAATAGATCATAAGGCCGCTGCACACCCTGCGCGTCATTGATGAGAATATCCAATACCTGCATTCTATCATCGCGTTTTTTATCTTTGTATTCACGTTCGGTTTCAAAACGGACAGACATGGAGCCGGAAGAAAGTTTGTTCAGAGTCTCATTTGCCTGCATTTCCATATGCGGCAGGGCTTCTTCCATTAGCAAAGCCTGCACGCCATCCCTGCCAAAGGCTTTTTCAAGGATCTGGACACGTGCCAATTCTTTCTTCTCGGCCGAGAGTTTTTTCTGCAAATCTTTCTGCCGTTCTTTCTGCTGCGTCAGCACTTCCAACATCTGTAATGCACCTCCAACAATGGTGCGCTGCTGGTTCTCCATCGATATCAGATCCTTCAATTCTCCTTCCAGCACATCAATGTTCGGAGCATCCTGTTGCAGCTTTTCTAAATTGGCATAACCCGCGTTTCGCTTGTTATCTACCTGGGTTAAATCTGCCTGAACCTGTTCCAATTGCCCTCGAATGGTCTCAACCTCCCGAGACAAGGGTTCCAGGCGATTATGCGCGATCAGCAGCTGCTGGTGTAACGTATCGATCTCCCGTCCTGCTTCCTCTTGCTGCCGCAGATCCGCATGCTGTTTCGGATCATAGGACAATCGCTGCGTATCTGCATGCAATGAAACTGCTCTGGTACGGTATTCCTGTGCGAAATCTTCTGCAGCCAGCGTCTTCCGGAGGTTGGATAAGGATCTCTTTCCGTTGTCCTCCCAATCGCGGATCTGTTGCACAATACTTTGCAGAGAACTGTCCATGATGCCCAATTCGCGGTCCAGGTTTTGGGCTTTCTTTTCCAGCACGATGAGGGCTTGGATCGACTCGCTCGTTGCAGTGATCTCCTGCCCGTATTCCTTGATCGCTCTCTCATTGCGGTGGTATTGGTCCGCAGCCGCTTTTCCGTCCTGCTGAATATCTTGAATAACCTTGAGACGGTGTTCTTCACTCAACTCCTGGCCACACAGCGGACAGTTTTTCCCGTGCTCTTCCTCCAGACGCCGCATGCGGTCTTTGAGCTTGTTCATCTTCTCAAGCAGATTCTTGTTCTCTCCAACGAGAAGGTTCTGCTGTTCTTTGAGCTCCTCAAGTGTGCTGCGCAGGGGTTCTAACTGCTTGACCTTTTCGGACAGAATGACAGCTTCACTTTTCAAGCGCTCCCTTTTTTCTGTCTGCTCTTGAAGCGTGCTTTGGAGCCTTACTGTTCGTTGGTCTTCCTTTTCAAGAGATAGGATCTCCTGCTGGATGCGGCTTTCTTCTACCGCGATCTTCTTATCACAATTCGCCAACTGCTGCTGCAGGGAGAAAAATTGCGAAGCTGTTTTATCCAGTTTTTCCAACTGCAGTTTCAACTGCGTTCGAGACTGATATTGTTTTTCGATCGCATCTGATGCACTGAGACGCTGCTGTAAAGCCTCTTGCTCAGCCTGCCGTTGTCCGAGCTGTGCGCGTAATTCCTCTTCCTTTTCCGTCAATTGTTTGACGCGCTGATCGTATTCCTCGAGCAGATCTTTCTGCTGTGTTAGCAGATCAGTCATTTTTTGGGCTTGCTGGAGCATGTTCTGTTTCTCAGCCCGCTGTTCTTCGACTCGCTGCAGAGCAATCTTCGCTTTCTCATAGGCTTCACGACGCTCCTGCTCTTCGTTCAGTTCTACCTCGATCTCCACCAACAGATTTTCTGTGGTGCTGATGCGATTCTCGACCATGCGGCGGTATTCTCGTGCAGCATCACGATACTGCTCCCAACGGTCCATCCCCAGAATACCCGCCAAAATCTCTTTGCGCTGGGTGGAATTCTTCTTGGTGAATTCATCTGCCTTTCCCTGCAGGAAAAAAGAAGCATTGATGAACGTTTCATAATCCAGATGTAGAACTTCCTGGATGCGTTTTTGGGTTTCGGTAACCGTTCGTTCAGAGAGTGCTTTCCATTGGTCGTCCTCACCCTTTATCTGGAACTCCAGAATAGGAGATTTTCCCTTTTCCTTCATGCGCTGCACGCGGTAATAAATATTCTCGTATTCAAAAGTGAAGATGACCTCTGCTGCAGTGCTGAGGTTATTCACCAATTGGTCGTCATTGCGGCGTGCTTTTCCGAACAACACCCAGGTGATGGCATCCAGCAAGGATGATTTACCCGCGCCGTTATCGCCGGAGATGCACGCCAGATCAAATCCTTCAAAGGACAAGGATACAGGATCTTTATAGGAGAGAAAACCACGCAGTTCGAGTTCGACAGGGATCATGCCTGTCCCTCCGTGGACACAGCGAATGAAAGTGCATCCATGGACTCTTCAGAATCGGTTCGGTGAATGATAGTGCCAGCCAGGTCATTTAAGGCTTTGACCTCATCCTCCGGCATATGCACACTTTTCCAGTACAAGTCCAGTAGTTCCATTGGCCGCAGCTGGTTCAGGGAGCGGCCTTCAGATAATTGCACTCTCCGCTCGATATGAGGACGGCGAATCAGGTAGAACTCGAAGGCATCCTGGGCAGCCTGGCGAATGACTTTTTCATCAATGAGCGCTTCCCATCGACGAGGATAGGTCAAGATAAGACGAAAGATGGAATCCGCGATCTCAGCAGCGGGGGGAAGTTGGGGCAGGATGCTTTCTGTGACTTCCTCTTCATTAGTAATTTCTACAGTCCGAGAAAGATAACGTCTGCCATGAAGTTTATGGAAATGATAATGTGTGTTCCCTCTCTCGATCTCGGCGATGATAAAACCTTTTTCATCATTTATCTCGCCGAAGTCCACTTTCTCGATAGAACCGGGGTAGACAATGGGTGGATAGCTGCCCTGGTTGAGGTCCTGAAATTTATGGATATGCCCCAGTGCAACATAATCGAAGTGCTCATTCCTGAGCATCCCGGGAGAGATGACCAGGTCACGCCCCAATAAGACACTGCGCTCATTTCCATACTGCGCTCCCTGCACCGTGACATGACTGGTGAGGACTGCTGGAAGTGCTGGGTCTAACTCTGTGATCCAATTGTGGAGCAGGTTCGAAAGCATTTCCTCCATGAACGCATTGATGTCATTCACAGATTGCCCTTGCGTCTGAAAATATGCCATCATGCCCGAGCGCGTCAGCCAGGGGATGCCGATCAGTTGAATGGGCAGTCCATTCAGATCTTGCGGACCAAGCAAGCAGGGTTCACTGACCACATATGTGTTGGGGATGTGCAGGGTTTCATATTCCTGCAGAGCATGCGCACGTCCATGCGCGGGGGAAAGATCGTGGTTGCCCACCACCATGACCGTAAAAATGCCCGCCTGCGACAGGCGCAGGATGCGCTTCCCCCATTCGCGTTGATAGGTGGGGGCGGGAGTTCGGTCGCGGTATGCATCGCCAGCGAAGATGACCATCTCGACTTTCTCAGCGATGGCGGTATCCACAATTGTATCCAGTGCGCGCAGATAATCCAGCGAGCGCAGCGGCAACCCACTTAGCGGATCTCTTCTGCCCTGGCGGACCATATCGATGTGGGCATCAGCAAAATGCAATATCTTAACCATCACATCTAATTGTACTTGTTGGGAGTTGCTCGCAGGAAAAGTTTAAGGGAAAACACCCAGGTTATTGAGTTCTGTGATGCAGGGTTCGAAATCCGGATGGTAATTCAAGCAAGTGGTGAAATCCTCAATAGCCAGCGATTGCTCCCCAACCGCTACGCGCGCTTTGCCGCGCCAATAGAAGCTCTCTTCGAGGGCGGGTTCATCATCGCGCACCATCTCGATGGAGTTGGTGGTGGCCAGGTTGATAACGTCCTGGTAACGAGCGGTGTAGAAATAGGCAAAATAGGGACCCGTTTGATACCACAGAATACGGTAAGGGCGAATGGTGTTATCTTCTGGAAGAGTATTATAGATAGCCAGCGCCTCATCGTAAGCCTGGGCAGCGCCGTTGTAGTCACGCAGGGCAACCAGGTTGGTGCCGTAGTTATACCAGGCAAAGAAGCGATCCAATCCTTCCAGGGAGTAGATCTCAGCAGACGCCTTTTGCGCTGCCAGGCGATAGTTCTCATCCTCATCACTGTTCGGACCCAAGAGGTTGAGCACATCATTGCGTTCATTCTGAGGGAAGATAACCACATAAGTGTAGTTGAAGGAGCGCCATTCCGAGACAAGGTCTGCATACGGCTGCTGGTGATCTGCGTTAATATAGGAATCCTGTGCAATGAAAATTCCCAATTCATCATCATACCCGGTCAACAGTTGATAGTGCCCCATCCAGGTAATGCGATAGCTGATATCGCGGAAGTAGGGTCCTTTTTCAACAATGACAGGATAGCCATTGGAGATCAGCCGTTTTAACGTCTCAAAATCTCCCCCGACCCGCATGAGCGCATCCAGATCTGTCTGCTGCTTCACATAATCCACCATTTCATAGGGCATGACGGATTTATCTTTCTGGTATGGTTTTACAACGCGAGCGACATCATCGTGCGTCCCCTCCCAATCCCAGAAGGAGAGCGCCATCGCCAGATTTGCAGGACCGCAGTAATTCCAGCGGTTATGCTGGTTAAAGTAGGTGGTGCCTTCCAACTCAACAAAGCGCGGTAAAGGTGCAAAAGTAGCAGTTGGCTGCTCTTCAGGCTGCGCGGCAGCCACTTCAGGAGTGGGAGTTGGAGTGGATAACACCGTCACCGAAGGTTCTGTAAGATTAGGGGTGCCGATACCCGGCGAAACAAATTCCACCGCTTCGGGAGGGTCAAGCTTAACATTCAACCAACGCAGGAACTGGCCAGTATACCAACCAAGCGATTCCTGCACTCGCGGATTTAATACGAGAATTATCCCCATCAAAAAAATGAGGATTGCTATACCAATAATAAGCGTTCGTTTATCCTTGAACATGCCGGCATTATAATCGAAGAAACAGTAGTTTTTCCTTCAATCCTGATATCTTCACCGCATAGATATTTAACCTGGCAATGCCAATTCAACTCCATCCGGAGTAACTTTGGTGAAGTGAATGCGCTCGCAACCCTGGAACTTCATAAAAGAGATGAGCTTCTTTTGAAATTCCGCGAGAAAAGCATCATCGATCCTGAAAGTATCTTCGAATTTAAAGTGATGAATGATGAGATCCTTGTTCTTCCGGTCAGCCTTGGCATCCATCCTGCCAGCGAACCCATCCTGCCAGAAGATGGGAAGCGTGAAATATCCAAAGACCCGCTTTTCCTTGGGGAGGTAGCATTCCAGCGCATAATCGAAATCGAAGAAGGTCTTGAGTCGATCACGTTGAATACAGAAATTATCAAAAGGTGAGAGTATGAAAACCTGTGGGTCAGCAGCAGAGTGATCATCCATCTCCTCGATCGTCCCAGGAAGAGCATAATACTCAAGATGGTCATCTCCATCATCACGCTTGACTTTTACACGAACTACCGAACCATCAGAAAGCATCTCTTGCAAGGCAGACAAGATGAGCTTCTTTTTTGCCACACGGAGATGATCGACGATCTCCTTTTTATCAGCCAGACCATACGCTTTTAAAGCGCGCTCGACCAAAAACCGCCCTAACTCCTCCTCGGATGGCATGCTGGTATCCACATCACCAGGGAGAACCCGTTCAGTGAGATCAAAGACCTTCTGAAAGTTCTTGCGTTCAGCGACCATGATCTTGCCCTGCCAGAAGAGCATCTCCAGCGCTACTTTAGTCGGGCGCCAATCCCACCAGGTACCCTTGTGCGGTTTCTCTTCGCTGACAAAATCCTTGCTCGACATAGCTCCCTCTTTACGAATACGCTCAAGAACCGGCGTCATAAGATGTCCATATTTTTCGAGCCGGTCTTTTTCCCATTTGCTATAGGGATCGATAAATTTCTTCTTCTGGTGAAGGAAGTAACGATAATCGCGCATTGGAAGATAGGACATGGCATGTCCCCAATATTCGAAGATCGTCTTCTCTTTCGCCTGTGTTGCATATACATCATGCAGGGTGTAACCAGGAATACGCGTCCAGAGAGTATGCTGATGAGCACGGTTGATGACATTGATCGTATCGATCTGCACATAGCCAAGATGTTCAATTATTCCGGCTATATCTGCATGCTCATCCGCTTTACTACTATGAAACCCGGTTAGCTGCGTATGTGCGATTAACCTCTTTGCATTGCCCAATGAGAGTGTTATTTGATCCATTGAGTGAATCTCCCTGAATATCCATCATTGTAGATAATAACATCAATAGATTGCATAGGACAGATAGCCGATTCCCAATCAGGAAGCCATCGCATTCCAAATTCTGTGATTTTCCGTAGAATTGTGGTGGAGATAGTATGACACGCAATGCGATCCAGACAATTGCCTTGACAAAGGTTTTTGATAAAAAGACAGCCGTAAATGGTCTTACTCTCGATATTCCTGAGGGAACCTGCTTCGGATTGTTTGGTCCTCTTGGGGCAGGTAAAAGCACTACCATTCATATACTACTGGGACTCCTCACCCCCAGCGCCGGGATCGCCAGGATCATGGGTTTCGATTGTGTGAGAGAAAGCCAGCAAGCCCGCGAACGCTGTGGTGTGATGCTGGAAAACGATGGTCTATACCAGCGTTTGAGCATTATGGAAAACCTGGAATTCTATGCGCGGGTATGGAATCTGAACGCTGCAGAACGAGCAAGCAGCATCCGCTTGAGCCTGAAAGCAATGGATCTCTGGGAAAAAAGAGATGTCCCGGTCATGGAACTTCCAATGATCGAGAGACAAAAGACTGCTCTAGCACGTGCCATGATCAATGAACCTGAAGTGCTCATCCTGGATGACCCCACCAAATTCTTGACAAGAGATGAAAAAATAGAATTCTGGGATACCTGTGAAAGTTTTATAAATCGAGAAAACAGCACTGTCCTTATCTCTTCCCAGGATATCAGGGAGATCGAACGCCTTTGCAGCTGCGCAGCCATCATACGAAGCGGGCAGATCATCTCGCATGGACAACCACAAGAAATACGAAAAAAGATGTGTGGGCTGCAGCTCGAAGTTTACGGTAGGAATTTCAATGCAGATGTCATCTCTACCTTGAAGACTTTTCCGAATGTTGAACATATCGCATTTCATCAAGATCATTTGACCCTGACACTCGCTCGCAAGATCGACACAGCACCACTCATCAATTATCTTGTACGACAGGGGATTGACGTAGATGAGGTACGCAAGGGCAACACCATTATGGAGGAAATCTCATTAGAACTGGTAGATCATGTATGATGCACGATGTGAATGCCATTCTATGGATGGAAACCAAGAACATAAGCCGCAATAAGGAATTCCCCGTTTGGATCCGTTATTTACTATTCCCCATCATCCTGACCACCCTTCTATCCATTGTGAATAAAGATCCTCGATCAACATCTTTCCTTGTCCATATCCTGACGATGTTGGTAGCTATCTTTTCATCGATCATCCTAACCCCCATTGTTTTCCTAAGAGAAAAAGATGGAAATATCTATAGAACGCTCTTCACAAGTCGTATGGAGAAGAAAGCCATCTTTTGGGGAAAATTCTTATTCGTGAACATCCTTTCGATTGGTATCTCAATCCTATTCACATTGATCTGTCGTATGATGCTTGCTCTGTTCATTGATCATGAGATCATGCAGCAAGTCTTCAATACGGCCCAATGGATTTTGGTACTCACCGGATGGATCTGTGCAGTACTAACTATTGGAGCGGGTATCATACTTTCGCTCAGAGTAGAGAGTTCACAACAAGCAATTCAAAAATTGATCACTTATTTTCTCATTCCCCCAGCCCTGGTCGCTGTCATGCTTTATGTATTTCACCCAAAGCTCTCATCACTAAATTTCCCACTGAATAATGTACAGATCATTCTCATAATCGCATGCGTACTCCTGAGTATCGCTGCGATCGTTTTGCGTGTGGCATACAGACGTTTTCTTGCACAGACATTTGAGTAAAAAAAGAGCTGCCGACTGGCAGCTCTAACAATCGTTAGCTTTTCTGGCTCCCCCAATATCCGCGATGGATGGGTTCAATATCCCTCGAAGTAATAAATGCGTCCTGATCAATAGCTGTGATCATATTTTGAACTGCATGAATATTTTTACGCTCAACTCCCAGTTCCAACATGGAGACCATCCCATCCCGGCCACGCGCCGGGATCTCCGTCACAGCATATCCCGCATCGCGTAATTCCTCCGTGATCGCAGGACCGCGAGAGGAACTGATGACAGTGATGAAGAGGTGTCCCATCGCCAATTTCTTTTCCAGGTTCATACCAACCACAGATCCAGTGGCGAAACCAACTGCATAGGCAGCGATCTTAAGTGGATTGGATAGATCAGCCATCACCCAACCGATGGACAATACAAAAAGCATGGAGGTGGCAATACCCAGGATCCACGCCACAGTTTTCTTGCCACGCAGCACCGAGATCATACGAACGGTATCCAGCGCAATGCTCAAAACACGCAAAAAGAAAATGCCCCCCGCAGCTACCCAGGCTTGTGGGTCTAGTAAGAAATCCATCATTACTCCTAAAACAAACCTATTTTGCCCGCATTGCCGGTAAATACATCTCTTCCATATATTGACGCAACATGCGGCGCGTGCTGAACTGGGGTGCACAAGATCGAATACTTTCCTTGATCTTTGAAACCCATTTTTCAGAGAGGTCACCACCTGTGCGGGTTTGGTAATAGAGCGGGATCAATTCATCTTCCAGGATGCGGTAGATGCTCTCTGCATCTTCCTTATCCTGATCATTGGGATCAGCATATTCTTTATCATCGCCGATCACCCAACCGTTCTTCTGGTTATAGCCTTCGCACCACCATCCATCCAATACAGAGAAATTGAGCGTGCCATTCAGGGCAGCTTTCATACCCGAGGTGCCGGATGCCTCATTCGGACGGCGTGGGGTGTTCATCCATACATCCACTCCCTGCACCATCAAATGCGCAACATTCAGATCATAGTCCTCAAGGAACACAATACGCCCTTGGGCACGGGGATCCTTTGCAGCCCGGTAGACCTGTTGGATCAGTAATTTACCGGGTTCATCAGCCGGGTGTGCTTTCCCCGCAAAGATCAACTGAACAGGCATATCTTCGCGAGTGATGAGCTTGAGCAGACGTTCATAGTCCGAAAAGATCAGGTTGGCGCGCTTGTAGGTTGCAAAGCGGCGCGCAAAACCAATGGTAAGAGAATATTGATCCAACAGTACACCACCAGCGATGACCTGCGAGGGTTGATGGCTCTCAGACGACCATTTCGCACGCGCAGTTTCGATGGCATAGTTGATCAATTTTCGCTTCAAGTGGCGGCGGATATCCCAGATCTCGATATCAGGAATGAGATCAACACGCTTCCACAACTCAGTATCATCGATATTATCGTACCAGCTCACACCGAGATAGCGATCGAACAACAAACGCATACGACGGGCAAGCCAGGAGTTGATATGAATGCCGTTGGTGATGTGGGTGATGGGAACGTCTTTTTCTTTCTTTTCCGGCCAGAGGAAATTCCACATCTTGCGGGCTACCTGCCCATGCAATTCGGAGACACCATTGGTCTTCTCAGATAACTTTATCGCCAGCACAGGCATGCTGAATGTCTCGCCCCAGGATTGGACCTGTTTTCCGAGTTCAACAAATTGCTCTCGGGTAAGCCCAAGATCGTTCCAGGTAATGGGGAAATATTTATCGATCAGCCAGAGGGGGAACTGGTCATTGCCCGCCGGGACGGGTGTGTGAGTGGTGAAAACGTTCGATTTTTTCACTTCCGCGGCTGCCTCGTCAAAGGTCATACCGGTCTCGATCAATTGATGCACCCGCTCCAGTGTAAGGAACGCGGAGTGACCTTCATTCATATGCCATACTGTTGGATTCTCACCCAATTTCTTCAGCAAGCGCACACCGCCGCATCCCAGGAGGATCTCTTGTGAGATACGCGTTTCCAGGTCATTGCTGTAAAGTCGTGCGGTCAGATGGCGATCGTGTGCCGTATTCTTGTCCACATTCGAATCAAGGAGATAGAGTGGAACGCGGCCAACCTGGATCATCCAGACGCGTGCAAAGACCTCTCGTTCTGGCAATTGAACGGAGACCGTCAGAGGAGTTCCATCCTCTTCAGTGAGTGCAACGATGGGCATTTCCTCGAAATCGAAGTGATAGTATGACGTCTCTTGCCAGCCATCTTCGGTCAACTTCTGTACGAAATAACCCTGGTGATAAATGAAGCCTACCCCGGTCAGGGGGATGCCCATATCGCTGGCTTCCTTGAGATGATCTCCGGAAAGAATACCCAAACCTCCCGCGTAGAAAGGCATGCTCTCATGCAAACCAAATTCAAATGAGAAATAAGCCACCTGCCCCTTCAGAGAGTCGGGGCATTCCCGGGTGCACCAGGTATCTTCGGCAGCCATGTATGTATCAAACTTTTGCATGACCGCGTCATATTCATCGGTGTAATAGGTGTTCTGTGCCGCTTGCTCCAGAATTTCATGATCGATCTGATGCAAGAAAGCGATGGGGTTGTGATTGAGCGAATCCCACAAGGGACGATCCAGCTCAGAGAACAACCGCAATGCTGATGGGTTCCATGCCCACCATAAGTTATACGCTAATTCACCCAGACGATTGATGCGATCGGGAAAGTTGTAGTGGTTGGGGAAGACCTTCTTATAAGTCATATTTACTATCCTCAATTGTTTTTCCTGCCCCCTAAAAGCAAGGCGGGATTATAACACAAACGCGGTTATATTCTATCTTAAGTCACGTCTATTCTGATAGCATGTTCCTATTCCGAAAGAGCACAACCTCTTCTATAATTACATGGATCACAACGAAGTCACAGGAGAATGCAATGGGTCAAGAACGCTATGAATTTCCAAAGGAATTCTTGTGGGGGACTGCCACATCATCTCATCAAGTTGAAGGGAACAACACCAACAATAACTGGTACATATGGGAAGGGACGCCTGGAAAGGTCGAGGGAGATGCCAAAGCGGGATTAGCTTGCGATTGGTGGAACGGTCGCTGGCGCGAAGACCTACAGAACGCCGTTGCTGATGGACAGAACGCACACCGTTTATCCATCGAATGGAGCCGCGTGGAACCGCGCCCCAGCGAATGGGATGAGGCTGCACTGGAACATTATCGTGAAATGATCAGGGGCATCATCGCCCTGGGATTGAAACCCATGATCACATTGCATCACTTCACCGACCCGATCTGGATCTATGAAAAAGGCGGTTGGGAAAATGACGAAACCCCCGATCTCTTTGCCAGGTATTGCGAGAAGACCGTCAACGCACTGCACGACCTGACCGACCTATGGGTCACCATCAATGAGCCCTGTGTATACACTTTTGGTGGTTACATGACCGGAGATTTTCCTCCCGGAAAACAGGATACGTTCACTGCGTTCCATGTGCTGCGCAATATGGTGCGCGGGCACGCCCAAGCCTATCACATCATCCACCGCATCCAGCCAACAGCCATGGTCGGTATTGCCAAGAACTTCCGCACGTTAACCCCTGCCAGAAAGTGGTTCCTTCCGGATCGTTGGATCCGAAATTTCTCGTCCCAAAGTTTTAATGATTCTTTTGTGAATGCTTTGACAAATGGGAAATTTAAATTCGCGCTTTGGAAAGAAACCATCCCTGAAGCGGCAAATACACAAGATTATGTGGGGATCAATTACTATACCCGCGACCTGGTCAAATTCAAGTTGTTTGACGTCAAGAACGTATTCCAGGAGCGCTTCTTTGATCCCAAGTCACCCGTGAGTGAGACCGGATTCATCGCCAATGAGCCCGAAGGGCTGTATGAGGCGCTGCAATGGGCAAGAAAATATAAACTACCCATCTACATCACCGAGAACGGTGTCGAAGATTCGAAAGATAGCCTGCGCCCGCTATACCTGGTGAGTCACCTCTTCCAGGTTTGGAAAGCTATCCAGGATGGCATGGATATTCGTGGTTATTTTCACTGGTCGCAGGTCGATAATTTCGAATGGGAACGCGCCTGGACCCAGCGTTTTGGATTGTGGGAATTGGACGTTGAAACACAAGAACGCATCCGGCGACCGAGCGTTGATCTCTATAAAGAGATCTGCATCAATAATGCGATCCCGCGTGAGATGCTTAATAAATACATTTTGGGAGATGTAGAGGAATAGAAAGACCGCTGGAGATCATTTGACAGTCGATTCAGAGAGAGTACAATAGAAAATCAATACTCCAAAGCATATGAAAGATGGCGATATGATTAAACGGTTATTCATTCCCTTACTGATGCTCATCCCTCTTTTAGTGGGATTCACACCAATAGAAGATATTCAATTGTCAAACCCTGCGATGATCGATATTCACCAATTCGATGATGGTCCCGAACCATTCGTGCTGCCCACCATCGTCAGCCCTGATCTGCCCTGCGATCCAACAGCGGTGCATGCGCTCTATTTCTACCGCACCGACTGCCCGCACTGTAAAGCAGTATTAGATGAGGTGATCTACCCTCTGGAGTCCGAGTTGGGTACAAAGCTGCACCTCAGCCAGGTCAACATTGATTACGCATCCAACTACGAGCTTTTTCTCGCTTTTCAAACCTATTTCAATCTGGGCGCTGATCAAAGAGCTGTGCCTACGCTGGTAATAGGTAAACAGGTGCTGATCGGTGAAGATGCCATTCGTAAAGAATTCGTCACCCTGGTTAGAGATGGCGTGGCGGCAGGCGGCATCGACTGGCCGCAGTTGGAGGGTTTCGATCCGGCAGCTATCGTGGATTCCAGCAGTACAACCGCCGATAGCGAATTATGCTCGATCGACAGCGATACCTGCGAGGTCAGTACACCCATCTATGCAGCCTACTTCTTCCAGACCGGCTGCCAGGAATGCAGTATGGTAGAAGCCGATCTGGCTTATTTACAAAGCAAATATCCGCAATTGATCATCGAAAGCTATAACATCTTTGACGATGCCGGACTCGCCGAATGGATGGCAGCCCGGGTCGGAAGGGATGACCTGCACACTCCTGCCCTTTTCATTGGCAACCAGGTGTGGATTGGGGAGAATGAACTCACCCCTGATGCTGTCATCAATGCACTGGAATGCTTCAAAGCTGAGGGCGCACCTCGTTTCTGGGACGCCTACGATGAGGAACAGGGCGATCAGAGTATCATTGATCGCTTCCGTTCGATGAGCTGGGTCACCGTTGTACTGGCAGGTTTGGTGGATGGGTTGAATCCTTGCGCCTTCGCTACACTCATCTTTTTCGTATCTTATCTTTCGATCAGCGGACGCAAAGGCAAAGAAGTACTGTTGGTTGGTTTGGCATTCACGCTGGGCGTGTTCGCAGCCTACCTCTTGATCGGGCTGGGGTTCTATCGCATCCTTGACCTGTTGGGAAACTGGTTGAACATTCTGGGAAATGTCGTCTACGCCCTGACAGCTGTCCTGTGTATTGTTTTGGGCATCCTCAGTTTCTCTGATTTCCTCAAGACACGCAAAGGCGACCTGGGTGATATGTCGCTCAAACTGCCGGAAGCATTACGGAAACGCATCAACAAGACCATCCGCAAAGGACGTAAGATCCAGGCTTATGCATTGGGCGCGTTTGGTACGGGATTGGTAGTGTCTCTGCTGGAACTTGCCTGTACCGGGCAAGTCTATCTGCCCACCATCATCTTTGTGAGCAGTGTGCCGGAATTGAAGGTTCAATCGTTCTTCTTCTTGATCCTGTATAACCTGATGTTCATCCTACCCCTGATTGTCATCTTCGTGCTGGTCTACTTCGGAACTTCTTCCAACCAACTGACCGATTTCATTCAACGCAAGGGATCAGCCATTAAATTGGCAATGTCGGTACTTTTCATCACACTCGGTGCATGGTTGGCCTGGTCGGTCTTCTTCTAATAACAGCGAACGCAAAAGACCAGCCAGGTGGCTGGTCTTTTTTTACAATTTACCCCAGTTCATTACAGATAGGATCATTAACGCAATTCCCATGATCATCGCATATCCTGCGATCATGATATTCGCTCGATTGCGGAACTCTGGCTCTTTTTTCCATTCAACGCGATAGATCCAAAAAGCAACCCCAAGTAAGATAAATGCAGGGATGAAAGCGTACATCAGATTTCCTTTTTTTCCATTGTAGTATAAAGTTCCCCTCTCACCAACTAGCCAATTGGAGAATCTTGTTCGTGCAAAGACTGACAAGCAGGGCAGAAATGAGTACCGCGCTGTCCGACGACAATGCGCTCGATAGGAGCACCGCAAAGCTGGCACTCCTCTCCCTTGCGTCCATACACATAGAAATGATTTTGGAAATCACCCCCGCGATAGACCCAGTCGATGCTGGCGCCGTTGCGATGAATACCCTCTTGCAGGGTACTGCGGATCGCATCCAGCAGGTGTGCAGCCTGTTCTTGCGTCACGCGATTGGATAGGATCAGAGGATGCAGTTTTGCCTTGAACAGCGATTCATCGGTATAGATGTTGCCCAAGCCTGCCAGGAAAGATTGGTCCATTAACAATGGTTTCAACTGGCGTTTGTGTGCCTGGAGCATGGCATGGAAAGCAGTCGGGGTGAGTTCCTGATCGAAGGGTTCTGGCCCAAGTTTTGACAACTGTTCCTGCGGATCAGCCAACAGCCATATGCGCCCAAACTTGCGCGCATCCTCAAAGACCATTCGCTGCCCATTATCCAGGGAAAATGCAGCCCGGTCATGTTTGCGCAACTCTGCAGTAAGTTCGCTACCAGACCAGACCTCCACACGCACATCACCGCTCATGCGCAAATGCACCAACAAGGTATCACTTGAGAGGGTGAAAACGATGTATTTCCCGCGCCTGCCAATGCTCCTAATGCTCTGTCCCGGGATGCGTTCTTTGAATTCCTGTATGGTCGGTGTGGCAAGCGAACGCTCCCACAACACGACCGCATCAGTGATGGTAGAGTCCACAACAGAGTGCTGCGCCCCTTCCCTCAAAGCACGTGCGATCGTCTCAACTTCCGGTAATTCTGGCATTTAGCAATAACAAGAGTAAAAAAAACTTACTCGTTGAACATCTCTCCGACCGAACGCCCCTGGTTCGCGCGGCGAATGACCTCCGCCAACATGTCCGATACGGTCACGATCTTCAGACGGTCGCCAAATTTTTTGCGCTTCTCTTCAGGGATGGGAATGGTGTCGGTGGTGATGAACCGCTTAACAGGCAGGGCAGCCATCTTTTCCACAGCATCCTCTGCCAGAATGGGATGGATGAACACGACCACCACATCACGAGCACCATTTTCGCGAGCAACATTGACCGCATTGATAATGGTCTTGCCGGTGGACACCTCTTCATCCAGTATGATGACATCCTTATCCTTGACATCCCCGATGAGGGTCAGTGCTTCCGGGTTATCCGGGTGCAGGATGCGGCGTTTTTCAATGAATGCAAGCGGTACTTCAAGCTGCTGGGCATAATTACGTGCTTTCTTGGCAAACCCAAGGTCCGGCGAAAGCAGGACAGGGTTCTTCAATTCAGGTTTCAATTCCATGAGTTGATCGATGAGCACATGCGAAGCATACAGGACATCCCCGGGGATGGAGAAAAAGCCCTGGATCTGATCGGCATGCAGGTCAAGGGTCATATAGCGATCCGCACCAGCAGCCTGGATCATATCCGCCACCAGGCGGGCTGTGATCGGCACACGCGGCTGGTCCTTCTTGTCAGATCGCGAATAGCACATGTAGGGGAATACAGCGGTGATACGCCCGGCAGAATCCAAACGCAGGGTCTGGATGAGAATGAGCATTTCCATCAAGTTGTTGTGCACCGGTGAGGAGAGCGTTTGGACAACATAGCAATCCTGCCCGCGCACGCTGGTATGCAGCTTGACAAACAGATTCTCATTCGGGAAGGTGGTGATGGTCCTTTCACAGAGCGGCACTTCCAGATAGGAAGCGATGCTCTCCGCCAGGTCCGGACAAGCCGAACCGGCATATAACTTGATCCCACCATACATCATACGGTCATGCCGCAAAGAACTAGTTGTCATACTCAATCTATTCCTCTCCATTCGTCTCGTAGTATTCCCATCCAAATCATATCAATATATTTGCCATCCAGGTAGTCAGCTTCGCGCATACGCCCCTCATGCTTGAAGCCAACCTTTTCGTAGCAGCGAATGCCGCGCTGGTTTTCTTCTTTGACGCGCAGGTATATACGATGAAAGTTCAATGTGAAAAATCCATAATCCAGCATCAATGAAATAGCCTTTGTGCCGATGCCTTGATCCCAGTGATCTTTGGCACCGATGAAAAGGCCCAATTCAGCATTACGTGATTGCTGGTCAACGTTCAAGAAACTGATATTCCCCACTGTCACCCAGTTCTCATCCTCCAGCACCTGGATCACCAGGGGCTGTTCTGCAGTCGAAAGGTTGGATAAATTTTCGAACCACTTATCCTCCTGTGCATTTGAGAGGGGTGCATAGAGTGAGAGAAAACGCCTGACTTCGGGGTCATTCAACCAGGTCACGAATTGCGGCAGGTCTTCCCTGTCTAGTCCCCTCAAGCGAATTCCCTCACCAATGATCATTAGAATTCCTTTACGGGTGTAGTCGATTCGGTCCGCGGAATAAGTAGACCGTCTCGCGAATATTTGGTATCTGCAGCAGCACCATCAACAAGCGGGAGAGGCCCATGCCAAAACCGCCGTGTGGTGGACAGCCGTAGCGGAAGAAATCCAGATAGAACTGGATGTTCTCAAGCCCAAGCCCTGCTTCCAAGGCCTGTTTCTTCAAGACCTCATAGCGATGTTCACGCTGTGCTCCAGTAGCGATCTCCAAGCCGCCCGCGATCAGGTCAAAGCTGCGCGTGAGGGAAGGATCATCAGGATGGCGCATGTGATAGAACGGGCGCACGCTGATGGGCCAGTCGATCAGGAAGAAGAAATCATGTCCTTGTTCTTCTTTGATGTATTTCGCCAGAGCGCGCTCACCACCCGGGTCCAGGTCGCCTTTCTTTTCGGGCGGTAGTTCATAGCCGACCTTTTTCAGGATCTCGACCGCTTCCGCCATCTTCACACGCGGGAAGGGCACTGTGGGTACCTGAAGTTCGAAGCCAAAGGTCTCCTCGATCTGTTTACCGTGTTTGTCCTTCACCTGCTGGTAAGCGTACTGCATCCAGCGTTCGGTGAATGCCATCACATCCTCGTGAGAATCGATCCAGGACATTTCCATATCCAGTCCGGTGAACTCGGTCATATGGCGTGATGTAAAGGAGGGGTCCGCGCGGAACACGGGCCCAACCTCAAAGACGCGCTCAAAGCCAGCCGCCATCCCCATTTGCTTATAGAACTGAGGTGACTGCGCCAGATAGGCTTTGCCTTCGAAATAATCCAATTGGAAGAGCTCGGCACCACTCTCACTGGGGCTACCCATGATCTTGGGAGAATGGATCTCCATGAATCGGTTCTGCAGCCAGAATTCGCGCATGGCATGCTCAAGCGTGGTCTGCACCTCAAAGATGAGCAGGTTCTGCGATCTGCGCAGATCCAGGTAGCGCCAATCCAAACGGAAATCGATGGCGGGCATATTCTCATCATCGAAGGGATCATAAGGCATGGGGATCTCGGCAGCATTCTCGACCACCAGGTCCTGCAGTTGGATCTCCAGACCGCCCAATTTGACGATATCGTTCTTGACGACCTTGCCAACTACGGTCAGTGCAGATTCACTGCCTAGGGCAGAGATCTTGTCAGCCAGTTCCGGGTTTCCCGGGCGATAATGTGCCACCTGCACCATTCCAGTGCGATCGCGCAGGATGAGGAACTGCATTTTCTTCTGGTCACGCAGGGTCTGCAACCAGCCCTGTACTTTGACTTCTTCATCAATATGATTACTTAGATCATTAATATAGGTACGCTGCATAATTGCCGCTCTCCTTATAAAAAACACTTTTTAAGATTCTAATGCGAAATCGAGATTGTGTGTGAGAAACTATGGTTTTTTAAGGAAGGATTAATCCTGATAGCGCTCGATCGCCGCATATGGGGATAATTCTCGTATAAAAACCCGTTTTAACAAGGATTGGAAATTGGCATGCTCCAGAACATGGTTCCATTCGCGTTCTCTTTTGCGTTCAAGCAGCCCGCGGATGAAATACTGCAGACGGCTTTGGTCACGCTTCTGCCAATCGCCATTCGCTTTCAAAAAGGTCTCGTGCTCAAGCATCATTTTTACCAGCTCATCCACACCATCCCCATCGGTCGCGATGGTGCGCACAACAGGTGGCACCCATACCGCTTCCGTCCTCTCGGAGAAGGGATAGCCCATCGCCAACATGGCTTCCAGCGCCATGGCAGTGGCTTCGACTCCGGGACGGTCAGCCTTGTTCAACGCCAGGATATCGGCGATCTCCAGGATGCCCGCCTTGGCGGCCTGCACATCATCACCCAATCCGGGGGCTTCCACAACGATCACGCTGTGTGCCAGCCGGGCTACTTCCACCTCGGTCTGTCCCGCGCCCACCGTCTCGATGACGATGTAATCAAATCCCGCCGCATCCAGTGCCAAACAGACAGCCTGGGTACTGTGCGCCAGACCACCCAACGCACCACGACTCGCCATGGAGCGGATGAAAACGGATGGATTCTCGACAATGGAGCGCATGCGGATGCGGTCACCGAGCACCGCGCCACCAGTGAAAGGACTGGAGGGATCGACCGCCACCACAGCCACACGCACATCGCCCGCCTGCGCGAGCAGTTCCACGACCAGGCTGTTGACCAGGGTCGATTTTCCGGTACCGCTGGGTCCGGTCACGCCGATCAGGTGCGCCTTGCCGGTGTGAGCAAAGAGCTCGTCCAGCGCCTGGCGCCCGGTGGGGGTATCGTTCTCCACCTGGGTTAATAATCTCGCCAGCGCACGCCGCTCTCCCCGCAGCACCGCTTGAGCCAGGATATCCATGATCCGCTTTAGTGCGCCTGCCCCATCAGACGGTGAATGTCATCCACAACCTGTGTGGTGGGGGTGCCGGGTCCGTAGACCATGCTGACGCCCATCTCCTGCAGGGTGGTGGCATCCTCATCGGGTATGATACCACCCACGAAGACGTGTACATCCGCCAGGTCCTTTTCCTGCATCAGGTCCAATACACGCGGTACCAGCGACATGTGCGCGCCGGACAGGATGGAAAGACCCACCAGGTCCACATCCTCCTGCAGGGCTGCTTCCGCGATCATCTGCGGTGTCTGGCGCAGTCCGGTGTAGATCACTTCCATACCAGCATCGCGCAGGGCGCGTGCGATGATCTTGGCGCCGCGGTCATGCCCGTCCAAACCAGGTTTTGCTATAAGAACACGAATTTTTTTCTCTTCCATACGATTCCTCTTGCAGCAATTATACTTGTGCTGCACCCCTCTTTTTTCGTTATAATGCACCTGAGCCATGATGATGAATAGCATGAAAAAAGCAAAGATCCTGTTGATCATGATCCTCCTGCTAGCAGCGGGCTGTCAGAACATGCAGGCGAGCGCCGCACGACAAGCTGCACAGGAGCCAGCCGCCCCGCAGTTGACGACCAGCACCGCCACCCCAGAAGTAGGAGTTGAGGTGCAGCCGACCGCCATCCAGCAGCGCAACCCCCTAACCGGAGAGATGGTGGATGAAAATCAGCTGCAGCGCATGCCTGTCATGGTCAAGGTCTCCAACTACCCGCGCGAGGGCAGACCGCACGCGGGATTGTCCTTTGCGGATATCGTCTTCGATTATTACATTGGGTTCGGCACCAACCGCTTCCTTGCCGTCTATTATGGAGCGGACAGCCCGAAGATCGGCCCGGTGCGCTCGGGTAGATTGGTGGATGCGGAATTGGTCTTGCTCTACAACGGCATCCTGGGCTACGGCAGCGCGGACGAGGACACTGACGCTTACCTGATGCAGGCGCTGGGGGAACGCGCCATCTCATACCAGGAAGCGCCCTGCCCAGCTTTTTGCGGGACGGATACGCACAGCGTGTTAGGCGTGTTCGCTGGTTCGGCGGACATCACCCGTTTTGCGCTAGAGAACGGCATCGACAACGGGGCAGTACCCACGCTGGAAGGCATGCACTTCGACGAGGTCATCCCGCGCGACGGAAATGCGGTCGAACAGATCAACATCCTCTTCAATTTTTATAATCGTGCGGAATGGAAATATAACCCCGCCTCCGGCAGCTACCTGCGCTGGATCGAGGAGATGGATGATGAAGAAGAGGAGAACGGCTCCTTTCAGATGGTGCCCCTGCTTGACCGCGTCACCGGCGAACAACTAGCTTTCCAGAACGTGATCATCCTCTTCACGCACTACACCGAGAACGCACCCAGCGAACATGAGATCGATATCATGAAGAACATCGAGGGCAAACGCGCGGTGTTCTACCGCGATGGGTATATGTACGAGGGAACCTGGAAAGTGTCCGACGACCGCGCACCCATCCAGTTCTTCGACCAGAACGGCAGCCCCTTCCAGCTCAAGCCCGGCAATAGTTGGATCGTGCTGGCAGACGAGAATTCGATCTTCAACCGCAAACAGAGCGGCGCCTGGGAGCTGTTCTTTCTGCTCTCGCCGGATGCGTAGTAAGAATATCAGCCCTACACACTTCTTATATGCTTCTTATTTGCATGGGGGGAACCACCCGGTATACTTCAATGAAAAGAGTAGCCTATGATACCCATTCGAGACACCCAACGCACGCGCATCGTGCCGGTCATGACCTGGCTGTTGATCCTGGTGAACACATTCGCCTTTTTGCTGGAATTCTTCCTCCCCGCCAGCCTTTCGGATAGATTTGTATACACCTTCGCGCTCATCCCGGCGCGGGTGAGCCTGCTCAACCCCTTCACCTGGCTCCCCTTCCTGACGCACATCTTCCTGCACGGCAGTTGGTTCCACCTCATCAGCAACATGTGGTTCCTGATGATCTTCGGTGATAACATCGAAGAACGCATGGGTTCTGTGCGCTACCTGCTGTTCTACCTGCTGGGCGGCATCAGCGCTGGTTTAGTGCAGTATTTCTTCTCGCCCGGTCTGGAAATACCCACCCTGGGCGCCAGCGGTGCGGTGGCGGCCATCATGGGCGCCTACTTCATCCTCTACCCCAGTTCGCGCGTGGTGACCTTCGTGCCGATCTTCTTCTTCGGCGGCTTCATCCGCCTGCCCGCCATCCTCTACCTTGGGTTCTGGTTCCTGATGCAGGTCTTCTCGGGGTTGAACTCCTTCAACATGGCTTCCGGCATGCAAGCCGGCGGTGTCGCCTGGTGGGCGCACGTGGGCGGATTCCTGTTCGGGATGCTGCTGGTGCGTCGTTTCGCCAAGCGCTCCTACTCCACCTACGTCGAACCGGAACGCTACCAGCGCTGGTAATTGACGAATTCCAAAAACACATGTGCATTTACTGCGCATGTGTTTTATTATTTAATGTAAGAAATCATTTATTATGACCGGGAAATGTTCTACCCCGGCCAGGCAGACGATAGAGCAAGCGGAGGGCTAAGAACATGCCAAAAGTGAACTGGATATACCTGTGTGATTATGCGTATAAGGATGTGACTGGCAAGACCAGCATCATCGGCATGTTCAACAACATCAACGTGCTGCGCCTGCCCAACAAGTACCAGCAGATCTTCACCATCATGGAAGTGGAAAAGCTCGCCCGCGAGAACTGCAAGCTGGAGGTGATCATCACTTCCCCCTCAGGCGAGGAGATCACCAAGAAAGTGGGGCGCGAGATCGGCGCGCAGGGGACCACCACCCAGGTCATGAAGATCACCCTCATCTACGCATTCTACGGCATCCCGTTGAAAGAGCCAGGCGAATACCACGCGCTGCTCTTCCTGGACGGCGAGTGCATCCACTCCATCCCTTTCCGGGTGCGCGTGTTGAAGTTGAAGAAGGAGAATTCTAAGAAAGACTAATTTCCTAAGGAATTCAGAATTTGATTCTTATCAAAATCAGAAATTGTCGATGACAATTTTATATTTATCAATATTTCTTGAATATCGACTTCATTTAATTTATTTTTTTAAATCATCTGGATTATGGTAAATATGATCAATTAGGTCATCGATTTCAATCTGATCTTCTACTCTAGAACAATCTATAAACGAGTCCCTTTTTAAGAAAATATAATCTGCCTGTTTTAACATCAATTGAGATCTATAAAGTTCAGGTTTGCTTTGGATAAAAGGATGGATGCTTGAATTAATAAAGAAACATAATAGTAAATCTTCTTCAAAATCAACATGTACAATAACGATAAATTTGTTTTTTGGGGGATTGGTAACTTTACAAAATAGATGAACGATGCTCCCGGGTTTTATCTTCAATTTTATTAGTTGTTTTTGTGATTTCTCTGGTAAAGATGTCCCCACTTTTTCCTACTTTCACCTTAGCTATGATAATAATCTAAAACCTCATCTTTATTATCTAAAGTAGAAATAATACTCTCAATCGTCATTTCTTCATCTTCTTCTACAGATTTATAAGCTTCGTCATGACTGATTTTCTTTAATTGTCCAAAGCTCAACTTTTTTATAGCATTATGGGCTATATCCAAACATTCGATTTCAGATTGACTCAAGTATTGTAAATCTGGTTGTCGTTTGGAAATTACAATCTTTGGATCAGTCACATCAAAGACAGTTCGAGGATCAGGATCGTTAAAAGAGAACCACCCATCGCCACGGGCACATTTGATTATGTCGTACGCCAAACTTGGAACAGGTCCATGTTTCATGGCTCTATAATCATCATTGAAAATTTGACGCCCATATCTCGATAGGTGTTCTTTATCTGCAAAATATATGGTCTTTAGAATCCAATAGTTACGTTGATCCTTGTTTGCGATGTATACAAGGGCTTCTAAAGCCTTCCTGTATTTTCGTCCAACATTCATTTTCCTCACCTAAACAAATTATAGTACATGTGTTCTGTCAAGTCAATTTTAGCAAATTTATACTTAATTCATTATAAGCTGTTAATTTTGTCGCACAATGTATTATTGTTGTTAACAATTGCTTCCCATAACGCGTAGAGCACATCATCCCTAGTAAAGCCCGCCTGGGTGAGCTTTTCAAAGAAAACCTGGCGGTCGGGGACGGTGGGATCGTGGGCGTCGAAGATAGCCTGCGCGGTGGATCTCTCCGCTGCGGTAAGCGAGCGCGAGTAATCGACACGCCCGGATGCGGACACACTCACCACGGGCAGCCCTGCCTCTTTCAATTCCTGATGTAATTTGATATTGTTTATGCTTTCAGACATCCTATACCTCCCCACTGGCTGCAATTAGGAGCCAGGGTCGTGAATCGCGAGCGGAAATTGGAGGTACCGATCCCGGAAGCCCACTCGGTGAGCTGCAGGAAGTGATACCCCACCCCCACTACCTTATGAAAAACAGAATAAATGGTCATGAAGTCCATCTCGGTGTAACCGCGCAGGTTGGCGTGGTTGTTGTCATCACAGTCCAAAGAGATGCCGACCGCCTGTCCCCCGTTGGACGTGTTGGAGACATAGCCCGCGTGTAGCATGTAAACCGGATCTTCGGATAGTCCCAGCACAAAGCAGACCTTGTTGGCGGGGTTGTTGTTGAGCGGGCGCCACACACTGGACTCGTAGGTCCAGGTGACCTCGTCCTCGTAGCACTCGAAGGTGCGTTCGACACGGTTGTACATGTTCCACAAAAGACGCTGCTGGCGACTGTCGGCACAGGCACCCCCGGAAGAAAGCGTGCGCAGGGTACCCAAGAAGCGATACCCGGGGAAGCCGGAGCGCACGGGTACACCGTCCTGCAGGGCAAGCGCCGAAGCGCGCAGAGTGTCGTTGGACCAGGCGAGCGGGAAGAGCTTGAGGGTGCCCTCGTCGTCGTAGATGAACACGTCGTAGTTCTGATCAGCCGCAAGGGAAGCGAGCGAAAGCGAGAGTTCGCTGAAAGCCAGCAAGCGCCAGCCAAAGCCGGGCACATAGAGCGAAATGCGATCGGAGAGGTAGGGCGTGTAAAACAGGCTGGAAGCAGAGGAAATGTCGACCGTTGGGACGGGCACGCCGGTGGAGAGCGTCAACCTGCCGCCCGCCTGGATGGGGTTGCGGTGATCGATGAGGGTGGCAATGGTCTGGCTGAGCTCGGTGCGCAGCGAGCCGCGTACGATCAGCGTGCCATCGAAGTAGAAACTGCCGATACGCCTGGAGCCGCTGGCTTCGGTGGGTGAGGTAGAAATGGACAGGGTGAAAGCGCTGGAGGAAGCGGCGCGCCTGGCAAAGATGTGCCATGTGCCCGCCGCGGAGGGAACGGCATCTGCGGGCAGATCCACGTTCTCGATCGCCTGCAGCAGGTAGCCACCCACCATGAGGGAGACGGGCGCATCCGGAGAGGCGGGCACGCGCACCTGAGCGGTGTTGAGCTTTTGCAGGGTGAGGCGGGATTCGTAGCGCTCGAGCAGCTGCCCGAGGGCAACCGCTTCTTCCGGGGCATGCCCGAGGTGCACTGCGTCGGCGCGCAGGTGGTTGTACTGGCTGGCAAGGGTGGCATCCCCGGGGGAGATGGGCGTGCTAAGCGGGTAGGTCATAGCGCAAAACCTTTCTGTATACGTACTTGGTGGCAAGTGTGCGGGAAAACGAATGTTTTGCCCGCACGCTTGCATCGGAGGGGCGCGAATGAGAACAAGAGTGAAGAACGAGCGGCAGTTTCTTGCGGGAGATCTTTCCCCGCGAGAAGCTGCGCGGAATTAGGAACAATCCTTTTGGCTGCAAGCGCAAACCGCCATTGGACATCCGAAATAACGGCAGCGGTTTGCGCAAGGAAATGCTGACCAAAGGACAATAGTGAACTGCGAGTGGAGCGATACAGGAGCCGACGAGGCGAGATGATCGCGCAACGGTGTTGACACAATTGGACAGAACCCTTTCAGGGCGAGAAGCCGGGGTGCGGCGCAGCCTGGGCGACAGGCGAGCGACGCGAGACGCAGCGCGGGTGACTGAAACGAACCCAGCGGAGGAGAGCCAAAGCGACACCATATCGACCAGGTGCCAAGCACGGAGCCATATATCTTCCCTAACCTCCCACCCCATCTTAGAAACTCCTTTTCGGTGTGATGGGTTGGTGGGGAACGTATGGGGGAGGGAGGAGGGAAGAAGGGCGGAGCAAGCCGCATCCCCATAAGGCTTCGAGCCGGATCTCTTTCTTATACGGGTTGGGAGTGCGCCCCCAGCCTTTTTGCGCAACAAATTGGACATCAGGCTCCTAATTGCAATGTTTTGCGCTTTGAGAGCAAGCAGGACGCGAAATAGAGCATGCCCAGCCCGATTTGTGCAAGGGATCAACGCCACAACATGCCCTCCTCCCAGGCGATATCCGCCCCATCCCAAACGGAAGCGAAATAGCGATCGCTATCGATGGGCGGGTGGTAGTCTGCCAGGTTGTAGAACTGGAGGGCGATGTGGGTCACATCGGGCTGGTGCAGCTCGGTTGCGGAGTGGCCGGTGGAGACCATGCCCGCGAACACGCCCATGACGGTATCGATGGCAAGCGAGTTGGGCTGGCGCAGATACTCCAAGAGCAGCGCGTACATATCCGATCGATCCTGCACATGCTGGGTTCCATCATGATTCTTGAGATCATCCGCCAATATAAGGGTAAAGTACACCCGGATGGTGATCACGCCCGCATCAACAACACGCTGGACGGAGAGGGAATTGCCCCGCACAGAAGGGTCATAGGCGAACAAGAAACCGTAGGGCTGCCCCTCGTTCACCTCTGGATGGGTGAAGCGCACATCACAATTCTTACCGAGCGTATACATCAGCGGTACTCCTCATGGGGCAGACTGGCAGAGGGAGAAAGAGGCGTCTCAACAGTCGGCGTTATGAAAAGATCCGTCCAGCTGTTTATCTGCGGAAATGGATTCTGGGTATTGAAGATGCGCAGGCGCGGATTGGCAAAGGGCGAGCCGGAGCGCGTGATGCGGTTGACCTTGTCAAAAGCATCCTTCCAGTTGCCCGACTCCTGGTAGGCTTCGGTGAGGGTAAAGGTCATATTCACATCCCAGGGCATGAGGCGCTTGATCCACCAGCGCGTGAAAGTGTTCAGGTTGAGGCGATCAATCCACGGCTCGACCCCGAACAGATCCAGCGAGGATTCGGGCGTGTCGTCGCCCACTGGCTCCAGGCGGCACTTGCAGTGCGGATGAAAGCCGGGCATGAGCGTATCCCACCAGACGATGAGCGCATACACGCGCCCGCGCATCAGGTTGCACACGTCACAGTTGGGGCCGGAGGTGACCCACTTATATTTCCGTTTAGCTTCCTGGATGTTGTAGCCATCGCGCGTGAAAACCAGCGGTTCACCAGCCATCGACCTGATCCTCTCCGTCCAGCGCCCAGAAAGAATTGGGGAAGATATCCTGATTCTGTTCAGAGCGGATGGAATACAGGAACTCGCGGAACTTCTGATACTGCGCCTGCCCCCACAGCATGAGCTGGTTGGGATCACCCGCCTTGCCGCCCCACTGTTCAATGGTGCCCGCGGCGCGAGAGGTGGCAGCCGCGCCAGCGGCGCCCACCACGAGCATGCTTGAATGCTCCGGGCGCAGGGTGGTGATCTCGGCTTCGTCCAGCCCGCAGAGAGTGTGTCGGCGCGCGAAGCGCACGAAAAGCTGCTGCCCAGCCAGCGGGATGGGACTGCCAGTGAAGTAGATATAGGGTTGGGCGTGATAGTAGAAAGTGTAGAAATCCTCGCGCGCGTTCAACGCCGGATCGAGCAGGCGTGTATCGTAGGGCAGGATGACCTGCAAGACAGCCATGAGCCCTGTGCATTCGGTGAGCGGCTGGGAGCGGCCGGAAGCGCTGAGCGCGCAGGAGAACTGGTCGATATCCGGGAAAGCTTGCGAATACTCGTCGACGACGCGGCGCAGGGCTTCATCGAGGGTCTCGTTGGCAAACTTCTCATTGGTGGACTTGAGCGTGTGCAGCACGCGCGTGCGGTAGGTTTCGAGGGTCATTGATTCCTTTCATGGAAAGCGGGGTGTGGGCAGGCTGCGCCCGCGGGGGGCATGTCCCCCCAGCGGGGAGGTCACAGAGCCGCACACCCCGCGGAAATCATTGGCTGGACTTCTTTTTGGGCGGGCGGCCGCGGCGGCGTTTCACGGGCGCTGGCGGGGCGTCAGCCCGCGCAGGCGGAAGGGGAGTCCCAACGCTGCCCGCGTCAGAGGGCACAGCGCCCGTGCGCGCGCGATATTCACCAGACCTGACAGCGTCATCGACCTGTTCGGGAGCTAACACAAGCTTGCGCCCATCTGGCAGGATGATGACCAGCTCACCACCGCTCCTGCGGGCGAAATCCAGCGGATCCACGCCAATGATCTCGCGCACCAGGGCGAGGTCTTTCTCAAGGCGTTTGGATGCGCTCACTGCATTAACCCTCCTGCACCCCTGCCCGCGTCCTCAATGGCGACGCCCGTGATGTAGGCGATGAGCAGGTAGACGATGCCGGAGATCTGCTCAGCTTCCAGCGGGAAATCGGGGTGGAACTCTTTGATCACGATAATAAGACAGCCGAAGAAGGCTGCCCAGAACTTGCGGGAGGTGAGCAAGCCCAGGAATTTATTGGGTTTGGTGTTCATGGTATGTCCTTTCGATTTTCGCCCACCCCCGCAGCGGGTACGGGGGCAGGCTCGGAGAAAAAATGGATCAAATGGTTAATTTACGCATCCGCGACATTGTTCTTGTGCAGCGGGCGATAGTCGTTGACCCACACCGCCAGGAAGTGACGCACCTTGAGACGGTGCTCGTCGTTGGAGAAGACCGCCGGGGAGAGCTCGTCGCCCGCGATGAAGATCTCGGGCAAAAGACCGAAGCGCTCGCCGACGTAGATGGCGGGTGCAATGGCAGGGTCACAGACAGCAGCCCAATCGCTGGGATCGGTCCACTCGGGAACCGTGACCACATCCCCTGGCTGTCCGCGCTGCATGTTCTCGGAGTAGATATTGGCAGCGTTCTCGAGTGAAGGATAAAGGATCTTCATGCCCGCCAGCTGCAAGGGGCGCGGGACGAGGATATAGCGTGGGTTGATCGCCATGGCGGGACCAGAACCATACAGCCCTGCACTGTTCTTGATGAGCATGGGCTGCTGGTAGACCGCCGATTGGACGAGATCCCATTCCTCTGGGGAGAGCGCGGCGGTGCGCAGGTTGGCATGCCCGCCTTCTGTGGTGACTGCGGTGAGATTGAAGAGCGCGCCACCGTCTGCCATGGTAGGGCCCATTCCAGAATCACTGGTGAAGATACCCGCTACAAGAGAAGAGATCTTGCGCAAACCTGCGGCAGCCAGTTCGCGCGGATAGGATGCCAGCTTGCGGGATTCATCGCGATCGATCAATTCCAAAGTAAGCGGGATGTAACCCCCGTACTTGACGAAGCTGGCGGTCTCGGGGCTATCACCCACCAGGAGCTCGGTGTAGGGTGCACCTTCCGCGACTGAGGGCAGGTCGCCCACCGTTCCGATGAGCGTGCCAGTGATGTTGTTGAGCGTGTTGAAATGCTCCACCCGCGCCACGCGCGACCACCAATCGTAACCCGCGCGTCCGAGCTGCTCCCAGGTGTTGACGACGATCTTGTTGAGCGCGTTCTTGACCAGCCCGGTGAAATCGGCGGTGGTGGCAAGCTGGATACGGTCGGCGAAGAAACCGCCGTGCAGGTTGTAGTCTCCGGTCAGCATGAGATACAACTCGCGAATACCAGTAAGCGGGCGCACGTCCAGCTTTTCGGCGTCCTGCTCGCGCGGAGCGCCGAGGAGGTCGTCGACGGCGGCTTGCAGTTTGTCGGAACAGTCGAACATGGAATGCAGGCGCGGACCCTGCACGGTGGCAGCCCCGGACAGTTCGGAGATGAGACTGCGCGTGTCCTCAATGGCTTGCTGCAGCTCGGAAGGTTCGAAGGCTTTGCCGCTGAACTGCGAGCGCAAGCGCTCCGCGGCTGGGGCTGGCAGGGAAGCGGCAGCCAGGGCAGATTCCAGGAACTGGGCGCACATCTGCACGCGCAGCTCGCCTACCTTCTGGGCTTCCTGCTCCATTTCTTTGAACTTCTCCTGGGCGCCGACCAGCTGGGAGATGGCTTCCTGGTCACGCTGGATGCGTTCGCGCACGGGGGAAGGGTCGAGCGGCGGTACCTCCTGGAAGGTGAGCTGCTCTGTGGTTTGTTTTTGGTTGTCCTTGGACATAGGGACTCCTTTCAGTTTTTGGTAGATCTCGCGGATGAACTCTCCCCCACGAGCGGGGTGCACGACCAGGTCGACCGAGAAGACGCGCAGGATCTCCTGCACATCCTTGCCCTGGGCGGTGAAGAGGATATCGGCGGAGAAACCGACGGCGGGGCGGGTGCTGGACTTCTCAGCGAGGATCTGGCGCCCCATCTCGCGCAGCACCTCGGCGCCGGGTCCGAGCGGTTTGAGGGTGAGCTTGATGCCCTTGGAATCTTCGTCCCAGATGGGATCATGGCAAACCCCCGCCAGGTCGTGCACCGAGTGACCGAACCAGTGGTGGTCGATGAAGGTCTCGGCACCCTCCCACAGCGAGAGCGATTTGTGCAGGGTCTCGGCAGCGAACTGCCAGCCGTTGCCCTCGCCCGCGGTGATGGCGAGGATCTCGAACTCACCTTCCGGGTTGACGGTGGAGGATGTGAGGGTGATGCGTTGGTGTTGTTCTTGCATACAGGCTCCTTTCAGGATCATTTCCAAGTGCAGGATGTACCTTGTTCATTACGCTGCTCTGGAGGGATATACGAAATTTGGATATTTTCAAAGAACTCCTTTTCGGTGGTACAAGGGATAACCTCACCCGCCTGGTCGAATAGAAAACCATCTTTGATCAAGTAATTTGAGGGAAGTGCACCTCCATATCGTTTCTTTGTCACCAGCCAATGCGAGAATTGTGCGCTGCCAGTGCGAATGGCAAAGATCAGTCCCCATTGGTTCGGTGTGGTGATGAACAGGTCCAGATGCAAGCGAGATCCGCGATGCACATATTGTCTATATTTGCGACCTCCTTTGATGAATTCATAATCAAGATCTGGAACAGCAGAAAAAAGGGATCCAAGATCGTAATTCTTGCGACCAAAGAGATCCACAACAACAGCTTTCGGGATCAACACGATCTCGATATCCCCGACCTGTGCCTTCTTGCGCCGGATACTGCCCGCGATCTCTATCTTTTCACAGTAAGGTGCGAGGTTATCCTTGATGCGCTCTGCTTCCTGCAAAGCGACCGCATAGGAAACTTTGGGGTTATCGCTCATTCTTCCACTCCGGAGATGGGATCGATATCGGGTTTGGAGACGGTGGGCTTGGCGCGAGCGCCAGCGGGAGAGGCGCCCTGCGCTTGATCAGCGGCGGCTTTTCCGCGCGCGAGCATGTCCTCGATATCCACACTCTCCCCGGTGAAGCGATACACCAGGCGCAGGAACTCGGCGTTATCGATGAGATGCCGGTCGCGCAGTTCGGTGAGCACAGACAGCATATTGGCGGCTGCCATGGCGAGCGAGGTGTTATCGCGGGCCGAGATATCCGTGCCGGAGAGCTGGATGGGCGCTTTGGCATCTACGGACGCATCGATGCGCGCGCGGCGCGATACCACTACACGCAGAAGGTCAGATAGAAGCCACAGGAAGTACTCCTGTCTTTGCTGGAACCTGCGGAAGGTAGGACCACCCGCCGCTTCGGCGGTGGTGCGCGTGGAAGATTCGGGTTCTGCCAGGAAGTGCAGCGGCATGCCCGCCCCACAAGCGATCATCTTCTTGAGCGCCAGCCCGTCCTGGTTTGCCTCGGAGGACTGCAAGCGCGGGTTGATGACGCGCCAGATCTCGTTCTCGTCAGCTACCAGGATACTGCCGGGCTTGGGTGGATGGGCGTTGAGCGCCTGCTGACGCTGTTTACGCTGGGCTTCGGAGTTGAATTTGGCTTGCACCACATACAGAAACGCATTGCGGTAGCGGTTGAGGCGGGCGCGGTCCTCGAGCCAGGAGGAATAGCGCGAGAGCCAGCGCAGCAGGGGCGCCAGGTCGGATTCACCCCATTGCGCCCCTGCTGGGCGGTTGATGGCATACTGCAGCATGACCGCATTGGCCGGGTCATCGTGCAGGGGATCATAGGCGGGATAAGGTTGGGGATCGAGATCGTCCAGGCTGCCCTTGGGAAAGAAAGCGACAGGCTGCTCGATATCGTTCTCACGCGATTGGATCTTCTGGATATCCTTGGCGGGGATGGCGCGCAGATAGGACATTCCCGCGCTGTCGGTGGTGAGGAGCACAAAGAGATTTCCCGACCTTGTAAGCTCGTCACACATCTCAAAGGCGCGGATGGGCATACGGTTGAGACGGTGCTCCCAGAAATTGGAGATGAATGCGGCGGTGGGTTCGTGCGGGCAGGAGATGGAAATGCCGCCCCCCACCACATATTCACTGGTCAGCTCCACAATGCGGCGCGCGAGCGGGTTGAGGCGCCAGGCATCCAGCGAGCGCGCCAGCACCTCCTCGCGGTCAGCCTTGTAGCGATCGCGCTCGGAATCGGTGAGCGTACGTGCGCCCAGCTTGAAGATGGCATCCGTCTCGGCCAGCGCCAACTGCTGGCGAACCTGCTCTTGAATAGTGCTATGGAACACGCGTTCTAATATACGGTCAATGAAGGTCATGGCTGCACCATGGGAGAGCGGCGCTGGATGCGATCATAGGCGGGGGATAGCTCCTCGCCATTCTGATCACGCTTGCATAGTTTCAGGAGATCGAGCCAGGTGCCGGGGAAGAGGTTGAGGTCGACATTGCCCGCAATGCCGGGCATCCTGCCCGCGCTGGTGTACTGCCAGAAATGCCAGCGCACCCAGGGGTGGAACTGGGAAGGATAGCTGGTGCCGTAGTGGGCGACCCACAGCGGGAAGCGCACGCATTCATCCCAGCGCCCGACATACGAGCGCCAGAAGCCGGGCGAGGTGTAGATGATGGGGGTGACGCCGCGCGCCTGCTCGACATGTTCGCAAAAGGCGAGGATGCCGGAACGCAAGGTGGCAGAAGAAGCGCGCACCTCGACATCGATGACAGTCGGCAGCATGAGCTCGCCCTCCCTGCCTTCGTGCCCGGTCATGGTGAGCAGAAAGTGCTCCGCCTGGTCGATGGGATGGTACTTGGGCTGGTAGTAGTGGTAGGCTCCGGTGGGCAGCCCCTGGGTGCGCGCGTCGCGCAGGTAGGTGATCGCGCGCTTATCGATATGAGTGGTGCCCTCGGTGAACTTGAGGAAGCAGAACTTGACGCCCGCCTGGCGCAGGAGCTTGAAATCGACATCGCCCTGCCAGTGGGATAGATCAACGCCATGCAGCATGGTAGGACCTCCGTTTTTGTGTTTTGGGGAAAATGGGACAGTTATCCACAGGCTGTGGATAAACTTCAAAAAAATTTTGAAGTTTCTTATTGTTGTTAATGTTAATTAAAGAGCTGAGAGATAGGAGGAAAAACAACAACATTAATAACAAAACTTCAAAAAAACTTTGAAGTTTTAAGTGCATGAACGAAAAAATAAAAGCGCTTTTGGGTAACAAATACTCCCGTCCTACTAGACCCGGGGCTGGCAACAGGCTGCTCATGGGCAGATCTTTCGCTGCGCTCAGGATGACAAAACGACTAAAAGCCAGCATTGTCGATATCCTCCAGAGGGTCCCTGCCTTGAATGACAATGGTCGGGGAAGAGATGAACCAATCCTGCTCATCCAGGAGCGCGAGCAGGGCGGCGGAAATGAGCAGGTCGTCGTGCACCAGCACCCCGCTGGCGGGGTCGCGCGTGCCATCCGGGACACCCCAGCGCACAGTCTTGTTGGGTCCGGGCAGGATCTCGAACTCACAGAACTTGACCTGCTGCCAGAATAGGGTCTGGGCTTCGGCGATGGCAGCGACGAGCGGATCCACGTTGGGAGCGCCCAGCGCAGTTTGGGAGATGGCATCCGCGCCAAGAAAGAGCGGAGCGTGGTCACGGAAGCGGCCGGTATCGCACAGCGCCAGGAAGTCCCAGCACAGGTCGGATTTGGTGCGGGAATTGAACTCGAAAGGCAGCACGCAATCGGGAAAAGCAGCAGAAAGAAAAGAGCTCAACCCCGCACCGACCCCGGTGGCATCCACCACCAGGTAGCGCACATCGAACAGCTCTGCCAGGGATTTGATGCGCGCGTAGAGCTGGGTATGCTTGACGCCCACCCACTGGGTGCGGTAGATGACCTTATAGGTGGGCTTGCGGATAAGCTCATCCTCGAGAGTAGAGAGATCCACTTCGACAATGGTGAGCGCGGTGGCGTCGCGGGCGGGATTCTCGAGGGTGACATCGTCGGTTGGGTCGGCGCTGACTCCTTCGTCCTCGCCCGCCACATCCACGCTCATGGCATACAGTTTGCCTTCTTCAGGGGCGAGGGCGGCGCCATGGCGACCGCGCATGAGGGCGCAGCGCTCAGGCGGGAACAAGCCGCCCTCGGCGTCGATCTCCTCGCTGTAGAACTGGGTCTTGATCATGGGATGCTGGCGCCCCAGCTTGGACACCTGGGCTTGCACGAACTCACCGTAGGGCGGTACTTCCGCGGCGACCTGATACGCATCGACCACGAAGACGCGCTGGATGCCGTCCTCTTGCTGGGCTTTGCGCGCGGCGCGTAACTCCCGTGCCAGGAGGGTGCGCGAGGTCCAGGCAGTGCCCCAGAAGACACGTGTGGCGTTAGTGGAGGCTGCCATGGGGGCGATCTCCTTGTCGTATTTGCTGATCAGCACGTCCTGGGCTTCGTCCACCTCGAGCAGGAGCGAAGCAGTGGCGCCGACGATGTTGGCGCGCGGCTGCCCGGAGAAGAAATACATGCGAGCGGAGCCGACGCGGTAAATGTAACCCTGCTCCTTCTGCCAGATGCTGCGGGTGATCATATTGGCGGACAGGACGCGCTCCAGGCGGCGCATGGCGTTGTAGGATTGGGGTTTCCAGGTGGGCGAGACCTTGACCAGCTCGGCATTCGTTTCTGAGAACAACGTCAGGAGGTAGGTCTCCAGCTGCGCCTGCAGCTCGTTCTTGCCCGACTGGCGCGGGAAGATGACCACGATGGTGCGCCCCGCGCCGTCCAGGACCGAGCGCAGGATGGCTTGCGTGACGCCCTGCTGGTAGGTGCGCAGGGTGAGCCCGGAGGCCTTCTCGATGAAGAGGGTCACATCGAGCAATAATTGTTTGAGTAGATGTACCAATTGCCCCATACATAGTTTCCCCACTAGAAAATTACGTGCTTATTTTCCTCCCAGATAGGCTGCCACCGCGGAAGCGATGAGGGTGAGCGCGGCTTGCAGCGCCTGCATGATGGTGGTCGAGGAGCGCTGGGCGATGACCGCGTCGTCGACCTTGCGGATGCGTTCCTCGTGGTCGTCGAGCTGTTTACCGATCTGCGCCAGTTCCTTGTGGATCTGGTTCAACTTCTCTAGGTTCAGTTCGGCGGCGTGGGACTGCTGGCGTTCGATCTTGTGAAAACGCGCTTCGATATTGTCCTTGAGCCGGCTGAACTGTTCGGAGATGAGCTGGATCTGCAATTCGTCCATAGAACCCCAATTCGATAACGGCGATGGAGAGCGCGGGCGGGATGAGATCAGGATCGATGGATTCCCAGATCATCGCATACCTCCCCCAACGCCTGTGACAGTGCCGAGGCGACGCTGGAGCTGTCGCCCTTGATCAGTTTCTGCGTGCGCACCAGCCCGGCCAGGCGCGAAGAAGCCAATCCGAGAGTGGAGAGGGCTTTGCACCAGGTCTCAGGGTCATCCCCTTCCTGGGTGGCCAGGTCGAAGACGCGCCGGATGGTGACCCGTAGGAGCGCGATCTCATCCTCTACCCCCTCACGGAGAGCTACATCGAGGTCATTGATCTCCAGCGGGTTGAAGCGGCGCGAGTAGAAGCCGTGCTTGAGTGCGTTAGTATTCCCCGGTTGGGCACCTGGTCTGCGTTTGGGTTGCGGCATGTACGCTTTCCTTCATTGGTTGAAGTTTGGCTGGTCCCGGCGGGGGGAGGGTGGGCTGCCGCGAAGCGAGCGGGGTGTCCCCCAGGAGGTTTGAGAGCCGTCCCCCACACCGGGCAACTGGGAGCGCGGGTGCGTTCCACCAGCCTGGTTATAGAACGTGTGTTCTATATGGAGTCATGATAGGGGAACAGGGCGGGAAAGGCAAGGTGTTAAAAGAGGAACGCTTCATGCAGAGCGCAGCGAAGCATCTCGCCCTAAGCACTAGTCGCTTGCTGACATCGCCCCTCCTTTTCCGTATAATGTGAATAAAAGGTAGAACAATCACAACCATCATCTCTATCCAGTTGCAACCACTATCCAAAACATCACCTTCCCATAAAACTCACACTCGCGCAAACACAATTCCCACAAGTAGAGAAGATTGGAGGGCAAACCATGGGTACAGATATTCACCTCGCAGCCGAATATTATCAAGACGGGCGCTGGCATCTCTCAGATGTGGAGCTGCCCGATTACCGCAATTACCGCGCTTTCGCCGTCCTGGCGGACGTCAGGAATGGGTACGCCTTTGCAGGTTTTGACACCGGCGACCCGGTCGATCCCATCAGCTATCCGCGCGGTCTGCCAGACGACCTCTCGCAGGAGCTGCAAGCCATTCTGGATAACGAGGGGCAGGACTATGAACTAGATTGGGATGAGGAAGAGGGGGACACCTTTATCTGGCTGGGAGACCATTCCTTCTCCTGGGTCACCCTGAAAGAATTATTGGACTATGACCTGGATGCGCCCGTCACACTGCGCGGGAAAGTCCCTCCTGAAGCTGCTTTTGCATGGAAAGAAAACAAGGAGCCGCCGCGCATCACGGCAGCATACAGCAATGATCCCACCTGGGTTTCACTCGAGTGGCAGCTGCCGCTTCGCAATAGCGCGCCCCTCATTCAGGACCTGATTGACGCGCTCCTTCCATTGGGTGAACCAGCAAAGGTGCGCATCGTTTTTGGTTTCGATAGCTAGCAGACATCCTCATTGAAAATGATACGAGCTCTTTCATAAGAGAAATGAGAGAGGAAATTTCCGCATACCATTATTTATGCTATTTAACAGGAGGTTCGATCTTCAATTCCTGTACGATCCAGTCCAGTATAGGCTGCATTTCCACACTGGCCAAATCGCTCGTATCAACACTGTAGCTGGGACCAATGCACATAGGGGCCACCTCGCTGGCGATCTGCTCCAACTCATCCCCATACTCCACACCGGGATGACCAGGATGCCGTTCACCCACCCGAGCGATGTAACGCTCTTTCAGTATCGCTCCCGGGGCGTGACACCAGATCTCGACAAATTGACTCACACCGCTCGCTTCGATCGAGTGGATCACAGCATCATGCGGCGCTCTACCAAACCAGGCATCGACGATCACAATTGCAGCATCCGGGAATTCGGAGATCATCGCCCAGATGATCTTCTTGCAGGTGCGGCTGAGCATGCGGTTATAGTCCCTGTCCCCAACCCCCAGTTCATCGAACATCGCCTCTTTGAGCGTATCCAACGTGATCAGAGGGGCATGCAGATATTGTGAGATGGCACGACCGATGGTCGTCTTTCCGGTTGCCGGCAAGCCATTCAATAGTATGACCTTATGGGTTGCTTTTTCTGTCATGGATACGTACCTACTCCCGCAACTCTTTTATACGATCCAGAGCCATCAACCCAGCCCCGATCACACCCGCATCGTCGCCCAGAGTACAGGTTTTGAGCTCATAGTCAAACCAATCCGAGCCGGGTTTGGTTAATCGAACAAGTGCTTCATGGGCAGCTTTTCCCAATCCACCCCCAAGAAGGATCAGTTCAGGGTTCAGTACCGCCGCCAGACTATCGACCGCTCTACGCAAAGGAGATACCCATTCAACCAATAGCTCCCGCGCAATAAAGTCTCCATCAAGCTCCATCTGCAGTAGATCCTGTACTTTTAGGTCAGATGAAAGCGGAGATGAAGCAAGCAGGCGATTCAGAGAAGTTCCTGAACTTTTGGTCTCGATACAACCCCGTCGTCCACAGTTGCACAGCTCCCCATCTCTGTCAACGGAGATATGCCCCAACTGTCCGGCGAAATTACCGCCATAGAACAACCTGCCCTGCGAGACAATCGCTCCGCCGATACCTGTTCCAATGGTCAGCATCGCGATCTCGCTCGCACCGATGGCAGCCCCAACCCGCATTTCAGCATAGAGAGCCATATTGGCATCGGTGTCGATGCAGGCGGGTAATTGTGTCCATTCATTGAGCATGGCAGCCAACGGGACATCTTTGAGGTCCAGGTAACCTGCGGTCACAGCCATTCCATCCGTTCGGTTCACCCGCCCGGGGAATCCAAGCGCGATCGCCAGGACTTCAGGAGAAAGCATTCTCTCCACACAGGCACGGATGACACGTGCATAGGTGCTAGGTTTGAACTAACCATGAACCATTCTCTCCACACAGGCACGGATGACACTCATCTGTGCCTCTCTACCGCGCGGGACCCTTTCAGAGTGAAAACGTTCGATCTCTCCGCTGGAGTTCACAACTGCCACACGGATATTGGTGCCGCCCAGGTCTATTCCGATCGCCTTGCTATGCATTGATCTCATCCACTTTTAATTATTTATTTAATAATGCCAGGATCTCTTTTAATCGCGGCAAAGCCAGGTTTTGTAGTCGATCTTTCATCTCCTCTGATGACAGGGAGACGCAATCCTTCCATAGTGACCTGCCCGCAATCGCGCCTGATGCGCCATTCTCGATCGCGATCCTTAATTGTTCGATGAACACTTCATGACTCACACCCTGAGATAAGACCGCCCAGGGGACGTCACCGGTTGCATCGGATACCTTTTGGCACATCTCGGCAGAACCCGGATATTGTAATTTTAAGACCTTCGCGCCGCTATCGATCGCCAGACGTGCTGCATCTTTGATCAATTCAGGTTTTCTCGCCTCGAATTGCTCGGGAATCTCGTCCTTCAATTTATAGACCAGTATCTCGACCACCAGCAAAACATCTTGCTGCTGGAAATCATCGACTGTCTTCCTGATCAATTGAGAGGTATAGAGATGGTCCTCTTCCTGGTCGGGGCGCATGAACACCAGTAATTTTGCGGCATTCCCACCAAATTCCTTCACCTTACTGGCATCGACGCCTTTCACGACCCGGGATTCACGCAGCATCGTATTGGGATCCACATCATACCCCGAGGCATCCAACCCCACCACGAGAGCCACATCTTCTGCGAGGGTGCCATCTTCCACAATACCTGGCAGGGCGCACTCTGGATCCAGCAATACTGCTGGAGCATGATTCCCAAGATATTTCACAAGACGTGCTTTGACCTTCCCGAGTTCCTTATTGTCAACGGATTTGACGATTTCTTCATCATCGTTCAAGAGCACACGCATGCTGTTGCGCTGATCCATCGCAATGACCATCATTTTCCCGTTCTTGGTGCACAGTTTTTGATAAGCCTGATATTCTTTTTCAGACATGTATTTCTTTAGATTATTCTGATCCATTCGTAATTCTTTCTATATCAGTACATTGATAAGCATGTTCTGTCGACGCGGTAATCGTATTCATGCCGCGATCTCTGGAACTTTTTTTGTGAATTGAACTCACTCCTCTGCTGGATCATCAGCTTTGCCGACCATCCATGAAACAACTTCCTCATCGTTCGTATCAGCCGCTTTCACGTCCGCAACCTTCTTTCCACGTCGCAAGACAATGATGCGATCTGCAACTGCGAAAACATCATTCATGTTATGGCTGATGACGATAATGGGAACATTGCGTTCCTTGAGTTTACGTACCAATTCATACACTTTGCGCTGTTCGGGAACACCCAAAGCTGCGGTCGGTTCGTCCATGATCAATAATTTTGCATTCCAATAGATCGAACGTGAAATTGCCACAGCCTGTCGTTGACCACCCGAGAGCTCTCGGATCGGCCGATCTAAACCGGGAATATTGATGTCCAATTCCTTTAGGATGACCTTGGCTTCTTCGCGCATCACTTTACGATCAAGGAACGAGAATACCTTTGATTTTTCCTTCAAGATCTCACGCCCAAGGAAAATGTTATCGGCTGCGCTCAAATTGGTTGCCAGCGCGAGGTCCTGGTAAATGGTCTCGATTCCGGCATTGCGCGCATCCATTGGTGTGGAGAAAGCTACCTTCTCCCCTTCCACAAAGATCTGCCCTTCGTCAGGAGAGTAAACGCCTGAGATGATCTGGATCAACGTCGATTTCCCGGCGCCATTGTCTCCAACCAGCCCGATCACCTCGCCGTGATGCACTTTGAGGCTGACCTGATTGACTGCCGTCAAACCACCAAATCTTTTGGTGACACCGTTGCATTCAAGGATAGGTTGGGATGTGTTGATAACTGAATTGTTCTTATCTTTACCCATTAGTTACCTCCTTGCTTTTTGATCTGGTCGATCAATACTGCAAAGATAATGATGACTCCCACTGCAACATATTGGAAGAAAGGATCGATCCCCAGGATGATGAGGCCATTCTGAATGAAAGCAATGATCAAAGTACCAACCAGGGAGCCGATCAATGTGCCCTCTCCACCACTAAGTGAAGCGCCGCCAACAACCACCGCTGCGACCGAATTCAAATTAAGTGCATCGCCAGCTGCCGCGACACCACCGGAATATCGCATCACATAAAGGAAGCCCGCTATTCCAGCCATGATTGCTGAAAGAATATAGACCTTAGTAAGGATCCCATTCACCGGAATCCCTGCCCGCAGTGCCGCCATCTTGCTGCCGCCGACAGCATATACATGCTGTCCAAAACGGGTTTTAGAAAGAACCAGATGGAATACCACCAGAATGATCACAAAATAGACTACCAGGTAAGGCAAGATGGTGGTCATCTGGCGCAGTTCAAGTCCACTTACGCCTGCTGGGGCTTTGAATAGATTCATGTCGGTATCGGGATGGTGATAGAAAACATAGCCATTCCCAAAGTGCCCGATCCCAGGGTGATTCACGCTTACAGGAGGACCGCCAGAAAGGATATACCCTAAACCGCGTGCGATCCCATACATTCCCAGGGTGGCAATAAATGGGGGAACCTTTAATTTAGAGATGACAACCCCATTTATCCACCCGGCTAACAAACCTATAAGGAGGCAGGTAATAAAACCAACCAGGATCACCAACCCAAGATTGGAATCAATCGGGAACTGGCGCATAACCAATGAGGCAGCCACACTTGCCAACCCCATCACCCAGCCCGTTGAGAGATCGATCCCACCCGTAATGATCACAAAGGACTGACCGATCGCTAACACTAATAATAAGGAATTATTCGCCAGTACAGCCTGGAAGTTATCCAGGCTGAGAAAACCTGGTGCACTCGAGAACCCGCCTAGAAGAATGGCGAGAAATATCCATACCCAATATTTGCCAAGATAGAATAAGACCTGAGAATGATCTCGCTTTTTAGCAGAGGATCTTTTTACTGAATTCATGATTTTCATATACAATAAAATCCTGGGTCCTTCCTGGGCTATGCCCAGGAAGGACGTCTGTTTCATACAATTTGATTGTGACTAATTAGTTGGATTTGTAGATAGCTGCTTGAGCTTCGGGGGTATCCACATTATCACGTGTGATAACTACGAAAGGTGTGTTCACCTTTGCGGGGATTCCATCAACATTACCCATCAACGCATCGTAAGCATACTGAACAGCCAATTCACCAATCAAACCAGGCTGCTGAGCGATGACCATATCGATAACGTTGTTGCGCAGGTCCACAATAGCCTGTTCGGGAGCATCAAAGCTGGCGATCTTCACAACACCTTCAAGTCCTGCGCTCTTGATAGCAGCGGCAGCACCCTGTGCACTGAAGAGATTAGCGCCAAAGATAGCATCCAATTCGGGTTCTTTCTGCAGCATGGCTTGGGTCTGATTGGTTGCGATGGGGGCACTGCTCTCGGTGTAATCCACACCAGCCAGTGTAACCTCTTCCACTGCGTCGATGGCGGCGATACAACCATCACGGCGAGCGATATCAGAAGGAACATTGGCAGTTGAGGTCAAGATGTAGATCTGGCCCTCTCCACCGATCTCATCGATCAGGGCTTCGCATGCGATCTTGCCACCCTCAAAGTTATCAGATGCGATAACTGAAAGTGGGAATGTGACGGAACCGTTCTCATAATCGCCATCGCCAACATACTGGTCAGTGGTCAGAACAGGCATTCCGGCATCATATGCTCTTTGCAGAGGAGCGATCATAGCCTGGGGATCGTTGGGAACATTGATCAAGGCATCTACACCTTTGGCGATCATTGCGTCGACGATCGGGGTTTGCACGGCGGGGTCCCATTTTGAAGGGCCGTCTGCAACTAACTCAACACCGAGCTCTTCAGCTTTGGCGCGAGCACCCTTTTCCATGGTGATATAGAATGCATCACCCTGGATACCATAAACCAATGCGATGGTGAGGGGTTCTGCCGCTTCTTCTTCGGTTGTAACTTCTGCTTCTTCTTCCACAACTGCAGCTTCTTCAACCTCAACATCAGCGCCAGTTCCGCAAGCCGCGAATAATACTGCAACAAGAATCACTAAAGAAACTAATCTTAAATGTTTTTTCATTTCTTCTCCAATAGTTATATAGTTTTAAATTGTTGTGAAAAATCAAGGGTTGATATTAGCTTATGACCGGTCTCCTTTCATTGAAACAGTAATTATTAATCACAAAATTGCTCAGATAACTTTTACAAGCGACGGCAATTCTAAATATTCTTTTTTACTTGATGGATGGGAAGTATCTCATCCTCAACGATCCCATAAAAATGAAGTGTAGAATAAACACTAGAAACTATAATGCGATCAAATAACTCTGACATATAATCATATTATGATATGATTATATGTACCATTACAGCATTTGTCAATAGAGCCGCGGAGGATGAATAATGGATCATAAAAATGAAATAGATTTCACAAGCTCAACCCCCTATTATGTGCAATTAAAGGAAATCATTAAGGCACACATATCGGATGGAGCCTGGAGAAATGAAGAACACCTCCCCAGCCACGCAGAACTTTGCGAAACTTACGGAATCAGCAAGACCGTTGTCCGGCAGGCTCTAAAAGAACTGGAGATCGAGGGGTTGATCCTCCAACGAAGAGGGAAATTAGCCACAATTGTCGATAAGAAGATCAGTGGAGATATTCTGCACAAACTATCCGGAACCCACCAGAACATGACCCGGCTTGGATTTTTCCCCACCACGAATGTCTTGATAAACCATGTTATCGACGGTCCAGAATCTGTTACCGCCAGGCTCGGTATCGATCCCGAAGCCAAGGTCATTGAAATCGAAAGATTAAGATTCCTTCATGACGAACCATTCGAATTCCTGCGCTCTTATATCCCATATGAACTCTGCCCCAAGATCGCCGATCTGGATCTGACCGGCAAATCACTGCTCGAGGAGATCGAAAAGGAATATGGATACGTAATCGCTTACAGCAAGCGCTCTATCGAAGCCGTATCTGCAAGACCAGATGAATCAGAATTATTAAAAGTAGCGCTAGGTGCTCCTCTTCTTTTCTTTAATTCTGTTTCTTATATCAGCGATGGGAGAGCAATTGGTACCACAACTTCCTTATTCCGTGGTGACCGCGCTCGTTTTGATGTAGAGATCGGTGATATCAAAGAGAACCACAAGAAAAAGTAAAGCGATCTATAAGAAGGGTATCTTGGGAAGGCCCGGGTGGACACTGAGGTGCTCTGTTTTCCAATCCACACCGACAAACCCTATTGACTTTATAAACAAAAACAATACAATATTGCTTACAGGGGTGCTTTGAACTGAACGCTAAACATGGTCGCACTTCTCATTAGTGAGGGGTACCGTTCAGGGAGCAAAATGCGAAACCGACTCTGGGTCGAGGGTCGGTTTTTTGTATTTACCAGTGATTACAAAGTAGTAGACAACAATTAAATACGGAGGGCATAAATGCAGTATAAACGCACCATTTTAACGATTCTCATCACGATGGCACTTCTGCTAGCGCTCGGCCCCAGCGGGCTGGTGTTTGCAGATACAGAAGCGCCCACAGATCCCGTCGCAACAGAAACAAGCGACAATGAACCAACCCCCCAACCTGAAGAGGGGGAAGTGGCACAAGCCACACCAGAACCTGGTGAGGATGCATCCCAACAAGAGCCAGTGGAAGAAGAGGTAGCACTGGATCAAGGGGCAATTGAGCTCGCTGCTGAAGAGGGCGGCGGCGAGCTCGCCCAGGGGGAGGCACAGCCGACCGAGGAACCGCCTGCTGAAGAATGTCCGGGCGAATCCGTTGCAGAAGTAGTTGAAGCGCTTGCGGAAAATAATGTAATCCTGACGGATGAAGCCGGAGAAGCCATCCAACTGGCAACGGTAGAAGCCGAACAAGCCATCGATCTGGCGGATCCCTGGTTCGAATATGGCGGTGAGACTTACCGTTATTTCCAGGCTGCTGGCGCATGCGCCGCAGCCGGATACACCACCAATTGTGTGGACGGTACCGATACCCCCATTCAGGATGCCATTGACCAGATGAACGCACTGGACGCGACCGGCAGCGAGCCCATCACTCTCAATGTAGAAGCCGGAACCTTCGCGGAATACTTCTATATCGACCGCGATAACCTGACCCTTTCAGGACCAAACGCCGGTGTGAATCCAAATACCGGGACACGCGAGGAAGAAGCTGTTCTCACCATAGGTATGGACGCACTGGATTGGAATGCCTACGGATGGGGTTATTTCCAGGAAGTGTTCGGTGTGGAAGGCGATAACGTCATTGTCGATGGGTTCACCATCCAGGGTGATGCAACGAATGGCGGTACACAGGAGATCCTGGTGGATGCCATGGACGCACAGAACCTCATCCTGCGCAATAACATCTTCCGCGGTACTTCAGGAGACATGGACAGTTCCTTTGGAGTGTATGCATACGCCAGCAGCGATGCCACAACAACTACCATTATCGAGGATAACGCGTTCGATAATCTGGATGTTGCCAACGTACTTGTCTCCAATTCCTACGGCGAGGTGAAGAATAATGTCATGACCAACGTAAAGGTCGGTGTGCAGACCAACACCGAATACTACGACAACACCTCCAATTCCGACAAGATCGAGATCGCCAACAACATCATCCACGCGGGACGTTACGGCATTTGGCATAACGCCATGGGTCCTAATGGAGATGAGACAGCCTATATCCACGATAACACCATCTACGGCTTACCCCCCGACACAAATCCATCGTATGGGATCTATATCACCAGTATGGCTGGGAGCAGCACAGTGCTGGTTGAAGATAACACTGTGGATGGCACAGATTTTGGGATCGGGGTATGGAACGCGGCACTTGGCAGCACAACCCTCAGCGGGAACGTGCTCAAGAACAATAAGGTCGGGGTGATCCTGGACAATGACAGCTATCCGACCGAGCGCGGTATGAGTCCTTCCGGGCGACCTGGAGATGTGACCATCTTTGGCGGAAAGATCATCAACAGCAGTGAGTATGGATTCGTCGTCCGCGATAATCCACTCAATACCAGTGCAGGCGCCTTGACCATCAATGCCAGCGGTGTGATGTTGATCGACGTGACCTGCATCGCGCATACCGAGGGGGAAGAAGCCTTCATCAACATTTCTGATTCCATCTTCCAAGATTGTGGTGACTGCGAACAGGGTGAATGGGTTGGCACCAATAATCAATACACCAGCGCCCCTTCCACAGGGGGAGGTATCACTTTCGCTCCATCTGGCTTCATCCCGGTCACTGGCGCAGGTATGTATATGCTGGTTGATCCAGTTTCCGATCTGATCCTTGCAGAAGGCGATTCCATAAGCTACACAAACCTGGGTGGATATTGGGCAAATCTGGCATACCTGCTGGAAGAAGATCTGCCAGCGAGTCTTCCTGAAGGCTATACATTCGTGACTGGAATGACCTCCACCTTGAACGACCCCAACGGTGACCCGGTCAGCCAATTACCCGACAATGCACAGATAACAGTCTCCTTCTTTGAGCGAGCAAAAGAAGATGCTCAGGAATTCGTGATCCTATATTGGAATATTGAGACTGAGACCTGGGTTGAATTAGAGATCACTCTTGAAAATGGGTTGATCCAATTCAACGGCACTGACCTTCCAGGAGGGATCTTTGTTTTAGCAGTGAAATAACATCCTGGTTTTTATATGTAAGAAATCCCCCTTACGGGGGATTTCTATTTAATTTTGTCGTGAGTACCAGATCTATTGCATCTCTACCGCTGACCATCCTTAAATTTTCACCTTCTTCACAAAACTCGCTTGCATTCTATGCCGTTCATGTTTTAATAGGACGCATATTGTTTCGGAGGCATCATATGCAGCAAATGATCGATCTTATCAAACAAAAAGGGGTGAACCTGGGTAACGGAATTCTCAAGGTGGACTCTTTCATCAACCACCAGGTGGATCCACAAATCATGGAAGCCGCTGGCAAAGAATTCGCACGCTTGTTCGCCGATACCAAACCAGACCGCATCCTGACTGCCGAGATCTCCGGCATCGCACCTGCTTTGATGACCGGTAAATACCTGAATGTTCCAGTAGTCTACGCACGCAAACGCAAACCGATCACCATGCCAGACACCGTTTACCTGACAGTAGCCCCATCACACACCAAAGGTGTCATGGTCGACCTGATCGTCTCACCAGAATTCCTGCCGCCGGGAGAGCGTATCTTGATCATTGATGATTTCCTCGCCAGCGGTGCCACCATCCACGGGCTGGTACGCCTGGTCAAAGCCGCCAGTGCAACTTTGGTCGGCATCGGTGCCTTGATCGAGAAAGAATTCGAGGGCGGAAGAGAGCTTTTTAGTAACCTCGGAGTTCCCATCGAATCACTGGCTTGCATCACAGCCATGGACGATGAACACATCACTTTCAAAGAATAATTCCGAAAGGCAGGGACCAATTTCCCTGCCCTTTTCTTTTAGAATAAGAGTATGAAAGGAAATATCCATGTCCATCGCCATCCTTGATTACGGTTCCCAATATTCCCAGCTTATTGCGCGACGCGTACGCGAGCTGGAGGTTTATTGTGAACTCTTCCCCTGGGACACCCCTCAAGAGGAAGTGCTCGCCATCAAACCTCAGGCGTTCATCCTCTCCGGCGGTCCGGCTTCAGTCTACGCCGAACAGGCACCATTCCTGCCCACATACCTGGTTGAGTCCAATCTACCCATTCTGGGCATCTGTTATGGCATGCAGTTACTGGCGCACACACTCGGAGGGAAGGTTGCTTCCTCCTCTCAGCATGAATATGGTTCCGCACACATCAATTTACTCAAGAAAAATATAATCGTCGACGAAAGTGTTGACAAAGTATGGATGTCGCATGGAGACCGTGTAGAAGCCTGCCCACCCGGATTCGAGATATACGCCAACAGCCCTACCTGTCCCATCGCTGTGATGGGAGATACCTCACGAAATTATTATGGATTGCAATTTCACCCAGAAGTAGCCCACACACCCAATGGAGATGCTGTATTACGGAACTTCTTATTTAATATCTGCGGCTGCAAAACCACCTGGACCGCACAATCCATTATCGAGGATGCAGTCTTGCGCGTGAAGAAGCAGGTCGGAGATCAGCGGGTGCTTTCCGCCGTTAGCGGCGGAGTTGATTCGACCGTAGCAACCGCACTGGTACACAAAGCCATCGGCAACCAATTGGAAGCGGTCTTTGTGGATACCGGTCTGCTGCGCGAGAATGAAAGATCTGGCGTTGAAGCCGCGCTCAGACCCATGCTGGGAGAAAACCTGCATATTGTGGATGCAGGTGACATTTTCCTTACCGCACTTGCAGACGTCACCGACCCAGAACGAAAAAGAAGCATCATTGGAGAGACTTTCATCCGAGTTTTTGAACAGCAAGCCCAGCAGCTGGGTGATCTTCCCTTCCTGGTGCAGGGTACCATCTATCCGGATGTGGTCGAGTCGCGTGCCCCAGAACGCTCCAAAGCACAGCGCATCAAATCGCACCATAATGTTGGTGGGCTACCCGAGGATATGGATTTTGAATTGGTTGAACCGCTGCGCTTCCTCTTCAAGGATGAAGTGCGAACAGTTGGTGAGGCGCTTGGTTTGCCGCAGGAATTGGTTTGGCGGCAACCCTTCCCCGGACCTGGTTTGGCGGTTCGCTGCCTGGGTGCCATCACCCGCGAGCGGCTGACTGCATTACGCCGGGCAGATGCCATTTTCCGCGAAGCGCTGCGTGAAGCCGGACTGATCAACCAGCGCAGTGTGAAGGGAACAACCCCCATCGCACAGGCATTTGCTGCCTTGCTGCCCGTCCGTTCGGTGGGTGTGATGGGAGACCAGCGTACCTATCAAGAGACCATCGTCCTGCGCGCTGTGACCAGTCAGGATTTCATGACCGCAGATTGGGCGCACCTACCAACCGAGCTCCTGGCGAAGGTTTCTAATCGCATCGTGAACGAGGTGAACGGCGTCAACCGCGTGGTCTATGACATCACCTCAAAACCTCCTGCCACAATTGAATGGGAATGAGCAACTACAACTTATCCGCTGAATAAAGAATAGACCAACACATCTCCTGCCCGCTAGCTAACCGGGAATAAATCGGCTATCTATATACATGTCTGCAATCCGCACAAGTGGATTCAATTGCATTAAAATACAGCTACATGAAAAGACCAATTTCGAACCGGATCACACTGCTTCTCCTGTTGACCGGTGTTCTAATAAGCATAATCCCCTCCGCTGCAAACGCCCAGGGCGGGCTGCGAGCCGAGTTGACCGCTCCAGATTTGAGCCAATTCCCCAGCATGACCACTTATGTGGATGTATATGACTCGCAAAATAACTTCGTCAGCGACCTTGACAGCGATCAATTCACATTGGAAGAGAACGGGCAGGAGAGTATCATCAATGAAGTCTCCCGTATCGAACCGGGTTTACACACCATCCTCGCCCTGAATCTTGGTCCAACGCTTAGCAAGCGCATCACTGCCGATACAACCCGTTACCAGGACCTGGTGTTCCTCATCAGTTCATGGCTGGAACTGATGCAAAGCGGCGCACCGAACCTGTATAGTTTTTCCAGCAATGAACGTGCCTTCATCCAACGCAGCGCTGATGCACAAGAGCTCATCCAAGCTCTGCAGAATTACCAACCCAATTTGTTCAATTTCGAACCCGATCTGAGCAGCCTCTCGTATGCGATCGATATCGCCTCCCAGGAACCAACCTTACCGCTTGAGAATAAGCAGGTCATATTCTATGTGACCCCACTCCCCCTTGAAAGTCAACTCGAACAGATCCCGGTTCTGGCTGCACGTGCTGCCGAAATTGATATTCCCATCCATATCTGGCTGGTAGCAGATGAAGCCAGCTCCAGCGCTCCGGCAGCAGATGCCCTGCGCGACCTGGCAGATTCCACTGGCGGGCAATTCTTCCTGTATGATGAAAAGGTCGAGCCCCCTGATCCAGAAACCATATTAGGGAGTTTACGCTATACCTATCGCCTGCGGTACACCTCCGCCATCAATCAGAGCGGCTTCCATCGCATCAAGGTCACCGTAGAACGCGGTGTTCAGCAAGCCGAGACAGATGACGTTGCCTTCCAGATCGAATTGCTCCCGCCGGAGGTCACTATTATTGCGCTGCCCCCACAGATCCAGCGCGTTTGGGTGGATGCGGAGGAAGGTGGAAAAGAATTAAAACCGGATTTCATCACCCTGCAAATTGGTGTCAATTTCCCGGATGGGTATCCAAGACAGCTGGCATATTCACGGTTATTGGTGGATGGGGAAGAGATCGTTCTGCTCAACCAGGCACCCTTTGAATGGCTCGGTTGGCCATTGCTCCCCTATCGCATGACCGCCGCTCATACTGTGCAGGTGGAAGTTGAAGACATCCTTGGATTCAGCAACTCGAGCACCCTGCGCGCAGTGGAGATCATCGCCGAACAGCGCTATACAGGCTTCTGGGGAGGTATCATCAATTTCTTCCTCTCCGGGGGATGGATCATCCTGGCAGTCATGGCGCTCTTCGCTACCTTTGCAGGATATGTGGCTATACGTCGGCGCAACCCGCGCTTTGTGACCACCAATGGAGAACCCGCCATCAGTTTCAGTGAAGACCCTCTGACACAAGAAGTGCTGATCCCAATTGACGCATTCCAAGATCGGGTCATCTCAAAAACAGTTAAACAATTAGTACCAAGACTTGTCGCGGTCAATGAAGGCAGCGTACAATACCCCACAATCCTCATCAATAGACCACGCACGATCGTGGGAAGTGATCCTGACCAGGTACAACTGCTCATCCAACACCCATCCGTCGAACCCGTCCACTCCCGCGTTCGACAAACCACACAAGGGACGGTCATCCTGGCAGACCTGGATTCTGAACGCGGCACATGGGTAAATTACGCACCAGTATCCACAAAGGGAACTGTCTTGCGCAACAATGATCTCATCCATTTTGGAGAAATAGCATACCGCTTTGAACTGGTTCCCTTACCAGTGAACCATAAGGAAGATTGATACCAACACCTTTATTGCAATTTAGAGATCAGCTCCGCTTTTTCCAGGACTTGTTTCGCCTGTCGATAGACCGGCATATCAACCAGTGATCCCTTATACCCCAGAGCCCCATCGCCCTGTTCCATTCGTTCTTCGTATTCGGCGACGATCGTTCGCGCCTTCTGCACGTCCTCTTCGGAGGGTGAGAAAGCTTTTTGCACGATCTTGATCTGGTTTGGGTGAATGACCTGCTTGCCGCAGTATCCCAGCTGAGCGCCTTCGAGTGCTTCGCGTTCAAGAATATCCACATGCGCAAAATCATTGCAGACCAGGTCAATGGCATCCAATCCAAACGCTGCTGCATATAAGACCAGTTGGCTGCGCGCATAGAATAGCTCTTTGTTCGATGCTGTCCGCCTGGCACCCAGACTGACCGCCATATCTTCCGCGCCAAATACAAGAGCTTTCAAACGGGGTGTTGCGCGACATATCGCTTCTAAATTCAAAAAACTTTGTGCGCTTTCAATGATCGCGATCAAAATGATGCTGCCAATATCAATGCCCTGCTTGGTCTCGAAAGCCTCCAAAAATCCGTCCAAATACTGCAGCGTTTCTGCACTTTCAACTTTAGGGATGACATAGCCATCGGGCATGGAATGCACAGAAATGCGCAGATCAGGCAAAAAAAATGGAGTATTGGGTGCGTTGAGGCGAATCAAGCGCTCAGCCTGCCCAAAATCATAATTTCCCATGGCGTGGGTGACGCGCATACGCGCCTCCTCTTTTGAGGAAATGGATACCGAATCCTCCAGGTCAAGGCAAACACAATCTGCCCCCAAACCACAGGCTTTCTTAACCTTGTCCAGATCATTTCCCGGAGTATATAGAAATGCTCTTCGCAAACGCATAGATCCTCTTCTTTCGATGTATAGTGTATATGCTACTATTTTACGCCCATAGGAGATACGATGAAACAAAAGATCGGACCAGTCGCCCTGGTATACCCCATTCCAATAGCACTGATCGGTGTTGTGGCAGAAGACAGGGTGAATTACACGGAGGTGGGGGATGTTGCCATTGCCGGTTTACGTCCAGCATTGCTGATGATCTCGCTGCATGCGAAACACTTTACCAACAAGGCCATCCAAAAAACCAACGTGTTCAGTGTGAATTTTCCAAACAAGAACATCTTGCAGCAAACAGATTACTGCGGGATCCATTCAGGAAACAATGTGGATAAATCACAAATATTCACAACTTTCTTTGCTGGTGATCCATTGATACCCTTGATCGATGAGTGCCCGGTGAACATAGAATGCAAAGTCCTGGAACACGTGAGCATCAAACAGCGTGATATCTATATCGCAGAAGTACTGGAAACACACATAGACGAGATGTTGTTCACAGAAAAAGAGAATGGTATAGCTCTCGCCCCTCTCACAGAGTTTGAACCGATCCTGTACGCCATTGATAATCAATATTATTCCCTTGGAGAACGTATCGGAACTGGCTTTAAAGAAGGAAAGGAACTTCCTGAGAGGTAGAACGTTGTAACAGGCGGGCAAGTGTGATAGAATTTTGCCGCACTGTACTTTACAAATTGGAGGGATGGCCGAGTGGTTTAAGGCGCCTGTCTTGAAAACAGGTGTGGGGTGAACGCTCCACCGTGGGTTCGAATCCCTCTCCCTCCGCTGAATTTGTGCACCTGGGGAGGTGCCAGAGTGGTTGATTGGGGCCGCCTGCTAAGCGGTTGTCGGGGGTAGACCTCGACCGAGGGTTCGAATCCCTCCCTCCCCGCTCAAGACCCTACATCCGATGTAGGGTCGTTCTTTATCTCAAAGTCTCAAAATAATCTCACAATCGAATAATCACACATAGGGATAAAAATGCAGCTCTCAAAAAAAACTCAATTGGTTCAGGATAAACTTTCCGAACAAGGATTATTGATACAGGTCGTTGAACTCAACAGCAGCACGCGCACCGCACAAGACGCAGCCAATTCCATCGGGTGTGAGATCGGGCAGATCTGCAAATCATTGATCTTTCGCCATAGGGAAGAAGCGCTGCTCTTCCTGGTTAGCGGCAAAAATCAACTAAATGTGGATCTTGTCCAATCCTCTATAGGACACAAGATCGAAAAAGCGAATGCGAAATTCATAAAAGAAAGAACTGGCTTTTCGATCGGGGGTGTTCCACCCTGCGCGCATGCTTCAGTCCTGAGGACGTATATTGATGAGGATCTCTTAGGATATCAATACGTTTGGGCAGCCGCCGGTACGCCCAACTCCGTTTTTTGTATCGAAAGCGCCCTATTACCCGGGCTAACCAACGGCCTGGTAATGAAGCTCAACGCCTGATAAACTCAAGCCACATAACTCTGGGCGAGCTTGGCAGCCTGGCTCGCATCAGCAGCATAGCCATCCGCTTCGATGGTTTTGGCAAAAGCTTCTGTCACAGGCGCGCCGCCGATCATGATCTTCACTTTTTCACGGATCCCGGCTGTTTTCAGCGCCTGGATCACATTCTGCATATTGGTCATGGTGGTGGTCAGCAACGCTGACATGGCGACGATGTTGGCATCATTAGTCCGCACCGCTTCGACAAATGCTTCCGGGGAAACATCCGTTCCCAGATCCACGATCTCAAAACCAGCTCCCTCCATCATCATGGATACCAGGTTCTTTCCAATATCATGCAGATCGCCCTTGACCGTGCCGATCACAACTTTACCCAACGGCTGTACATCTTCTTCAACCAATAACGGTTTGAGCAGTTCCAGACCACCCTGCATAGCTCGTGCAGCGATGAGCATCTCGGGGACGAAATATTCCCCTTCTTCAAACAGACGTCCAACCTCAGTCATGGCGGGTATCAAGCCTTGCTTCAAGATCGAATCCGCGCTCATCCCGCCATCAATAGCTTGCTGAATTGAAGATCGACACTCGTCGAGATCTCCATCTAGAATGCTTTGTCTCACTACCAATAATTTGTCAGTCATATTTTCTCAAATTCTTGTAATCACTTCAAGTTTGTCATTTTCTAATAATAAATCGAATCGATCCTTTTCTTGTGCTGCTCAGAAGCCCCGCTGCTGCCCCTCCCAGGGGGATTTTTTGTGGGCTTTGAATTCCTCCACGCTGGGACCCTTCAAAGCAGAAAGCCTTTTCAACCCATAAACATAGCTGCCTGCCAGGACAAGGACCAATGCTGGCCATCCAAGAAGCGTATTCAACCAGGTCAGCGAAGATAGCTCCCCCTGCATGAAGAACACCACCTGGAAAACCAGCTTCACCGCACTGTACAGCAGCCATCCAAAAGTCACCTCTTTATAAGCCGGGTACACCCGCTCATGCCAATACCATGCGATGGGCCATCCGCGGGAGATATGACTTGAATAGGCTGCCAGCGCTTTTTTGAGGACCAGGCTTACCAACAATGCGATCACCGTGAAAGCACTGCTGACGAGTGTTGGAAGAAAGTAGACCTCGCTGCGCTCGAACAACAGCACCAGACCAACCGCTAATCCCGCACCGCCAATACCACCCAGGGCGTAAGTCCAGGACTGCTTGCGAATCAGACGAATAAAGGTTAATGCTGCGCCAAGTCCAAGGGAAGCCCACATGGCTGCGGTAAATCCAAAGAT
>NPIF01003788.1_pt1 | contig 66190 bp, 50 predicted proteins | sample 8637461 | NCBI WGS metagenome assembly NPIF01 (sample SAMN07420641, study PRJNA396082) | bioreactor metagenome | isolation source: sample BR12 brine-fed electro-methanogenic bioreactor BR | place: Japan: Kochi | collected 2016-12-09 | reverse complement strand
GAAAACCCGACAGACTGCTAGACGGTCATTCAGCAAATCCCGGTTGGGAAGCCCGGTGAGAGGATCATAATTGGCCAGGTGTTGCGCCTGTGCCTGAGCACCACGTAGTACGGTTATGTCCGATTGAATGCCTACATATCCTTGAATATTGTCGTCGTCATCCTTGAGTGCACTGATGGTAGTGATGGCTCGATAAAATGCACCGTCTGCAGTGCGGTTGGTAAGTTCCCCCTTCCAGTGCCCCAATCGATTGATAGTGGCCCACATTTCTCGATAAAAAGTTGTGTCCTGTCGCCCGGATTTCAGCAGGCTTGGTTTTTTCCCCAGTACCGTTTGGGCAGAGTAACCGGTGATATGTTCGAATGCCGGGTTGATGCGAACGATGTTTTTATCGACATCCGTTACGATGATGGCCTCTGTATTGTGTTGGAAAATCTGCTCACTCAGGCGTTCCCAGCGGCGCAATTGTTCTTCGTCCGTGATGTCACGGGAAATGCCTGCTACTCCCAATAATCGCCCAGCGGTATCCAGGACCGGGAACTTGCGGGTGGAATAGGTGCGTATTTGACCGTGCAGGTTGCTCCAATGCTCCTCGCGAATCAGCACAGGCAGTCCTTGGCGAATCACCCGCTCATCTGCTCCTCGGTGGCGAAGTGCGTCAGTAAGTGGCAGGAAGGCGTCTCGAGTTTTGCCCAATATCTCATCAGAGCTTTTCTCAAGGAACTCGAGCATAGGCTGGCTTGCGAGTATCAACTGGCCTTCTGTATCGAATACATCAATAAGAACATCGGCGCTGTCCAGTAGCCCTTTGTATATCATGTGCTCTTGGTCAATTCTGCATTCGCGGCTTTGGTCGAACAGCGCCAGTAATACATGAACCGCGCCTCCCTGTGCTGACAGGCGCTTCAACCTGGCCTGCAGACACACCTGCTGGTTTTGCCCGGCAACTTTCAGCCGCAGAGGTTCTGTGAGCAAGGCCTCCCCGTTGGTCAGCGCATGATTCACAGCACGCAGTAAAGTTATCTGATCAGCGCGTTCAAGTGCATCCAGCAGTCCTCTGTTGGGTATTCCATTGGTGGGTGCTCCACCAAGCCACTGCTGCGCCTGGGTGTTGGTGCTGTGTATAAGCCCCTGGCGGTCGATCATCAACACTGCCACAGGCAGTGCATTAAACAGTGCCTGTGCGCTTTCTTGAGCGTTGATTAAGTCGATTTGGGTTTGCAGTAGCTCTTCGCGCAGTGCTTCAAATTCGGTTGGGTCGGGGACAAGCTCACTCATTTGGAGACTCGTTGCTCATCATCAGAGATGTGTTCAAGGGGGCAGTCACGCTTCAGCCAGTCAGTGATGTCCAAATGAGACACAACTACGCCGTTGTGCTTTCCGGAGAGAGCCGTTACGTAAAGTAGATGCCAGTTTTTCGTTGCACCGTCCATGCAGGGGTATTCCAGGTCAAAACTGGTTCGTTCCCCGGTCAGTACACTGCTGAGCCCTTCGGTTGCCCGACTGATCCACAGGGGATCAGTCACTCCAGGTAACAGCACATGGGGTGCCAGACCATTGGCTCCATTACCGGCACCGGCCAGCTCTGGATTATCATGCCGTTGAATAAATGCCTGCCAAGCGACGTTTACCAGTTGGATACGGCCCTGCGTGTCGAGCACAGCAACGCGTCTTTTCAGCGTATCCAGCACCGCCTGCAAACGCTCTGCATGAAATTCTGAGCTGGAGTCACTGACCCCCACCACCAGCCCAAGTTTGGCTGAAGAAGGAATTCGATACGGCAGCATGCGTACGGTGAACATCTTCCCCTCAGGTCCGTGCACGGCTTTTTCGATGGTTTCTCCGTGCTCAACGGCCCGGTGCAGGTCTACCAGCCAGTCCGGGTAGTCGAGTACATGATTAAGATCCGCTATCGGACGCCCGATATCGGTTTCTCGCAGGCGGAATATCTCGGTAGCGTCAGGCGTGAAGCGAGTGAGGTGCAGGCTCTGATCCAAAAACAGGGTGCCGCTGGCGACCACTTTTGCGAGGTTTTCAAGGTCCGCATTGATGCGGTTGAGAATATCGATTTTTTGCTCATACTCGGCGTTGACAGTGTTAAGTTCTTCGTTGACCGACTGCAGTTCCTCATTACTGGACTGGAGTTCTTCATTGCTGGCCTGCAGCTCCTCGTTGGTGGCCTGAAGTTCCTCGTTTGCGGTTTCCAGTTCTTCGATAGTGGCCTGCAGGCTTTCTCGGGTGGCGGCCAGCTCATGCTCCAGCAGCTCTATACGCTCGGTTGTCTCGCTTTGCAGGTCGATGGTCGCTTCTTTTGACTCGCGTTTGGCACCTACTTCGTCGAACACCAGGAGCGACAACTGCTGGCCCTCGAACTCCCCTGCGGGGTGAGCAGACAAGCGGACCCAGCGATAGTCGCTGTGCTCTTCGGAGCCCAGAACCCGCACCGGATCGGCCGTTACACTGGTTTGCTCTCGTGAAGCCTTGAACAACAGCGCAGAGGCGACTGGGATCAGTGTGTCGGGCAGTATTCTGTTAATGTCCAGGCTGGCATCACCTGGGCGTATATCCAGGAAGCGTTTGACCTGGCCATAAAAATGGAGCACTTCATGGCCAGCTGTGGCCAGAACGGCTGGCGGCGGAGCATATGCTTTAATAAGCGCTTGAAATCCCATTTCCGTTGGGCTTGCGGGTGCCTGTCTGGCACTGGCCAGCGGCTTGCCTTGCCGACTCTTCAAAGCGCTTACTGTCGTTGTACCTAAACCCAGATTGAGTGGGGCACTGATGGGGCGAACCTGCTGCCAGATCTTTTGGCGTGTGCTGATGGTTCGAAAGTCACTCTGCAGATCTCCCAGGGCCTCACTTGAACCAAGAAACAGATGCCCACCCGGCACAAGTGCATATTGCAGCCGACGCAGAACAAGTTGTTGTGTCCCGGCGTTGAAATAAATCAGAACGTTTCGGCAAACGACCAAATCCATTTTGGTAAATGGAGGGTCAGTGATCATGTTCTGGCGCGCAAATACAATACTTTGGCGCAGTTCGCTCTTAATGATGTACCTGTTGCCGACTTTATTGAAAAAACGTTCCAGCCGTGCGGGTGAGACTTCCGCTGCAATCGATTCTGGATAGCTGCCGGCTCCAGCCACATCCAGGTTGGCCTGCTCCACATCGGTCGCGAAAATCTTGAGCCCGGGCCAGTTTTGTGTGGCCTCGAACGTCTCCATGAATAATATTGCCAACGAGTATGCCTCTTCACCGGTTGCAATGCCGGCACACCAAACTCGAATAGGCTTGTCAGCGTCACGGTCGACGACCAATGGCTCAATAACCTTTTCCTGCAGTGCCTGGTGAGAATCACTGTCACGAAAAAAGCTGGTGACCGGGATCAGCATTTCGCGGCGCAATATATGCAACTCGTTGCGGTCGCGAGCCAACAGGGTCAGGTAGGATTGAAAGGACGAGGTTTGCCTGACGGCCATTCGACGTTCAATTCGGCGGGTAACGGTGCCCGGTTTGTATGCTTCGAAGTTGATGCCGCCGGCCTCATTCAGCAGGCGCAGGATCGCCTTCATTGCGGATTCAGTGGTATGAATCGTTTGGTCATCGACAGGAGGCTGCTCCCGCTTGGGCATGGGCTGGTGGCTTACGTGTGCCACGATGCGCTGGGCCACTTCTTCCACGGGCAATATGGCGTCTACGAGCCCGGTAGCAATGACGCTGCGTGGCATGCCGTCAAATTTTGCGTCTTCCGGGCTCTGGGCTATGAGTAATCCACCGGCCTCATTGATGGCGCCTGCGCCACGGGTACCGTCTGAGCCGGTGCCGGAAAGAATAACCCCCAAGGAGTGGTCGCCAAAACTCGAAGTCAGTGACTGGAAAAACACATCGATTGGTAGAGTAAATGTGTGCGCTTCACGCGGTGTTAAACGCAAGCGCTGCCCCTGTACCTCCATGACCGTACCGGCCAGGATCAAGTAGACGTGGTCAGGCTCCATAAGCATGCCATCTTCAACGGTGACCACCGGCATGGATGTGCGTCGCGCCAGAAGGCTGTCCATGATGCTTTTGTGATCTGGCGAGAGGTGCTGGATCACCACATAGGCCGCACCTGTATCGGGAGGCAATGCTGAAAACAGTTTTTCGAGTGCATCAAGCCCGCCGGCAGATGCGCCGATGGCGACAACGTAGAAGCGAGTGTCGGGAGCGTTCTGGACATCCTCGCCAGAAGTTAAGGTGGTGGCTGACTCAGTCTCAATACTGCTCATGGTTTACTCTCAAAGTAACCGACGTGTCCGGCATATCCAATAGTCTAATAGTCAGGGTTCAGTGTATGTCATTCCATGCATGTGGTTAACCACAATTTGTGGTGTGGCTTGTTTTGCATCATCTTTGATTTTGATTTCAGCTTTCCAGTAGAGAAATTTGACCTATGTCAGTAGGGTTGCTATGGTTATTTTTGTATATACATTTGATTGTCAGTCGATAGTCGCTGCAGGCGGCTTTGGGAGGCTTTTAATGAGCGGTAAAAAGAAAAGCAGACCCAAAAACAGCCAGCTGGTTATCCGGATCAATAATGAAGATCGCGATCAGTTTGTCGCGCTTTGTGATGAACTGGATACCAGTGCAGCACGTGAAATTCGACGTTTTATTCGCAGCTTCGTAGCCGAACATGCTTCGCTACAGAAACAGTCTGCTCATTAGATGGAGAGAACGACCATGGCGAACAAAGTAAAGACCAAAGCCGTTAAGAAAGAGATCAAGGCACGCAAGGCCAAAATTGCCAAGCACGAAGGCAAGCTGAAGGGCTTGAAAAAGCTGCTCAAGAAAGCCAAGTAATCTCTGGCTTACCAGTAAAAAAGCCGGGCTCCGCGAGGGGTTCGGCTTTTTTCGTATGTATCAAGGGAGAGAACATCCCTTGTCTTGCCTGTCGCTCTGCAGGAAAAATAGTGGAACAATGGCTCGAACTTTATTTGCATATGTGATGGATCATTCAAATGCTGCGTGTGTTGGGTAATATTCTCTGGTTCGTGTTGGGTGGTGTGGTGATGGGGTTGGCCTGGTGGCTGGCCGGCTTGCTGGCGTTAATTACCATCGTGGGTATCCCTTGGGCGCGCTCATGCTTCGTAATCGGCAGCTTTGCCTTTTTTCCGTTCGGCAAGGAACCGGTCAACCGTCGCGACTTGACGGGTCGGGACGATATTGGCACTGGGATTTTGGGGCTGATTGGCAACATCATCTGGTTCGTTTTCGCCGGTATATGGCTGGCAATTGGTCATTTAATGTCGGCACTGGCTTGCTTTATCACCATCATTGGTATTCCTTTCGGCATTCAGCACCTCAAACTGGCGATGATTGCGCTGGTACCGGTGGGTCAGACAGTGGTCCGCAGTGATGCTCGTTTCAACACCCCGCTTGAGTAACCAGCCGGTATTCAATACGTTACGAATATATATTTGTTGTCTCTAATATTTTACGATTGGGTCAACTGAATCGACGCGACCATCGGGTATATTGCCATGCGACTGACACTTCCTCTGATTCTGCTTTCTCTGCTGCTGGTCGGGTGCAGCGGTGACGAATCCGCTTCGCCAGAGACAACACCGGCTCCCTGGGTCAGAACAGTGGCAGTGCAGAGTCATGACAGTGCATGGCTGAAACTGTCGGGTACTGTCAAAGGACGCCATGAAATCCCTGTCTCGTTTCAGGTCCCCGGTCGCATTCTGGAACGGCATGTCGATGCTGGGCAGCGAGTGGTAGCCGGACAGCTGCTGTTTCAGCTTGATACACGCGACCTGATGGCAACGGTGCGAGTGGCGGAAGCCGAGGTCAAAACCGCTGAAGCGGCTCTGGCGATTGCCCGCAGCGAGTTAAAACGTCAACAGCAACTGGTTGAGCGTGACTTTGTAAGCCGACAGACACTGGAGCGTTTTGAGCTGGCGTTGCGTGAAGCGGCAAGCCATCGTGATGCCGCACTGGCGGTGCTGGCACAGGCGCGCAACGGACTGGGTTACGCCAAACTTGCAGCTGACAGGGCGGGTGTGTTGACCGAGGTCAGTGCAGAGCCGGGCCAGGTGGTGGCGGTGGGGCAGCCATTGGCGGTGTTGGTTGAAGAAGGTCCACTGGAGGTTGAAGTATATCTTGCCGAGGGCGTGCGCCCTCCCGAAAGCGGCAACCTGCAACTGGAAGACAGGATGTTGCCACTGAGCTTGCGTGAGGTTGCCGGTGCTGCGGACCCGCAAAGCCGCAGCTGGCGTGCGCGCTACCGCATTGAACAGCCTTCTGACGCCCTGAGCCTGGGTACGGTGGTGCAGGTACTGCTGAACCGGGATCAGCAGGGTGTCACGCTGAGTGTGCCGCTGGGGGCGCTGGATGAGCGTAGCGGCGGCCCACAGGTGTGGCAGGTGTTAGAGGGCAAGGCACAGCCTGTTCCGGTTGAGGTTCTGTCACTGGAAAGCGAGCAGGCCAGAATTCGCGCTTCACTGGCCGAGGGCAGCCGCATTATTGCGTTGGGCACCCATCTGTTGACGCCGGGAATGGATGTGAGGGAACAGGCACAATGAGCTTTCCCAACCTCTCGGCGCTTGCGGTACGTGAGCGCTCCGTCACGCTGTTTTTCATCATTCTCTCAGTGTGTGCCGGTGTGTATGCATTCCTGTCACTGGGGCGGGCCGAAGATCCTGCCTTCACCGTTCGCGTGATGGTGGTGTCGGTGGTTTGGCCCGGGGCAACCCCGCAAGAGCTGCAGAATCAGGTCGTTGATCGACTGGAGAAGCGCATCCAGGAAGTGGAATATCTGAACAAGGTTGAAACCACTGTACGCCCGGGGCGTGCGGACCTGCAGGTGGAGTTTGAAGATTTCTCGCCCAGCGAGGTGGTACCCGATCTGTTTTATGAAGTGCGCAAGCGAATGCAGGATGAAGCCGCCAGCCTGCCTGCCGGTGTGATCGGCCCCATTGTGAATGATGATTTTTCGGATGTGTACTTCTCGCTGATCGCCCTGACGGCCCCGGGCATGCCGATGCGCGAACTGACGCGCGAAGCCGAGTCGATTCGTGATCGTTTGCAGCGTCTGCCGGGTCTGCAAAAGGCGCTGGTGCTGGGTGAGCGCCCTGAGCGTGTGTATATCGAATTTGACATGAATCGGCTCAACAATCTCGGCCTGACGCCAGAGCAGATCTTTGCTGCCATCGAAGCCAGCAACAGGATGGTGGCCTCGGGGTTTGTGGATCTTGATGGTCCGCGTGCCTATCTGCGCATTGAGGCGGATCTGGCCGATCCGAAACAGTTGGCGGCGGTGCCGCTGAGAGTAGGAGGGCAGCTCATCAAGCTGTCTGACTTGGCTGAAGTGCGACGGGGATATGAAGATCCACCGAGCTATCTGGTCCGTGCCAATGGTGAAGACGCCATTTTGCTGGGTGTTGTGATGCAATCCGGTCAGAATGGGCTCGAGTTTGGTGAACGTCTTGAGGCATTCATTGCAGACGAGCAGTCGCGCTTGCCTCTGGGCATGTCGTTGCAGATGCTGACCAACCAAACCGAGGCGATCAGTCAGGCAGTCAACCTGTTTCAGGTCAAGTTTCTGGTCGCGGTTCTGGTGGTGATGGCAGTGAGCATTCTGGCGATCGGTTTTCGTGCCGGCCTTGTGGTCGGGATCGCGATTCCGGTCACCATCGGCCTGACATTTCTGCTGATGAAAATGGCCGGCATCAATCTTGACCGCATCACCCTGGGGGCGTTGATCATCGCACTGGGGCTACTGGTGGATGATGCGATCATCGCGATTGAGATGATGATCGTAAAGATGGAAGAAGGCTGGGACCGCGTACAGGCAGCCAGTCATGCCTGGAATGTCACGGCGGCCCCGATGCTGTTTGGCACCCTGGTCACGGTAGTGGGGTTTGTGCCGATCGGGTTTGCCCAGTCCGGCGTGGGCGAGTATGCGGGCAATATTTTTTGGGTGCTGGCATTCGCGCTGTTGATCTCCTGGCTGGTCGCGGTGACCTTTACGCCCTATCTGGGTGTAAAGCTGCTGCCGGACTATCATCGGCACACGCCCGGTGATCTGTATCAAACGGCACTGTACCGTCGTCTGCGTGCCTTGATTGGAGCCTGCGTACGCTTTCGCAAGACGGTGGTGGCCGCAACGATAGGCGTGCTGGTACTGAGTGTGATCGGCATGGCTACACAGGTACAGAAGCAGTTCTTCCCCAGTTCGGACCGCCCGGAGGTACTGGTTTCGGTCTACCTGCCACAGGGCAGTGCCATTGGCGCGACGGATGCAACCGTGCGCAAGCTGGAAGCGATTCTGTCACAGATGGAAGAGGTCAAAAGCCTTTCGGCCTATGTGGGTGCCGGTGCCCCTCGGTTCTTTATTTCGGCCAATCCCGAACAGCCTGATCCTGCCTTTGCCAAAATCATTGCCATTGGAGAGGATGCCGCGGCCCGTGATCGCATTATGGCTGAGCTGGATCGGCATATTGCCGCGGGTGAATTTTCCGAGGCGCGGGTGCGCGTGACACGCCTGCTGTTTGGTCCGCCCGTGGTCTGGCCTGTCAGCTTCCGCGTTATGGGACCCGATGCCAATGAGCTGCGACGTATTGCGCATCAGATACGTGAACGGATGGAGGCACATCCCAATACCGTGATCCCGCACCTGGAGTGGGACGAGCGGGCACCGAGTTACCATCTGAATATGGACCCTGAACGTCTGCGCCTGATGGGGCTGACGCCGAACGAGGTGGCGAGGCAGCTTCAGTTGCAGCTGAACGGACTTGCTGTCACTGAGGTGCGGCAGGATATCCGCAGTGTGCAGGTGGTGGCGCGCAGTGCGCGTGACGGTGTTCTGCTGCCGGAGGCGCTCGAAATCAAAACCGCAGAAGGCCGAAAGCTGTCGCTGCATCAGTTGGGTGAGCTTGAAATCCGCTATGAAGATCCGGTGATCAAACGCTACAACCGGGAGCCTTTCCTGGCGGTACAGGCGGATGTGCAGGGGGCACAGGCACCGGATGTGACCCAGGTCATCTGGCAGCAAATGGCACAACTGCGGGCCGAGCTGCCACCGGGTTATCACATTGACATTGGCGGTTCTGTTGAGCAGTCCGGCAAGGCGGATGCGTCCATTCAGAAGCTGCAGCCGGTGATGCTGGCGCTGATGCTGATCTTCATCATGCTGCAGATGCGCTCATTCTCGGGCACTTTCATGGTGGTTGCCACGGCCCCGCTTGGGCTGGTGGGTGCCGTGGCAGCATTGATCCTGTTCCAGCAGCCATTTGGCTTTACGGCGCTGCTGGGTCTGATCGGCCTTGGGGGGATTCTGATGCGCAACACCATGATTCTGACCCAGCAGGTGCAGGACAATTTCGACACCGGCATGGCGGTGCGTGACGCCGTCATTGAAGCAGCAGTGCAGCGGGCACGCCCCGTGATTCTGACAGCACTGGCTGCAATGCTGGCCTTCATCCCGCTGACGCTGGATCTGTTCTGGGGGCCTCTGGCCTATGTACTGATCGGTGGCGTGGCGGTGGGTACGCTGATTACCCTGCTGTTTGTACCTGCGTTGTACGCGCTCTGGTTCAAGGTCAGCAAGACCTGAGGCTGCTGCACCATTCAGGCCCATGCTGTGCACTTCTGGTGCACTTGGTGGCCTGATCCTATTCAGCCACAACTGACAGCGCCCCGTTTCAGGGGCGTTTCATATTCTGGCACGGCTTGTGCTTTATCCATTGTGTCCGTACTCCTGACATTACGCGACAGACAATTTGACCAATAGAGCGCTAGGGTTCCGGCTGCACAGTTGCAGTGACTGGTCCGAGAGCACTCGACCTTTCAGTGAAGGGTTACACGGCGGGACAAAAGCCCGGGAGACTTAAGGCGTAATGCCGGGGGTACTCCGTGAGCAACCGACCGAACCGAACTGAGAGGTGCGCTATGAAGCGACTATCCATTCTCCTGCTCTGCCTGACGCTGTCCACGACAGCCTCCGCCCGTGACAGTTTCAAAGTGTGCTGGTCGATCTATGTGGGCTGGATGCCCTGGGCCTATGGTGCCGAACAGGGCATCGTTAAAAAGTGGGCCGACAAGTACGACATTGATATCGAAGTGGTCCAGATCAACGACTATATCGAGTCGATCAACCAGTACAGCGCAGGCGAGTTTGATGCCTGCACCATGACCAACATGGATGCCCTGACCATTCCTGCTGCCGGCGGTATCGACAGCACCGCACTGGTAGTGGGGGACTTCTCCAACGGCAACGATGGTATCGTGCTCAAGGGCAAGGCCTCTCTGGCCGAGATCAAGAGCCAGAGCGTTAACCTGGTCGAACTCAGTGTCTCCCACTACCTGCTGGCGCGTGGACTGGAAAGTGTGGGACTGAGCGAACGCGATATTCAGGTCGTCAATACCTCTGATGCTGACATGGTGGCCGTGTACGGCACACCGGATGTAACGGCGGTCGCCACCTGGAACCCGCTGCTGGGTGAAATCATGTCGATGCCGGACTCGCACAAAGTGTTCGATTCTTCTCTGATTCCGGGGGAAATCATCGATCTGCTGGTGGTGAATACCGAAACCCTTGAGCAAAATCCTGCCCTGGGCAAGGCCCTGACCGGCGCCTGGTATGAAATCATGGCCACCATGAGTGGTGATGATGAGGCAGCCACAGCCGCTAAAACCTACATGGCTCAGGCCTCGGGTACAGATTTGGCCGGATATGAAGCCCAGTTGGCCAGCACCGAGATGTTCTATACCCCATCCGCCGCACTGAGCCTCACCAACAGCCCCACACTGGTAACCACCATGCAGCATGTGGCCGAATTCTCATTCGAGCACGGCCTGCTGGGTGAAGGCGCTCCGGATGCGACCTTTATCGGCATTGAAACCCCGGCCGGCGTTTACGGTGACAGCAACAATATCAAGCTGCGCTTCAACCCGGCATACATGCAGATGGCGCTGGACGGCTCACTCTGATTTCAAGCCCGGCAACGGGAGCCGTGGGCTCCCGTAAGGACTGACCATGAAACGACTGATCAACCAGACGCCCGCACCGGCAACACGCATGCTGTTTGGCCTGCTGCCATTTATTCTGCTGGTGATCGTCTACATCCTCGCCTCGGATGCGCGCCTGGCCGAAAACCCCGGTGACAAGTTGCTGCCGAGTTTCGGCCAGATCGGTGATGCCATCCAGCGCATGGCATTTGAGCCAAGCAAACGCAGTGGTGAATACCTGCTTTGGGTCGATACGGCCAGCAGCCTTTCGCGTCTGGCCCTGGGTGTACTGATTGCAGCAACCCTTGGCCTGACTCTGGGGCTGTTGACCGGTGCCTTGCCGCTGGTGTCCGCCGCTGCCAGCCCCTTGTTGACCGTTGTATCACTGATTCCGCCACTGGCGATCCTGCCGGTGCTGTTCATTGTGTTCGGGCTGGGTGAGCTGTCCAAGGTGGCGCTGATCGCCATCGGGATTACCCCCTTTATCGCCCGGGATATTCAACGCAGGACGCTGGAAATTCCGCCTGAACAGCTGGTCAAGGCACAAACCCTGGGGGCCAATACCAGCCAGATCATCTGCCGTGTGTTGCTCCCACAGCTGATGCCCCGACTGATCGATGCAGTGCGCCTGTCACTGGGTGCCGGTTGGCTGTTCCTGATTGCGGCCGAAGCGATTGCCGCAACCGATGGCCTGGGCTACCGCATTTTTCTGGTACGCCGTTATATGGCGATGGATGTGATCCTGCCCTATGTGGCCTGGATTACGCTGCTGGCCTTCCTGATTGATGTGACCCTTGCATGGCTCAGTCGTCGCCTGTTCCCGTGGCAAGGCAAGGGAGCAATGTGATGATTGAAGCACGCAATGTTTGGAAACAGTACGGCAACAAGGTGGTGCTGGAGCGGATCAATCTGAGTGTCGAAGAGGGTGAGTTTGTCACCCTGGTCGGAGCTTCGGGTTGTGGCAAAAGTACCTTTCTGAAAATGCTGCTCGGCACTGAAACGTTCACCAGCGGCGAGCTGACACTGGATGGCAAGCCGATACCGGCTGAACCCGGCCCCGACCGTGGCATCGTGTTTCAGCAGTACTCGGTGTTCCCGCACATGACCGTGCTGGAAAACGTGATGGCCACCCGCGGTTTTGAGCGCCGTAGCCTGACAGGCTTGCTGTTCGGTGCCGCACGGCGACAGGCGCGTGACGATGCACTGGCAATGCTGAAGGAGGTGGGCCTGGAACATGCCCAGGCGCTCTATCCGGCGGAACTGTCCGGTGGTATGCGCCAGCGTCTGGCCATCGCTCAGGCACTGCTGGGCAAGCCGCGTATTCTGCTGTTGGACGAACCCTTTGGTGCACTGGATCCGGGCATTCGGGCCGACATGCATGAGCTGGTACTGCGCCTTTGGCGCGAGTACAGGCTGACCGTGTTCATGGTGACCCATGATCTGAAAGAGGGGTTTTATCTGGGCACGCGTCTGTGGGTGTTCGACAAGACCCGGCATGACCCGCAGGCACCGGATGCCTATGGTGCCACCATCACCTACGACCTGCCGGTCGGGCAGATGGATAAAGGCACGTTGAACGAGATCGACCGCAATCTGACCCTCACTGCAAAGGAAACGGAAAAGTATTTATGAAAGCGATTGAATACACCACCGAGATCCCGGCAGGTGGCCACTGGTCTCTGCGCCTGCGCAAGGGCACGCTGATGCGCCTGACCGATGTCGAAGGCGGAGCCAATGTCGGCATGCTGTTCTACAACCCGGAAAACCTGCTGGAGCGCTACAACGCCCCCGATACACTCAAGTGCCAGCACACGTTCAAGCTGACGCACGGCAACTGCCTGTACTCCGATATGGGGCGTATTTTTGCCTCCATTGTTGATGACAGCCTGGGCTGGCATGAAACGGTGTGCGGCAACAGCCATGCCGAACAGGTCAGTGCCCGCTGGGGCCGGCGCGATTACCAGCATGATCGCAATGACTGGCACCAGAACGGTTATGACGCTTTTCTGGTCGAGCTGGCCAAATATGGGCTGGGACGGGCTGATATGGCTGCCAATATCAACTGGTTCAGCAAGGTGGCCACTGACGCACAAGGGCAGATGAGGCTTGCCGAGGGTCACAGTACCCCGGGCAGTCACGTTACGCTGCGGTTTGAGATAGACACACTGGTGCTGCTGCACACCTGCCCGCACCCACTGAATACCGCCGCCGAATATCCGAAAAAACCGATTCGGATTGAGCTGGGAGAGGCCGATCCGGTATGGGACGACGATTACTGTCTCAACTTCCGCCCGGAGAATCGTCGCGGTTTCCGGAACAACGCCCTGTACCACCTTGGCAAATAAGGAGCCAACCATGCTGACCGAAAGTACACGCCAGCCGGAGCAGGCGGTTGCCCGTACCACCATCGATGCCGGGGATTACTACATCGGCTGCGTCAAGGCTGGCCAGACGCTGAGAATTCTCGATCTGGAGGGTAACCAGGCCGCTGACACGCTGTTCTACAACGCAGCTGACCCGTCCGAGCGTTACAGCGCCATGGATACCATTCGCGAGCAGGGCAATGTCTACCTGACGACAGGCTCGGTACTGCGTTCCAACGAGAACCGTCCGATGCTGGAGATCGTCGCGGATACCTGTGGCCGCCACGATACCCTGGGCGGTGCCTGTGCCACCGAGAGCAACACCGTCCGTTACGATCTGGAAAAGCGTTGCATGCACGCCTGTCGCGACAGCTGGATGCTGGCCATTGCTGAACACCCGGAATATGGCATCGGCAAGCGCGACATCAGCCATAACATCAACTTCTTCATGAATGTGCCGGTGACCGAAGAGGGAGGCCTGACCTTTGCCGATGGTATCTCTGCGCCGGGCAAATATGTGGAGCTGACCGCATTGATGGACGTGGTGGTGCTGATCTCCAACTGTCCGCAGCTGAACAACCCCTGTAATGGCTATAACCCGACACCGGTCGAACTGCTGGTGTGGGATAACTGATTCACGCTTCAGCGGACGACCGCTGTCGTACGGAACACCACGGGACGGCCCGTGCCAGGATTCTGCCATGTTCAAAAAAGTTCTCATTGCCAACCGCGGTGCCATCGCGACCCGCATTATCCGTACCCTCAAGCATCTGGGTATTGGTTCGGTAGCCGTCTATGCCGACTGTGATGCCGACAGCCTGCATGTGCGCCATGCTGATGAAGCCTGGTGTCTGGGCGATGGCGGAGCAGCCGATACCTATCTGAACATGGATCGTCTGCTTGAGATTGCGGCCGAAAGCGGTGCCGAAGCGATCCATCCCGGTTATGGTTTTCTGAGTGAAAATGCCGCATTTGTCGCGCGCTGTGAAGCGGCAGGTATTGCCTTTATCGGCCCGACGGGTGAGCAGATGCAGGCCTTTGGTCTCAAGCACCGCGCGCGCGAACTGGCTCAGGCCGCCAATGTGCCGTTGCTGCCCGGTTCCGATCTGCTGAGCGATCTTGATGCTGCCCTGGCCGAAGCAGGTCGCATCGGCTACCCCGTGATGCTGAAAACCACGGCTGGTGGTGGTGGCATCGGCATGCAGCTGTGCCACAGCGAGGCGGAACTGTCGGGGGCGTTTGAATCGGTCAAGCGCCTCGGCGCCAACAATTTCGCCGACGATGGCGTGTTTCTGGAAAAATTCATCGCCCGCGCCCGCCATATTGAGGTGCAGGTGGTGGGGGATGGCAACGGCACTGCGCTGGCACTGGGTGAGCGCGACTGCTCCAGTCAGCGTCGCAACCAGAAAGTGGTCGAGGAGTGCCCGGCGCCCAACTTGCCGGAGGCACAGCGCCTGGCACTGCATCGCACCGCCGAGCAGCTGCTTGCCAGTGTGGGCTATCGCAACGCCGGCACCGTTGAATTCATTTACGATGCCGATACTTCAGCCTTCTATTTCCTTGAAGTGAATACTCGCCTTCAGGTTGAACATGGCGTGACCGAAGAGGTGTATGGCATCGATCTGGTTGAGTGGATGCTGAAGATTGCGGCCGGACAGTCGCCTGATCTGGAAGCTGAACGCCAACGGCTGAAACCGTCCGGACATGCGATTCAGGTACGGCTTTACGCGGAAGATCCCTGGCGCGATTTCCAGCCCTGTGCGGGGCTGCTCAGTCATGTTGAGTTTCCGCAGGGCGAGGGCGTGCGGATTGATCACTGGATTGAGTCCGGCATTGAAGTGCCACCGTTTTTTGATCCCATGCTGGCCAAGGTGATCGTACATGCCGAGGACCGCGATGCGGCGCTGGCCAGGCTCCAGCAGACCCTGGATGCCACCGAGCTTTACGGCAGCGAGACCAACCTGGAATACCTGCGCGCTCTGAGTCGTGATCAACAGCTGCTCAGGGGTGAGGTGACGACCCGCTATCTGAACAGCTTTGCCTTCAAGCCTGCCCGCGTGGACGTAATTCAGGGCGGGACCCAAACCACGCTGCAGGATTTCCCCGGCCGTCAGGGGCACTGGGATGTGGGAGTCCCGCCATCCGGTCCATTTGACAGCCAGTCGTTCCGTTTGGGAAACCGTTTGCTGAACAACTCCACCGATGCCGCGGCACTGGAAATAACCTTGCAGGGCCCCACGCTCAGATTTGCCTCGGCGACCCAGATCGTGATCACCGGTGCCGCCATCGAGGCCAGACTGGACGACCAGCCAGTTGTGCTCTGGCAGGTGGTCGATGTCAGTGCCGGCCAAACCCTGCAGCTGGGGCGTATCCGCGAGACCGGTGCCCGTTCCTACCTGTCGGTACGTGGCGGGTTCCAGTGCCCGGCGTATCTGGGTTCCCGATCGACCTTCACCCTGGGGCAGTTTGGCGGTCACAATGGCCGTGCACTGCGCGCCGGGGATGTACTCAGACTGGATACTGAAGCACGGCCTGTAGGCCCGCGAATGTTGCCTGAAAGCCTGCGCCCCGAAGTGACCAACCAGTGGCAACTGCGTGTGATCTATGGCCCGCACGGCGCCCCTGACTTCTTCACCGATGAGGATATCCGCACCTTCTTCAATACCGATTGGGAGATCCATTACAACTCCAGCCGCACCGGCGTACGTCTGATCGGTCCCAAGCCGCAATGGGCCCGCCGTGATGGTGGTGAGGCGGGTCTGCACCCGTCCAACATTCACGACAACGCCTATGCGTTTGGCAGTGTTGATTTTACCGGCGACATGCCGGTCATTCTGGGGCCAGACGGTCCTTCGCTGGGTGGTTTTGTCTGTCCCGCCACCGTCATCACGGCAGATCTGTGGAAGCTGGGTCAGCTGCGTGCCGGTGATCGGGTGCGTTTTGTCCCGGTCAGCCTTGAGCAGGCGGTTGCGCTGGAGGCGGCGCAAACCGCATCGGTCGATACGCTTGAAGAGGTCGCCTGTGACTGGCAGCCGGTAACGCCGCAAAGCCCGATACTGACACGTCTGGATGCCGATACCTTTGGCGACGAGATTGTGTGTCGTGCTGCGGGTGATCACTTCCTGCTGGTGGAGTATGGAGAGCTGGAGCTGGACATTCGCCTGCGTTTTCGTGCCCATGCGCTGATGCAGTGGCTGCAGCAACACCCCGTTGCCGGGCTGCGAGAGCTGACACCGGGCATTCGCTCGCTGCAGATCCATTTCGACTCACAGCAGCTGAGTCATGCCGAATTGCTGGCGCATATCGAACGAGGCGAGCGGGCACTTGCCGAGCAGCTGGCTGAGTTGAGCGTGCCGTCGCGTATCGTCCATATCCCGCTCTCCTGGGATGACGTGGCCTGCCGGCTGGCGATCGAGAAATATGACCAGTCGGTTCGCAAGAACGCACCCTGGTGCCCCAGCAACCTGGAGTTCATTCGGCGCATCAACGGGCTGGACAGCATCGACGAGGTAAAACGTGTTCTGTTCGATGCCTCCTATCTTGTGATGGGGCTGGGCGATGTCTATCTGGGGGCGCCGGTTGCGACCCCGATCGATCCGCGCCACCGCCTTGTGACCACCAAATACAACCCTGCGCGTACCTGGACGGCGGAAAATTCTGTGGGTATCGGTGGCTCCTACCTCTGCGTCTACGGCATGGAAGGTCCGGGTGGGTATCAGTTCGTCGGCCGTACGCTGCAGATGTGGAACCGCTACCGCCGTACCGCCGAGTTTGAGCAGCCCTGGCTGCTGCGCTTCTTTGACCAGATCCGCTTCTATGAAGTTAGCCATGAGGAGCTGCAGCAGATTCGGCGGGACTTCCCGCAGGGGCGTTACCCGCTGAAGATTGAGCAGAGCCGTTTCTCGCTGGCCGAATACGAACAGTTCATGGCGGATCACGCCGCTGAAATAGAGCAGTTCAAGCAACAGCGTAACCGCGCTTTTGAGCAGGAACTGGAGCGTTGGCATGCCGATGGTCAGTTCAACTTTGATTCAGAAGAAGTGGCAGCCGATGTTACGGAACATGACTGGCCCGAGGATGCCACCGTGGTCGACAGCCCGGTGTCCGGCAGCGTCTGGCAGACCGAGGTGCAGCCGGGGGACACGGTGAAGGCGGGGCAGGTGCTGATGATTCTGGAGTCGATGAAGATGGAAATCCCGATCCACGCGCCAATAGATGGCGTTGTCAGCCAGTTGTTGCTGGCCGCCGGCGGTCGGGTGGGTGCCGGGCAGGCATTGGTGGTGTTGGAAGATGAAGCAGCATTGGCTGCAATGGGGGTACATGCATGAAAACCAATATGACCATTCGGGCGCTGCAGGCGGCCTATGCTGAAGGCAGTATCACACCGGCGCAGGTGATGGAGAGTATCTGCCAGCGTGCAACCGAGTACGAGGATCGCAATATCTGGGTTCATCTGCTCAGTGCCGAAGAGCAACAGCCCTGGCTGGACGCTCTGGCCGACAAGGATCCGGCCATCTGTCCACTCTGGGGTATCCCTTTTGTCATCAAGGACAACATCGATCTGGCCGGTATTCCGACCACGGCGGGTTGCCCCGAGTTTGCCTATACCCCCGAAACATCGGCACAGGTCGTGCAACAGTTGATCGATGCCGGTGCCATCCCGGTCGGGAAGGCCAACCTTGACCAGTTTGCCACTGGCCTGAATGGCACCCGTTCACCCTATGGTCCCTGTCATAACGCCTTTGATCCGGACTACATATCGGGTGGTTCCAGCTCCGGCTCGGCGGTGGCAGTGGCGCTGGGGCTGGCCAGCTTCAGTCTCGGCACTGATACGGCAGGCTCGGGACGCGTTCCGGCCTGCTTCAATAATCTGGTGGGTCTCAAGCCGACCAAGGGGTTGCTGTCATCGACCGGGCTGGTGCCGGCCTGCCGCTCGCTAGACTGTATCAGCATCTTTACGCTGGATACCGATGATGCCAACACGGTGCTTGCCTGTGCCGAGGGGTTTGATGCCCGTGACGGCTTCAGCCGGCATAACGGTTTTGCCAACGGCTCGCGCCAGTACGGCCTCAGCAATGGCCCGTTGCGGATCGGCATACTGCCGCAAAAGCAGCTGAAATTCTTCGGTGATACTCGCTATGAGCAGGCGTATGCGGCGACGTTGGCCGCACTGGAAGATGCCGGTATCGAACTGGTCACCATCGACTATACGCCCTTTGATGAAGCCGCTCGGCTGCTGTACGAGGGCCCCTGGGTTGCCGAACGCTACATCGCCTGCGAGCCGCTGCTCAAATCACGGCCCGAAGCGATTCACCCGGTTGTACGTGCCATTGTTGAGCCGGGCAACGAGCCGCGAGCCACGGAACTGTTTCGCGCCCAGTATCGCCTGCAGGCGCTTCGTCTGGCCTGTCTTGAGCAGATGCAGGGGCTGGACTGCCTGCTGACACCAACTGCCGGGCGGCTGTTTCGCATTGACGAGATGCTGGCCGAGCCGATTCTGTACAACTCTCAGCTGGGCTATTACACCAATTTCATGAACCTGCTGGATATGACCTCGGTAGCCATCCCTACGGCGTTTACGACTCAGGGACTACCGTTCGGGGTGACCCTGGTGGGCGATCATTTCAGTGATCGTCGTTTGCTGTCGATTGCCAATCGAATAACTCGGATCTTGCCGCTGCCCCTGGGCGCACTGGGAGACGAGCCGTTGCCAACCGATGCTCCGGCCTGCGTATCGGGTGACTATACCGATCTGGTTGTGTGCGGTGCCCATCTTGAAGGGTTGCCACTGAACTGGCAGCTTACCGAGCGCGGTGCAAGGTTGAAACAGCGTACCGACAGCGCCGCGTCCTATCGCTTGTTTGCCCTTGCCGGTGGCCCTGTTCAGCGGCCAGGCATGGTGCGTGATGAACTCAATGGCCGCGCCATTGAGGTCGAAGTTTGGTCCGTGCCAACGGCAGAGCTGGGCAGCTTTGTGGCCGCGATTCCGGCACCACTGGGTATCGGCAAGGTGGAGCTGGCCGATGGCCGTTGGGTCAGTGGCTTTATCTGCGAGGCATCCGGTTTGGCCGGTGCTGAAGAGATCACCGAATTGGGTGGCTGGAAAAACTGGCTGGCGATTCGTCAGGCATAATCGGTTTGTCCTTTTTATTGGTGCTGCGCCAGCCCCTCAGTTGGCGCGCCCTGATTTGTGGCAGGGTGTTCAAGCTTGCCCCGCTTGGGAGCGGAACCGGACGGTTTTATGTTGTCATGGGATCAGGTGCGGTGCCTGTTACCGGATTATGCTCTGTAGTGGCCTGCTTGTTGCATCCGTTCTGTGTACGAATCACAGATCAGGGTCTGCATCATGTTGTTGAATACCAAACGAGGCCCTGCCAGCAACCATGTACCCTCTAGTGTGCTGGCATCCGTCACGCTGGGATTGGAAGAGTTCATTGAGGCACAGGGCGGACACAGTGCTGAAGTTCTGGCACGCTCTGGCTTGAAATCCGGCCTCTATGAAAAGCCCAATCGCCACATTCCACTAAAACATTATTGTAACTCCATGCATGAGGCTGCGCGCTCTACCCATAACGAGCATTTTGGGCTCTGGTTCGGTGAGCAGTTCGACCCTGAAGGGCTGGGGCTGTTCGGTTTTCATGCGATCACCTCGCCAGACTTGCGGGCGGCTATCCACAGCATGCAGGAGTACTTTCCGGTATTTCAGCGTAACAGTCTGCTTCAAATGACAGTCAGGAATGGCATCTGCCAGCTTGAATATCGTCTGTTGGATGGCGATATCATGGATCGGCGTCAAGACGCCGAATTGACAGTAGGCATGCTCAATAATGTACTGCGCCGTGCCATGGGAGATCAGTGGTCACCGCTCGAAGTACACTTTCAACATCCGGCGCTGGTTGATGCGGGGCAGCATCGTGAAGCGTTTCAGTGTGATATTCGGTTTCGGCAAGAGAGCAATTTGATCTTGTTCCGTGAGTCCTGTCTGAATCAGCCGATGCCTGATGCAAATGCAATGCTGAACAATGTTACGCGTGGCTCCATTCTGGAGTTGGCTGGTGTGGTGCAACAGAATCTGAGTATGGTACAGCGTACCAAGAGTGAGATTATCGAGCTGTTGCCCAATGGAGAGGTCAGCCTGGATCGGGTCGCCAGCCGGCTCAACCTGTCATCGCGTACGCTGCAACGTCTGCTGTCAGCGGAACAACAGTCGTTCAAGGGGGTTATCGATGAAGTGCGTGAGGAGCTGGCCATTTGTTACCTTGGCTATGATCGCCTCAGCATTTCCGAAGTGGCCTACCGTCTGGGTTACTCTGAGGTCAGCGCGTTCACCCGGGCCTTCATCCGCTGGAAAAATATGAGTCCCAGTGACTGGCGCGTGCAGTAATTTCCCTCTTTGATATCCGGTGCCAGCGGAATGGCGCCAGAAGTAAAAACTTCAGTTTCTGCGGTCAACTGCCTTTCACATCCCCTCTGAGACACTGAAACCGTCCAACACTTACGAGGATGGTTTCCATGTCACAGATGTCAAATGTTCTGCCTTCTGTATGGGTTTGCCCACCAGAGAACGCGCTTGAAGAAGCCTGTCTTTTTCTGGAGCGTCATAACGTCAAATATATATTGGCTCAGTTTGTCGACCTGCATGGCGGCATCAAGAGCAAAGCGGTTCCTGTCCATTGCCTGAAAGGTCTGTCTGAAGCCGGTGCAGGTTTTGCCGGTGGTGCAATTCTCGGTTTCGATATGACACCGCAAGACCCCGAGTTCATGATGGTTGCTGACCTGTCCACGTTGGCATTGTTGCCCTGGTTGCCCGGTTACGCCTGTATTCGTGGTACCGGTATGGTTGGCGATGCGCCTTATCCGCTGGACCCGCGCAATGTATTGGCGGCACAAACCGCACGCTTGAAAGCGCGTGGCCTGCGTTTCATGACCGGCCTTGAACCGGAGTTCTATCTGCTCAAGCGAGATCAGGAGGACAGAGTGGTGCCGTTTGATTCCACTGATACCCTCGACAGGCCAACGTATGACTATCAAGGGTTGACTCGCAACGCCGCATTCCTTGAAGGGCTGTACGACGCGCTGACGGTGATAGGACTTGATGTCTATCAGATTGACCATGAGGATGCCAACGGCCAGTTTGAGCTCAACTTTAAATACGATGAAGCGTTGCAGTCGGCGGACAACATGCAGTTCTTCAAAATGGCGGCGAAAGAGGTTGCCAATGATTTGGGGGCGATTTGCAGTTTCCTGCCCAAGCTATCCGCCACCACCACCGGTAATGGCATGCACGTACATTGCTCGCTGGTGGATGAAGCCGACAATAACATTTTCCATGATGCTAATGATCCCAGCGGCATGGGGCTATCGAAAACGGCCTATCAGTTCATCGCCGGTGTCATGGAACACGCGCCAGCACTGGCTGCATTGCTGTGTCCGTCGGTCAACTCATACAAGCGCCTGATCACGGGTACACCGCAAAGCCCAAGCTGGGCTCCCGTTTTTATCGCGTACGGAGATAACAACCGTTCCGCCATGTTGCGCATCCCCTACGGCCGGATCGAAGTACGTATCGGCGATAGCAGCATGAACCCCTACCTTGCTACGGCTGCCATCATTGCGGCCGGTTTGGATGGGATTGATCGTGAGCTTGAAGCCCCAGAAGCTCATTCCATCAACTTCTATGACCTGACTCCCGAGCAGGTAGATGAACTCGGTGTTGCCCGCTTGCCCGAGAACCTGAATGAAGCCTTGAAAGCACTGGCTGCGGATACCTTTCTTGCCGAAGCGTTGGGCGAACGTCTGATCGACAGTTTCCTGCGACTGAAGCGGCAAGAGTGGCATGAATACCATCGCGCCGTTTCCGAGTGGGAAATCAACCGCTATCTGACTTTTTACTGATTGGAGCATCCAACATGATCACACTGACTCAAGCGCAGATCGCCCAATTTCGTGAAGACGGTTTCCTGATCGTCGACAAGATCATTGAGCCGGATGCTGCTGCCGAGATTCTGGAAAATTTTGAAGGGGTTTTTGAAGGTCACTATCAAACGGGCATTAAACCGGATGAAGTGAATCTGCCAATGGGTGAGCCGCCCTTTACCAAGCAGATCTGTAATGCGTGGAAATCAGACCTTTCCGTTGCCCGCCATATCCTGTCCGAGAATCTCGGCAAGGCATGTGCAGAGCTGGGCGGATGGGATGGTGTCCGGCTGATGATCGACAATCTGTTGTGGAAGCCGGTGAACGGTCGCTCAATCGGATTCCATCAGGACAGTATGTACTCGCTCTGGATCGACAAGCCTGAGTTGGTGAGCTGCTGGGTAGCGCTGGATAAGACGACGGCTGACGGAGGCACGCTGGTGTATATCAAGGGGTCGCACAAATGGGGTGAAGCCAAACCGATCATGCATTTCCATGGCCCTGAAGATGACCTCAAAGAGGTGCGAGAGTGGGCTCAAACCCATGGTTTTGAGCTGGAACTGGTACCGATTGTTGTGCCTCCGGGCGGTGGTGCTTTCCACGATGGCTGGCTCTGGCATGGTTCTCGGGTCAATAAGGCTGATGTGCCGAGACGCGCATTGGCAGCACACTTCTTCCAGCATGATATTCAGTTCAATCCGGAACGTATAAGCATCGGCAATGGCCCGATCTACGGCAAGTACAAGAAACTGGGCTCCAACGAAGTCGATGAAGGTTACTTCCCGATCACCTACCGCGAAGACGGTTATCGCACACCGGGCCTTGACGAGTATCTGGATAAAGGAGTCGTCTGATGAATATTGTTGCCATCATGGCTGGCGGGATGGATGGTCCCGTCGAGTCTGGTCGTATAGGCGAAGTCGTCGCAGAGCGCGGGGGGGCGCTGCACTGGTTCTATCGCCGTAATGGTGATGCTCTGCCGCTGGAGATTGACGCGTTTGATGGCCTGATCGTCTTTGGCGGTGAGGTCAGTGTCCATGATCCGCTGCTTCAGCCCTATTTCGATGACCTGGCTGATCTGATTCGCCGGTTCGCTTCCGCCCGTAAGCCGGTGCTGGGATCTTGTCTGGGGTGCCAGTCAATTGCCTATGCCTTCGGCGCGACAGTGAAGCCACAGGGCTTTCTGGAGTACGGCTTTACGGCATTGCAACTGACCGAAGCGGGGCAAGCCGATCCGCTGTTGAGAGGAACGGAGCCACAGTTGATGCTGTTCGAAATGCATTCGGACACGTTCGACCTGCCCGAAGGCGCTACGTTGCTGATGAACGGTGAGGCGGTCAGACATCAGGCCTATCGCCTGGGCGATCTGATCTATGCCTTCCAGTGCCACTTTGAAGTGACACCGGAGATCGTGGACACCTGGAACCGCCGTGAATTGCTTGGTGATCCTGCCCAGGATCAAGCCCGTATAGCGGGGCTTGTCGCACAGGCACAACAGGACTTTACGCAGTACCAGGCGGCGCAGACGGACTTTGCTCGCACGCTGGTACACCGTTGGCTGGACCTGATCGACACCACTCAGGTTTAGAGGAAAACGCATTGGCAGCCAGGATTAAAAATATCCTCGCCTTGGCGATGATTCTGCCGGTGTTCTATCTGGATACTGATAAAAATCCTGGTTTGGTTGTTCCACGACACGCCACCTTCGGGTGGCGTTTTGGGTTTTGCACTCTGAATGAGGTTTTGTGTGACTGCGGTTGAGGTAGACTCTAACCCTGATAGTCAAGAATCGAGTTCTGCCATGCTGAATCGCCTGAATTTCAGACACCTGTATCACTTCTGGATCGTCGCCCGAGAGGGCAGTATGGCGCGTGCTGGCCAAATCCTGGAGTTAACACCGCAGACGCTGAGTAGCCAAGTCGCTGCGCTTGAAAGCGAAATGGGTGGGCTTCTGTTTCGTCGAGAGGGCCGGGGGCTGCGCTTGACGGATCTGGGGCTCAGGGTTCAGTCCCATGCCGATGAGATATTTGAAGCGGCTGAAGCGCTTGAGCAAGCCCTGGAGGTACCGCTGGAATCACGCCCCATACGCTTGGCTGTGGGCGTTTCTGCATCCATTCACAAGCTTATTGCCTGGCGCCTGCTGGAGCCTGCGCTACAGCTGGAACGTGAAGTGAATGTGGTGTGTGAAACGGGTCGCACACGGTATCTGTTGTCCGATTTGGGCAAGCGCCATCTGGATGTGGTGCTTACGGACCACCCGCCGGTGCTGGCGCATGATTCGGGCTTTCGTCTGCATGAGTTGGGCAGTTCTTCGATGATGCTGTTTGCTGCGCCCCAATTGGCCAATACGTTAAAAGGACGTTTTCCAGCGAACCTTGAGGGGCAGCCGTTTCTGGTGAATGCCGTGGATGCGCCGCATGTCAGTCAGTTGATGCAGTGGTTTAATGATCAGGGGATTCGAGTCTCAGTCCGGGGTCAAGTGGATGACAGTGCGTTGATCAAGGTGTTTGGTCATCATGGTATGGGCGTGTTTGCAGCGCCTGCCATGATTGCCGATGAAGTCTGCCGTCAGTACGAAGTGGAATGTTTGGGTGAGGTGGAGGCAGTTCAGGATCGCTTGTTCGCCGTGACGCGCTCAAGTCGAATCCATAACCCCGCTGTTGAGGCTATTTGTGCCCGTGGTACCCAAGACCATCAGATTAAATCTGATGAAAGAGACGAATAAATCTGCTTTTTTCTTTCGTGATGCTTGGCCAATATGAATGCGTAAGCAATCAGAAGAGGGCCACGGCCATGAAAGCAATTCACAAATACCATCTGGATGCGTCCGATTCATTGACCACGCTGCGCCTGCGTGAAGGTTTCCGCATTGTACGCTTCGAGTATCTGGTGGCTGAAAAAGGCTTGTTCCTCTGGGCGGAGGAGCCACTGAGAGCCGATATTCCTTATGTCGATGCGAGCTTCAAGGTTGCCATGACCGGCAGGCCGGTCGCGATGCACTATGAATATATGGATACTGCGCTGGACCCCTTCGGGCCTGAGGCCTACCACCTGTTCCGGGTGGAAGAGAGTGCAGCGCCTCAGTCACCCCATACGCCGCCGCATCTGCGCAACGTAGCGGCCTGACCCCGCTGCTTATCGACTCCTTCCTGGGCTGGATGGCAGTGGCTATCCGGCCCTTTTTCGTTCAGTATGATTTCCAGCATGCTCAACCGGTCAGGAGTCAGAAATGGATTATAAAGACAATGATGCTCGGTTAATGGATTTCCTTAACCGGTTGATCAAGTGGTCTGTTCGGCTGTTGGCCGTTTTGATGGTGTTCGTGATCATCATGGGCGTGGTTGACGTGGGCTGGACGCTATATGAGAAACTGCTGGCCGCTCCCAAATACATCCTCACCATTTCCGACATGCTGGCCACCTTTGGTGCCTTTATGGCGGTACTGATTGCCATCGAAATTTTCATTAATATCACGATCTATCTGCGTGACAATGTTATCCATGTCAAAATTGTCATTGCGACCGCCCTGATGGCCATTGCTCGAAAGGTCATTATCCTTGACCTGGATACCACCCCGGCTGAATACCTCTGGGGCATGGCGTTGATTGTGGTTGCCATGAGTGTGGCCTATTGGGTGGTGCAGCGTTATGGCAGTGAAGAAGGCGGGCACTGAGTCACTGTGCTGTGGCATGTTGAAGGAACAGATGTGGAAAAAACCATACTTGTCACCGGTTGCTCAACCGGTATAGGGCGTCACTGTGCCCTGGAACTGAAAAAGGCGGGCTGGCGTGTACTGGCAACGGTTCGCAGCTCTGAAGATGTTGCCCCGCTTGAGGCACTGGGCCTGGAGAGCTTCGTACTGGATCTGGACTCGTCCGAGTCTGTTCGGGCCGGGTTCGAACAGGCCATGATGTTGACGGGTGGCCGTCTGGATGCACTGTTCAATAACGGTGCCTACGGTCAGCCCGGGGCCGTTGAGGATCTGAGCCGTGAGGTGTTGCGGGCCCAGTTCGAAACCAACCTGTTTGGCTGGGTTGAGCTCACAAATCTGGTGATTCCCGTCATGCGTCGGCAGCAGAGGGGGCGAATCGTGATGAATTCGTCGGTTCTGGGGTTGGTCGCTATGAAGTACCGTGGCGCCTATAACGCCTCCAAATTTGCTCTGGAAGGGATCACCGACACCTACCGTCAGGAACTGCATGGCAGTGGTATTCATATTTCACTGATTGAACCGGGGCCTATCACCAGTGCCTTCCGGGAAAATGCCCTTGTCGCCTTCAAGCGCAACATTGATACCGAGCACAGTGCACATGCGGATACCTACCGGGGCGTTCTGAATCGGCTGGAAGCGGGTGAGCAGGAGGGCTCGGCCTTTACTCTTCCGCCGGAAGCCGTGTTCAAGGCGCTGCAGTCCGCGTTGACCGCTCGGACGCCAAGGGTACGTTACTATGTGACCGTCCCAACCTACCTGCTGGGGTATCTCCGGCGCGTGTTGCCGGCCCGGTGGCTGGATACGATGCTGCGTCGTGCAGCGGAGAAAGAAAATAGCAGCTGAAGTATGCGCAGATTTCTCAACCAGCGCTAATATCAGGTATGTGGATACCGATTAAGGAAATGCGTGGGGGCATACAAGATGGCTTTGCACCGAGAGTGGTCAGGGAAACGGATCAGGCATGTTGTGCTTGTTTGTATGGTGGGTCTGCTTGCTGCCTGCGAACCACAGACGAACAAGGGTGAAACCGAAGTCGAAGAGGTGGTAAGGCCTGCACGGATCGAAACACTGCAATCGGTCTCTTCGTCCGGTTTGGTCTTTAACGGTACCGTACGCGCAGCTCAAAGAGCTGAGCTGGCCTTCAAAGTGGCGGGGCGCGTTGACAAGATCATGGTCGACGAAGGCGCTTCGGTAACTGCCGGTCAGGAGTTGGCGCGTCTTGATGATCGCGAGTTCAGAACGGCACTGGCATCCGCTCAGGCCGAGTTTGCTACGGCTGATGCCGATTACCGTCGTGGACAGGCGATTTATGAGCGCAGCCAGGCAATCTCGCGGCGCGACCTCGAAAAGCTCGAAACTCAGCGTAATCTCGCAGCAAACCGCCTTCGCAACGCTCAGCTGGCACTTGACGAAACCCTGCTTAAAGCGCCTTTCGATGGTGTTGTCGGGCGTAAACTGGTTGAGGATTTCGGTCGTGTAGGGGCAAACCAGACAGTTCTTGTTGTTCAGAACCTGCGGGATCTGGAAGTCGTGATCCAGGTGCCGGATCGTGTGGTGTTACAGTCATCCGGCAATCCTGAAGTGTATGCCGAAATTCCGGGGCTGAATCAAACCTTCCCGCTCTCACTCAAGTTTTTTTCAACGGAAGCCGACCCGGTTACTCAGACCTATCAGGTGGTCCTTGGGCTTGATGGAAAGGGTGATGCGCGCATTTTGCCGGGTATGTCAGCGCGGGTGTTTTCAGACAGCAGCCGTATGGATGCGGGGGTAAGTGTCCCGCTCAGTGCCATTGTGCCCAACAATCAGGGGCAGCAGTTTGTCTGGAAGCTTGATGCCGATGACAGGGCACAGCGTGCCACCGTCCAGGCTGGTCAACTGTCCGGTGACAGGGCTGTTGTTACGTCGGGTCTGCAGCCGGGGGATCGCATTATTACCGCTGGTGTGGGCAGTGTGCACGAAGGTATGAAGGTTCGTCCGCTTCAGGATAACGGAGCGACACGCTGATGGATATCGCGGGCTATTCAATTGCCAGACGTACCAGCCTGTGGGTGGTCATTCTGCTCATTCTTGTTGGCGGCTATCTGAGTTACGACAAGCTGCCCCGCTTTGAAGATCCCGAATTTATCATTCGGCAGGCCATTCTGATTACGACCTACCCCGGCGCCAGTGCTCAGGAAGTGGCGGAAGAGGTAACTGATCGCATTGAAGCGGCTGTGCAGGCGCTTCAGGAGGTCAAAAAGATCAAATCGGTATCCAGGCAGGGCTACTCGGAAGTCAGCGTCGAAATCAAGCTGGAGTTTGCCCGTACACAGGCCGAATTGCAGCAGGTCTGGGACAAGCTCAGGCGTAAGGTGAATGATGCACAACGCACGCTGCCCCCCGGTGCAGGGCCGATTATTGTCAATGATGACTACGCTGATGTGTATGCCCAGTTTTATGCCGTTACAGCTGAAGGCTACACGGAGCGTGAGCTGTTTAGCTATGTGGACCAGTTGTCAAAAGAGCTGGCGCTGGTACCCGGTGTGGCGCGCACAGCATTGCTGGGGGCGCGACAAGAACAGATTTTTATCGAGATTTCCCGTGAGCGCATGGCTCACTTTGGTCTGGGCGTTCAGCAGGTATATCAGGTGTTGCAGCAGCAAAACCTGATCACGGTTGCCGGTGAAATCCCCGCGGACGGGTTGAGAGTCCCGGTTATTCCGGGTCGCAGTGTCAGCAGTTTTGAAGACCTGAAAAACCTTCAGATAGGGCTGGGGGCCGGTAGTACCGTACTGCGCCTTTCCGATATCGCCCAAGTCTCAAGAGGCTATGCCGAGCCACCCGCAATGCTGATGACGTTTGATGGTCAGCGTGCCATCGGCCTTGGCATTTCCAATGTGCAGGGTGGCAACGTGGTTGCCATGGGGGATGCGGTCAGCCAGCGTCTGAGTGAACTTGAAAACATGCGGCCAGTGGGAATGGAGCTGCACCCGATTTCGCTGCAGTCTGAATCGGTACGCATGGCGGTTTCGGCATTCGCCGGTAACCTTCTGGCTGCAGTCGTCATTGTGTTTGTTGTGCTGTTGCTGTTCATGGGGCTCAGAGTGGGTCTGATTATCGGTTTTGTACTGCTGCTTACGGTGGCGGGAACACTGATTATCATGCTGTTTGACAACATTGCCATGCAGCGAATTTCACTGGGTGCTCTGATCATTGCGCTGGGTATGCTGGTGGATAACGCCATTGTGGTCAGTGATGGTGTGCTGGTTCGGCTGCAACGGGGTGAAGACCGCGACCAGGCCGTGTCAGCAGTGGTTCGCAGTACCATCTGGCCGTTATTGGGTGGGACACTGGTCGGGATACTGGCGTTCAGTGCCATTGGTCTGTCGCCCAGTGATATGGGGGAATATGCCGGTTCGCTGTTCTGGGTGATTCTCTATTCGATGCTGTTGAGCTGGCTGTTTGCCATTACAGTGACGCCCATGCTTTGTCACCAGTTTCTTCATCCTGCCGCCGTTGATTCAGATCGTCCCCGAGGAAAACTGTCTCAGAGCTATGAGAAACTCCTGCATTGGGTCCTGGCGCATAGACGTGTGACCGTGGTGATGCTGGTAATGGCTCTTGCAGGTGCAGTCTTGGCTTCGCGTCTTATACCTCCGGGCTTCATGCCTGATTCCGAGCGGCCCCAATTTGTGGTGGATCTGTACCTGCCACAGGGCACCGACATCAGTCGTACGGCGGAGATACTGGCCCAGGCGGAAAAGGTTGCGGCCGCACGGGAGGGTGTTGTGCACACCACCGGTTTTATCGGTGGAGGAGGACTTCGGTTTATGTTGACCTACTCGCCGGAGCCACGTAACCCGGCGTTTGCCCAGTTGCTCATCAATGTGGATGACTACGGCCGCATTGCCGGGTTGGTTGAACAGCTGCAACAGGAGTTGTCTATACTGCTGCCGGATACATCGGTCAAGGTCTGGAAATTCATGTTGGGGCGTGGTGGCGGCAAGAAAATTGAAGCGGCCTTTACCGGCCCTGATCCTGAAGTCCTTCGCCAACTGGCGGAAGAAGCCAAGGCAAGAATGCTGACAGAGCCCGCACTGATAGCGATACAGGATGACTGGCGACAGCAGGTTCCGGTTGCGCAGCCACGCTGGCGTCAGGAGCAGTTGCAGCGCCTGGGCTTGACGGGTTCTGATGTGAATGCGGCACTGGCACAGACGCTCAGTGGTCGTCAGGTGGGTGTGTATCGTGAAAGAGATGAGTTGATTCCGTTGATTGTCAGAGCACCGGTGACGGAGCGTGAACAGGCAGGCGTGATTCAGAATACGGAAGTCTTCAGCCCTGCTGCCGGCCAGACCGTTACTCTGGGCCAGCTGCTTGAGTCGGTTGACCTGGTCTGGCAGGACGCCACCATACGCAGATTAAATCGTGAGCCCACCTTGATGGTTCAGGCCGACCCCGCGCCGGGGCAGGTCACCAGTGATGTGTTTAACCTGATTCGTCCCGCTATTGAATCCATACCACTGCCCCCGGGTTACAAGCTGAAGTGGTATGGAGAGTATGAATCATCGCGTGAGGCCAATGCGGGCCTGGCAGTTTCTGCACCCTATGGTTTTGCTGCCATGGTGCTGGCGGTCGTGTTCATGTTCAATGCGTTCAAACAGCCTCTGGTCATCTGGATGACGGCTCCTCTTGCACTGATCGGTGTGGTGTTTGGCCTCATACTGTTCCGAACGCCTTTCGAGTTCATGGCAATCCTGGGCTTCCTGAGCCTGATTGGCATGATGGTGAAAAACGCCATCGTCCTGGTGGACGAAGCCGATACGCGAAGGGCTGAGGGGCAGGTGCCCTATGGGGCCATCATTGAGGCTTGTCTTGGGCGTGCGCGCCCGGTTGTGCTGGGTGCGTTGACAACGGTTCTGGGGGTGGCTCCCCTGTTGATTGACCCGTTCTTCAAAAGCATGGCTGTGACGGTAATGTTTGGCTTGTTATTCGCGACGGCCTTGACGCTGGTGGTGTTGCCGCTGTTTTATGCCATGCTGTTTCGCATCAATACAGTGGAGGTAGAGAATCCTGACTCTGGCGGCTAGTGCCGCCCAAGGATTCCCAAAGCGCCCTGTCGTGACTACACTCTGACCCCCTGATCATAACTACGGACATTGCGTGTCATGTTGTATCGCATTTCATCCGCCTATTATCGTACCCAAACGGCCAGGCATCTGCTCTGGATGGTGGGTCTGGTTGCAGCGGTGTTGGCCAGTATCTATTACCTGTTTCAGGCCGCGGCAGTTGCAGATTTCATACTGCCGGTACTGGGTATAGCAGCCTGCTCGGCCTACTTCATCAAGCTGTTTCAGCATGTACGGCAGGGGCGCGCGGCCTATCCGGAAATCGAGCTGGATAATCAGGCGAAAACCCTGACCCTGGTTCAGGGTGATAACCGAATTCAGGTCGATATCAGTCATATTCTCGACCTGCGCCTCAAATACCGCAGTTATCACCTGGAGCAGATCCAGATGACGACTCAGGAGGGTGAGGTACTGCGGCTGGAAGGCTATGATGAGCTGGAAGATCTGGGGGCCGAGCTTGAACTGCTGACACCCAGTCATAACGTCAAACGGTCAAAGATCCGTATCCGGTAATTGGGATTGTGAATTCAGCGGCAAATGGCCCGTTTTCACAAGTATCACGGTTTCCTGCTCAACCCATGGGAAATGCTCGCTCAAGTGCGGGCTGCGCAGCCAGGTGCCGGCGGGATATACGCCGTGCTCGTCACGAAACTCACCGGACAGCACGAGAATCTCTTCTCCGCCAAAATGACGATGCGGTTGAAAGCGCTCGCTGGCGGGCCAGCGTACCAACGCCGTATGTTCGGTTTCAAAGCTGTGCAGCGGCATCACTTCAAGTCCGCCCTGTCCCGGTAGCCATGGAGCTGTTCGAGTGTCGATCCGCAGCTCTGTCTGATCCTTCTGATCAAACTGGTTAAGCTTCACAAACAGGGTACATCCTTCCTTGCTGAAGGGCGCGTGTTGGCTGCCGGGTGGATTTCGGATGTAACTGCCGGCCGGGTAGTCCCCACTCTCGTCTGAAAACACACCCTCCAGTACCAGAATTTCTTCACCCAGCGGGTGAGGGTGGCTTGCAAACGCGGAGCCGGGCAGATACTGCACAATACTGGTGGTGTGGCCGGACTCTTTGGCTTCCCGTTCCAGGGGCTTGCGCAACACCCCCGCCGCAGGGCTGGTGATCCAATCCATGTTGGCTGTTTCAATCACAACGCGCTGACTGAAGTCCATGTTGAGCATTGTCGGTATCATCATTGTTCCTGCAGGAAAGTTTTCTGGCTGATCGTTTGTCTGTCAATTGTAGTACGTTGGCTGTCGCGGAGCAGTTTGACCTTTAACCGGCCCGGGGCGGAGGGCATCGACTTTACAGTGGCCGGGGAGTGGTGTAGTTTGCTTTATTAATTAGGTTATTCGCATGTAAAAGAACTATATTCTTAAATTGCATAAAAAAGGTGATATCCATGAAAGCAGGCAAACTTACCGCATTGATACTGGGAGCCAGTCTGATGGCCCCGCTGGCAGCTCAGGCCGATGGCCATCAGGTCGAAAAGGCGCTGATTCTGGTCAACAGTGGATCATTGCAGACTCAGGGCATGGCGATGGTACTGGGCAACGCCATGCAGGAGCAGGGGACTCAGGTTGATGTATTGCTGTGTGACAAGGCAGGGGACCTGGCCCTCAGCGAAACCGCCAATGAACCGCTCAAGCCACGTGATGTGACCCCTGAACAGCTGCTGATGAAGCTGCAGAAAGGTGGCGCCAATGTGAACGTGTGCGCGCTGTATTTGCCCAACAGCACGCATGACAAGGCAGCCCTGCGTGAAGGTGTTGGGGTGGCGACACCGCCTGCCATTGCCAAACAGATGACGTCTGCAGAGACGCGTGTATTCAGCTTCTAAGGAGAACGGCTTTATGAAAAAACTGCTGACACCGCTGCTGCTCAGCGCAGCACTGGCGCTGCCGCTGGGCACTGCGCACGCCAATGATGAGATCGGCATTACGCCTGAAGCCACCTATGAGCTGGTGCAGGAAAAGCGTGATGAGGTGCTGTTCATCGATGTGCGTGATCCGGTTGAGATCATGTTCATCGGTTTCACGGACGAGGTGGATCTGAATATTCCCTACCTGATGGTGGACCGCAGCCAGTGGGATGCGCAGAAAAATCGTTTCCGCCTGTATCAGAACCCCGAGTTTGCCGCTCAGGTAGAGCAGGCACTGATACAACGTGGTCTGGACAAGAATGCTACCGTGATCACCATGTGCCGCTCCGGCAGCGAGCGTGGCCTGCCCAGTGCCGAATTTCTGCGCGAGAACGGCTTTCCCAATGCGACCTATGTGATTAACGGTTTTCAGGGTGACAGCATCAAGTCTGGAGACAAGGCCGGGTTCCGCATCCAGAATGGCTGGCAGAACTCCGGTTTGCCCTGGGGCAGCAAGCCAAACCCCGACAAAATCTACCGTATCGACCGCTGATACTCCCGAGGCGGGACCTGCAGGTCCCGCTCATGCGCCTGTCGGCTTTTCGGCAGGCGTGCTATTCTCGCCGCCTCGTTTTTTCACCCGAGGTGCATGTTGTTTCTGTCAGGCTACCTGTTGATCGGGATGGCACTTGCCGCTGTCCTGAACGCATTCTTTTCGCTGTTTCCCGGTTATCTTATTGGTGTTCCTGTCTGGATCTCAGCCCTGCTGCTCTGGCCGCGACTCAAGTCGGCGCAGCGCAAGCAAACCACTGTTCTGTTGCTGATCGGTGCCCCTCTGCTTCTGTTTGGTACGGTCTACGGCAGTGATCCGCAGTACCTGCTCAAGGCGCTGGAGGCCAACTATCTGGTGTTGGCCATGCTGGTCGGCGTCAGCTTTCTGCGCCTTGTCGCCATGCAGGGAGTACACAGTGATGAGCAGCTGCCACGTGGCCGAATGGCGCTGTGGCAGACCCTTCTGGGGGCACACCTGATCGGTTCGGTGATCAATATTTCATCGGTGCTGATTGTGGGTGATCGACTGTCTGCTCGTCAGCCACTGCAACCGGTTCAGGCACTGGTATTGCTGCGCAGTTTCAGTATCTGTGCCTTCTGGTCACCGTTCTTTGCGGCCATGGGGCTGACGCTGGTGAGTGCTCCCGGGGCGGAACTGAAAACACTGGTGCTGTTTGGTGTGCCGGTAGCGTTGGCAGGCCTGCTGGTCAGCATGTGGGAAGTGGCACGAGCTCCCGCTGTTGAGCAGGCGCGCGGTTATCCCATGCACCTGAAGGCGCTGTGGATGCCGCTGGTGTTGGCCTTTTTGGTGGTTGTCAGCCACGAAATCTGGCCTGAGGTCAGTGTGCTGACGCTGGTGACACTGATCTCCATCCTGTTTGCCGTCAGTTGGCTGCTGTTGCGGCAAAAACGACAGGGTGGTCGACGTCTGCTGAATCATATTCATGAAGGCCTGCCGGGCCTGGCAGGAGAGGTGATGCTGTTTCTGGCCGCTGCCGTGCTCGCGGCTGGCGTGGCGTCCAGCTTGAGCGCGTTTGATCTGGCGCTTGCACCGGAACACTATGGTGCGCAGGAGGCCTGTATCACATTGTTGGTGCTCATATTGCTCGCCTTTGCTGGCATGCACCCGGTGACCAGTGTCGTACTGGTGGGCAGTATTCTCGCACCGAGCGTGAGTGACCCGAACCTGCTTGGGCTGACCATGCTGATGGGATGGTCACTGGGCGTGGCGCTATCACCTCTGTCTGGGGTGCAGCTCAGTCTGCGTGCGCGTTATTCCATACCGGCGGCTCAACTGATGCGGCTGAATCGACTCTATGCGCCGGTGATGCTGCTGGTGTGCTGGGCCATGTTGTGGCTGTTCACGATACTGTAGTACCGAGTTTTGCTTCAGGTAACGAATAAACCGTGTCAAAATGGATACACTCTATGTTTCAAACAATGATATGACTCGGGCCTGCTGTCTTTGAAGAATTTCCTGATTCATCCCAGCCATAGATCGGAACTCCGGCCTGTTTTCAGCCTGCTGATACTGATGCTGTTGCTGATCTTCAATGCACTGCTGTTGCCGGTGCCGAATGCGAGTCGCGGGCTGGCCAATTATCTGCCGCTGCATATTACGCTTGAAATGCTGGCCATTGCGGTAGCGGCCATGGTGTTTGCCGTTGGCTGGAGTACCCAGAAATATAACGGCAATGGCAATGTGGCCTGGATGGCCTGCATGTTTCTGGCGGTGGCGATACTCGATCTCAGCCATACCCTCTCCTATCAGGGAATGCCGGATTTTGTTACTCCGAGCAGCCCCGAAAAGGCGATCAATTTTTGGCTTGCGGCGCGGAGCTTTGCTGCTGTGGGGCTGCTGGGTGCGGCCGTAATGCGCTGGCAGGCTCCCCTGTATCGATATCGCGGCAGGGTATTGGTCGTGGTTCTGCTAACAGTCGCTGCCTTGCATTACCTGTTTCTGTTTCAGCCTGAGCGACTGCCGCGTACCTTCGTGGCGCCGGATGGGTTGACGGCCTTCAAGATCGGCTTTGAATATCTGCTGATCGCCACATATCTGCTTGCAGGGCTTCTGTTTCTGCTGAGGCTGTCCAAACCCCGTCAGTTTAACGCCGCGAGCCTGTTTGCCGTTGCAGTCTTGATGGCGATGAGTGAGTTCTTTTTCACGCTTTACGCCAATGTGACCGACATCTATAACCTGCTGGGGCATCTGTATAAGGTGCTGGCCTATGGTTTTTTGTATCGAGCACTATTCCTTGAAACCGTAGAGTTGCCGTGGCGCAAGCTGAGCGAGTCCGAAGGTCAGCTCAGTGCCACCATGGATGCGCTACCTGACCTGCTGTTTGAGCTGGATGAAGCAGGAAACTATATCGATGTACACGCCAGCGAATCCCATAAGTTAGCGGCCCCGGTAACTGATCTATTGCAAAAAAACATACGCGATGTGATGCCAGCCGACGCGGTTCAGGCGTGCCTGTCAGCGATGAACGAAGCACGCGAAACGGGGATCTCCAGGGGACAAAGAATCAGGCTGGATGTGGCGGAAGGACAGCGTTATTTTGAGCTTTCAGTTTCCTGTCGCCATGGTCAGGCAGGTGAGCCGCCGCGTTATCTGGTGCTATCGCGGGACGAAACCGAAAAAGTGCTGCAACAGCAGGCACTGGAGCATGAGGCGAGGTTGAACGAAGGCCTCTTGACGTTGTCTCAAGAAGCCATGTTACGCGATGAAACCGGCTTCTTGCATTACGGTGCCGAGCGCGCGGAATATCTGACCCTCAGCCAAAGAGCATGCATCTATCTTGTCAATGCCGATCAACAACGGGTTGAGCGGGTTGGCTGTATTCCGAACCAGGCAGAGCCTCTGCCTCAGGTATTGCTTGATCGGGTGATCAGCCGTCAGCAGCCACTTATGCTGAATGATGCAGCGGCAGCCAGAGGGATCATGGACGGTAGCGAAACCTGCACGCGCATGATCAGCCTGCCGGTAGTCGAGTCGGGGCGGGTGCGCATGCTGGTCAATGTGGGCAACAAGGAAACCGAATACAGCGAGCGTGACCTGAACACGTTGCAGATACTGGCGGATTCGCTCTGGCAGCTGGTGCGGCGCCAGCGCCAGGACCGTGCCATTGAGACCCTGTCTTCTGCACTTGCCCAGAGCCCCAACTCGGTGGTTATCACTGACCTTCATGGCGATATCGAATACGTTAATGAAGCCTTTGTACGCTCCAGCGGTTACCAGCCCGAGGACGTGATCGGCCAGAATCCCAGCGTGATCAAGTCAGGGAAAACGCCCGATGAAGTGTACTCCCGCATGTGGGCACAGTTGAAGCGGGGGCAGACATGGCAGGGAGAGCTGATCAACCGGCGCAAGGATGGCTCCGAGTATTACGAAAGGGTGCTCATCTACCCCGTGCGTGACGCCGAGGGGCATGTGGTGAACTATATCTCTCATAAGGAGGATATCAGTACCCAAAAGGCAGCTGATGCACGTATCACGCAGCTGTCCAATTACGACCAGCTTACCCAGTTGCCTAACCGAACACTGTTGGACGAGCGCTTCAACCATGCACTGGATCTCGTGCGCCGCCACCATGAGCCGCTGACGTTGATCTGGCTTGATCTGGATAATTTCAAGGTGGTCAATGATGTGATGGGTCATGCGGCCGGGGATCAACTGCTGCGCGAGGTGGCCGACCGTATCCGGGTGCGGTTGCAGGATCAGGACACCCTGTCGCGCCAGTCCGGTGACAGCTTTATCATCGTACTGCCCGGTGCCGGTCAGGACAGTGCAGCCCTCAAGGCTGCCGAGCTGCTGCAGGCACTTGAGCCTGTCATGCAGCTGAATGATCAGAAGTTGAGTGTGGGGGCTTCACTGGGCGTGGCGCTCTACCCCAACGATGGTGAAACGCTGGACGCTCTGCTGATGTGTGCCGAAGCGGCCATGTATCAGGTAAAACAGCAGGGGCGCAATAACTTCCGCTTCTATGCACCGGAAATGCAGGCCCATACCAGCCGCTCTCTGGCACTGAGTAACGCACTCAAGCATGCATTGCCAAAAGGCGAGTTGCATCTGGTGTATCAACCGCAGTACAGTTTTCAGCGCAAGGCGATGGTAGCGGCGGAGGTACTGTTACGCTGGGACAGTCCTGAATGGGGCAGCGTATCGCCGACGGAGTTTATCCCCATGGCCGAGCGCAGTGGTCTGATCATCCCGGTGGGTGAATGGGTGGTAAGGGAGGCCGCCAGTCAGCTGGCAAAGTGGCAGCAGCAGGGGCTGGCAGGCCTGACGCTGGCGATCAATCTGTCAGCGGTACAGTTCAATCAGCCCAATCTTGTGAACAGGCTGGCCGAGATTGTACGGGAAGAGGGCGTGCAGCCGGGCGCAATTGAGCTTGAGCTGACCGAAGCTGTTGCCCTGCAGGACCCGGAGGCTGCCAGTGGAACCATGCAGCAGCTGCGTCAGGCGGGTTTTCACCTGTCAATTGATGACTTTGGTACCGGCTATTCATCAATGAGCTACCTTAAACGCTTTTCGGTCGACAAGCTCAAGATTGATCAATCCTTCGTGAGGGAGCTGGAGCAGAGCCATGACGACCTGGCCATTGTCACGGCGATCAGCCAAATGGCGCACAGTCTCGGGATGATCACTATTGCCGAGGGGGTGGAAACCCGTACACAGGCAAAACTGCTCAAACAGCAGGGGTGCGATGAAATTCAGGGGTACCTCTACAGCCGCCCCTTGAGTGCAGAACAGTTTCTTGAGTTTGCTCGCCGGCCGGATAAAGGGTTCTAAAGTACAGCTTTCAGCTGATGTTCTCTTTGCTAGTCTCGAAACCGCAATGGTCCAGACAGGAAGGGATATGAAGCAGAGAAGCATCTCCGCTGTTTCAAGACGCACGCTGCTGGCGGGTCTGATGTTGAGCCCGCTGCTGCTGGGCGGGTGCCAGCGTATGCTGTCAGGTCGCCCTTCCGAGGGCCGAGTGGTGATCATCGGTGGCGGCTTTGGCGGTGCCACGGCGGCGCGCTTGCTCAGGCAACAGGCACCGCAGCTGGATGTTACTCTGGTTGAACCCTCCAACCGTTTCTATACCTGCCCCTTTTCCAATCTTGTACTGGCCGGCCTGCTGCCGTTACAGGCCATTGCACAGGATTATGCCGCCCTGATACAGGCGGGGGTAAGCCATCGGCGTCAGCAGGCGCTGGATATTGATCCGATTCGCAGGCAGGTGATGCTGGACGATGGCACCCGGATTGAATATGACCGCCTGATTGTCTCGCCCGGTATTGATCTGCGCTGGGATGCGATAGAGGGTTACAATGCAGCGGCTGCCGAAAGGGTGCCTCATGCCTGGAAGGCGGGAGCGCAAACGCTGCTATTGCGGCGCCAGCTCGAAGCGATGCCGGATGGTGGCAGCGTCATCATCTCGGTGCCCAGCAACCCCTACCGTTGTCCGCCGGGTCCTTACGAGCGTGCCAGCCTGATCGCGCACTATCTCAGTCGGCACAAACCGCGCTCAAAACTGTTGATACTGGACAGCAAGGACCGTTTTTCGAAGCAGGCCCTGTTCATGTCAGCGTGGAAAGATCTCTATGGTGATCGAGTTGAGTGGGTTGGGCTGTCGGATGATGGAAAAGTGATGCGTGTGGATCCGCAGCGGCGGGAGGTGGAAACCGATTTTTCCAGCCGCCACCGTGCCGAAGTGCTTAATGTGATTCCACCACAGCAAGCCGGTCGCATTGCGGCAACGGCCGGACTGACCGATGCCAGTGGCTGGGTACCGGTTGATCCGGACACATTTGAGTCTCGTCATGCCGCGGGTGTACATGTGATAGGGGATGCCTGTATTGCGGCCCCCATGCCCAAATCCGGGTTTGCCGCCGGTATGCAGGCGCGCGCGGCAGTGGCGGCCATCATCAGCGAGCTGACAGGGCAGGACATCGCCGCGCCGCAACTGTCCAATATCTGTTACAGCCTGGTAGAGCCGGGCTACGCCATTTCGGTGGCGGGTCAGTATGCAGTGGATCAGGGGGCTCTGGTGCTCAGGCCCGGTACCGATCATCTTAGCCCTCTGGAGGCTTCACCTCGGTTGCGCCAGTTGGAAGCACACTCGGCCGAGGCCTGGTATCGTGCGGCAACGGCTGAAATCTGGGGGCACTGACTGGATGCGCAGCTGGATACTGTTGATCGTGCTGTTTGCCAACCTGGCCATGGGAGGCGAGTCGGTCCCACCGCAGGGGCTCAGGGTGCAGTTGCCCGCCGTTATTGAGGATGGTGCTCAGGTGCCGTTGCGGATCGCATTTGAAGAGCGGTTTGAGGCTGGAGAATATCTGAAGACGGTAGAGGTACAGGCACCGCTTAACCCTGAGCCGGATGTGATCCGTTTTGAATTCCTGCAGGCTGTAACTCCGATCAGGCTGGCGACCCGGATACGATTGAGCGAGTCACAGCCGGTCACCATCCGTGCGCAGAGCAGTACAGGGCGGCAGTGGCAGACAGAGGTCCAGGTCCGGGTAGCGCTGAGTGGCTGTCTGACGGGGCCGGTCCTTTCAGACGAGGGAGTGACGATGCATACCCCCCGTGTAGCAATGCCGGATGCAGGCAGGGCGGGGGAGGTCAGGGCTCAGGTTCGCCACCCGATGGAGAACGGTTTTCGCAACGGGGTGCGTGATCATGCGATCGCACCGAACAGAGTACAGACGCTGAGCATTTCCCGGGCCTCATCACCGCTGGCAGTGGTGCAGTTCCACGCCGGAACGGCCGCCAATCCCTATGTCAGTATCTGGTTGAACGATAGTCATGATCTGACGTTCAGCTGGCAGGATCTGCAGGGGTTGGAGCTGCATCACTGAATGTCTCGAAAATCCTTTTCCAGGTGCCTTGGATGGCCATTCCGCCGGAATCAGGGCTTGCCGGTCCTGCTTGAAACCTTTTGCGTACTGGATTGATAAACGGGGCTGCGCGGCCTCCCTTGTTCTGTGTTAGGCTGAACCTAACCGCTTGATTCGTGGTCAGTTCAGACATTGATGCAAACAAGCAGGAGGCCCCATGTCCCGACTCCCGACGCTAGTACTGCGGTGGCTGATGTTATCGCTGGTCTGGTGGTCACTGACCGATGGTGATGCGTCCGGCCTTGTGTTCGGTGCAGCGGTTGGTCTGCTGGTCGCCTGGATTTCGCTGGTGCTGTTTCCCCCGTCGCTTCATGTCATCCGTTTGCGGGCTCTGCCCGGGTTTGTGCTGTTTTTCCTGAGCCGTTCACTGCTTGCTGCAATCGATGTCTCTCGACGTCTGCTTTCACCCTCTCTGCCGGTGACCCCCGGCTATTTGCGTGCCGAGCTATCCCTTCCCGAGGGTATTCCCCGCTGGCTGCTGGCCAATACTCTGTCACTGTTGCCGGGTACCCTGAGCGTAACCCTGGAGGGTGACGAGATTGAACTGCACTGCCTGGACCTCACTCAGTCCGTCAGGCAAGATTTTGAGTACACGGAAATGCGCGTCGCTGCTCTTTTTGGACTGCAGCCGCGACGAGTGGAGGTGGATGGATGACACTGGTATTGCATCTTGTGGCCCTGTTTTTGCTGCTGACGCTGATGTTGGGGTTTGTCCGCATCTGGCGCGGACCAACGGCAGCCGACCGTATGCTGGCCTCGCAGCTTTTTGGCACCACCGGTGTTGCACTGCTGTTGGTGCTGGCCGAGGCACAGCAGATGCCGGCGCTGCGTGATGTGGCGCTGATACTGGCAGTATTGGCCGTGTTCTCGGTTGCCGCTTTTGTGACCCGTGTTGTACGGATCGAAAGTGCGCGAACCGACCGGCATGCGGTGAAGGGGAATGGCGATGACTGAGTGGCTGTTGCCCGCTGTACAGGTGTTGTTGTTGATCGGTGGCTGTGCTTTTTTTGCATTGGGAACGCTTGGGCTGTTTCGGTTCAACGATACCCTGTGCCGTATTCATGCCTTGACCAAGATCGACAACCTGGGACTGGGATTGATCACTCTGGCTCTGCTGACAATGGCACCATCATTGGCCAGTGGTTTGAAAATCCTGCTGATCTGGTGGGTTGCGCTTGCTGCCAGTGCGACCTCGGCTCACCTGGTGGCACGGGCCGTGCGCATGCATGAACGCCCGCTGCAGCAACGGGAGCGGTGTGATGATTGAATGGCTGCTGGACCTGCTGCTGGCACTGGCACTGGTATTGACCGCCGCCGCGGCACTGCTGTCACGTGACCTGTTCCGGGCCGTGGTTGTGTTTATCGCCTTTGGTCTGTTGATGGCGGTTTGCTGGGTACGGCTGCAGGCACCGGATATTGCACTGGCTGAAGCGGCCATCGGTGCCGGTCTCACCGGCGTATTGCTGCTGGATGCGGTGAGTCATTTCCGGCGTGGCAATGGCCATGGTACGGACAGCCCGTCCGAGGAGGAAACCTGATGCGCTCACCCACTGCACGTGTGTCGGTCCTGTTGCTGGTCATTATGCTGACGGCACTGCTGGGCCAGTCTGTCTGGCAGTTGGCAGAATTTGAAACCGGTTCCGAGCTGTCGAGGTTGTTGAGGAGTAATCTCTCTGCCAGCGGGGTGGAGCATCCGGTGACAGCCGTACTGCTGAATTTTCGCAGCTACGATACCCTGCTGGAAATTGCAGTACTGGTGATAGCGGCAATGGTCGGTACCTCCATGGCGCGTACCCGGTCGCTGGAAGATCCAGAGTTGCGCACAGCGGATACGCTGCTCAGAGCACTGCTGCGCTGGCTGGTGCCCCTGATGCTGTTATTGGCGGCCTACCTGCTTTGGGCCGGAGCGGACCGGCCCGGCGGTGCGTTTCAGGCCGGTGCGATGCTGGCGGCAACCGGTGTGCTGATGCGGCTGACCGGCATGCCGCTCGATTTCCTGCGTCCGGGTCTGTTGCTGAGGATAGGGTTGGTGCTCGGATTTGCCCTTTTTCTGCTGGTGGGGCTGGCGAGCGCCATCGCGGGTGAGGCATTTCTGGCCTACCCGCCGGGCCTCAGCAAGGCACTGATTCTGTCAATTGAAGCCGTACTGACATTGTCGATCGGCATGATTCTGCTGGCACTGTTTGTATCGGCTCCGGCGAATAACGCCAGTGAACCGGAGGAGGGCGAGCAATGAGTACGCCCTTGCTGTACGCCCTGACAGGCGTTGTGCTCTGGGGGATCGGCCTGCTGGGATTGGTTTGTCTGCGTCACCTGTTGCGCAAGCTGTTGGCACTGAATCTGATCGGCTCAGCCACCTTTCTGATTCTGGTGGGGTTGGCGCAGCATCATAACGGGCCTGACCCTGTGCCTCAGGCCTTGGTGCTGACCGGTATTGTCGTGTCGATAGCGGCCACAGCGCTTGGAGTGGTACTGATACGGCGCTATTTTCATCTGACCGGTTGCACTGAGCTTGAAAGCTCACTTGAACCAGACTCCCTGACCAGAGAGGGGCGTGATTGATGAGCAACTGGTTAATGGCAGGGCTGCTGTTTACACCGCTGGCACTGGCAACCGCTTCGCTGCTGCTGGATTTCAGGCAGGGGCGAGCTCTGGCCTGGCTGGGTATGGTGTTACAGCTGCTGGTGTCGATCGGGCTCTGGAGTCTGGTGAAGCAGGAGGGAGGCTTCTACTATAGCCTGGCCGGCTGGGACGCCCCTCTCGGGATTGAGTTGCGAGTGGACGGACTTGCTGTGACCTTCCTGCTGTTGACGACACTGGTGGCCAGTGGCTGTGGCATTCATGCCGGTCTCTATTTGAAGCCTGACCAGCCCTGGCAGCGTTATTTCTGGCCGCTGTACTGGTTTCTGTGGGCCGGGCTGAATACGGTTTGGATCGGTGGTGATCTGTTCAACCTCTATGTCGGGCTGGAACTGATCAGTCTGGCAGCGGTTGGACTGGTGGCTCTGGGTGGACAGGCGGGGGCACTGCGGGCGGCACTGCGCTATCTGCTGGCTGCATTATTGGGCTCCATGGCCTATCTGCTGGGTGTGGCACTGGTATATGGCCAGTTCGGTACACTCTCACTGGCCGAGGTCGCCCATCAGGTCAGCCTTATGGATCAGGCCGAGCTGATGCGGCCCGCACTGGTGCTCATGCTGGTGGGGCTGGCACTCAAAACAGCCCTGTTTCCCCTGCACGGCTGGCTGCCACCGGCGCACGGCATTGCCAAGTCGCCGGTCAGTGCTCTGCTGTCAGCACTGGTGGTCAAGGCATCATTCTATATTGCAGCACGGATTTGGCTGGAAACAGGGGAGGCTGTCGCCAGCCAATGGATGGCTCAACTGATTGGAGTATTGGGAGCAGTTGCCGTGATCTGGGGCAGCTGGCTGGCCTGGTGCCAACCACGGCTTAAACAGGTGGTGGCCTACTCTTCGGTTGCCCAGATCGGCTATCTGTTCCTGCTGTTTCCGTTGACGTTCGGGGTTGATGCATCCACATCGCTGCAGGCACAGCAAGGCATTACCTTGCAGGTTATCAGTCATGCTCTGGCCAAGTCGGCCATGTTTCTGGCGGCAGGTAACCTGATTCTGGCGGTGGGAAGCAATCGTGTGGATGCGCTGGCAGGTGTCAGCCATTTTCTGCCGTTTTCGCTGTTTTCATTTGGTCTGGCGGGCGTTTCCCTGATGGGACTGCCGCCTTCGGGCGGCTTTGCGGCCAAATGGATGCTGCTGCAGGCCAGCGTGGCTTCTGGCCAGTGGTGGTGGATACTGGTGCTGGTAGGGGGAGGGCTGCTGTCGGCGGCTTATGTGTTTCGCATCTATCGCGCATCGTTTCTGGAGCGGGATGAAAAGGATCATTTTTACCACCCTGATCGCCGTCTTGAAGTGGTTGCCATGCTTTTGGCCGTGGCCTCCCTGGGGCTGGGCCTGGCGGGCAGTCAGGTGTTGTCGGTGATGGCGCTGCCGTTCGAGGAGGTGCAATGACCCCGCAGGTTCTGATCCCGATACTGGCGCTGCTCAGTTCCATGCTGGCAGCGGTAATCATCTTTGCCCTGCCGGAGCAGCGTCACCGTCTGCGTACCGGTATCAACCTGCTGGCCGCCCTGATCAAGGTGGTGCTGGTAGGGGTGATGACCTGGGGGGTCATTCACCAGCTTGAGTATGGTTTCAGCTATGAGATCCTGCCCGGCGTCAGCTTTGAGCTGCAGGCTGATGCGCTTGCAATGATGTTTGCGGGTCTGTCAGCGGTACTCTGGCTGCTGACTACCATCTATGCGGTGGGCTACCTCGAAAATTCGCCGAACCGCAGCCGTTTTTTCGGGTTCTTCAGCCTCTGTGTCGCCAGTACCATGGGGATTGCACTGGCGGGCAACCTTTTCACTTTTTTCCTGTTTTACGAAATGTTGACGCTGTCCACTTACCCGCTGGTGGTTCACCGCGGGACGGAGAAAGCGTTGCAGGCAGGGCGCAATTACATCATCTACACCCTCAGTGGTGGCGCCGCGTTGCTGCTGGGCATGATCTGGCTGCAGGGGCTGGCAGGTGATCTATCGTTTCAGGAAACCGGTCAGCTGGGTAATGTGGATGCAGAACTTCACCTGCAGCTGACCCTGATTTTCATGTTGCTGGTAGCGGGGCTTGGCGTAAAAACGGCACTTTTCCCGTTACACGGCTGGCTGCCGCAGGCGATGGTGGCACCGGCGCCGGTCAGTGCTTTGCTGCATGCGGTAGCGGTCGTGAAAGCCGGGGCATTTGGCATCGTACGAGTAGTCTACGATCTCTACGGTATTGAGTTTGCTCAGCTGCTTGGGGTGCTTCAGCCGCTGGGCTGGCTGGCAGCGTTCACGATTGTTTACGGCTCGGTGAAAGCGCTGTCACAGACCGACCTGAAGAAGCGGCTGGCCTTTTCCACCATCAGTCAGGTGTCCTACATCGTGCTGGGCACTGCGGTGTTCGGCCCAGTGGGAACGGTGGGTGGACTGGTCCATCTGCTGCATCAGGGCATCATGAAGATCACCCTGTTTTTCTGTGCCGGCAACTATGCCGAGACACTTGGCATCCACAAGGTGCATGAACTGAATGGCGCCGGAAGGCGCATGCCGCTGACCTCGATCGCTTTTACGCTGGCCGCTCTGGGCATGATCGGCGTGCCTCCGTTGGCGGGCTTTGTCACCAAATGGACGTTGGGAACAGGTGCTCTCAATGTGCAGATGGAATGGATCATCGCAGTGTTACTGCTCAGCAGTCTGCTTAATGCCGCCTACTTTTTGCCGGTGATCCACCGCCTCTGGTTTCAGCCGGAATATGACTGGTCAGAGCAGCGACGCTGGGGCCGTCTGGAAACGCACGCCTGGCTGCTTTGGCCACCCTTGATCACGGCGAGTCTGACGCTCCTGGCGGGTCTGTTTGCAGCGCTGCCGTTCAGTCCATTGAGTTGGGCCGAACTCATTGCCGTGCGGGAGTACCTGCCATGACCTTCTGGATTCTGAGCGCTGTTGTATTGCCGCTGTGCGCGTTGCTGTTGGTACCGAGCCGAGCAACACAGCCTCTGCTGTGGCGCTTGCTTCCCTTGTTGCCACTGCCTGCGCTGGGGCTGGCACTGATGGGGCCCGGAAATTGGCAACTGGAACTGCCCGGGCTGCTGCTGGGGGCCCGCTGGCAACTTGATGAGCTGCGCCAGCCGTTCCTGTTATTGACGGCACTGCTGTGGAGCTTTGCGGGACTGTTTGCATCCGGCTATATAACGACGCGGCGAACCAGTTTTGCCCTGTACTGGGGGCTGACCCTCAGCGGTAACCTGGGCTTGGTACTGGCGGGGGATCTGGTCAGTTTCTATACCTTTTTTGCGCTGATGACCTTTGCCGGCTATGGGCTGGTTGTACATGAGCGCACGCCTGATGCCTTCAGGGCGGGACGGCTATACCTGATCATGGCGGTATTCGGTGAGATGGCACTGCTGGCAGGGCTGATTCTGGCGGCCGCTGCCGCTGACAGCCTGCTGCTGGCTGACTTGCCCGGTGCGATCGAGGCATCAGCCGACGCTGTGCTGATCATGGCGCTGCTGTTGTGTGGCTTTGGTGTAAAGGCCGGGCTTCCACTGTTACACATGTGGCTGCCACTGGCTCACCCGGTTGCACCAACGCCGGCCAGTGCCGTGCTCAGTGGTGCCATGATCAAGGCTGGCTTGCTGGGATGGCTGCTGACCCTGCCGCTGGGACTGGCGAGCTATGAACTTCCGGGTACGGTGCTGGCACTGACCGGTGTTGTGGCATCGCTCGGTGCTGCCCTGATCGGTGTCTGTCAGCAGCAGGCGAAGGCAGTGCTGGCCTATTCCAGCATCAGCCAGATGGGGTTGATGACGCTGATGCTGGGTATTGCGCTGGCTGAGCCCGAGCGTGCCCATTGGTTGCTGCCGCTGATCGGCCTGTACGCACTGCATCATGGCCTGGCCAAAGGGGCGATGTTTCTGTCGGTGGGCGTATCATCGCCATGTGGTTCTGTACCCCGAGGGCTGTATTGGCTGCTGCTGGCACTGCCGGGGCTGTCACTGGCGGGTTTGCCCTTTACCAGTGGAGCCCATGCCAAGCTGGCCATGAAGCAGGCGCTGGCGCCGGAAGGGCTGTCCCTGTGGCTGGCACCCTGGCTGAGTACCTTGCTCAGTGCCGGCGCCGTTGCAACTATGGTGCTGGTGTTGAGGTTTCTCTGGCTGCAATGGCAGCACACAAACAAGGATGGAACGAATCCGCGCAGGGTAGTGGGCTGGTTGCTGACGCTGGTGACCAGCCTGGTACTGTTCCCCTGGCTTGCTCCCGGTCTGCCGGCGGCAATCGAGTCAGCGCCGGTCGATCAACTCAATACATTGCCAACACTGTTATGGCCGGTGCTGTTGACTGTTCTGTTGGCTGGGCTGTCTCTGAAAGTCCACCTGCGTGCCCCCAGTGTACCGGCGGGTGATCTGGTTGTGCTGTTGGAAGCCCTGTGTGCGCGATTCACGATTCCTTACCAAACACAGCGCAACGTCTACACTGAATTTATGATGCCTTTGTACGGCAGCCTGAGAAAAATATTACCTTGGGCTCAGAGGTTTGAGCCTTGGATGTGCGCACGAAGCGCCTGGTTTCTGATTATCGTGTCCCTGATATTGTTGCTGGTATGAAACAGAAGTATAAAAAGCCTGTCACAACTGTCGCATTTTAGTCATATGTCTATAAAATAGTCGTATTAGATGGTTGTGAAGGCCTGTTCAGGTCTAATCGCTTTCTGCCATGAAAGGTACCTCTGCTTATGACTGAACATGATCTGCATGAATTTCCTGCCGATACTGGCCGCAAAACGATCCTGATTGTGGATGATGCGCCGGAAAACCTGATGCTGCTCGGAGAGTTACTGCAGACAGAGTATCGCGTTCGTGCAGCCAATTCAGGGGCGCGCGCCTTGCTGGTGGCTGACAGCGAGCCACGGCCTGACCTGGTATTGTTGGATATCATGATGCCGGAAATGGATGGCTACGAGGTGATCAAACGGTTGAAACAGCAGGAGCAAACCCGCGATATCCCGGTGGTATTCATTACGGCTATGACAGCTGTTGCTGATGAAGAGCGAGGGCTTGCTCTGGGGGCAGTGGATTACATTACCAAACCATTCAGCCCGGCGATTGTGCTGGCTCGGGTGCGTGCCCAGCTGGAGCTGAAAACTGCCCGTGACCGCCTGAGCAATCAGAATCAGTGGCTTGAGCATGAAGTAGCACGACGCATGCAGGAGAATGCACGCATTCGTGACCTGAGCGTGCAGGCTCTGGCCTGTCTTGCTGAAGTACGTGACAAAGAAACCGGGTTGCACATTATTCGTACCCAGTCCTATGTTGAGATTCTGGGGCGGAAGCTGGAGAAACATCCAAAGTTTGCATCTGCTCTGGCGGATGGCCGTCTGCAGGAGATCATTCGTGCGGCCCCACTGCATGATATCGGTAAAATCGGCATTCCGGATGCTATTTTGCTGAAACCGGGTCACCTGACCGATGACGAATTCGAAGTGATGAAAACCCACTCCGCCATCGGTGGTGAAGCGATTCGTCATGCGATAGAGCAGGCCGTGATGGCTGCTGGTGATGAACATGCACGAGAGGCATTTGATTTCCTCAATGTGGCCAGTGAGATTGCCTACTACCACCATGAAAAGTGGGATGGCAGTGGCTATCCGGATGGGCTCAAGGGCGACGATATTCCCGTATCCGCACGGCTGATGGCGCTGGCCGATGTGTTCGATGCACTCAGTTGCAGCCGGGTGTACAAAGAGCCTTACAGCATGGAAGAGACCATCAAGATCATTTTGGAGGGGCGTGGCACGCATTTCGATCCCGACGTGGTCGATGCCTTTACCGCCTGTCGAGAAGAGTTTATCGCCGTAGCCAAGGAGCTGGCAGACAATGAAAACGAAGCCGGGCACTGAATCTGCACCCCCAATCTCTGCCAATTTGAGCAATTTGCATCCGTCAGGCATGTGGCGTGTTCTATTGCTTTTTTTTGTTCCCGCAGTGCTGATTGCTGTTGTGATCGGGGCGCTTAACCTGAAAGCGTTTTACGCGCTGCAGGTTGATCATCACCAAAGTGATGCTAGCCGGATTGCGATGCTGCAGGAAGTGGCAACGTTGACGGAGTTTAATCGCCGGCTATCTGACATTCAGTTACAGGTTGAGGAGTTGCTGACTCGCCGGGCAACTGGCACGGTGCTCCCCGCCGAGCTTGAAAGCCTGAGCCGGGAAATCGGTGTGCGCTTGACGGTGATGGACTGGGAATTTGGTAACCGTTTTACCAGCAGTGGCGTAACGGCCGAAATCCATGCGGCACTGGACGCAGCAGAAGCGCAGCGGCAGGTCATGCTCGAAGCACTTGAAGGTGTTGCAACAGACCCGGCGCAGACACAAACCTATGTGCAGGCCGCGACTGAGAAACAGAAGCTGTTAACGGACGCCAGCAATTCGATCATCGAGCGCGTGGTAAATGACCTGCTGAATGAGTGGCAGAGTCACAACGACGAGTTTGAAACCCACAGTCAAACCGCAATACTTGTGGGTGGTCTGACCATATTGCTGGTATTGATTCTGTGGCTGGCACTGATCGGTTGGCTTGGTCGTGGATTGCTGAAGTTGACCGGTGCGTTGCAGAAACTTTCCCGAAACCCACCTGAGCTGAGGGGCCTTGAGAGTATTGAGAGCCTGCTGGCCAACCCTGCCAGCCTGCTTCGGCCCATGGCAGAATCGGTCGTGGCGTTTCGTGATGCGATTCAGGCACGTCAACAGGCTGAACATGAACTGCGTAAACTCTCGCTGGTGGTCGAACAAAATCCCAATGCCGTTATTGTCACCGATCTAGATGCCCGTATTGAGTACGTTAACGATGCATTTGTAGCCATGACTGGCTATGAGCGTGACTGGATCACTGGGCGCAACCCACGCCTGCTGCGCACAGGCAAAACACCCCAGGCAACCTACGCAGCCATGTGGAGAGCCCTCATGAAAGGCGAGAGTTGGCAGGGAGAGTTTATCAATCGCAGGCGCGATGGAAGCGAGTTGCTTGAGCGGGCCATTATTATGCCGCTGCGTCAGCCATCCGGAGAGATTACACATTATGTTGCGATCAAACGTGATATCACTAACCGCAAGCGCATGGAAGCAGAGCTTGAGCGCTACCATGCTCATCTGGAGCAGTTGGTGGCGGAGCGCACGCGTGAACTGCATCAAGCCAAGGTGGCGGCCGAGATGGCCAATCAAAGCAAAAGCGAGTTTCTTGCCAACGTCACCCATGAGTTGCTGACACCGATGAACGCCATTATGGGCCTGACACACCTGGCCCGGCAGTCGGCACAGGACAATGGCCAACAAGCGCAGCTGGAAAAGGTTGAAGGGTCGGCGCGCCACCTGCTGTCTTTGATCAATAACCTGTTGGATCTGTCGCAAATCGAAGCTGGCCAGGCGAGTCCAGAGCCTCAGGCGGTTAACCTGAAATGTCTGTTGCAGCAGGTGCTGGATGGGATACAGCCGCATCTGAAACAGAAGTCACTCAGTCTTGAAATCGACTTTGATAGTGTCCCGGAAAATGTTCTCACCGATGGGGAAGGGCTACGAAAGGTGCTGTTGAACCTTACAGAAAATGCAGTCAAGTTCACTCCGCAAGGCGAAATACAGATCACGGCACGCACGGTTGCACAGGATGGTGATCACTATCGTATTCGCTTCAGTGTGAGTGATACTGGTATTGGTATCAGCAATAAGCAGATGGAGCGACTGTTTCAGCCGTTTGAACAGGCTGACAACTCCACCACACGACGCTTTGGTGGCAACGGTTTGGGGTTGGCAATCAGTAAGCGCATCATTGAACGGTTGGGCGGCGAAATTGGGGCAGAAAGCGACCCAGGCACCGGCAGTACATTCTGGTTTGAGCTCCCCGTGTATGGGGCGGGTGCGGTAAGCACTCATTCAGAGGATATTCAATGCGGATGAAACCAGGCGAGAAAAAGTGGTACGGCTTCCTTGTCCTGACTCTTATCGGGTTCGGGCTTCTGTTTGTATCCTTAGCGAATCGTGCCTCAGACCTGCCGCCGATCAAGGTCGTATTGATGGATGAATTCCCGCCGCTGATCTATTCCGAGGACAGTGGTGCGGTACGTGGCCTGATACCGGATCGCTGGGCACTTTGGCAGGAAAAAACCGGTCGCCGGGTTGAAGTGACGACCATGCAGTGGGCCGAGGCGCTGGCAGCCTTCCGATCAGGGCAGTTTGATGTCATTGATGCCATCACTACAACGCCTGAGCGTCGGCAGGAGTTCCTGTTTTCGCCGCCATGGATCACGCTGGATGTGGTGCTCTACTACCACAACAGCATTCGTGGCATTACCGATCTTAACTCTGCTCTCGGGTTTCAGATCGGGGCAGGAAAGGGGGATGCCTGCGTCGAAATCATGCAGAGCCGTGGTATTGATAATCTGGTGCTGTTTGCAACCTACTCCGATGTGGCTGAGGCGGCCGTTAATGGCGGCGTTTCGGTCTTTTGTGGTCACAGGCTGATGATGAACTACTATCTGGGCAAGCGTGGTCAGAGTGAAGCGTTTTTGCATACAACGCCACTTTACAACGCGCCTGGGCATTGGGCAGTTTTGAAAGGCAATGAAGCACTCTATGAAGAGATTGCTCAGGGCTTCCAGCTCATCACGGACACAGAAGACAAGGCGCTGCGCGACAAGTGGTTGGGGCAACCGTTGTTTGAGCCTGCCTCACCGATTTGGGTGAAATGGGTTCTCTATGCGGCCCTGGCGTTGCTGGGCATATTGTTGCTGGTACTTGTATGGATACGGATGCTGCGCCGCGAAGTTGAACACCGTACCCTTGCACTGACGGAAAGCGAAGAGCGCTTTCGCATGCTGTTTGAAAATACGCGCCAGCCGATCGCCATGCTGGAAAACGGACATTTCATTGCGGCCAATAAGGCCACGCTGGATATGTTCTATATGCGTGATAAGGAAGAGCTCATTGGTAAAACTCCGTTGGATATCTCGCCTGAAACCCAGCCGGGGGGAGAGCGCTCCGCCGTTCAATTGCTCGGTGTGATAAATAAGGTATTCGCCAAGGGCAGCTATCGAGCTGAGTGGGAGCACTTGAAAGCCAATGGCGAAGCCTTCATCGCAGAGGTAATGCTGACGGCCATCCGGCGTGATGAGCGTGAAATACTGCATGTGGTCTGGAACGACATCACGGCCCGCAAGCAAGCCGAGCGTGAGCTTGAAGAATACCAGAACCACCTTGAAGAGCTGGTACAGGCACGTACGGAAGAGTTGAGCCATATAACACGTGAACTGCGCGATGCCAGTCAGGAGCAACAGGCTCTCTTTGATGCGTCGATGGCGGGGATCGTGTTCGTGCGTGACCGGCGCATTCTGCGCTGCAACCGTTATCTGGAGCAGATGCTGGGCTACGCGCCGGGTGAGCTGTTGAGTCAGACAACACGTTGCTGGTATCCGGATGAAGTCACGTTTTTCGAGGTGGGTGAACGGATCATTACCGCCCACGCCGAGCAGGGCTTCTACAGTGAAGAGCGTGAACTGCAACGCAAGGACGGCAGTCGCTTCTGGGCACGGATGCAGGCGCAGCCAGTGGACTCTGAGGATCTCAGCAAGGGGATCGCCGGGATGGTGATTGATATCACCGCCGAGCACGAAGCGCTGGAGCAACTGCAGCAGGCACGCCAGCTGGCCGAGGACGCCGCACGCACCAAAGCTGATTTTCTGGCCAATATGAGCCACGAAATCAGAACGCCCATGAATGCCATTATGGGCATGACGCATTTGGTGCTGCAGACTGAGCTGAATGAGCGTCAGCGGGACTTCCTGCAGAAAATCCAGCGCTCAAGCAAACACCTGCTGGGCATCATTAATGACGTACTGGACTTTTCCAAGATGGAGGCCGGCAAGCTCTCACTGGAGCATATCGAGTTCAACCTGCCCACGCTGATCTCCGACCTCACCAGTGTGCTCGAGACCAAAACCACCGAAAAGGGACTGACGTTGCTTACCCATGTGGATGAGCGTTTACCGGAGCAACTTAAGGGTGATCCTTTACGGCTGCAGCAGATACTACTAAATTTCGCCAATAATGCGGTCAAGTTTACCGAGTCAGGGGAGATTGAGATCCGAGTGGACCTCGTTGGTACAGAGACAGACAAAACCCTGCTCAAATTCAGTGTGCGCGATACCGGTATTGGCCTGAACTCCGCTCAGCAGCGACGCCTGTTTCGCAGCTTTGAGCAGGCGGATGGCTCTACAACACGCAAATATGGAGGCAGTGGTTTGGGCCTTGCGATTTCCCGTCGTTTGGCTGAATTGATGGGCGGTGAGGTTGGGGTTGTCAGTCAGCCGGGTGAGGGCTCGACCTTCTGGTTCAAGGTGGCGCTTGATTTAGGTTCGGGCTCAGCCGATATGTCTATGGGCGCCGGCAAGGGTGTTACCGAATTACAGGCTTCAGAACTCAGCCTGAAACAGATCAAACGCCAGCTGCAAGGGGCCCGGGTGCTGTTGGTTGAAGACAACCCTCTGAATCAGGAGGTGGCCAGTGAGCTGCTCAGCCAGATGGGTGTTGTCGTCGAGATCGCCAATAATGGTGCCGAAGCCTTGCAGAAGCTGGAGGCAGCGGCGTTTGATCTTGTACTGATGGATATGCAGATGCCGGTCATGGACGGGCTGACCGCCACGCGAAAAATACGGCAACATGACCGCTTGAAACAACTGCCCGTGTTGGCCATGACGGCCAGCGCCTTGCCATCCGACCGTTCCCAGTGTCTGCAGGCGGGCATGAATGATTTTCTGGCCAAGCCAATCGAACCTGAGACACTGTGGCGAGAACTGTCGCGCTGGATCAAGCCTGGTCAACGATCCAAGGCCCCGGCCAAACCAGAGCCAGACGCACCAACGCGAGCAGTTGTACCAGTAATCGCCGGGCTGGATACTCAGGCGGGGATCAGGCTTGCTCTCAATGATCAGGCACTCTATCGGCGCCTGTTGACGAGCTTTGTCAGCAGCCATGAAGCGTTCAGGCAGCAACTGCAACAGGCCTTGCACCAGAATGATCTGGAGCTATCTGTGCGACTGGTACATACCCTGAAGGGCAGTGCCGCCCAAATCGGAGCAACGGAGCTGGCCTCCAAGGCACAGGCGTTTGAGCACCGCTTGCGACAGGCTCAGGATGAGTCTGCCGTCATGCCTGAGCCGCCGGACTTTCTGCTGGCAGCCGTTGATGGGTTATTACACGCCTTGTCAGACTGGTTGGGAAACAGTGCGAAGCCTGCTCAGGACAAAGAGGCCAAAACAGCATCACGTAAGTGGTCAGAGCATGAACAATCGTTATATGACAGGCTGCAGACACTGCTGAGGACTGATGATTTTAATGCGACCCAATTGTTGAGCCGGGAATCTGCCACTTTTCGCAACATGCTCGGCAAAGACTACGAGCGAATAGTGTCGGCACTGGGCATGTTTGATTTCGAACGAGCAGCAAGAATTCTTCATAAGTCAGGCAGGGTGGACTAAATATTGTCCACAGGTCTTGTATGGTTTTGTCGCAAATGTCATATTGTGCGCAGACGCTAATTTTCTGCCTGACTCATGAACAATTGGATCAAGAATGAAATGAAAACACTCACCACGGGTGACATTGCTAAGATGTGCGACGTGAATCTGCGAACGGTCATTCGCTGGATCGATCGTGGTGCACTCAAGGGGTTCAAGCTTCCCGGGCGAGGTAACAATCGCGTACGTGTTGAAGACTTCATCCGGTTTCTGCACGAACATGAGATGCCCATTCCTGCTGAGCTAGCGGCTGATGACAACCGGCGTGTACTGATAATCGATGATGAAGCGGCAGTAGCCCGCTCCATTGCCCGTATTTTAAGAGCTGCCGGTTATGAGACCGAAACCGCTTTGGATGGCTTTCAGGGCGGTAGCCTGCTGATCAAGTACCAGCCTGCTCTGGTGACATTGGATCTGCGTATGCCCGGTGTCAGTGGCTATGACGTGCTGAAGTTCATCCGCTCCACCCCCGAAACCGAACATATCAAGGTCGTCGTGATTTCAGCGCTTGATCAGCAGTCACTCCAGCGTGCACGGGATGAAGGTGCCGATGCCGTGCTGTCCAAGCCGTTTGATAATGAAGCACTCACCACAACGGTTGAGCGTCTGTTGCCGTTACAGGCGTCCAAGTTGGCCTGATGTGAAAGGCCCGTTTTTTATTTGCAGTGATAGGGACGGCACATGAATGCGCCTTGCATAGTCTTTGTTGATAACGAGCCCGGTGTGCTCAATGCGCTGCGGCGCCTGTTGCGCCTGAGTCATCGTGACTGGGAGATGTTTTTTTTCAGCTCGCCGAACGAAGCGCTGGAACAGTTGAAGACATTAAGGCCCTGGGTCCTGGTTGTGGATCGGCATATGGCCGAAATGGACGGCATTGAGCTGCTGGGGCAGGCCGCGCATACGGTGCCGGATACCATTCGCGTACTCCTGACCGGTGATGCTCAGATTGAGAGTGCGCTTAAGGCAACGGCTGCAGCACATCTGGTCATCCGCAAGCCCTTTGAGCGTGAGGTTATTGATGATTTGCTGACACGGGCGCGTGTGCTGCATCAACTGCCCTTGAGTGACAGTCTGCGCAGCCGCCTAGGCCGACAGGAAAGCATTCCTGTACTCCCTGAGGTGTATCAACAGATCACCCAGGTTCTGGAGCAGCAGGAGCCCAGCGTGGCTGAAGTGGCCGAGCTCATTCGGCACGATCAGGTGTTGTTGAGTCGTGTGCTGCAACTGGTAAATTCCCCCTTCTTTGGTTTCAACTCACGTACCCATGATGTTGAAGTGGCCGTGATGCGGCTGGGGCTGCAGACCATCCATAATCTGGTTTTGATCATAGAGCTGTACCAGCACGACAGTCAGGTCCCGCGCGCATTGGGCGATCGTTTGATGCGAGAGGCGATGCTGTTGGCCGAGCAGGTGGGGGCATTATGTGATAGCCGTGGTGTCAACAAGACTGTACGTAATCTGGCCGTGGTGAGTGCGCTGCTGCATAACATTGGTATGCTGGTGCTGGGTGATGATCCTCAAGAATACAGTCTGGCCAGTGCCTATCTACTGGAGTTGTGGGGGTTTGAGTCGGACGTGATTGAGGCCGTTCAACACCAACTTGACCCGGAACCGCCTGCTGATTGTGAGCCCGCCACTGAGATTTTGAATATGGCACTCAAGTTGCGCAGTGGTAGTATGAATGATGCCAAGGAGGCGGAAGATGAGTAAGAAGCCTCTCGAGCATCCGGATTATCATGCCGAACTGCATAGTAGGCAGCAGCAGCTGATTCAGTCGGAAAAAATGGCCACGCTGGGGCGTTTGGTGGCCGGCGTAGCGCATGAGATCAATAACCCGGTCTGCTATGTCAAAACCAACCTGCAGACATTGCGACAGTATGTGGCCGAATTTGATCAGCTGTTGGATAGTGTGCTGGTATTAGCTGAATCGAAGAATGATTCAGGTCTTGCAACAGCTTTGGCGACACTGAAAAAGCGGCATGACTACGACTATCTCCACACCGAATTGCCCATTCTGCTGGATGAAACCAGCGAGGGGGTACACCGCATTGAAGGGATTGTTGCCACGCTTAGAAACTACGCCCACGATGACGCGCAGCAGGGACAGCCGGTGTGTTTGAAAGAACTGGTTGAAACGTCGTTACGACTGGTACACCACGAGCTTAAGTATGTGGTCCGTCAGGTTAACCGTGAATATGTGGATATACCGGAGGTCTGGTGTCGTCCGGCACAGATTTCTCAGGTGTTGGTTAACCTGCTGGTCAATGCCGCGCAGGCTATGCCAGAGGGAGGTGATATCAGTATCCGCTTGAATCAGCTGGGTGAACGTTACGTTGAGCTCAGTGTATGTGATCAAGGCCAGGGTATTGCAGATGAACTGATGCCACGCCTGTTTGAGCCGTTCGTGACTAGCAAGCCCGCGGGCAAGGGAACGGGGCTCGGTCTGCCCATTTGCCATGACATCATGATTAGCCATGGTGGTGAGATCCGTGCCGAAAATCGCCCAGGTGGAGGCGCCTGCTTCACCCTGATCTTGCCGATTCATCAGAGTTGAGCCTGGCATGAGTACACAGCAGAGCACGCGAGAACAAAATGTCTTTCGGGTACTTTGGAGTACCTATATCCGCAATGCTCTGATCCCGATTATTTTCATTGAACTGGCACTAATCGCGGCCTATCTTGCCACCAACTACATCATTCGCGATGAAAACATCGCCACCATGCAGCGCAGTGCACAGGAATCGTTGCTGGAAACCGCCAGAATTGAATCAGATGTGATCAGCAGCCAGTTGAAGGGTGTGGCAGAAATGGCTGACCTGTTCGCGGCCATGATCAGCCAAGCCTACGATACACCGTACAATCCATCTGACGAGGAAAAGGCTCGCTATACCCTAAGTGACAACGGCGTCTGGCATACACGGGCCGATACGCAAGGTGCGGCCATGTTCTACTCCTCCATTACTCAGGTGCGTGAGGCTGAACGGCGAAAGGCTTGGCAGTTGGTTCAGGTCGATCCATTGATGAAGCAGCTGGTTAAAAGCAGCTCGCTGGTCACTCAGGCGTACATGAATACACACGACTCAATGAACCGCATCTACCCGCCGTTCGACGTGTTGGAGCAGTATCCGTTTGATCTGAATGTCCGTGACTACAACTTCTACTATGAAGCTGACGCCGAGCACAATCCCGAGCGTAAGGTGGCATGGACCGATGTTTACATCGATCCAGCCGGGCAGGGCTGGATGGCGTCGGCCATTGCACCGGTCTATCGCCGCAATACCGATTTTCTTGAAGGCGTTGCCGGTCTCGATATCCGCGTTTCAGAAATCATCCGTCAGGTATTGGCATTGAACCTGCCGTGGGACAGCTATGCCCTGTTGGTGGACAGCAGCGGTACCATTCTGGCGATGCCCGAGGCGGCTGAACAGGATTGGCAACTGCAGGAGCTGACTGAGCATGACTACGCGACTGCAATCAAACAGGATACCTTCAAGCCCGAAGCCTTCAATCTATTCAAGCGTACAGACAGTCAATTGCTGGCAGAAGGGATCAATGCAGCCAATGATGGAGTGGTCGCACTTGATTTGGCAGGGGAACCCAAGCTGGCGGCTTGGTCCTTGATCCCGGGTGCTGACTGGCACCTGTTGGTCGTGGCTGATCAGGCGCGTCTGTATGCTGATGCCAACGCCCTCAAGGCAAGAGTGGATCAGATCGCCATCGGCATGATCCTGGGGTTGCTGGCCTTTTACGTGCTTTTCATGCTGTATCTGTACCGCAAGTCGCTACAGGTCAGTTTGAGGTTGTCCCAGCCCATGCGCGGCCTGCGCCGCATGATCGGTGCCATCGGCCAGGGACGCTACCGGCCTGAGCCGGTTGCCACTGATATTGCTGAGTTGAACTCGGTATCGGATGGCCTGCTCGAAATGGGTAAAACCATCGAGCATAGCCGTTCAGAGCTGGATGAAGCCAACCGGCGCCTGGCGCGTCTCAATCAGCTGCTGGAGGCCCGAGTGGAAGGACGCACGCGAGAGCTACGCCAGACCAACGTGGACTTGCAGCATGAGCGGGAAGAGCTGAACCGGCTGATCACTGAGCTTAAGGCGACTCAGGCACAGTTGGTGCAGTCCGAAAAGATGGCGTCTGTTGGTGTCCTGGCGACTGGGGTGGCTCATGAGATCAACAACCCGCTGGCGTTTGTCAGTGCCAATGTCACTATTTTGAATGACTATGTGCCATCGCTCATGCGGCTGTATGAAAGAGCGGTTGAATTGGTGCCGGAGCCTGATGCCAGACATCTGAGCGAGGTTGAGCGGCAGGAACATTATGCTGATATCACGGACAATATCAGCGACCTCTTGGCGGATTCCATCGAAGGTGTGCGACGCATCCAGCACATAACCGAAAGTCTGCTGGAGTTTTCGCACTCAGGTGATACCGCTTGGCAGGACTGTGATCTGAATCACTGTGTCGAAACTACCCTGGTGATTTGCCGCTACGAATATAAATACAAGGCACAGATCGAAACGGACCTGGATGCTGAACTGCCTCTGATTCAGGCAGTGCCAGCGCAGCTGAACCAGGTGATTATGGCGCTGATCGTGAATGCGGCTCAGGCGATACAGCACGAAGGTGTGATTCGCATCACAACTCGTCAGTCCGATGATGATGTCATTCTGGAAGTCTGCGATACCGGCATGGGTATCACGCCGGAAAACCTGAGCCATATATTTGAACCCTTCTTTACCACCAAACAGCCGGGTGAAGGCACCGGGCTTGGGCTGGCAGTTGCCTACGGCATTATCAACGCACATGAAGGGCGTATTGAAGTAGAGAGTGCGTTGGGTGAGGGGAGCTGCTTCAGAGTAATATTGCCGAAAATCAATGACAGTCGTGATTCCGCTTGACAGTCTTGTTGTGGCGCGGCTGTTCGATCAGCCAAGTGCCTGTGTGAAAGCTGGCTCTTTGTTGCAAAAGCTTGTAAGTTAGTTTTAAAACAATGGTTTAATCCCTTTGTTTTTACATGGCCAATTGCCATCAGTTACAAGTTGCAACGCGTTATTTGCGTAGTGTCAATAAATCCGACATTTTCAGATGTTGTCTTATAGCGACACTGGATGAAAGATTGAACTCAAACCTTGAAATGGAATTTCCGTGTGAGAATGTCACGCCTGGTATCTGTATTGTTCTGGTTATGTGCCCTCTCTCCTGTTTGCGCTGCTGGAACGATCAGGTTTGCCCCCCTGCCGATGGCAAGCCTTGAGCATATGACGCGTGAATATCTGCCGTTTCTGGATTATTTGGAGAAACAGACGGGGCAGACCTTCGAGCTTGCTTACCACGCTTCATACGAAACCCTACTGGACGCTTTGTCTGCCGGGCAGGTGGATCTAGCCTACCTTGGACCGCTTCCGTATGTGGCGCTTACCGAGCGAAGCCATAACATGCAACCGGTGGTGCAATTCTTGGATGCACAGGGGGAGTCCAACTATACCTGTGCATTAGTGCACTTTGCGGACTCCCCTCTGACTTTGATTCACCCAGATCGAATACAACGATTTGCCCTGACGCAACCTCTTTCAACCTGTGGCTACCTCATGGTCGAAGCGTATCTACAGGCACAGGGAGAAAGTCTAGAGAACGAGCAGCACGAATACACCTATGTAGGCAGTCATGAAGATGTAGCCCTCAAGGTGATATTGGGGCGGTACGATGTGGGTGGGCTTAAGACACAAATTGCACAGAGATATCATCACCTTGGGCTCAGAGTTATAGATGAGACACCACCCATGCCCGGATTTGTGCTGGTTGCCAATACCGACACATTGGACACCGCAATAACAGATCAAATCCGGATGGCTTTGCTTGAACTTAAGCCGCTTGAAAACCCAAGTGATGCGGAAGTGGTGAGAGGCTGGAGCACAAATCTCAAATATGGCGCGATTAGAGTTGATGAAGGCCTATTTGACCCGGTTCGTCAGCAATGGCGCCAGCTCAAGGTTGACTTGATAGGAGCCGGGCAATGAATCGCAGAGTTCTTCTGACAGCTTTGACCGGGTTTGTTACCAGTGTGCTGATCGGTATTGGCTTTATACAGTTGCTGGTTGATCTTGAGGTCCGTAACCAGCTGGACTCGCGCCTGCAGCAGGAGGCTGTTGCGTATCGGTCGGTTGTGCGTGGACTTGGGCAGGTTGCGCGTACCCTGTTTGACGAAACCATCAACAAGCCTGAGGTAACAGCCTTGGTCAAGGAGGTGATTGAATCACGTGGGGACCAGCGTGACATCGCACGAGGCCTCCTGTTTCGAGAACTCTACCCCTCGTATATACGCTTGAAAGCGCGTGGAGTACGGCAGCTTCATTTCCACACCCCTGACGGGCTCAGTATGCTTCGATTTCACAGCCCACTTAAATATGGTGACTCGCTGTTCGAGGTGCGTGAGTCCGTTAGGCTGGCGAACACGGAATTGGTACCGGTAGAAGGTTTTGAGGCGGGTAAACTGTTTCATGGCTTTCGATTTGTATTTCCGCTGTTTCATGAAGGGCAGCACATAGGCAGTGTTGAAAGCAGTGTCTCATTCAAAACCGTAGAAGCAAATCTCAGGGCGTTGGTACCAAATGAACTGTTTGAATTTGTCCTGAGCCGTGACCGTGTGTTTTCAATGCTCTATCCCAGTGAACGCTCCATTTATGAGTCGTTCCGTTTGAATGATGAGTATGTTATCGAAGATGTTGGGGCCAAGCTGGGTCAGCCACGCGCTATACCGGCGCTTCAACAGGCACTTGAAGCAGCACTGGCATCCGAGCATGGGCTGATTCGCAGCAAAATGATTTCGGGTGAAGCATTTGGTCTGACGCGAAAGCTCGAGGGCAGGCGCTATGCAGCCCTGTTCATGCCGGTCCACAGTGTTTCAGATCAGGTTGATGCCTATATCCTGACGTTTACTCAAGTACCAGATATTGAGAGCCTGTATCGCAATGGGCTCTGGGTACAGTTGTTCTTTATGGCGCTGATGGCCAGCCTTTCAGTTGGTTACTATCGTCGTCAAACCGCTAATCAGGCTATCGCAACCGAGCGTGAAAAGCTCAAGGCGATAACCGAGCGTATGGCAGAGGGTTTGTTTGTTCAGGACACGCAGGGCCGAATCACATTTTTGAACGAAGCCGCTGAACGTATTCTGGGTATCTCCCAGTCTGATGCGACGGGACTGATTGCCCACGATTTGTTTCATGTCCATTACGATGACAGGGGAGCGCCAGTATCGCTGGATCAGTGCCCGATCCGCTCAGTAACTCGCAAAGGCGAGGTATATGAAAGCGAAGACGAGTTTTTCCGCCGGGTGTCGGATCAAACACTTGTTCCGGTTCAGGTAACCAGTGCACGTTTCAGTGTGGCGAATGAGGAAAACGGATCCATTACGATTTTTCGTGACATCACACAACGCAAAACGGACGAAGAGCAATTGCGGTTAGCCGCTATCGTGTTCAGCCATACGGTCGATGGGGTTGTGATTACTGGACCGGATCTACATGTATTGGCCTGCAATGATGCGTTCGTTGAAATTACCGGTTACAGCCGAGATGAATGGCTTGGGCAGCATATCCGTCGCCTTCGCTCGGGAATGCACGATGAAGATTTTTACCGTCAGATGTGGGCTGAGATCAATCAGGATGGTTTCTGGGAAGGTGAGGTTTGGAATAGACGAAAGGATGGTGCTTTGTATCCCCAGGCTCAGACTATAAGTGTGGTGTGCAACAATGCCGGGCAGATCACTCACTATGTTTCTGTGATGTCCGATATAACTGAACGAAAGCAGTATGAAGACGAGTTGAAGCGCGCCCGTGAAGAGGCGCTTGAAAGTGCAGATGCAAAGTCACAGTTCTTGGCCAACATGAGTCATGAAATCAGGACGCCGATGAACGGCATGCTGGGTATGCTTGAGCTACTGATGGATACTGAGTTGACTCCAGAGCAGAAAGATTTTTTGAAGATTGCTCAAGGCTCCGGCAAGACGTTGCTGTCATTACTGAATAGTATCCTGGACCTCTCGAAGTACGAGGCGGGACGGGTTGAGCTTGAGCAGATTGATTTCGGCTTGCGCTCCATTTTGGAGGATACGGTCAAACTTTTTGCTCCTCAGGCGCAGGGTAAGGGGTTGGAAATTGCGGTATTGCTTGATTCGAGTGTGCCTGAGTTTGTCTCGGGTGATCCGACGCGGTTGAGGCAGGTGATCACCAATCTGCTCGGTAATGCGATCAAGTTTACGGATCATGGCGAAGTCATATTGAGCGCTAAGCTTGAGGTGTCAGAGCCGGGTGCGCTGATGCTGTATATTGCCATTCGTGATACCGGGATTGGCATTCCTCATGAAGTGCAGGAGCGCATTTTTGAGAGTTTCAGCCAGGCTGATGGATCAACGACCCGGAAATATGGCGGTACTGGGTTGGGTTTGACTCTTAGTCGAGAAATTGTGACCCATATGGGGGGCAAATTGTGGCTTGAGTCTGAGCCTGGCCAAGGCAGCACCTTTCACTTTTGTGTAGTACTCCAGCCTGCGCAGGATCCCGGCAGTCTATTTGTGCCCAGCGAAGAGTTGCAAGGTCTTGGCGCATTGATAGTAGACGATAATGCGACTAACCGTTTGATTCTCGAACATTATTGCGATAGCTGGAAAATCAGCCATCAAAGTGCCGATAGTGGAGAGCAGGCGCTGGAATTGCTTGAGCAAAACTGGCGGCAAGGAAAGCAGCTATTTGACCTTGTTCTGACTGACATGATGATGCCTGATATGGATGGTGTTACGTTGGCTCGGCAGATACGCAATGATGAGCGCTTCAGCACTATCAAAATGATCCTGATTACTTCGTATACCGGGCGTGCACTGAATCAGCAGGCAGAGAAGGCAGGTTTTGAGTGTTTATTGGCCAAGCCTTTGGGGCGTGATGAGTTGCACGATGCGATTGAAAGAGTGCTCTATTCTCATAATGGTATCTCTACTGACCAAGCGTCCGGTAGCAAGACCCTTCAGCATGAACTGGTAGGACTCAGGGTACTTTTGGCGGAGGATAATGATGTAAATCGCATGGTAGCGTTGGCAAATCTGGAGCGTTTGGGGTGCCATGCAGTCAGTGCCGAGAATGGCCGCGAGGCCTTGGAATGGGTACATCGGCAGCGCTTTGATGTTGTTTTGATGGACTGTCAGATGCCGGTGATGGATGGGCTCACTGCCACCCGTGAGTTGAGGATGCTCGAAGAACAACACGGTTGGTCTCGTTTACCGGTTATAGCAATGACGGCCTTTGTCACTCCAGTAGAGATTCAACGGTGTTTGGATGCTGGTATGGATGGACACCTTGGTAAGCCTTTTGAGCCTGAACAGCTTAGACAAATTCTGATGGAGCATGCACGTGGTGTAGTCTCAGATATATCAGAGCCTGACTCAACAGCTTTGCATGAAGAAGATGGTGATAACACAACTCAGGTCTTGAGTCTCGATACCCTGCGGCAGTTGGAAGAGCTGTTGGGTGGCGATATTGTGATGATACTGGAAGCCTTTCTTGAGCAACTGCCTGACCTTGTCCAAGGAGTCATCGAGGGTCTTGAAACCGATAAACAAGAGTTGGCGTATAGGGCAGCACACACTCTCAAAAGCAGTGCTGCCAATGTAGGGGGCATGAGTGTGTCTGAGCAGTCAGCTGAAATTGAACGCAATATCAAAACTCTAGACAAATCGGAGCTGTTTAGTCTCGCCCAGCGGCTATCCACAGAATCAGATAAGCTGGCATGCGCACTGCAAGAATTTCTGAAGTCGTGCCCGCATCAGGAGTAAAGATTGGTCGAATTTAATATAAGCCCTAAAGATGTGAGCCGTATTCTAGTGGTTGATGATGATCTGACCACACGGCTGACACTGACTAAGATACTCCAGAAAGAAGGTTATGAGGTCGCCCAGGCAGTGAGTGGGCAGTCAGCGGTAGAATGGCTTGCAATCCATTCCGTTCCCGATCTTGTTCTGCTGGATGTGGTGATGCCAGGTATGGACGGCTTTGAGGTCTGTGAGCACATTCGCAGACTGGACACGCGAGTGCCGGTTGTGATGCTGACCGGACTGGATGATGTCACAGCAATCGATAATGCCTTTGCACAGGGCGCCACCGATTTCATAACCAAACCCATCAACTGGGCGCTTCTTATCAGGCGTGTTCGATATTCCTTGCGAACCTATCGTATGACCTGTGCACTGGATCAGGTGCGAGTCATGCAAAACGAGGCGCAGGAAGTTGCGCAGTTGGGCTTTTTTGAGTAGCATCCAAAGATCGATACCCTTGATTGGGCCCCCGGGTTGCTTGAACTGTTTCAGTTACCTGAAACTGTTTCTGAGATGGGGCTGGAGGGATATTTACAACGGGTTGAATCCGGGCAGCGAGAGCATGTACGGCAGCAGCTGGAAAAATTATTGATGGATAACCATGAGAGAGCAATGTTGGGCCATGGGTTCATGGCTGGTGATGGTGAACGCCATGTCCGTATGACAGCCCGCAAAACGTCAGCTAATACGATCCTTTGTGTATTACAGGATGTCACAGATTTCTGGCAGGCACGACAGACGATTGAATTTCAGCGTCACCATGACAACCTGACACAGCTTTCGAATCGTAACAGCTTCCAAATGCTGCTGGCGGAACAGCTTGATGAGCCTCATTCCTGTGCCGTTGTTACCCTTGATATTGATCGTTTTCACATGATCAACGATTCCTTTGGTCAGGTAGAAGGTGACAAGCTGTTGCAGCTGTTTTCCCTTCGCCTGCAGAGTGCGGCGCGGGGACTATACCCGATGGCCAGGCTGGGAGCGGACGAATTCGCCATCCTTATACCTGATCTGGATGATCAACAGGTGCTGGTCAATTGGATAGCCGATCTGCAGTTACGCCTAGGGGCCGCTTATGAATTAGGTGGCCAGCCGGTATTTATTGAAACCAGCGTCGGTGTTGCCATTAGCCCTGAGCATGGTACTGAGCCTAACCAGCTTATAAGTGCTGCGATTCAGGCCAGACTGGTTGCCAAAAGAGCAGGTGGCAGTCGCTACAAGATTTTTGATGAAAGTTGTCAAGCGGATCATGCCAGGCGTCTTTATATTGAGTCTGAGCTCCGGCACGCCCTGGAGCGAAAGCAGTTCAAGCTTTTCTACCAGCCCCAACTGGATGTTCCATCTAATCGGATAGTGGGTGTTGAAGCGTTGATTCGCTGGGATCATCCAGACATGGGGTTGGTGTCACCGGCAGAGTTTATCCCCATTGCAGAGCAGATGGAGTTGATTCACAGCATCGGTTACTGGGTTGCTGAAGAGGCAATTCGACAAGCATACGAATGGTATCAACAAGGGCTTGGTCTGCGTGTGGGCATCAACCTCTCTGGGCGTCAATTCATGGATGGTGATTTGGCCGGCAAGCTGGGCCGAATGATCAGTTCGGAGGGCTTGCCACCGGAGCTACTCGATTTGGAAATAACCGAGAGCGTGGCTATGGATAATCCTGATCAAGCCTTGTTTTTGTTGAATGAACTTAAACAGTTGGGTGTGACTCTGGCAATTGATGATTTTGGTACCGGCTACTCGTCGCTGGAGTATCTGCAGAAATTTGGCTCTTCGTCACAGAGAGTG
>NPIF01000519.1_pt1 | contig 66351 bp, 55 predicted proteins | sample 8637461 | NCBI WGS metagenome assembly NPIF01 (sample SAMN07420641, study PRJNA396082) | bioreactor metagenome | isolation source: sample BR12 brine-fed electro-methanogenic bioreactor BR | place: Japan: Kochi | collected 2016-12-09 | reverse complement strand
ACAAAATCGCTTGCGGTTGACAGGTATAAATAATTCTAAAATAATTTTTTTCCAATTATTTCTACAAGTTCCTCTAACATTTCTATTTCTTCATCTTTAAAACGTGAAAAAGAATTTGAATCAATATCCAAAACCCCTACCATTTTTGCAGATTTAGATTTTAAAGGAATAACTAACTCACTACATGTTTCACTATCACATGCAATATGATTTTCATATAAATTAACATTGTCTACGTTAATAGTCTCTTTCTTAGAATAACAATCTCCACAAACACCTCTTGTAAAAGGAATTCTCTCACAAGCAATTTTACCTTGAAACGGTCCTAATATTAATTCGGAATCTTTTTTTAAATAAAATCCAATCCAAGAAATCTCATTTAATAATGTTTTTAAAAAAGCAACAGTATTAGCTAAAGAACAATATCTGCTTTCTATTGAGCCATCATAGCTTTCTAACAAAGCTTCTAATTCTTGTATTTTACTCATTGGTACCTCTTTGACCTAAAATAAACATTAATTTATCTTAGGTCAAGAAAAAAACCTTTATTTCATTGCTTTTACAATTGATTTCATATTACTATTTCTCAATTTCATAGCAACTTTTGGTTTAACTATATTTCCAGGTCCATTTATGCATCCACCTTCACAAACCATAACTTCCATGAAATTCCCTTTATTTGGCATTTTATCAATAACATTTAACATTTTATATGTTTTTTTATCTAATCCATTAATTGCAAAAGGTTTTACTAGCGATTTATCACTAATTCTACTCATCACACAAGAAGTTACACCATCATTTAATGCAAAATTTCTACAATCTTCATATGAAGAAGTTTCCCCTAAGTTTGACTCCTCGACTTCTTTAACATCAATATCTTTTGCAACAAAGATAGAAGCTAATTCATTAAAAGTAATTACACCATCAATTTCATCATACTTCATTGCTTCAGTTTTCTTTGCTAAACAAGGTCCAATAAAGATAACTCTAGTATTAGGATCTCTTTCTTTTACAAGTTTAGCAGTATAAGCCATAGGAGAGAGAGTATCACTTTTTATTTTATTTAAATGAGGATAATGTCTATCTATTAATTCAACATAAGCTGGACAGCAACTTGTGCTCATTAACTTATCCCCTCTTTCTATTCTTTCTACTAGTTCTTCTGCTTCTTTTATACTTGTTAACTCAGCGCCTTCACTAACTTCAACAACATTATCAAAACCTATTTGCATTATTGCTGTTTTTATTTGAGCAAGATTACCTGGAAATTGACCATCAATAGCAGGAGCAAATATTGCAGTTACAGAAGATTCCGTTCTCAATAGTTCTAATACAGAAAAAACACTACTCCTCTCAACAATAGCTCCAAAAGGACAACTTCTTGAGCATTTTCCACAACTTATGCATTTTTCATAATCTATTTCGACAAAACCTTTTTCATTTTTTTTAATTGCTCCAACAGGACATGCTCCTTCACAAGGAACAGGAGTATGTAAAACACTATTAAAAGGACAAACATCTTGACACTTACCACACCTAATACATTTTTCTTGATCTATTTTAGCTTTTCCATTTTCAAAACTAATTGCGTTAACAGGACAATTAGAAGAACAAGGTCTAGCATAACAGCCTCTACAAGCATCACTTATATAATAACGATCTTTTGGGCAAGCACTACAAGCTGTACTAATAGTAGTTAATACAGGAAGAGGTCTATGTTTTTTTGTAATTGCTTCTTTATAATATTCACTTAAAGGTTTTAATTCATCATCTTCTTCTTCAATACTAACACCCAAAAAAGCTAATAATCTATAACGTATCATTGCTCTTTCTTTGTAAATACAACAACGACTAGGATCAGTATCTTTTGGAATTATCCAATAAGGTATTTTATCAATATCCTCTTCTAATGTTCCATTAAAATAACTTCTTAAGGCAGTAGAATATACTTTCTTTTTTATAAAAGTAAATTGATTATTTATTTCTAGCATAATATACCTCTTTAACTAATTTACTTAATTTTTCAGGTGTCATATCTCCATAAACAACATCATTTATCATTACAAAAGGAGCGCCTTCTTTACCTTTAAAATTTTTACAGGCATTAATACAAGAAATTCCTTCTATATCGCATTTATCTAATATTTCAGGATTAATAAATTCATTATATAATAATAAATCAGCACCACCTTGAACAAAGCAGGAAGTTCCTACACATATTTTAATTGTTACTCTTTTACTCATATCTAATCTCCTTTAAATATATTCTATTGAGGTTTCTTTTAAATAATTATCTTCTAGTGCCTTTCTAAGTCTTTCAATTAAAGTTCTTCTAATTCCTATTTCAACCGGAATACTTGGATCTTGATGAGCCTCATTTATTTTTGTTCCAACAAGAAAATGAACTTGATCACTATCTAATATTAATTCTATATATTTCTTTACTGCATCGTTATTTAATTCATGAATTGCAGTTTTATTCTCTAATACATTTACAACTTTTGTTAGGGTAAGCATTCCTTCTGTTACTAAATCCATTGTATCCATTGTAGAAAAGGGTGGAACATCTTTTGACCATGAGGAAAGATTTACTTCAATCTTTTTCTTCAATATTCTTGATACTATTTGAGCTGTAGTTCCTCCAGAAATAATCTTTTTTCCTTGGAAAGCTTTAACTTTTTCACAAAGAACTTCATCCGATTCTTTTAAAAAAGGAGGCCCTGTTACAATTAATGTTCGTCTAGGTTTTCTAACATAAATACAACAACAAGTAATATCATCTTTCGAAGCTAATCCATCTAGATTCAATGCTTTATGTACAATTTTTTTAGTTAAGTCTCTACTGCTTATTAATGGATCCTGTATCAAAACATTTTCAACAAATTTATTTACACCTTGTAGGCGCCAACCTAAAGGAGAGGATGTACCTAATCCGGATTGAGTAACACCATCACTAAATATTATTAATCGATCTCCCTCTTTAAGATTAAATTGGTTATGTAATATTTCTTCTTCTTTAAAGGCTTTTTTTCTATCTAATATTATTTTTTCTCCATTCCAATATCTTGGTTTATTATTTCGAAAATAGAGAGCTTTTGGATTATCATATTCAAGAAAATTGACACTAATATCTGAATTTAAATTATTATATCTAATATCAGCTATTGAAAAAGTTGAATAACTAATCTTCCTTTGTTTACAGACTGGTAAAGTATCCATAATTATTTTTGCTGAATGTTTTAAATCCATTGGTGAAAAACTGAGTTTTTTTGCCATATTAGCTGTTAATGAAGCTAGAACATTAGCTTTTACTCCCGATCCTAAACCATCACTTAATACTGCAACTATTTGGTTTCTTTCAGGATTTCTTTTTTGAAGAAATACATCTCCTCCAATCTTTTGACCATATTTATAAATTTGACAATAATCTATATCAATAAAAACATCATTCATATAAGTTACCTATCATTTTCATCTGATGGAACATCAAATGCTTCAATTAATGAATTTAATGTTATCTCGGTATCAGCAGCATTTTCTCCTAATAAAGATGCTATTTGTTGTACTGTTTCTAAGCTATGTTGTATTACCATTTCTGCTTTTTTAACAACAGTTTCTCGTCTTACAGTTGGACTTGTTATATCATCAAACAATGCACCTACTAAGTTATGTTTTGGAATTGAAAAAAATGTTGCTTTTAAAAACATTTGATTAAACTTGATTTTCACTTGTTTTGAATAAATATTATTAAATTGTTCTTTAAATCTATTTTCGAAAGAAATAAATTTTGAAATATGTATACCTTTTATTATTTCTAATGTTGCGTTATCAAGATTGAAGTCCATATCTGAAAATAATTCAACAAACTTAGCATTACAATCAACAATATTAAGAGTTTCATCTACAATAACAACTCCCATAGGAATTGTTCGAAGTAAAACATCCATTTTAGTTTGAGCTTCTTTTCTCATTTTTGTAACACACATCTCTATTTCAGCCATACCATCTAAATATGCAATAGCCATATCTCGACAAGTTGAATAACCACAACCACCACAGTTTATTTGATCCTTTGGATGTACTTTACCTAATTCTCTGAGAGCTTTTTGTATTTCCATTTCAGTATAATTAGTTTTATCATAATGTTGATATATAGCTGTCGTAGGTTTTGAATTCAAGATTCCATATCCCTGTTGGATTACTTTATCAACAAAACTTTTAGGAGAAATAAATAGATTTTCTTCTTTTAATCGTTTTCTTGTATATCCTGTTGCTACATATTTTTTATTAGTTAATGCTATTTTTTTATTTGTTGCAGGACCATTAATACAACCACCCTCACAACTTAATAATTCTAAGAAATGATTATTTTTAGAATTAACTAAATTATCTAATGTAGATTTAACTGCTAAATTCCCTGAAATGGCACTTGAATTATCTTGAAAAAAGTTATCTCCACCTTTAAAAGAAGCAATCATACCACCTTCAACACTGTAAGAAGATGTTTTTGCAGCTTTTGCTGGAATATACTCTGGATAATCTTCTTGATTAATAAAAAGACGATTATTAATTTTTTCTAAATCTATTCCTTCTTGATTAAACCATTCTCTAAGTTCATTAAAAGTTATTGCATAATTAGGGTATCCTGGCCATTCATCAGCTTCCCATTTTTTTGCTATGCAAGGGCCAATAAATACAATAGCAATATCCTTACCATAAATTTCACGTAAATAAGCACTGTGCAGTTGTAAAGGAGAAGGAATTGGTGCTAAATCCTTTTCAAGTGTTGAATAATATTTTTTTACTAATTGTACAACAGAAGGACAAGCTGTTGATATCCAAGAAGTATCTTGTCCTCTATTTCGATATTCATCAACACAGGAACTAACAATATCTGCACCAATTGCAGTTTCGCTTATTCCACTAAAACCTAATTGTTTTAAGGCTGTTAATAAGGCAGCTTCTCTATCAATAAATTCACTACTATGAGAGGGAGCTAATGAACAAATTACTTTTTTATTATTTTTTAAAAATAATTGAACTCGTGCTAAATCATTTCTTACTTTTTTTGCACTAGATGGACAAACATCAACACAAATACCGCAATAAGTACATCTATCATGAATTACTACTGCGTTACCTTCTTTTACTTGTATTGCTTTTGTTGGACATGCTCTAACACATTTATAGCAGTCTCTACATTCTGTTAATTCTGTAAATATAGGATGAACCATAAATAATCTCCTGCTATTTATCTAATTCTTGACGAATTAAATCTATTACACATTCAGGATTTATATTTTCATAATCTCTATGATTAATCTTGATTATTGGTCCTTTACTACAATTACCTAAGCATAAATGTCCTTTGACTTTGATTATAGAATAAAAATCATTTTCTTCTATAAAATTTTCAATTAATTCAAGAGCTCTTGAATTTCCTCTAGAAAAACAAGAACTTCCCATACACAATTCAACTATTACTTTTTCCATTATCCTACCCTTGTCTTTCTTATAATATGTTTTAAAAGATGGGTCAAGGCGAAAATGAAAAATAAATGAATAATTTACAACTATATTAAACTATTATATGAAAATAAAAGAAATAATTTTATTTTTTGATATTTATTTTTTAATATTCTTAATTTAATATTCTATTTATATCATTTATGTGATTAAAATCACATAAATGATATTACCAATCAGAATTGTCAACTTTTGTTTCTTTAATCAAATTTGATCTTAACTTTGCAGACAAAACAGCAAATTGAGTTGCTAAATCTGTTCTTTGAACAGCAATATTTTCAGGAAGAGATAAATCTTTAGGTGCAAAATTCCAAATTGCTTGAATCCCACATTTTACTAACAATTCAGCTGTTGGTTGCGCTTGAGAAGCCGGTACAGTAAGAATTGCAATACCTATACCATTTAAAAGAATATACTCTTCTAATTTTGTTAAAGATTGTATTTCTAAATTACCTATTGTTTTTCCAACTATATCTTCTTTTTTATCAAAAGCAGCTACTATTCTTAGACCATAATTCTCAAAACCCTTATAACCCATTAAAGCAGAACCTAAATTACCGGCACCTATTAATACAGCATCTGTAGAATTATTCCATCCTAAAGTATCAATTAAAGCATCTAGTAACTGATCAATATCAAAACCAACTTTAGGTTTTCCTTCAATTCCAGAAAAAGCTAAATCTTTTCTTACTTGAATAGGGTTTAATCTTAAATCATTTGCTAATATTGTTGCACTTACATTTTTAACACCATTTTCTTTATATTGTTTAATATATCTAATATAAGAAGGGAATCTTTTAATTGTTGGAATTGGAATTTTATGTTTCATTTTTACCTCGTTTAAGTTTTTCTTCAATTTCTTCAATAACAAATAATGGAGTAGATGTTCCTGTAGCTAATCCAATCGTTGAATATGAATATAGTTTATCTGGTATATCCTCAGCACTACTAACTAAATATGTTTCAACTCCTCTGTTAATACAATAATTATATAGGCCTCTAGTGTTCGAACTATTTTTACCCCCGATTACTACGATACAATTACATTTTTTTGACAAATCTGCTATCGCATCTCTTCGTTTTTGATTACTATTACATAATTCATTTGCAAATTGAATTTCTATACTATTATCCTTTGCAAATTGTCTAAGAGAGTGCTCAATATCATTTCTTCGTCCATTTGGGAACGTCGATTGAATAACAACAAATAGATTGTTATTTTTGGGCAGTAAATCTATATCTTCTATTTTACTTACTATTAGTTTTTTTGTTGATGTTTCAACACTCTGTAAAGCTAAAGCTTCAGGATGCTTTTCTCCTCCGATAACAACAATTGTTGAATTAGAAGGAGCTTGAAAAACAATATCTTGTTCTTTTAATACAATTGGGCAAGTTGCATCATAAATAAAAAAACCATTATCTAAAAATAATCTTCGACTTTCATCACTTACTCCATGAGCTCTAAGAACAACAATACCTGGTTCGACTTTTAAAGCATCCTTTTCTTCAATAACCAAAACCCCTTTATTTTTAAATTTTTCTACAACTTGGGGATTATGAATTAATTGACCTAATGAGTAAACTTTCTTATCAATTTTTTTTCCTAGTTCAATTGCTTCATTTAACTTTTCAATTGCACTAGAAACACCTCTGCAATATCCTATAACTTCTGATTTTATTACTTTCATATGTTTCTCGCTTACATTATATGGTATAAATGAGTTTATTTAAAGAAAAAAATACCGCAAGAATTTCTTGCGGTATTATTTGATATATTAAAAAATATTATTTCTTTTTCTTTTCTTCTACATGTTCACCTTTACTAATCCAATATAGGAAAGATGGTGCAATAAAGTTAGAAGAATAAGTACCAATAACAATACCAAAAATTAAATTAATTGCAAATAATCTAATTGATCCACTAGCAAAAATTGCAAGAGGTAATACTGCTAATACAGTAGTAACACTTGAAATAATTGTACGTGTTAAAGATTGTGTAACACTATGTTCAATTACTTCTTTAAATGGTTTATCTTTCATTAATCCACTATTTTCACGAATTCTATCGAAAATAACGATTGTAGCGTTTAATGAGTAACCAATAATTGTTAATACTGCAGCTATTGTTGTGCTTGATACTTCAAATCTAAATAATGCAATAAAGCCTAATAGCAACAACACGTCATGTGTTAATGCAATTAATGAAGAAACAGCAAAAGCAAATCTAAATCTTACCCAAATATAGAATAAAATTAATACCATAGCAACTAAGATAGCAATTAATGAAGTAGTAATTAAAGTTTGGCTAAATCTTGGTCCTACGAAGTTACTTTCTAAAACAACAAAATCATCTTTAAATGTTCCTTCAAAACTATTAGATACAGCTTTTTCTAAACTATCTTGAGTATCACCATCATTAGTACCAAGTCTAATTTGGAAAATTTGATCTACTTCATTACCAACTGTTTGAACTTGTACATTACCTAGACTTTCTAAAGCAGCTCTAACTTGATCAATTGAAACATCTCCACCAGTTGCAAAATTTAAACTTGTTGCATCTGCTGATAAAGTTGCAGGGAAACCGTAACCAGATATCATAGTTGATGAAGAAATACTACCATCCTTAACATTAACACTCACACCTTCGATTGAAGATAGTGCTGATGCTAAATCACTTACTGTTGGATATTGAGAATTTGTATATGTAGTTGTTACTACTCCTGATTCGCCTCTTTCTTCAACAATTAAGTTACCATTATTAACAGAAACTTCAACGTCTTTATTTCCAGAATATGTCAATTCCAAACCAACAGGTGCAATTTGAATTCTTTGACTTAAACCACTTTCAAAGTCAATACCAGTGTTAAAGCCACTATTTAAAATTAGAGAAACTAGTCCAATAATTAATAATATTATAGAGACTGTTAATGCTATAAAACGTGTTTTAATAACAGGAAGATTCTTTTTCATTATTTTTTCCTCCAGGTTATATGTAATTTTGCACCTTCACGATCTGTGACGGTAGCATCAAATATTAAGTGTGATACAAACAATGAAGTAAATAATGAACTTATAATACCAATTGCTAATGTATTAGCAAAACCTTTAACTGCACTTGATCCTAGTTGAGATAAAACTAAAGCAGCTATGATTGTTGTAATATTTGCATCCATGATTGTCCAGAAAGCTTTATTAAAACCTGTTCTAATTGAAGCTTGAGGACTTTTCTTAAATCTTAATTCTTCTTTAATACGTTCAAAAATAATTACATTTGCATCAACTGCCATACCTAAAGTAAGTATTAAACCAGCAATTGAAGTTAATGTAAGTGTAAATTTCATTGCAGAGAGAATAGCTAACATAATTACTAAATTAAGAATTAAAGCAAGATTAGCTACTAAACCACTAACTCCATAATAAGCAAACATAAATACAACTACAAGTAATAAACCGAATAAGATAGCATTTAAACCAGCAGAAACAGCATCTTCACCTAAAGTTGCACCTACTGCTTGTTGACTTGAAACGATTAATTCAATTGGAAGTGCAGCAGTTCTTAATACAATAGCTAAATCAGAAGCTTCATCTTGACTAAATCCTGAAATTTGAACATCTTGGCGGATTGGTTCATTAATTGTTGCAATTGATTTTACTTTACCATCCATTACAACAGCCATTGCGTCACCAACGTGAGTTGAAGTGAATTTATAGAAAGCATCCCCACCGCTTGCATCTAAGTGGAAATTAACTACAGGTTGTCCTGTAATTGAATTTGTACCTACTTGAGCACTTTCTAAGTGAATACCATCTAAACCAATTTCTTCATCTAATACAACAAATCTATCTAATTCATCAATACCATATGAATCTTTTACATAATAACCTGCAGCAATTTTACCAGCTGGTAAGAAATCAGGTTGTTTTATAGAACCGCTTTCTGTATATACTTCAGAAGGGTTTTCTGCAAAATATGTATTTAATTCAGTTGTTAATGTATCATCTACAACTTGGAATAATAATGAACCTTTACCTTGTAAGAATGAATTTACTCTTTCAGGGTCTGCAGCACCAGGAATTTCAACTAAAATTTGATCACTTCCTTGCAATCTAATTTCAGGTTCACTAACACCAAATTCATCAATACGATTTTGTAAGATTTCAATATCTTGATTTACTAAAGCTGTAATTTCAGCAGAAGAAGCATTTTTACCTGCTTTTTCATTATAAGAATCAACGTCAGCATCTAATAAAATGCTCATACCACCACGTAAATCCAAACCTAATTGTAATACACTATCACTTAAGTTTTTAACTTCTAATAAAGAAGATCTATAATATTGCTCGATAGTATCAAACATATCTTGTTCATTATAGAAACATGTACAAAGAGCTTCTACTGTCCAATTAGACGGAACATCTTTATTCATTAGACGATAATTTTCTTTAGCAAATGATTCTAGGTATGAGTACTCTGCTGGTAATTCAGCTGATCCATCACTATTTACTAAACCTTTAATAGCACGAAGTTCACGAGTTGCTTGTCCTCGTGCATATTCTCTTATTTGCTCGTTTGAGCCACTTGCGAGATCTTTTGTTTCTTGAGGTACGATTGTATACCACTTAAAAGTTGGATATAAAAAATAACCGCACAAAAGCAATACCAAAAGAACTATGATCCATCGATCACGTTTTTTCATAATATTCTCCAATAGTAACTTATGTGATTTGTTTTATTTTTCTTCTTTTGTTGCTTCTGTTTTTTCTTCAGCTTTTTCTTCTACTGCTTTTTTAGCATTTTCTGATTTTGCTTTATTTTTAGCAGAAACTTTTGAAGCACCTTTTTTAGCAGTTACACTGCTAATAGCTGATTTAGAAAATTCAATTCTAGCATTATCATCAACTTTAATTACAACACTTTGTTCTCTAACTGCAACAACAGTTCCATGAATTCCACCAATTGTTACGATTTTATCACCTTTAGCAATTGAAGAAATCATATCTTTAGCTTCTTTATCACGTTTTCTTTGAGGACGAATGATTAAGAAATAGATTATTACGATAACTAATCCAAATGTAACCATAGATGTAGCCATGCTTCCTGCTTGAGCAGAACCCGAAGCTGCTGTTGTTCCCATTAATGCAAATAATGAATTCATTATTTAAACCACCTTTATTTATTATAATTAAAATATAATAAGTTAAAATTTAAACATAATACTAAAAAGTATTAATACCAATGCCATTAAAAATAGCATGTTAAGTTAAGTATAGTCAAGTTTTTGTTTCATTCCTAAAGAAATACATAAGGACTTCGAGAGCCGAAGTCCTAATATTTTATTTAGAAATTATTACATCATGCCGCCCATACCGCCCATGCCACCCATATTAGGAGCAGCTGCTGGAGCTTCTGGTTCAGGAATATCTGTAATAGCACATTCAGTTGTAAGTATTAACTGTGCAATAGATGCTGCATTTTGTAATGCACTACGAGTTACTTTCATTGGATCTAAAATACCATTATCTACCATATTAACCCATTTCATTGCATTAGCATCAAAACCTACACCACTTTCATTATTTTTACATTTATCTGCTATAATTGAACCATCTAAACCTGCATTTTCAGCTATTTGACGAATTGGTTCTTCCAAAGCTCTTCTAACAATCTTATAACCAATTTTTTCATCTTCTGTTAAAGCAGAAAGATCTTTATTTTCTAAAGCTTTTACAGCTTGAACTAGAGCAACTCCACCACCTGGGATAACACCTTCTTCAATAGCAGCACGAGTAGCACTTAGTGCATCTTCTACTCTATGTTTCTTTTCTTTTAATTCAACTTCTGTTGCAGCACCAACATTAATTACAGCAACACCACCTGCAAGTTTTGCAAGTCTTTCTTGAAGCTTTTCTCTATCATAATCACTAGTTGAATCAACAATTTGAGCTTTAATTTGAGCTGTTCTTTCTTCAATAGAACTCTTCTTACCTGCACCATTAATAATAGTTGTATTTTCTTTATCAACTTTAACATTTTTAGCTCTACCAAGCATTGAAATATCAGCATTTTCTAATGTTAAGCCAATTTCTTCACTAATTACTTCACCACCAGTTAAGATAGCAATATCTTCTAACATTGCTTTTCTTCTATCTCCAAAACCAGGAGCTTTAACAGCTACAACATTTAATATACCTCTAACTGAGTTTACTACTAAAGTAGCTAAAGCTTCACTTTCAACATCTTCAGCAATAATTAATAAAGGTTTACTTGTTTGAGCAATTTTTTCTAGTATTGGTAACAACTCTTTCATGTTAGAGATTTTTTTATCATAAATTAAAATAAATGGATCTTCTAAGATTGAAGTCATTGTTTCTCTGTTATTACAGAAATAAGCACTTAAATAACCTCTATCAAATTGCATACCTTCAACAAAATCTGTAGTTGTTTCAAATGTTTTTGATTCTTCTACTGTAATAACACCATCGATACCAACTTTTTCCATAGCATTAGAAATTTCATCACCAATAGTTCTATCATTGTTAGAACTAATTGTAGCTACTTGTGCAATTTCTTCTTTGTCTTTAATTGATTTAGACATTGTTTTTATTTCTGATACAGCATCTTCAACAGCTTTATCAATACCACGTCTAATACCCATTGGATTAACACCAGAAGCTACACTTTTCATACCTTCTTTAGTAATTGCCCAAGCTAATACTGTAGCTGTAGTTGTTCCATCACCTGCAACATCATTGGTTTTTGTAGCTACTTCTTTAAGCAATTGAGCTCCCATGTTTTCAAAAGGGTCTTCTAGTTCAATTTCACGAGCTACTGATACACCGTCTTTAGTTACTGTTGGAGCACCAAATTTTTTATCCAATAAAACCAAACGACCTTTTGGTCCTAAAGTTGTCATTACTGCACGAGAAATTTTCTCAACACCATTTACTAAAGACTTTCTAGATTCTTCACTAAATTGAAGTTGTTTTGCCATTTTTCTTTCCTCTCTATGTCAAATTTAATTTTTTAAATTTTATTTGATAGCTTTTTGCTATCTATAAAAAAATACAAATAAATCAATTAATAAGCAAGTAAATATTTATATATTTTATACAAGTATTACATAAAATAAAGAAGCAAGCATTATACTAAACAAATTACTAATAAAATTTACCATATCATTATTAAAGAACCTAATCCCTTTTACCAAAGGTAATTTCTTTTTATCATTATATTCTGATTCTATTATTTTATCATTCTCTTCATCATAATAATGAGCTTGTATGGTATCACCTAATATACTATCAATTAAAGAGCCAACAAAACCTGATAAAGTTACAGTAGCTAATAAAGAAATAGTTTTAAAAGAAGGATTAAAATAAGTTGAATACCATAAAATAGATATCATAAAAGAACTTATCAGAGCACCTATTGTCCCTTGCAAAGAAACGCCTCCTGATAACCCTGGTTTTATAGGCTTTCCTGTAACTATTGAAACAGCTTTCCCCTTAAAAAACATACCTATTTCTCCACCTGCTGTATCACTTAAAGCTTCAGCAACACTAGCTCCAAACATAACAAGAATAATAGGTTCATAATTAAAAAGATATATTATTGCCAATACAAAACTTACACCACCATTTGCAAATACTTGAACAATATCACGTCTTCCATGTTTTTCTTGAATTTCTTCTGCTTCTTTATATATTTCATTATTTTTATTTAATTTTGATAGAATTCCAGCAGATATTACAAAAAACAATAATATTGCAAGACCTCCAAAGCCAAAAGATAATATTATTAATAATCCCAAAGAAAAAGATCCAACAATACCTCCAAAAGTCATTTGTTTTGTAAAATATGCTACAAAAGATAATATTATTAATATTATTATTAACCAAATTACATAATTATCAATTGATAAAAAGAATCGATCTATAATAGCTGCTAGAGAACTTGGATAAGCACTTTGCAAAAAGTTATCACTCAAAACAAACCTCCCACTAATAAAGCAGATAATAAAGGAACACTAATATTATCTAAGCCTAAAGGGGTTATTACTTCTAAAATAGTTGCTACTAAACCAATAATTAAACTAAATATTATATTTTCAACTAATGTAATATCAATTGCATAATTTAAAACAATAAAAGAAGAAATAAAACATACTACGAGCATTATAAGACTACCTAAATATGTTTTCCCTCCAGTTGGTAGCTTTACCTTTTTCTTTCCAAATAAAGATCCAAAAATAGCTGCTAATCCATCTCCATATCCCATTGAAAGAATACCTATTGTCGCTGCATAAAAAGGTAAAAAACCTGAATATGTCCAGAAAACTAATATTAATAAGGAAAAAGGATAATAAATTAATCCAAAAGCTCTTTTTTTATCAGAGCTTCCAATATATTTGCCTAAATTTGTGTAAAATAATATTGTTGTGTTTAAAAATATAAATAATAAAGGACCAATAGAAGCTATGTAAATATTATCTATATAGTGAATTAATATAAACCACCAATTTGATGATAGTATATGGACAGTTTTTCTAACTATTTCGTCTTTTTCTTTTGTAAAATTATTAATTAATACAGCAAAAAACAATACTAAAAAAACATATCCAAATGATAACAACAACCCTAAACAATTAGAATTCATAAAAATATTCCCTCAAATTTTTCAATTTCTAGTTATCTTATAGCACAAAACAACTAAAAAAAATATCCATATTAATCCATTTTATAAAACTAAAAAAATAATAAGAAAAAACACTGTTTATGAATTATTATGAATATATAGTGTTCTTATCTTGTATTTAGAAATCATATAATGTATATTTATACAGTAAATTGCATATCTGCAAAGGAGTTAATAAAATGCGAGAACGTCACAATCGGCTAAACCTTGTTAAAGAATTAATAAAAAATAATAGAATAGATAACCAAGACTCTCTATTAGAGATGTTAAAAAAAGAAGGATACTCTGTAACTCAAGCTACATTATCAAGAGATTTAAAAATGTTAAAAGTTGGAAAAATTTCTGATGGTTGGTCTGGTTATTATTATGCTTTACCAGAAAATGATTTAATTAGTGAATCTGAAAAAAGTTATATTCAAGATGTAAGAAGAGGTATTTTATCTATTGAATTCAGTGGTAACTTTGGTGTTATAAAAACAAGAAGTGGTCATGCAAACAGTGTAGCAATTGCATTAGATGTATTAGCAATTCCAGAAATTCTTGGAACTCTTGCTGGAGATGATACAATTTTTATTATTTTAAGAGAAGGAATGACAAAAGAAGATCTTCAAGAAAGCTTTAAAAATAGAATTCCGGATATTCAAGAATAAATAGATAAAGGCTTTGATTATTTCAAAGCTTTTTTTATTGAAATTTTTCTTATCTATAAATAATATATCAAATATAGGAGACATAACATGGAGTATAAAAATTTCTCACAATTAAAATCATTAAAAAAATTAAATGAGTTAAAACCTTTTGATGTAAAATCAAACCTTAATAAAAAAAGAATCAAAGAGTATCAAACAAAAAATGGATCTACTCTAAATTATTCATATGCAACTATGCCTGTGAATGAAGAACATATAAAAGTATTTCAAGAATTAAGTGAAGAACAAGACTTAATCAATAAATACAAAGCTCTATTAAATGGAGAAAGAATTAACACTGGTGAAGATAGATGTGTTTTACACCAATTAACAAGAGGACAAATATTAGATGACGTTATCTCTGATAATGAAAATAAAGGTGAATTCTATAAATCTCAATTGTCAAGAATTGAAGATTTCTCAAATAAAGTGAGAAATGGTAATATTGTAGGTTCTACAAACAAAAAATTTAAAACAGTTGTCCAAATTGGTATTGGAGGTAGTGATTTAGGCCCTAGAGCACTATATCTAGCATTAAAAGGTTATGCTATTGCACAAAAAAAAGACATTATTGATGCTAAATTTATTAGCAATGTAGACCCAGATGATGTAAGTGATGTAATCAAAGATATTGATTTTGAAACTACTTTATTTGTATTAGTTTCAAAAAGTGGAACAACTCAAGAAACATTAACTAATAAAGATTTAGTATTTGATGCATTAAAATCATGTAATATTGAAGGCTTTGATCCAAGTAAACATATGATTGCAGTAACAAGTAAAACAAGTCCTCTAGCTAGTAGTAAAGAAGTTTTAGATGCGTTCTTTATTGATGATTATATTGGTGGTAGATATAGCTCAACTAGTGCTGTTGGTGGTGTTATTCTTTCTATTTCATTAGGCTTTGAAACTTTCAATGAATTATTGAGCGGTGCACATGAAGCGGATATTAATGCCTTAAATGAAAATGTTTGTGATAATGCATCATTATTAGATGCTATGATTGGTGTTTATTTGAGAAATGTTTTAGAACTACCTTCAACAGCTGTTCTTCCATATTCTCAAGCTTTATCTAGATTTCCAGCTCATTTACAACAATTAGATATGGAAAGCAATGGAAAACATGTTAATAGATTTGGTGAGAATATTGATTATTTAACTGGTCCTATTATTTTTGGAGAACCAGGAACTAATGGACAGCACTCATTCTATCAATTATTACACCAAGGAACAGATACTATTCCTCTACAATTTATTGGATTTAAGAAAAGTCAATATGAAAAAGATATTACAGTTGATAATTCAACATCTCAAGAAAAATTAAATGCTAATTTAACTGCACAAATTGTTGCTTTTGCTATTGGAAAAAATGATGATAATCCAAATAAAGTATTCGAAGGCAATAGATATTCATCTCTTATTTCAGCAGATCAATTAACTCCAAAAACTTTAGGAGCGCTATTAGCTCATTTTGAAAATAAAGTAATGTTCCAAGGCTTCATATGGAATCTTAATTCTTTTGATCAAGAAGGGGTTCAACTTGGCAAAATTTTAGCTAAAAAAGTTCTAAATGGTTGTGAAGGAGACGAAAATTTGCTTTCTTATTCAGAACTTTTAAAATAATAGATATATTATATAATTAAAAAGAGTCAATTTATTTTTGACTCTTTTTTTTATTTATTTAGAAGAAAATTTTATTGATTATATCAAATATTAATATATAATAATTTGGAATATAAATTATTTTTTATTAACAAATATAAAATAGAGGTTATCTTTGAAGAAAAAAATTTTTATAGGTATTTTACTATACCTTATTATTAGAAATTCATTATTTGCCAATTTGAACTATAAATTTGAAATATTATCATTTGATTCAATTCATAAAGGTTATTTAGCAGACAAAAGTTGTCCAGAGTTGTCAATTAACTATTCATCATTTATTGAGGGTTTTCCCACAAGAGTTATGCAAAGTGATATTAAAAATAATGAAAATGTCATTGAAGTATATGAATTCACAGGAGAGATTGATCCTCCAGGCTCTCTTATAAATGTAAAATTAGGAGAAACTTTATCTTTAGGAAGAAGCACATTTGAATTTGATTCTTTCTTAAGCCCCTTCGCTTTTGATTTTACAATGCAAGGACTAGCTCATAATTTTTATACAGGAGCTTTTGATGGCATTATGAGTTATGATTCAATCTACTTTTTAGGCTGGTCTTTTAGAATTGCTGATAGAGTGTCCATGAGAGTTGGAATAAATCACCATTGTTCTCATTATGGGGATATGATGCTTAAATTGGTTCAAAACCCTTATAATGATAATCCTCCATATTCTGAGTTCTATGTAACATACAAATATTTGCGAATGAACGATAAATGCATAGGATTATCAATAGAACCAACAAAAAATATTAGACTATATGGTGAATTATTATACCCTGCAAAAGATATATATTTATTAAGACCAAAAATGTTTGCACCTAATTGGAAAAGACCTGAAACAAATGATTATCCGGATAGTTATCAAGATAGAATTATATATTTGGGTATAGAGCTTAGTTATCCTCTATTTAAAAAACTAGGAAATACTACACTTGCATATAATGTACGTTTTTATGAACAAGGAAAAATACAATATAATATTGAAAATGGTAGTCCTGTTTGGTTTGATGAAAATGCACCATGGGAAAGAGAACATGATATAAAAATTGCTCAAGATTTAAATGATGAAATTTCTTTAGAAACTAGTTATCACTACGGTAGATCTATTATCAATAACTTTTACTTTGAACATACGGAAATTGTAAGTTTTGGTATTAGATATAATCCAAAAGCAAATATATTATTATTTAATACAATAAATTAATAGGTTTTATTAATTTATATACATTTTCAGTCTTATATGTTTAATAACAAAATCTAATCAAAATTATATTATTTTACTAGTCTTTTTTTAATTGTTAAAAATCTACATCTATCCTATACTATGAAAAGTTGTGCATATAGGAGTTCTATTAATGTTAAAAAAATTGAAGAAAGCAAGTATATTATTTTTATTAGTATTACTTATAACTAGTAATAATCTATTCTCAATAGAGAACAATCAAAGAATACAACATATTGAAAGTGATATTTACAACGGAATCAGAGATTTATACCTATCTCAAGGGTTAGCTCAACCATCAACTGCAGCACCTTATAGTGATAGTGAATTAATTATGATGCTTGAATTACTAGATACTAAAAAATTTAGTAATGCAGATAAAAAAGTATATCAATATATCCAAGACAGTTTAGAATTAGAAGAAGTTAAAAATTCAGAACATGGTAAATTACTTTGGGATGTAAATACTAATCTTGAAGGTTATTATCATACCAATACTACTGATTTCTTAGAAAGAGATAGTTTTCAATACGATTTTTTGGACCAAGAACAATTCTTAAACTTTGGGACTGAAGCATGGATTGGAGAAAATTTTTATGGATTAGGCAATTTTTCCATAAATCCAACTTATACAACTGAAACTACTTTTGGAAGTACTAATTTCAACCATAATTTTTTACTTCTCGCTCCAAATAATTTAATGGATTTAGATTTTAATTTCCCATATAGAGCTTTTGCAGCAATGGGAGATGATACTTGGTCTTTAGAAATTGGTAGAGATAGAGTTAGTTGGGGTAATGGTGTAACTTCTAATTTAATGATTGGAGACAATCTTCCATACCTTGATGAATTAAGATATACAACTTTCTCAAACGAATTCAAATGGACTTATCTCGTATCATTCTTCCCTCACCCAATGAACTATATTAATTCTGATGATAGTGATGCAACAACAGGATTAGAACAAGGTGATGAAGTTGAAGGGACGAGAGCTTTAATAGCACATAGAGGTGAAGGTAGATTATTAAATAATAAACTTGGTTTAGCTTTAAGTGAATCTATAATGTATCAATCTGAAGAAAATGTTTTAGATTTAAGATACCTTTCCCCTACTGCACTATTTCACAATTACTATATCAGAGCTAATGCAAACTCTCTTGTAACAGCTGAAATAGATTATACCCCAATAAAAGGCTTAAATATTTATGCTCAAGCAGCTGTAGATGAGTTTTCTCTTCCAGGAGAACCAGTACCTGGTTCAAGTTCCTCTGCATTCCCTAATGCTTTTGGATACTTAGCTGGAATTAGATACCACTATGATGTCGCAGATGAATATAAAGGAAATACCTCATTCGAATTTGCATATACTGATCCTTATCTTTATCTAAGAGGAAATGGTCAAAGTGAATCAGCTCAAGGTGATGATGAATATGGTATTAACTACGTTGTTGCTTTTAGAGAATTTTCTAGAGGAACTTATTATCATAACGAATTCTTAGGTTATGAATATGGTGGAGATGCTATTGTGGCAAATCTAAATTCAAAAGTTACTAATTATGGAAAATGGAATATTGAAGCAAATTTATTCTATATGTTACATGGTACATTTGATATGTACACATGTTGGAAAAAAATATTAAATACAGATGATTCATCTACTTATACAACTTTAACAACCTCTAATAATAATAATTCTACAAATTCTGATAACGTTGATAATTCACTAAAAGATTCTGTATCAAGAACTTTCATACTTGGAACTAGTGCGTCTTATGATATTACAAAAGATTTAAATGTATTCGTTCAAGCTGACTATATTAATATTCAAAATTATGGAAATATCTCAGGGGAAAATACTTCAGATGTTCAACTTGTTTTAAGTCTAAGTTATAGTCTATAAATAATATATGAAAAGAATATTTATTATACTAACAATATTATTATGCATTTCTTTAAACCTATCATCTAAAGATCAAGAAATATTATCTTTAGATGATAAGGCTTATGATTACATCGATTATCTTTATTTATTAGAAGAGAAAATCCCTCCAACAGCTGCTAAACCTTATTCAATTGCTCAAATGAAGATTTATCTAAATGAAATAGATTATAACAATCTAAATACTGCCTCACAATCTTATTATAATTACTTGCTTAAAATAGTTAACAAAAATAAATTAGATATTAAATTAGATGAGATGTCCTCTATTGATGTTACAGGATTATCAGCTATTGAAATATATGCTCATCAAAATGACACAGATGTTAAAACTTTTAGGGATTGGATTTATTATCAAGAAGACAGACTTCCTTTATTGAAATTAAAATTAGATATAGCTATTGGAGAGGGTTTTTATACCACTAGTGAACTTCAATATATGCAAGGAAAATATGAACCTAGTAGTGATAGTAAATATTATGTTCAAAATGCAGATTTCTATACTGAAGATTATGCTCCTGATGGATTAGGTAGTATGACAGCACAAGATTCTAATAATAACTATTGGGATATAAAATACAATATATTAACAGAACAATATAATCAGCTATTTAGTACTAATATTCCAGCTGCAAGTAAATATATTGATTTTGATACACCGAAAAGATCAATTATTTCTGCAGGTGGAAATAATTGGAATTTGAACTTCTCTAAAGATAGAATTGAATGGGGAAACAGTATTATTGGTAATTTTATATTTGATGAACATTTAATAAACAATTTCCTTAATCTAAAATACTATTCAAAGAATTTTAATATAAATAATACATTTGCTTTCTATAACACACAAACCGATAGTGGAGAAAATCCAGATGATATGATTAAAATGTATTTAACTCACAGACTTGAGTTAAAACCATTTGATAGATTAAGATTTGCAGTTAGTGAAAATGTAATGTATGAAAATGATATCCCAATATTCTTATACTTAAACCCTTCTTATATTTATCACAATATAAATATGAGAGGCATGTTTAATGCTATAGCATCACTTGAAACAGATCTTTATTTATTTAATAAACTCTCTTGGTATTCACAATTTGTATTAGATCAAGCAAGAGCTCCAAATGAAGATAATAGTCAATCAGCTGCTTGGGGATTTTCAACTGGTCTTAGATATACAACAATCTTAAATGATAATATATTAAATTTAACAGCTGAAGGCTTAATTGCTACACCATGTTTATATAGACGTGATGAAGTTGACTTTATGACTTTCACAAGAAATTTTGTTATTAATCAAAGCTATGTAATAGAGCCAACCTTTATAGGATTTAGTGAAGGAGGAGATTCGTTAGCCTTTAAACTACAAGCAGATTATAGTAAATCGAACAAATTTGATTTCTTATTCTATTACTATTTATTATTAAAAGGTGAAGTAGATATCTTTACGCCTATACATGTTAATGATAATGGAAATCCTATAAGCAATGATGAAAATACAAATTACGGATCTAATATATTTAAAAATGGAGTTTATTCAGTTAAACAGGTATTACATGGAGCTCTTAATTACAAAATATATTCAAAAGACTTTATAGAAGTTTCTAACAGAACAACACTATCTTATATTTTCAATCAAACTTTACAACCAACTGAATACAATTACAGTGATATACAATTTAGTACTGGGCTTTCTCTAAAATTTTAGAATTTATTTGGGTAAAAAGAATCCCCAGTAGACTAAAAGGAGGTAAAAGCCTACCGAGGCAAAACAAAAGGAGGTTGAAGAGAATAATCTTGATTACTCTCTTACACGAGGAAAGATATCTAAAATTAATTCTTTATTCAACCCCTTTTTTAGAAAAAATAAATAAATTAATAAAAATTTATCGTTTTAATAACATTTTATAGATCTATTTTGCTATCATTCTTCATTGAGAAGGGTTGTCTAGTGTTTTCGATAACATCTCTCCAAAGACTTCCTTCAATATCAACTAAGTTTCTTTTACTAACAGCTTGTTTAATTGGAATATGTAAGAACTTATTATTAATTTGAGAAATTAAACATTGTGTCTTACCTGCCATTGCAGCATGAGCAGCATGAGCACCTAATCTTGCACAATAGATTGAATCAAATGAATTAGCAGGAGCACTTCTGATGATATAAGAAGGGTCTATATATTTCACATTTACTTCAATACCTTCTTCATCAAAATACTTTTTAATTTCACCTTTCAAGAAAATACCAATATCAGCATATTTTACATTACCTGATGCATCTTTCTCGCCTGTAGATGGAACTAAATCCTGACCGGCACCTTCAGCTATCAAAATTACTGCGTGTTTTCGAGTCATCAATCTTTCTTTTAAATGATTTAATAAACCATTAGGTCCATATAAATCAAATGGATTTTCTGGAATTAAACAAAAATTAACATCACTTTGAGCAAGAGATGTATGAGCAGCAATAAAACCACTTTCTCTACCCATAACTTTTACAAGTCCAATACCATTAATTGAGTTTTTAGCTTCTGTATGAGCACCTCTAACACTTGGTACAGCAGCTCCTACTGCAGTATCAAAGCCAAAAGAGCTTTGAATAAAAGATAAATCATTATCAATTGTTTTTGGAACACCAATAACAGCAATTTTTAAGCCTCTTTTCCTTATTTCTTCACCAATATCATAAGCTCCACGAAGAGTACCATCGCCACCAACAGAAATTAATATATTGATATTTAATCTTTCCAAAGAATCTACAATTTCATCAACTTGCATTCCACCACCTCTTGCAGAACCTAAAATTGTACCACCTTTTTCTTGAATATCATCTACAACATCTGGATCAAGTGGAATTAATGGCCAAGGTGAATTTTCTAATAATCCTCTATATCCAAATTGAACACCACTAATTCTTCTAACACCATATCTATACCAAAAACATCTAACAACAGACCTTATTACATTATTCAAGCCAGGACAAATCCCCCCACAGGTTGTAATAGCAGCATGAACATGAGCTGGATTAAAATAAATTTTTTTTCTAGGACCTGCTTTTTCAACAGTATCTTTATAAAGAGGAATTCTATTCCCATTATCATCTAATTGTGATGAAACACTAAAAAAAACTCTATCTTCATCACTAACATAATCAGCTTGACCATCTCCTCTATTATCACTCATGATAATTGGGGTTGCTAATTTTGGCTCTCCTAAATTGGTAATATCAAAATTATATTTTAGCCCTTCTGGTTTTTTACTCATAAAAAATCTCCTCTCAAATAAAAAATAAAAATTCCTATATCAAATCTGATAAGGAATTTTTATATTATTTATAACTTATTTCCTTCCTTATCAAACTGATTTAATAATGAATCAACTTCATTATTAAATTTTTCATAAGGCTCTCTCGTTATTTCTTTTATTTCTTGGTGAAAACTTTTATAAGTTTTTAAAAAATCTTCACCAAACTCACTAAGGTAGGCACCCTGTCTAGAATACCCTCCACGTCTTCTAACTAATATTATTTTTCCCAAAGACCTCTCTAGCATATCAATCATCGAATATGCTTTTGAATACGAAATACCTATTTCTGCGGCGGCAGCACGTAAAGAAGACTGCTTTTTTATTTCTTCTAAAAGCCATACTACGCCAATACCCATAAATTTTTCATTCTCTGAGTTTATTAAATAAATTTTAGTTTTTAAGTCCATAGCTCCTCAGCTGCTTTATATATAATATCGAATAAATCAGATAACTTTTCAGTATCAACAGAACAATATGCTACTCTAAATACTTTATTCATAATATTAATACATCCAATATTATATTTATCTAATAAATGAAGTCTTAACTCTTCAACTTCACCTTTACATTCAAATGATAGGAAATAACCACTATTAAATGCAAGAGGTTTTAAATAATCATTACCTTCTTTTTCTTTTAATTTTGCTTTTATTAGACGATATCGTTCTTCCATTTCCAATCTTGCATTCTCTTTTGCTTGATTGTATGAATTTTTGTCTTCTAAAGCTTTAATTAATAAACTTTGTGAAGGTTTACTACAGTTTGAAACTGAAGATCTTATACTACCTAAGATTTTTGTAATCATAGCAGTATATTGATTATCATTTAAACCTTTAGCTGAGAAAGTAATAAAACCTACTCTAAATCCCCAAACCATTGCTTCCTTTGTAGCAGCATCACCTTTAATTGCTAATAGATTTTCATGAGCATCTGCAATTTTAGCAAATAATGATTCAGTTGAAGTATTTTTTTCATAGAATAACCCATAATATGCATCATCACAAATAGCTAATACTTTTTTACCACTATCTGCAGCGTCTATTAAAATATTTGCAATCTTATCCATTTCATCAACAGTTGGAGTATAACCTGTAGGATTACATGGAAAGTTCAAAAGAACAACAACTTTTTCACTTTTACTTTCGAAAATTGCATTTTTAAAGCCTTCAATGTTAAAAGCAGTTTTACTCTCATCATATAATGGATATGTTGTAAAAGAGGCATTAACATTTTCTTTTATAATTAAATCATAATTATCCCAAAATAAATGAGGTAAAATAACACAATCATCTTCATTTAAAAACATTCTTAAAATAATAGATAAAGCTTGTGTTAACCCTCCTGTAACAACAGGCATTGAGAATTCTTTATCAAATAAAGAAGGATTTTTTTGAAGCATATCCTCCCTCCAAAGCTCTCTTAACTTTGGAATGCCTCCACCAGGAGCATATGTAAAGATTTCTGCAGGATCCATTTTATCTTTATTGAAGTTATCATATATACTTTCAACAAATAATGGTGTTCCATTCTTAAAAGCTTGACCAACAGTTGCGTTGTATCTTGTTGCTTTTGCTCTTGCTTGAGCACTTTGAGCGACTATACCTTTAGGGAAATATATTCTCTTTCCATAATCAGATAATAAATCGTAAATTACACTACCTTTTAATGTTTCATTCAATTCTATTGCTAATTCATTCATCTTGCACCCTCTCTTATGCTTTAAATTATAAAAAAACTCATTATTAATCTATATATATATACATTTTTTTGTATAAATATTTAAAAATATTGTATATTTTTAAAACAATTCACCTTGTTCAAACTCAATTTTGTCTTGTTTTGTCTCTTCTTTTGAAATTAATGATATAAATTCATCTTCTTCCACTATTATTATATTTAATTTTTCGGCTTTAGCTTTCTTGCTGCCTCCACCCTTTCCTAATAAAAGATGCGTTGTTTTTGAAGAGATAGAAGAAACCGTTCTTCCTCCTCGCTTTTCAACTTCTTCTAAAGCTTTAGCTCTTGGATTAAAGTTTTTAAAGGACCCTGTTACAGCCCAAACTTGATTATTAAAAGAATCATCAAATTGCTCATTATCCTCATTGTCAATTTCCATTTTTAAACCAGCTATTTTTAAATCTTCAATTCTTTTTCTCATAATTGGATTTTTTAGAGTTTCAATAATATTTGATGAAGTTTTCTCTGCAATAAGAGGAATATTGCATAAGAATTCATGATCTTCTTTATCAACTATCTCATATAATTTATCCATGGAAGAAACTCCATTTTTTATCAACATATCAACAATTTTCTTACCAACTTCAGCTATACCTAAAGAAATTAGAACTCTACTAAAAGGTTGATCTTTACTTTTTTCAATAGCATCAATTATTGCTTTAATTTTTTTATCACCGAATCCTTTTTCTTGACTTAGTTTTTCAAAATCAATTGAATATATATCAGCAACATCTTTTATTAATTCTAAATCTAATAAAGTTTCTATTGTTTTAGGGCCAAGTGTATCAATATCCATTTGACCTTTTCCAACAAAGAATTCTATACGTGAAAAAATTTGTTTAGGGCAAAATTCATTAGGACAAAATGTATGGGAACCTCTAAGAACTACTTCAGTATCACAAATAGGACATCTAGATGGCATTTGATAAGTTGTATTACCTTTTTCATTTTTTTCAACTACTTTTTCAACAGCAGGAATTACATCCCCTCTTTTACTAACTTCAACAGTATCATCAATAGCAAGTTCTAATTCATCAATATATTGTTGATTGTGCAAGGTAACATTACTTACCGTAGAACCTCCAATTTCAACAGGCCTAATTCTTGCAACTGGAGTTAATCTACCAGTTCTTCCAACTTGAACGTCAATTGATTTTACAATACTTTGGGAAAACGGAGATTCAAATTTATAAGCCATAGCCCATCTTGGATGATGAACAGTATATCCTAATATTTCTCTAACATTAATCTCATTTACTTTTATAACTAACCCATCAATTTCATAATCTAATGAATTTCTATTTTCAACTTGCTTTGATATCTCTAAATTAATATCAGTATAACTGAGATATCGCCCTTCTAACTTATATTTATTTAATAATTCTTTGGCATCTGTTTTTGATTTGGAAAACACACAAATATTAGGATTAGTTTTAAACCCTAGATCTTTTAATCTAGCTAAAATTTCAACATGAGAATTATATAACGAGCTATCTTCAAAAAAACCTTCATAAATAAAAATACTTAATGGAATTTTTGCACTTTCACTACTTTTTTTACGTCTAATAGTCCCAGCACATAAATTTCTTGGATTAGCAAAAGGTTGCTCTAATTCATTATTTACTTTTTCAAAAATATCCTTTTTTAAATAAATTTCCCCTCTAACAGCAACAGTTATTGGTTCATTCAATCTAAGAGGTACTTCTTTAATAGTTTTTACATTATTTGTAACATCATTGCCCACTGAACCATTACCTCTAGTTAGTGCTCTAATCAATAAACCATTTTCATAATATAAAACAATTGAAATTCCATCAATTTTTTGTTCTAATACAAAATTTAACTCATCCTCTACTTTTTTCTGACTCTTTTCTATCCAAGATAAAACCTCTTGATCACTATAAGCCTTATCTAAACTAAGAACAGGAATAGTATGAGTTACTTCTTCAAATGTTGAATCTAAATCACTTCCGACCCTTTGTGTAGGCGAATCATTTAATATTAAAGAAGGATATTCTCTTTCAATTTCAACAAGTCTATCAAACAATCTATCATATTCTAAATCACTTACTTTTGGAGAAGAATCAATATAATAAGCTTTTTGATATTCTCTTAATTTATCACTTATATTTTTAACTTCTAAAACTAATTTATCATTATTTTTCATATACCTTATGTTACACTACAATCAAGGAATTTTCCACAAAATATATCAAACTTTATAGGTTTCCATCATAAGTAATTCATGATATTCTTTATTACTAAGAGGACATAAATGAGAAAGAAAAATTTTTTACTAAATAACAAAGAATTTTTACATGGATTTATAGTAAAGGCTACAACAGGAGTTAATAAGAATCCTCAATTTACTTTACCAAAAATATCAGAAGACTGTTTAATTATATTTCCAAAAGATATTACGGGTTCAAATATTATTGAAATAAACAAACAAAATATACCATTTTTTGCATCATCAAAAATCTCATATATTGGGCAACCTCTTTATGCAATATTCGCACCTACACTAGAACAAGCTGAATTATTATCTAGTGAAATAGAAATCTCATATATTGATATAGAAGATGAAAATCAAACCGTTATAGAAGATATTACCTTTTCTTACAAGCAAGGAAATTATAATAAAATTGAAAATGAAATATTCGAGTTAATTAATTCAAATATTAAAGAAGAAGAATCTTCATTAAATAAATTTAATACTTTCAAATCTAGTATGACTTTTGATAGAATTACCTCTCCTATTCAAAAAACATCAAAGATTACAGTAGAATTAGAAAATGATATATTAAACATATATACACAAACACAATGGCCTCAATTAATTATTAATAATGTAAGTAATATTTGTGGTTTTAATAAAAAGAAAATAGTTGTAAACAAAGAAGAAACCTATTCAATAAAGGATGAATATTTAATTGATCCTTCAATTTTTTCAAGCATCGCAGCTTTAGCGGCTATCAAAACTAAAAAAATAATTTTTTTACATACAATAATGCAAAGTGCAAGAGCTAAAATACAAATAGAAAAAGAAACTTTAGTTGATATAAATAAAAAAAGTCCTATTATAGAAAAAATAAATGTAATTATTAATCAAGGTGCAGCTACAATATTACAAAATGAAATCAGCAAACAATTGATAGCTGGATTAATTCCTTTATATAAACTTAAAGCAATATTAATTAATTTTACATTTACACATTCTCCTGAAACTCCTGCAGTTTTTTTTGGAGGACTAGCATATGAAAATGCACTCGCAGCTTCACAAATTCATACTGTAAAACTGGGAAAGTTTTTTGATATTTCTCCTTATTTATGGATACAAAAAACTTTTTTCGATAGCGCGATTTATAAGAAAGTTGTCGCCATTAATGATTTACAATATCCTAAAGAAATATTATCAGAACTCATTGATAAGAGTTTCTATAATAGAAAATATGCGGCTTACAAAGTTAGTTCTGCTATTGACAAACAACTTTCTACTTTCACTCCCTATGCAAGAGGTATAGGATTAGCTATTGGACCTAGCATCAGTGGCTTTTCTCTTAATAATGAAAATTTCACATTACCAAAAGTTAATCTTACTCTCAATTTTGATGGAACTGTAGAAGTAAATACATCCTTTTACAACAATAGTCTTGTAAGTGATTTATGGAAAGATATTATTTATAAAGAACTTGAAGTTGATAAAAATAAAATTACTTTTTGTGAAAACAGTCAGGATTTAGTAGATAGTGGTCCTTGCACATTATCATTAAACAGTAAAATAATGTCAGAGCAAATAAAACAAGCTTGTCAAAAAATAAATGAAAGAAGATTTCTAGAAGGCCTTCCTATAAACATTAAGTTAAGAGGAACAAGAAAAACTACAAAGACACCTCTCTTTAAAAGTGATACTTGGATAGCACTCATATTAGAAGTAAGTATTGATTCAATTTCACTTGAACCAATTATTTCAAGTATTTCGGCAAACTGTGTAGTTGGAAAAATAGTAAATGAAAATATTTATAAAAGAAATATGAAAATTGAAATATTAAACACTCTTGATGAACTAGGAGCAAATATCTATAAAAGTGGCAAATTTAATTTTGATATAAAACTTAATCAAATAAATGAAAATATTAGCGATAGTATTACACAAGGGTTAAAAGGTGTTGTAATTGCTGCTTTTAATGGTGCTGTAGAAATGGCATTAAATTCTAATAATTCTAAATTACCAATATCAAGTAACAATATTTATGAGAGGATGGGAGATACAATATGATTAAATTATCTTTGAAGTTAAATAAAACTGATTTTGAATTGATTGTAGATGAAATGAAACCTTTATCTCATATATTATATGAAGACTTAGATGTAAATATACCACTTAGAAAATCTAATAATATGATTAATGATAATTGTTTAGTAATTTTAGATAATGAGCCAGTAATTAGTTCTCTTATCCCTGCTTTTAGATTGCAAGGGAAAACCATTACAACCTTTGATAATTTTATGCAAAGTGCTCACTATAGAAATATAAGAAGAACTTATGATGCTTTAGATCTTGAACCCTGTCCAAATTGTTATGAAGCAAAAACTCTAATAATTGAATCTTTATTATTGAAAGCAAAAACAAAAAGAGTTGATAATAAAATGGATGACTTTTCAAGAAAATTTCTAACTAAAGCAATCGCAGAAAATACAAAAAAACAAATTGATTTTGAATCTGCAAAAATAGAATTTTCAATTAACACATGTAAATGTTTAACAACTGAAGATTTATATACAATTACAATCAAAGCATTAGAAGATAGGATAAAAAGACGTGTTTTATAATAATAAATTAATAATTCCAGATTCAATAAATGAATTACATCAAGCTATTAAAAACAATCCTAACCACCAGCTTTTTGCAGGAGGGACTCATTTAGCTTTAATTGAACAAGAAACTACTAAAAAAAATTCTAGTACTATAATTTCTTTAGAAAATATTAAAGAATTATTTGATGTAACAAGAAATCTCCAATATGTAGATGTTGGAGCTATGGTAACCACAAATAAATTATTAGAAATTGGCAATCTAGCTTTTAATGATTTACTATTAGACACTTTAATAAATACAGCAACACATATAATTAGAAACCAAATTACTATTGGCGGAGCTCTATGTACAGAAAAAATTAGATATTCACTTGCAGGAACTTTAGCTTGCATGGACTCTCGTGTTGAATTAATTGATTTGACAAAAGAAAAACTTGTTTCTAAATTAATTCCTATAAATAAAATATATAAAGATGATAAATTATTAATCGAAAAAGGAACATTAGTTAAAAAAATTAGAATTCCTTTAACTCAATTTGATTTTGAAAAATTTTATTGTATAGGCTCGCCTATAAATGATCCTTTTAATACTGTAATATTAGCTTTTGGTGTTAATATTGACCAAACTATCATCAATAGTATAAAAATGAGCATTACCTTTCCAAAATGTGGAATATATTTCTCATCATTTTTATCTTCAGAATTAGAAGGAGCTCAAATTCCTTTAGTTCCAAGAACAGTTAGTAATGTTTCACAAAAGATTATTGCTGAAATTGATAAAAAAATTGAAGGAGTAACATCTTTACAAAAAGAGAGAGCAAAAAGAATTTTACAAACAATCCTTTATCAAATAATACCAACAAAATCTTTATTTGATAAATAATGAATAAATAATTAGGAGACAATTTTGACAGATTTTGTACATCTACATAATCACACAGATTTTTCTCTATTAGATGGGGCTGCACCTATCAATAGATATATTGAAAAAGCTAAAAAATATAATATGAAAAGTTTGGCTATAACTGATCATGGAAATCTTTTTGGAGCTATTAGATTTTATAAAGCTTGCAAAGCTGAAAATATAAATCCGATTATTGGCTGTGAAGTTTATACAAACCCGAAAGGACATACCCTAAAAAAGAAATTAGGGGCAGAAGATGATACAAAAAGATATCATCTTATATTATTAGCCATGAACGAAACAGGATATAAAAATTTAATAAAACTTGTTTCTATTGGATATACTGAAGGCTTTTATAAAAAACCTAGAGTAGATGATGCTTTATTAGAACAATATAATGAAGGACTGATTTGTTTATCAGCATGCCTTGGAGGAGAGATACTTCAACATTTAAAACATGATAATTATGATGAAGCTAAAAATAGAGCTTTATGGTATAATAGTGTTTTTAATGACGGTAGATATTATTTAGAATTACAAGATCATAATCTCGAAGAACAAAAAAGAACAAATCCACTATTAGCTCAAATATCAAAAGAAACTGGAATTCCATTAGTATGTACTAATGATATCCACTATATCGAAGATACTGACTGGGAAGCTCAAGATGTATTATTATGTATTGGAACTGGTGCTAAACTATCAGATGAGAAAAGAATGAGATTTGATGGTAGAGAATTCTATTTTAAAAGTCCAGATCAAATGGTTGAAATCTTCAAAGACTACCCAGAAGCAATTGAAAACACTGTTAAAATTGCAGAAAGATGTAATTTAGAAATTGATTTTCCTGGTCCAGTTTTACCAGAATCAACTATTCCCGAACCATTTAAAACAGAAGCTGAATACTTAATTCACCTTTCTAAAGAAGGTTTAATTCATAGATATGGAGAAAATCCTCCAAAAGAATATGAAGAAAGATTAGAATATGAATTAAAAATTATTATTGAAATGAAGTTCCCTGGTTATTTCTTAATTGTTAGAGATTATATTTATTGGGCGAAACAACATGATATTCCAGTAGGCCCTGGTCGTGGATCTGGAGCAGGGTCAATTGTAGCTTATGCACTAGAAATCACAGATGTTGATCCAATGAAATATAATTTACTTTTTGAAAGATTCCTAAACCCTGATAGGGTTAGTATGCCTGACTTCGATATCGACTTCTGCCAAGAAAGACGTGGCGAAGTAATTAAGTATGTTACAGAACATTATGGAGAAGCAAAAGTTGGACAAATAGCAACCTTTGGAACATTAAAAACAAAAGCTGTAATAAAAGACTGTGCAAGGGTGTTAGAAATTCCATTTGCTGAAGCAAACCAAATAGCGAAACTTATACCAGATGAAAAGAAAATCAGTGTCGAAAAAGCCCTTGAACTTAGTCCTGAATTAAGAGAAATAAGAGATAGAGGTGGAAATTATGAAACTCTATTTAAAGTAGCTAGTAGACTTGAAGGGTTAAGTAGACATATTTCAACCCATGCAGCTGGTGTTGTTATAGGAAAAGAAGAATTAACAGAATATGTTCCTCTATACAAAGATCCAAAAACAGGAGCAGTATCTTCTCAATATACAATGGATTTAATAGAAGACTGTGGTCTTGTAAAAATGGACTTTTTAGGCTTAAAAACGTTAACTCTTATTGATCATTGTGTAGACTTAATCCATAAAAAAAATAAAGATTTTAAAATTGAAACAATTAGTGAAGAAGATGAAAATACATTTAAAATGTTACAAAACGGTGATTCTTCATGTGTTTTCCAATTTGAATCTCAAGGCATGCAAAAGGTTTTAAAAGATGCAAAACCAAGTAATATTGAAGATTTAGTTGCATTAAATGCATTATATAGACCTGGCCCTATGGCTAACATCCCTCGATTTATTGAATGTAAACATGGTAGACAAGAAATCGAATATGATGACCCAGCATTTGAAGAAGACTTAAAAACTACATATGGTGTTATAGTATATCAAGAACAAGTAATGAAAGTTGCTCAAATTATTGCAGGATACTCTCTTGGACAAGCAGATATATTAAGAAGAATCATGGGTAAAAAGAAAGTTTATGAACTTGAAGCTCAAAAGAAATTATTTATTGAGGGTGCTGCTAAACTCGGACATTCAAAAGAGCATGCTATAGAAATTTTTGAAATGCTAGAACCTTTTGCAGGTTATGGTTTTAATAAATCTCATGCTCTAGCATATTCTGTTGTAGCATACCAAACAGCATATTTAAAAGCAAATTATCCTGCAGAATTTTTAGCCGCTAACTTAACAAATGAAATGAGTAATCCTGACAAATTTAAAGAATATTTAAATGTTGCAGAAACCATGAAACTTGAAATTCTCCCTCCAAACATTAATTATTCAGAAAAAAGCTTCTCAGTTGTAGACAATAAAATAGTATATGGACTTGCTGGTATTAAAAATGTTGGAGAAGTTGCAGTAGCGAAAATTGTAGAAGAAAGAATAAAAAATGGAGAATACAAAAGCTTCATGGAATTCTTAGAAAGAAGTGATGCTAAAGTATTCAACACTAAACTTTTGGAATCTTTAATTACCGCTGGAGCTTTTGATACATTAGGAATAAACAGACCTTCTTTACTTCAAGCTCTTCCTGAAGCAATTAAATTTGCACAAGGCATTGTTGCAGATAAGGCTATGGGTCAAATGAGTTTATTTGATGACTTTGAAGAAGCAACTTTTAATGAATTTGAAATACCAATAATCGATGATTGGAATATGCTTGAAAAATTAGACAGAGAAAAAGAATTGTTAGGGTTCTACATCTCAGGAAATCCCTTAGATACTTATAAAGACGCTATAGAAAGAAGTGTTATTTTTGACTTATCAAAACCAGATAAGTTTGTTTTAGAAAAAGAAACTGCAATTGTAGCTACTGTTATAAGTAAAAGAGAAATTATAACAAAAAAAGGTAAAAAAATGGCTTTTTTACAATTAGCAGACCAAAATGGAGTTATTGATTGTGTATTATTTGGGAAACAATACGAAAGATTCTATAATGATATAGAAGTTGATAATATTTATGGATTTACAGGGAAATTTAAAAAAAATTACAAAGATCCAACTAAAATTGATTTTGAACTCATTCAAGTATCTCATCCAAATGATTTGCCACCAATTGCTTTATCTAGTTGTTATATCGCAATAAATAAAAATATCGGAAAAGAATTTGGTTTGAAAGATTTAAAAAATATTATTATTGATAATAATGGATACTTAGATTTGTATTTACTAATAAAAGATGAAAAACTTTTTGATTCGGAAGAAGATAATGAAAGTGAAGAGCCAATAGAAAAAGATAATACTCAAGTTATTACTTGTAATACAACTTTTTGTGTGAAATATACTGATGAATTTGTAGAACAAATTAAACAAAGACCTGAAGTTATCGATATTTGGTTTAATTAAAAAAAGGAAAAATTATGAGAGAAACAACAATTTTTATGCAAACAGCTTTGATATTAGCACAAGTAATATCAATATATAACATTTTAATTTGGATAAGAATAATTCTTACTTGGGTTGCCCCAATGACAAATATTTCAAATAGTTCCTTCTATAATATATTAAAGCAAGTTGTAGATCCTTTTTTAAGTTTATTTAGAAATGTAAAATTCTTAAAAACACAAAGAATGGATTTCACTCCATTATTAGCTTTTGCTGTTTTATCCATTGTTCAAAGTATATTAAGTTTATTTGGTTCAACAGGATCAATTTCTTTAGGGATTGTATTAGCTTTAATAATTAATACTTTATGGACCTATTTTCTTTCCCCATTATGTATCATTCTTATTGGATTAATCATTTTCAGACTCGTTTTGTGTTATAGAAAAGGGCCTAATACAATTACAATGATAAGATCTATTGAAAGCATCATATCAAGTTATCTAGATTGGATGCAAAAGATTTTCTTTGTTGGAAGAATAGTTTCAGATAGACTTTTATTAATTGTAAGCACAATAGTAACGACTCTTTTATATTTACTAACTCGAACTGCAATTGTTTATATTGTTAATTCTTTAGTTAATTTGTAGGAAAGACTTGTGTTTATAAGGGGTTATTCAACAAAGATTTCAAATCTAAAAGGTGTTGGAAATTCTGCTAAAGAAAGTTATGCTTCTTTAGGAGTAAAAACCTATGGAGATTTACTTTTATTAACCCCAAGAGATAGAGAAGATAGATCTAAATTAGTAAATCTAGAAGAATTACCAAAAGTATTTTATGAAACAATTCAAATCAATACTTTTGTTATAGCAAAATCACACTCTTTTTTTGGTGCTTTTTCTAAAAATGGAAGAACACTAAAAATTACTGTTGAAAGTTATTATGGAAATAGAAGATTAGAATTACTTTGTTTTGGAAGAAACTTCTTACAAAAAATAATAAAAACAGACAAAATTTACTATTTGTATGCTTCAGTATCTTCTCACAATGGTATTCTTCAAGCATCAAGTTTTGAACTTATTGAAGTAAAAGATATTAATAATCCGCCTTACCCTTTTGGACAAATACTACCACTTTATCCATTAAAAGGATCTTTAACTCAAAAATTAATAAAAAAAAATATTATAGAAGTATTATCTCAATCTATAAAATTTGAGGACGAATTACCAAAATATATAATAAATGAACTATCTCTATTATCTTTTGATGAAGCTATAAGAGCTTTTCACTTCCCCAAAAATAAAAAAGAGCTTTTTGAAGCTAGAAAGACTCTTGCTTTTAGTGAACTCTTTTATATGCAAATAATAGCAAGAAAAGATTTAAAAACTATCACAACAAATGAGAAAATAAGAAGTATCCCTTCTACATTAGAGCTTAAATTAATATCAAATCTTCCTTTTAAATTAACAGACGACCAACTATCAGCCTTAAAAGAAATAAGACTAGATTTAGATAAAAGTGGAGCAATGAGTCGTATGCTTCAAGGAGATGTTGGAGCTGGAAAAACTTTAGTAGCCTGGGCTTCAGCTCTTCATGAAATTTCAAAGAATCATCAAGTAGCTTTTATGGCACCAACAGAATTACTAGCAAATCAACACGCCCAAAATGCTGCAGAATTATTAGAACCTTTAGGAATAACAATAGCCTTATTAACAGGTTCAGTAAGCAAAAAACAACGAAAACCATTATTAGAAGGTCTTAAATCAGGACAAATTCAATTATTAATAGGAACACATGCACTTTTTAGTAATAATGTAGAATTTAAAAATCTTAAATATATAATTATTGATGAACAGCACAGATTTGGTGTAAATCAGAGAGAAAAGCTTCTCTCTAAAGGGAAAAATCCCAATATCTTAATGATGAGTGCAACTCCTATTCCGAGATCTTTAGCTCTTACAGTCTTTGGAGATTTAAATATTTCTACAATTAAAAATTTACCTTCAGGGAGAAAACCTATAATCACCCATCTAGTAAGTGAAAAATCAAGGACTAGAATGTATAATGCAATAGGAGTTGAATTTAATAGAGGACATCAAGCCTATTTTGTTTATCCAAGAATTGATGATTCAGGACCTCAAGAGTTACGCGATGTAACTAATATGTTTGAATTCTTAAAAAAACAATATCCAAATATACCATCAGCTTTATTACATAGTAAAATTGATGACAATGAAAAAATTGAAATATTGAATAAATTTAAAAATAATGAAATATCATATCTGGTATCAACAAGTGTAATCGAGGTTGGAATTGATGTTCCAAATGCTACATGTATTATTATTGAACATGCCGATATTTTTGGTCTATCTGCACTTCATCAATTAAGAGGAAGAGTTGGTAGATCACAATTACAATCATATAGTTTTTTGGTTTTTGATAATAATATTAGTGAAATAGGAAAAGAAAGACTTAAAGTTATGAGGGAAACAAATGATGGGTTTATTATAGCTGAAAAAGATTTGAGCCTTAGAGGACCAGGAGATATTTTAGGAATTAAACAATCTGGATTTATAAAATTACATTTTGCATCTCTTGTAAATGATTTAGAAATGATTAAAATAGCAAGAAAGTATTGTGATAAAATATTGTTAAATGATTCCACTTTTATTAATGTGGAAAATAGAATAATAAAAAGAGTTTTAGAAGAAGCCAATCCTTATGAAACCGAAGAAGAGGAACTATGAGAATTACAGGTGGAAAATATCGTGGAAGGATAATAACTTGTCCTCCAGGAGTAATTAGACCAGCAATGGATAGAATGAGAGAATCTCTATTCTCAATCTTAGGTAATTTAGATAATTATTCTTTTTTAGATTTATTTACAGGAAGTGGTTGCGTTGGAATAGAAGCATCATCTAGAGGAGCTTCTCCTGTACATATTGTGGAAAAAGATAGAGGAAAAAAAAGCGTTATATTAAAAAACATTTCGATTGTTGAAACTCCAATTAAATTATTCATGGCAGATGTAAAAAGATTTATTCCTACAGCTAAACAAAAATATGATATTGTTTATGCTGACCCACCATTCCCAATGGAAGGAAAAGTTGAATTAACAAATTTAATTGCTAAATCAGAAATTGTAAAAAAAGGTGGATTATTTATCATTCATTATCCAAGTGAAGAAAGATCACTTTGGCCTGATACTATCGGCGATTTAGTAAACTATGATGAAAGAAAATATGGTAGAAGTATATTAAGGTTCTATAGAAGAGAAGAATAAAACTATATGGAAATAGCTATAAAAACAAGTTTACAAATACTCCAAATGTTAATAATCCTTTCAATTGGAGCTTATTCTTTTAAGAAAAAAATAATTAGTAACAATGGATTAAAAACCCTTACAAATGTACTTCTTGAAGTAGTAATGCCTTTGTTGATTTTTACATCTTATCAAAGAGACTATAATTCAGAACAAGTAAAAGGTTTAATTGTCACGTTTTTCTTATCAATTTTATCAATAATTATTGCAACAATAATTTCTATTATTGTAATTAAAAAAAATAATAAAAGAGATTATTTAGTTGAAAGAATGTCAATAATGTATACAAATTGTGGTTTTATTGGAATTCCTTTAATGTCAGCATTATACGGACCTCTAGGAGTATTTTATTGTACTGGTTTTATTACAGCCTATAATCTAATCTGTTGGTCCTATGGAATAAGCATGCTAGTAAAACTTCCTCTAAAAGAAAAAATAATAAAGATAATTACAGGAAGAAATATGATTGCAATAGCACTTGGTTTACTTTTCTATTTTTTCTCTATTAGAATTCCTGAAACAATTGTGAATCCGATGAAAACTATAGGCTCTATGAATTCTCCTCTAGCCTTACTTATTGTAGGGGGAACTATAATGAAAAGTCCTATAAGAAAAATTTTCTTGGATTTTAGAAGTTATTATATTTTAATTATTCATAATTTGATTATTCCTTTAATAATTATTCTATTGTTATCACAAGTAAATACATCAGATTTAATAAAAAATGTAATATTAATTGCAATGGCTTGTCCAATTGGTGTAATATCAACAACTTTCTCTCTTAAATTTAATCGTGATGAAAAATATGCTTCTTCATTGTTAGGTCTTTCAACTATTTTTAGTATCATTACCATACCATTAGCTATATATATAAATACTTTCTTTTTATAAATTATTGAACTCAATAAATATTTGTAGTATTTTTTTACAAAGGATTACTTTTATGAATAATAATAATATAGATATTGGAATTATTGAAAATAATATATATAAAGAATCATTTGTGCCATATTCATCAAATTGTGATTTATATGCAAATGTAAATTTAGATTGGATATTTGAAGTTGTACAAGAAGTAGCTGCAACACATGCAACCGTACTAAATTCTTCAATATTTGACTTACAAAAATTAGGATTAACTTGGGTTATATCCAGAGAAAAAATAGAAATATTTAAATATCCAAAATGGAGAGAGAAAATCCATGTCGAAACATGGGCAAGAAAACCCTTTAGAAGAGTATTAGTTCCAAGAATAATTCAAGCTAAAAACAATGATGGGGAACTACTTTTTAAAGCAACTACTTTGTGGGCTGTTATAGATTTGAATACTCAAAGACCTATTGAACCAAACAAAATATTAGATATATTTGGGTTCCCTGAAGCTAATAATAATGAAAAGTTTTTTATACATAAAAGAGATGTTATTTGTAATGATAATCCTATTATTTCAGCAAAAAAACCAATAATTAATTATTCTGACACTGATTTTAATCATCATGTTAATAATATTTCTTATGTAAGATGGGCACTAAGATCAATGCCGAATGAATATAGAAATGATTATATTGTAAAAACAGTAGATGTATCATGGTTAAAACAAACTTTCTTAAATGATACTGTTGAAATTATTACATCAAGTGAAAATAAAAATGCTTTAAAAGCTGATGGTGCAACCTTTTATCACAAATTGATTAGATCTGAACAAGATGGGAAACAAACGTCTGTTTTTGAAGCAACATCAACTTGGGAAAAAAGAAAAAACTAGGCTAAATCTTATTTAAGATTTAACCTAGTACTGGTTTTATTTATTTTCCAATTTTTATTCCAGATATTTTTTCATAATATTCTGCTAACCCACTATGGTCATGTTGTCCTTTTCCTGAAAAATGTAAGTTCTTGAACATCTCTTGTACTTGAACTGACATTGGAACAGGACTACCAATTTCATGCGCTGTAGATATTGCATTAGCTAAGTCTTTTATGTGTAAATCAATTTTAAAACCTGGGTTAAAATTTGATTCAATCATCATAGGAGCTTTTGCATTCATAACAGTTGAACCTGCTAAACCACCTTTGATTGCTTCAAAAACAGTTTGAGGATTAACACCTGCTTGTTTTGCAAGAGTCATAGCTTCTGCTAGAACTGCAATATTACCAGCTACAATAATTTGGTTTGCTAATTTTGTTGTATTACCAGCACCAATATCACCACATAAAACTGCAGAGCCACCTAAAATATCTAAAATAGGTTTTACTTCATAAAATAAATCCTTTTCACCACCACACATAATTGATAATGTTCCATCAATTGCTTTTGGTTCTCCTCCTGAAACTGGAGCGTCAAGCATTCTTACTCCTTTTTCAGCACAAGCTTTTTCAACTTCTTTACTAGCCATAGGAGCAATTGAAGACATATCAACATATTTTAAACCTGATTTTGCACCAACTAAAACACCATCTTCACCTAATACAACAGCTTTTACATGAGGAGAATTTGGAAGCATTGTGATAAGAAGAGGAACATTTGCAGCTATTTCAGAAACAGAAGTACCACGAACAGCTCCATCTTTTTCAACATCTTTAATATTTTCTTCGATAATATCAAAAACAGTTACTTCATGACCTGCTTTTAATAAATTTCTTACCATAGGTTTACCCATAATTCCTAAACCAACAAATCCGATTTTCATTATATTCTCCTTATGCTAATACTTCTAAAACTTTGTTTGCTATATCAACTTCAGTTAAGTTATATTTTTCTAATAATTCTTCATATTTCTTTGCACTAGTACCGTAGCTATCTTGAACACCTACCATTCCAATTTTCATTGTACTATCACATAGAGCTTCAGCAACTGCACTACCCATACCACAATAAATATTATGTTCTTCAGCAGTAACAACTGCTTTTACACCTTTTATATTTTCTTTTAATTGTGCTAAATTTAAAGGTTTAATAGAAGATAAATTAATAACTCTTGCTTCGATATTTTTTTTCTTTAATAATTCAGCTGCTTTTAAGCTTTGAGAAACCATTGTTCCACAAGCAAAAATTACAACATCACTACCTTCTCTCATTTTAGTCATTTGTCCAAATACATATGGTTTTTCAGGATCTGTTAGTTCTGGTAAATCAGCCCTACTAAGTCTTAAATAAACAGGTCCTTCGTGCTCCATCATAGCTCTCATCATTTGTTTTGTTTCATTAGCATCAACAGGACATAAAACACTCATATGAGGAAGTACTCTCATAATTCCAATATCATCAATTGACTGGTGAGTTTTACCATCTCCAAAGTCAGACAAACCTGCTGAAGAACCACAAATTAATACATTCAAATTAGGAATTGCTATTGAAGATCTAATTTGATCATATGGACGACCTGATGAGAAGACTGCAAAAGAACTTGCAAAAGCAATTTTTCCACCTAAAGCCAAACCAGCAGCTGTAGATAACATATTTTGTTCTGCAATGCCCATTTGAAAATATCTTTCTGGGTATTCCTCTTCAAAAAATACACTCATTGTAGATTTCCCTAAGTCTGCTTCAAGAGCTACAACTCTTTCATCTTTTCCAATTTCAACTAAAGCTTCACCATAAGCTTTTCTTAAACTCGATGTTTTCATTATTATAACTCCTCTCTCATTTTTTCAATACAGTCTAAACAAACTTTATATTGTTCTTCTGTTAATGATGCGTTGTGATATTGACATTTTCCTTCAGCAAAAGGGAACCCTTTACCTTTAATAGTATTTGCAATAATTGCTGTAGGTAGACCTTTCTTTTCATCAGCTGCTTTAATAGCGTTTTGAATTTCTTCAATGGAATGACCATCAATTTCGATTACATTCCAACCGAAAGCTTCAAACCTTTTTCCAATATTTTCAATTGGGAAAATTTCTTCACAAGTACCTGAAGCTTGAACTGTATTTCTATCAACAATTAAGCAAAGATTATCTAACTTATAATTAACACTACTCATTGCAGCTTCCCAAATTTGACCTTCTGATAATTCTCCATCACCACAAACACAGAAAACTTTTGAATCACTCTTGTCTAATTTCAAAGCCATAGCCATACCACTTGATACACTTAACCCTTGGCCTAATGAACCTGTTACAGCTTCTAAACCTGGAGTTTTATCAATATCGGGATGACCTTGAAGTGTTCCATTTAAAGTTTTTACTTTTGCAAGTTCTTCTCTTTTAAAATAATCTAATTCTACAAGTGCAGCATATTGTGCTAATACAGCATGACCTTTTGAAAAAATTAATCTGTCTCTTTTAGGATCCTTTGGATTTTTAGGATCTAAATTCTTCATTCTTTCAAAATATAAGACTGATAAAACATCAGCTATTGATGAACTACCACCTAAATGACCTACTTTTCCGGGAGGTATCATTTCAATGATATTTGATCTAATTTGAATAGCTCTTTCTTTCAAAAATTTAACATTATTTTTTGATTCCATTTTTTATTTCCTTCTTAATTATTTATTAATTAGTAACAAGTTACTCCACCATCAACACATAAAGACAAGCCATTAATAAAAGAAGCTTCATTACTTGCAAGATATAAAACAGCATTTGCAACATCTTCTTTCGAACAAAGTCGACCTAAAGGAACTTCTCCATATCTTTGTTCTTTTTTTATAGGATCTTTAAAAACCTCTCTTATCATTGGAGTATCAACAGTACTAGGATGAATTGAATTACATCTAATACCATACTTTGCATATCTAGAAGCTATTGATTTTGTAAATAGTGTTACAGCTCCTTTTGAAGTAGTATATGCTTCAGGAGTATATCTATGACCGATAAGCCCACAAACAGAGGACATATTAATTATTACTCCATTCTTCTGTTCTTTCATAATTGGTATTACATTTTTTGTACCTAGAAAGACAGAAGCAACATTTACATCCATCATTAATCTCCACTCTGATAAACTAATATCCGTTATGTCTTTTCTGATATTAATCCCAGCATTATTTATCAAAGCATCAATTTTTCCTTCTTTTTCTATTATTTTTTGAACTACATTAGTCCATTCTTCTTCACTGGTTAAATCAATTCTGCAAAAATGTAAGTTTTCTAACCTTTTATTATTAGAAAGAATCTCATGACCCTTCTTTTCATCCAAATCTAGCATGTAAACAATGGCACCACTATCAACTAATAATAAAGAAATATAAGAACCTAATCCTCCAGAACCACCAGTGACTAAAATTACTTTATCACTGACATTCATATTACATTTCCAAAATAATTTTTATTTTTTTACCATCACGATTATTTTCTAAATCATTAAAAGCTTGAATTGCATCATCAAAAGAATAAGCATCTGTTATAACTGGAGCTACATCAATTTTCTTTGATTCAAGCAATTTGACACAATTCATAAAGTCCTCAAAGTTATAAACATAATTTCCTTTTACTGTTAATTCTGTTGTTACAATTTTTTGCATATTAATGGAAATCATCTTTTGTGCATTACCAATCCAAATAGCTGTACCACCAATTTTTAAACAATCTAATGCTGAATTAGCAGTTATTTCAATTCCAACAGCTTCTATTGAAAAATCACACATTTTAGAATTAGTAGCTTTTTTAACTTCTTCAATTAAGTTTTGTTCTATTGGATTAATGCAATAAGTGGCACCCATTTCTTTTGCTACACCTAATCTATAATTTGTAGCATCGCTAACAATAATATTTCTTGCACCTCTATGTTTTAATAGAGCTATTGCTAATAATCCAATAGTACCTGCCCCAATAACTAATATATTTTCACTGTTTGCAATTTCTACATCACTAATTTTATTAACAGCTCTATAAGCAACTGCTAAAGGTTCAGTCATAGATGCTACATTAAAATCCATATTATCATCAAAAGGTATTATATATTTTTCTTCAATGTTTATATATTCACACATAGCACCATCACTATCTAGAACACCCATACATATTCCATTAGGACAAACATTTACTAAACCTTTTTTACAATATTCACATTCACCACAATATGGTTTGGGAAAAACTATTACTTTTTGACCCACTTTATATTTAGAATCATTACTAGCAACTTTTTCAATCACTCCGCTGAATTCATGACCCATAATCATTGGAGCAGTTCTTCTTCCTGTTTTACCTAAATATCCTTCATAATCAGATCCACAAATACCACAAGAAACCACTTTAATTAAATATTCATTTTCTTTGATTTCTGGAATTGGGATATCTCTCATTTCCAAGTCTTTAGCACCTAAATAATATAATGCTTTCATTTTTTTTCTCCTAATATATATAACCTAACAATCTTGGTACAAATAATATTAAATCAGGAATGAATGTAAGTAATAATAATGCACACAATTCAACTCCAATAAATGGTAATACAGCTTTTGCAATTCTTTCAAAATCTAAATGAGCAATTGGTGCTGCTGCAAATAAACAGACTCCCATAGGAGGTGTTGCTAAGCCAATATTTAAGTTTACAAGCATTACTAATGCAAAATGTAATGGAGCTACTCCATATTGAATTGCAATTGGTAATAGAATTGGAGCTAATAATAATACTGATACACCTGTATCTAATAACATTCCAGCAATTAATAAAATAACATTCATCATTAATAAGAACACAATCTTATTATTTGTAAAGCCTAAAATTGTTCTTGCTAATAGTTCAGGGATTCTTTCAATTGCTAAGAATTGACCGAAAATTGATGCCATTGAAATAATAAATAAGATAACGGCCCCTGACACTGCACCTACAATAAAACTATCCCAAATATCTTTATATGATAAAGTTTTTAATATAAATCTGCCTGATATCATTGCGTAAAAACAAGCTATTGCGGCTGCTTCTGTAGGTGTAAAAAATCCTGAGAAAATACCTACAATCAAAATAATAGGACAAAGTAAGGCTACTATTGATTTTTTAAGGACTTTATATGTTTCTTTAGCATTAACTTTTTCAGTTCTTCTAGGGTGATTATATTTTTTTGCATAAACAAAACATAAAATCATAAGAGCTAAAGCAATTGCAATCCCTGGAACAAATCCTGCAGCAAATAAAGCACCAACTGACTCGCCTGTACAAGTTGAATAAATAATCATAACAACAGAAGGTGGAATAATTGGTCCAATAACTGATGATGCACAAGTAACAGCAGCTGCATATTGAGGAGTATATCCTTCTTTTTCCATTGATGGTATTAATACAGAACCTAAAGCAACTGTATCAGCTACACCACAACCTGTAATACCTGCAAAGAATACACTTGCTACGATATTAACTTGTGCCAAAGCTCCAGGAATACGTCCCACTATCAATTGAGAAAATTCAATTAAGCTATCTGTAATCTTTGATCGATTCATCAATTCGCCAGCTAAAATAAAGAAAGGTATTGATAATAAAACATAATTGTCTAATCCACTATATAACTTCTGTCCAATCATAGACATCGGAACATTTCCAATAAATAAAAAATAATATAGTGAAGCACTTCCTAATATAAAAGCTATTGGAACCCCAACAATAAGGAGAACAATAAAAACTAATATAATTATACTCATAAAATAATCTCCTATTGACCTATCGTTAGTTCATTCACATCTTTACATTGGAAAACTTTTGATAATCCTGCTAATAAATGAATTATCATACAACCAAATCCAAAAGGTAAAAATAATTTTACATACATCATAGAAAAAGGAATTATATCACCTTTAATTCTATAAGCTTTTATTGCTGCAAAATAACTATAGTATAAGCAGTAAGCACATACTGTAAGTACTGCAAAATAAGCAATAATAGTAGCTATTTTTGCAACTTTTAATGGCATTCTTGTAACTAGAATGTTTACACCAACATGTTGTTTTTTATATAATGCAACACTTCCACCAAGGAACCCAATTGAAATTAATCCCCATCTTGCTAATTCCTCAGTCCAAGATGGATTGTTTCTTATAACCCTTCCAACAATACCAATAAAGATTACAACAAATACTATTAATAGTAATAAACCAGCAATCACTGATGTTATTTGAGCTACTTTTTTACTAATTTTTTCTAATATATTCACATATATCTCCATTTTATTTACTTAGGATATAAAAATATCCTAAGTATAAATAATAGGTTCTAGTAACCACATCTCTCTTCAGAGATTGCAACTTCATTTAAGAATTTTGTAACAATTTCATCGCCAATTTCACCACGTAACCAATCATATGTTGGTGCTGCAGCTTCTTTAAACATATCTAATTCTTGACTAGTTGGAACATAAACTTCCATTGCTGAATTAACTGTATCAAAATCTAATACACGAGAGGCTAGATCTTCTGCAGCTCTATCAGCTTGTTGTGCATGATATGCAGCAACTGAAATTATTTGTTGTTCATCTTCACTTAAGCTATTCCAGAAATCGCTATTCATCATTACAAAGTTTTCACTCCAAGTGTGACCATCTAATGTAATATAGTCTTGAACTTCATACCATTTATTTGCAGCAATATTCCAAATAGGATTTTCTTGACCATCTACAACTCCTGTTTGACAAGCTGTATAAATTTCACCTGATGCTAATGGAGTTGCACTTGCACCCATTGCTTCAACCATTTTTACGTAAATAGGACTTTGCATAACTCTGAACTTAATACCTTTCATATCTTCTGGTGTATGAATTGGACGTACATTGTTTGTAAAATGTCTTGTACCGTTTTGACCAACAGAAATCATTTTTAAACCACTTACATCTTCAAATTCTTCACACATTTCTTTCCATAAAGTACTATTATCAAAGAAATCCCAAGCCACTTCATCCCCTTTAAATACATAAGGTAAGAAAATACATTGTAACTCAGGCATTAAAGCTGAAGCAGTACCTGTACAAGTTACCATTTCAATGCTACCTGTCATTGCCATTTCCATTGTAGCTTTTGTATCTCCTAAGGCATTACCAGGGTAAAGTTCTACACCAATTTTACCGTTAGAAAGAGATTCAACCATACTCTTAAATACTAAACCATATGCATGTTCTGGAAGAGGTGCTTTAGAAATTTCTGGCCATGTAGCATTATCATAATATGCAAACTTTATTACTTTTTCAGCATTAGAAGTAGTATCAACCTTCTTTACTGAAACTGCATTAGCACTTGCCTCTTTTATAGGTGCAGCAGCTTCTTTAGTACTACTTGTAGCTACATTTCCTGATGCAGGTTTTGCATCAGCTCTTTTTTCACAACTAATTAAAAAACTTGAAACAATAATAAATATTGCTAAGAAAATCACTTTTTTCTTATTCATAACCTAACTCCTTTTGTTAAAGTATAATCATAGTAGCATCACATATTATACATGTCAAGAAAAAAAATATACTTTTTTATAAATATATTATTACTAATTTCAACCTATTATAATAGGTTGCAAATAGATTAAATTATTCAAAAAAAATGCATTTAACGGCTTAATATGCAGATAATATAAAAAAAACAAGAATAATACATCACTAATATTATGAAATATGTATTACAAGATAAAATATTTATGATAATAGTTGCTTTTTAAACTAATCTATTATAATATATTTTTATGACAAGTGTTTAATACAGATTTTTATGATTTAACATTAATTATCTAAATATTTATAAAGATAATATAATAAAAGCACATATCATATAATATATTATAAAGAAGGCAAAAAAAATGACAAAAAAAATTCCATTAAAAATTAAAATAGCCACAATCTTAGAAAATGAAATAATATCGAAAAAATGGGAATTAGGAGAACTTCTACCTTCTGAAATAAAATTATGTGAACGCTTTTCGGTAAGCAGAATTACAATAAGAGCTGCTATTCAAACATTAGAAGTAAAAGGCTATGTTAAATCAATTAAAGGAAAAGGAACTGAAGTTGTTTCTTTAGACCCTTCCTCCTCAATTTCATTTAATTCCTTTAAAACGGATAAACCATCAAATGAAGATGTATTATCTGTAATAGAACTTAGAAAAGTCTTTGAGAAAGGTATTACAGGAATTGCTGCTGAAAAAATAACTGATTTAGAAATAATAGAATTAGAAAAAATATATCAACACATGATAGCATCTGCAAGAAATACAGAAGAATATTCTAAAACAGATTTCCAATTTCATGTTCTTCTAGGAAATGCTACGAAAAACCCTTTTATAATTAAAACATATGCATCAATGCAAACTTACCTCAGTGAAACAATGGAAGAAATTGTATCAATAATGGGATCTGCAAATGGGTTAAGATATCATAAACTACTTTTAGAAGCATTAAAAAAACACGATAAGGAATCTGCTGAAAAAATAATGGAAGAGCATATTCAAGACACCATTGATTCAATAGCTATTTTCTTTAATGAACATAAAAATGAATAAAATAATTTATATTTTAATAATGTGGAGGTCTTCTATTAGGTAGATCTCCTGCTTCACTTTCCTCAATTAATTCTGCTACTTTTTTCTCTAATTTATTGATATGATTATTTAAAATACCAATCTCTTTTTGTTGATTAGTAACAATTTCATTTAATTGAGCAACAATTTCTTCAGTATATGAAATTTTCACTTCTAGTTTCTCTAAAGATTTAACGATCTCTTTTTTTTCCATAAAAATCTCCTTGCTCCATTATTAATATTATAAAATGAATGATAATTCAATAAGTATTAAATATGTTGATCGAATAAAATTATATTACCATCTGGATCTCGTAACATAAAACTACAGGGTCCATGTTTTTCTGTATTATCAGAAAAAATTTCAATCCCATATTCTTCACAAATCTTTTTAATCTCCCTAATATCATCATATTTTTCTAATTCTTCTGCATTCTCAGACCACCCAGGGTTAAACGTCATAATATTTGCATCGAACATATTTTCAAATAATCCAATTTTAGTATTTTCATTTTTCATTATTACCCATTTATGCTCTACACTTCCCATAAATTTTTCAAACCCTAATTTTGAATAAAACTCAACAGACTCTTTAATATCTTTTACTGTTAAACTAATAGAAAACGAACCTAAAATCATGCATTATCTCCTTTGTTTATTCTGTGTAAATTATATTATATCATATATTTTTTTTATAAAAAGTTGTTTTTTTGTATATTAAATTTCTTTTTTTCTCATATTTAATCTATTTGTAAAAAATATAGTTATTTTTTTTAGTATATTTGTTGTTTTTTCGTTGCAAATTTCTATAGATATGTTATTGTATAATTGTTGCATTTTGGTGCATACATCATTTTAAAGGAAGAAAACATGAAAGGTGAGAGAGTAGCACAACTTGAATTATTACTATTATCACATCCTGAAGGACTTAGACGTGCTGAAATAGCAAGACGACTAGGGGTTCATCGTTCAACGATTAGTAGATATGTAACGGATTTAAGTAAATATATAGATGTTTATGAAGAAAATAATTTAATAAAAATAAATAGTGATAAAAATGTAGATGAAAATATAGAACTCAGTATTTATGAAAGCCTTGCTTTTAATATGTCAGCTGAAGCAATCGCGAAAAACGCTGAATTTCAAAACCCTCATTTAGCATCAGGTTTAAGAAAAATTGCATTAAATATGAGATCTTACGCTCCAAAAATTAGCGATAATATCATTCAACTATCTGAAGAAATTGATAAAGACATTCAAAAGAAAAATGGGAATTCAAAATACAATACTATTCTTGATGTTCTTATTGATTCATGGGTCTCTGGTAGAATTGTAAAAATTGAACATACCATCAAAGGGAAAAAAAGAGTTTCTGAAGTTGCTCCATATTTCATTGGATTTAGAGAAGAAGCTACAGGAAGAAATCCAATTAGCGTAACTGGAAGATTACGACATACAACTGAAATGATTACTATAGATATCTCTACAATTACAAAAGCAATTATTTTAGAACAAACATATACAATACCTGACAACTTAAAACCCTTTAAAATGCCACTTCAAGAAAATGCATATGAACCAATAGATGTAATTCCTTTAAAAATAAAAGTAAATGAAATTTCTGCTATAAATGTTTTTAATAACTTAAAACATACAACTCCAACAATAGAAGAAAGACAAGATCATTTCATTTATTCTTTTGATATTGAAAATTCAATTGAATTAATTCTAAAAATAATTCAATGTGGATCATCGATTGAAATACTAGAACCAGATTCATTTAAACAAAAATTTTGCAAAACTTTACAAGAAATTCTTGCAGTATACAATATTACTTGCTAATATTGTTATAAGACTCATTTATAGGAGAAAAAAATGAAACAATACGAATGTGATTTATGTGGTTATATTTATGACCCAGCAGTAGGCGATCCAGACGGTGGCATTGCACCAGGAACAGCTTTTGAAGATATTCCTGATGATTGGGTATGCCCTTTATGTGGAGCAGGTAAAGAAGATTTCTCAGTAGTAGAATAAAAATAACAAAGAGGCTTTTATAGCCTCTATTTTTTTTATATAATTTATCCATGTTAGATAAATTATTAAATAGACGCTCTCATAGAGCTTTTAAAAATGAGAAAATAGATTTTAATGACTTAGAGTTAATTAAGAAAGCAACTCTTCAATCTCCAACAGCTGGAAATTTAACACTATATTCTATTATTGAAATAGAAGATATTAAGATTAAAGAAAAACTATCAATTCTTTGTGATAATCAACCTATGATAAAACAAGCTCCTCATATTTGGATATTTCTAGCTGATTTTCATAGATGGCTTAAACTTTTTGAATATAGTAATACAGCTGAGAAATCTAAAACAAAAATTAGATCAACAGGGTTAGGAGATTTACATTTAGCTCTACAGGATACAATAATTGCTTCACAAACCGCTACGATAGCAATAGATGAGTTAGGATATGGTTCTTGTTATATTGGTGATATAATAGAAAATTTTGAAGAAATTCAAAAACTATTAAAATTACCACCTCAAGTGGTACCTGCTACAATGCTAATCTTTGGAAAACCTAAAAAACACTTAAAAGAACCTTTATGTAGACCTGATATTGATACAATTTTTTTTACAGATACATATAAAGAACAAAGCAAGAAAGACCTTTTTAGAACTTATGAAAAACACACTCAAAGAGCAAAGAATAACAATACTTTACCTTTTGAAAATAATGGAACTATTGCTGATCAATTCTATTATCGTAAATTTTCAACAAAATTTATGGAAGAGATGAATAGATCAACAAAAGTTTTTATGGACAAATGGTGTAATATTATTTCTAAAGAATAATTTTTACCATATTCCGGCCCTCTTCTTTTGCTTTATAGAGGGCATTATCTACTAATTTAAAATTATCTTCCATTGATTTATTTTTATAGCATCTAGTAACACCACAGCTTATAGTAACAACATCACTCATTAATTCTGAACCAAAATCTAAATGCTCAATATCATACCTAATTAGATTCATTTTTATTTTAACTGATTTAATACTAATATTTTCAAAAATAAATAGAAATTCATCACCACCATATCTTATAATTTTAACACCTTCCGTCTTATATTTTAAAAATATTTTAGCAGCTTCACTTAAAATAAAATCACCTATTGAATGACCATATATGTCATTTATCTTTTTAAAATGATCAATATCCACTAAAGCTAAATAACATAAATTATTAGAACTTACATGAACTTCATCCAAATATCTTCTATTATAAAGTTTTGTTAAAGAATCTTTATTTAACAATTTAATTAATTGAGAACTTTCTCTTTTTATACTATATTGCGAATTTCGTAAAAATCCTATTATATAAAAATAATACAATACAAGTAAAAACAATTCATATATTAATATTTTTAAATTTATGTTCGTTGAAACATCATTAATATATAAGAATATAAAAGTTAATAGAAATTTGAAAAAAATACTTAAATAACCAATCAATAACTGAAATTTTACTCTCCTCATAACTATTGAAAGAGGAACACTTACAAATAAAAAAGGTAATAAAATTAAAATATTAGATTTAAATAAAAATAATATACTTGGGGATATTACTAAATTAAATATAAACATATTAAAAATAGAAGTATTTCTTAAATCGGTATCTTCAAAAGTATATATAAAATTTCCTAAATATAATAAATATAGGATTGAAAATCCTATTACATAAAAATTATGATTAGAATATATAAAAGGTACTAAACATAAAATCAAAATAATATATGCAAAAAGTAAAAATAGTACACAATTCTTTTCAGATTCTTGAATTGGACTATCTTTAGCAAATATTTTATACATTTTTTTCATATAAATCCCTTTTGTTAGATATAAAACTTTATACATTATAACATTTTAACATATCAATACAAGCAAATGTTTGATATATTAATAAAAAATTAGGAGGAATATATGATATTATCAAATCTTCATACACATTCAAATTACAGTGATGGAGAAAATAGTATTGATGAAATTATACAACAAGCAATAAATTTAAATTTCGAATCAATAGGTTTTAGTGAACACGCAGAATGTACATATGATATAGGATGCCCGGAATTAAAGTTAAAAGAACAACTCTCATATTTTAAAATGCTTGATAAAATGCAAGAAAAATACCCTAATATTAAAATATATAAAGGTTTAGAATTAGAATATTTTTATCCATACTATAAAGGGGATATCGATTATTCAATCGGATCTGTACATAATTTTATTATAAATGAAAAGGTATATACAATTGATTGGAAAATAGAATATTTAAAAGAATTAATTGAAGTAATGAACGGACCAAAAAATTTAATTATAAGTTATTATGAAAAATTATTATCTTTTTCAAAAACAAATAATTTTGATATTGTAGCTCATATTGATTTATATTCAAAATTCAATGAAATTGAAGAATTATTTGATATTAAAAACTCTTGGTATTTAAATGTTATGAAGAATATTATAGAAGAATTAAATAAATTAGACAAATTAATTGAAATTAATACAGGAGCAATGGGAAAAGGTATTAGAAAAGAACCTTATCCTTCGATAAATATTTTTAAAATTTTAAAAGATTTAAACTCTAGAATAATAGTTGGAGCTGATTCTCATTCTATTTCAACTCTTAATTTTTATTTTTCGGAAATAGAAAAACTATTAAAAAAAGAAGGAATAACTACATTATATAAATTATCTCCTTCAGGTTTTATCCCTTTCACTATTTAACTTAATTTCAATTCATAAAAAAGAGGTCCTTTAATAGGACCCCTTTTTTTATACATTGAGAAAATCAAATTACATGATTTCGCCCATAGCTTTAAAGAATGCCATTTTTTGTTTAGCATCTTCTTCAGCTCTCTTGAACAATTCATCTGCTTGTTCAGGATTTGTTTTGTATAATGATGTATAACGTACTTCACCTTTTAAGAAATCTTGGAAAGGAACTGTTGGTTCTTTCTTTACATCCCATGAGAATCTCTTTCCTTCTTCTAATGCAGGATTATAACGATATAATGGCCAATAACCAGCATCAACTGCTTTTTTAGCTTCAACTTGGCTATATCTCATATTCATACCATGGTTAATACATGAAGAATAACAGAATACGATAGATGGACCATCCCATTCTACAGCTTCTTGTAAAGCTTTTTGAGCATGCATTCTGTTAGCACCCATTGCAATTGATGCAACATATACATAACCATAACTCATACACATGAATCCTAAGTTTTTCTTACCTAATTGTTTACCAGCATTAGCGAATTTAGCTACAGCACCAATTGGAGTTGCTTTTGAAGCTTGACCACCAGTATTTGAGTAAACTTCTGTATCTAATACAAGGATGTTTACATTTTTACCAGAAGCTACAACATGGTCAACACCACCATAACCAATATCATAAGCCCAACCATCACCACCGATAATAAATACAGTCTTATCAGAGAAGTAATCTTTTAGTTCATTGATTTTGTCTAAATAAGCTTTATTTTCATCTGTAGCAGCAGCTAAAGCAGCTGGAAGAGCAGCTTGTACAGCTTTTTGTGCGCTAATAGCGTCTTCTTTAGCAGAACCCCAAACAGCTAAACTAGCATTAATTGCTTCTGTTAACTCAGCAGTAGTTCCAACTTCAAGAAGTTTATCAACATTAATTTTTAATAAATTTCTGTTACTATCCACAGCTAAACGCATACCTAAACCATATTCAGCATTATCTTCAAATAATGAGTTACCCCAAGAAGGACCTCTACCATCTGATTGACGAGTAGTATAAGGAATTGTTGGGAATGTACCAGAATAAATTGAAGAACAACCTGTTGCGTTAGCAGCAATCATGCTTTCACCACAAATTTGAGATACAAGTTTTACATATGGAGTTTCACCACATCCAGCACAAGCACCACTAAATTCAAATAATGGTTGTTTGAATTGTAAGCCTTTGACAGTTGTTACTTTTGTACCGTCTAATACATCATATGGTAAATCTTCGAAGAATTCAGCATTAGCAATTTCGCCTTTATCTCTTTCATCTTGGATAGGTGACATTTCAAGAGCTTTGTTTTTAGCTGGACAAGCTTCAACACAAACACCACAACCTTGACAATCTTCTGTATATACTTGAATTTTGAATCTTAAATCTTTGTCATTCTTAGTATTAGATTTTAAAGTTGTAAATGTTTCAGGAGCATTGTCTAATTTTGCAGGTTCAATTTGTTTAGCACGAATTGCTGCATGAGGACAAGCTTGTACACATTGGTTACATTGAATACAGTTATCAGAAATCCATGAAGGAACAAATGGAGCAACACCACGTTTTTCTAATTTAGCTGTTGCTGAAGGTAATGTACCATCGATAGACATTTTTGAAACTGGAATAGAATCACCATCACGGTGCATAATTGGTTCAATGATATCTTTTGCAAATTGAGAAGCGTCTTCGCTAATTAATTTTTTAGGAATTACATAATCACCAACTGTTGAAGGTACTTCAACTTCATGTAAAGCATCTGAAGCTCCATCAACTGCTGCCCAGTTTTTCTTAACAATTTCTTCACCTTTCTTCAAGAAAGTTTTCTTAATATATTCTTTAATTAATTTAATTGCTTCTTCTTCTGGTAAAATAGCACTAATTTTAAAGAATGCAGCTTGCATTACAGTATTAATTCTTGTACCTAATCCAGCGTTTTTAGCAATTTCTAAAGCGTTAATATTATAGAAACGAATTTTTTTGTTAATAATTTGTTCTTGCATTTCTTTTGTTAAATGTTTAAATACTTCATCAGAAGGAATTTGGCTATTTAATAAGAATACACCACCTTCTTTTAAAGGACTTAACATATCATAACGACCAATATATGCAGGATTATGACAAGCTACAAAGTCAGCATGGTCGATTAACCAAGGCATGTTTAATTTGCTTTCACCAAATCTTAAGTGTGATACTGTAATACCACCAGATTTTTTAGAATCATAAGCAAAATAAGCTTGAGCATTTTTATTTGTATTATTACCAATAATCTTAATTGAGTTTTTATTAGCACCTACAGTACCATCAGAACCAAGACCCCAGAACATACAAGAAGAAACATCACTAGGTGTTACGTCAATTGCATCACCAATTTTAATTGATTTGTTTGTTACATCATCATTAATACCAACTGTGAAGCCGTGGAAAGCATCTCCAGCTAAATGATCAAATACAGCTTTTGCATGTGTAGGTGGGAAGTCTTTACTACTTAAACCGTAACGACCACCAATAACTTTTAGACCTTCTAAGCCCATTTGTTTTAGAGCTGCTACTACATCTAAGTATAAAGGTTCACCTAAAGCACCAGGTTCTTTAGTTCTATCTAATACAGCAATTCTTTCTACTGTTTTTGGTAGAGCTTCAACAAAGTGTTTTGCACTGAAAGGACGATATAAGTGTACATTAATAACACCAGTTTTTGCACCTTTGCTATTCATATAGTTACTTGCCCATTCACAAGTATCAGCACCAGAACCCATAACAATAACAACATCAGTTGCATCAGCAGCACCAGTATATGAGAATAAGTGTAGAGGTCTACCTGTCATTTCAGAAACTTGAGCCATATAATGTTCAACTATTTCTGGAACTGCATCATAATATTTATTTACAGTTTCACGTCCTTGGAAATAAACGTCTTCGTTTTGAGCAGCAACTTTAATTGTTGGTGCTTCAGGACGTAAACCTCTTGCACGGAATTTTTCAATTAATGATTCATCAACTAATTTCTTGATATCACTATAATCGATTTCTTCAACTTTTTGAATTTCATGAGAAGTTCTAAAACCATCAAAGAAACTTAAGAAAGGAACACTACTTTTTAATGTAGCTAAATGTGCTACAACTGCCATATCCATTGTTTGTTGAATGCTACTTGCAGCAGTCATTGCAAAACCAGTGTTACGACAAGACATTACGTCTGAGTGGTCCCCGAAAATTGATAGTGATTGAGCTGCTAAAGAACGTGCAGAAACATGGAACACTGTAGGAATCATTTCACCTGCAATCTTATGCATGTTTGGAATCATTAATAATAAACCTTGAGAAGCTGTGAAAGTTGTTGTTAATGCACCACCTGATAAAGCACCGTGAACAGCACCTGCTGCACCTGCTTCAGATTGCATTTCAATAATTTCAACAGTTTTGTCCCATAGGTTTTTCTTACCTGTACTTGCCCAAGCATCAGCATATTCACCCATTGGTGAAGATGGTGTGATTGGATAAATAGCAGCAACTTCACTGAATGCATAAGCTATATGCGCCGCAGCAGAGTTACCATCAATAGTTACCATTTTTTTGTTGTCCATTTGACACTCCATTACCAAAATATAATATTTGATTTAATTTGAATTTAAAATCTTTCAATTACCCATACAGATTTAGAGATTTTAAAATCTCCAAATCCAAACAAAGAAATTATAATACAGCATAATAGTGTTTTTCAAGTACGATAGAGGAAGTATTCTAAATTAATAACACATTAAGTAAAAAATAATAATTTTTTATTTTATAATAAATTAGTTTAAAAAAAGTATAATTATATTTGTTATTTTATTTTTGCCTAATCTATAGTTATTGTGACAAGTTTCTTATTAAAAATAAAAAAAATTAGGATAACAATTTTACTATCCTAATTTTTGAAACTATTATTAATAAGTATAAGAGTTGATCTTAACTTGGGATTCCTTATTTTTTTCTAAAGAAAGAAAATATTCCTTTTTTATCATTTTTTTCATTCACTTTTATGTGAACACTTTCCATTTCCATTGATAACATATTTTTTCGCTTAAAATAATTTCCAATTTCTTTTTCATTATTTAACAAATTAGATAAATCATCTTTTTTAAGAGGATGTTTCTCTAATGCTCTATTATTTTTTATTTCATACAAATAATCTAACATCTTTTATCTCCTAATATCACAACAAGCATAACGTATCATGAAAAGGCTAACACTTCAAGAAGCGAAAAAAATGAAAATACTAAACGGCATAAATTGTATAAAGTTATATTATTATTGTATAAATACTATTAGAAAAATGATATATTTTATTTATATTAAATTTATTTTAAAATCAAATAAAATAATATATAATCCATATTTTTCTATTTATTTTTAAAATTAACTTAACAAAAAAATTTATTTTTTTTTTAAGAAAAAAAAACAATTTCTATGCATCAATACAAAAGACTAAACAAAAAATAAGTTAATTCAAATAAAGGTTACTCCCTAAATTAATTTCTTGCATATGAGAGCAAAATAAAATAGGCGAGTATTTCTACTCGCCAACAAAACCAACAAACCAGAAGATAAATCTTCTTTCTTTATATATTAATATCCTTGAGCAACCATAGCATCTGCAACTTTTTTAAAACCTGCAATATTAGCACCTAATGGATAATTAACACTACCATCTTCTAATGTTCCTTCTTGAACACATTGTTTATGAATATTTTTCATAATTTGTTTTAATTTTTCATCAACTTCTTTTTCACTCCAGAATAAATGCATTGCGTTTTGTGTCATTTCTAATCCAGAAACAGCAACACCACCAGCATTTACAGCTTTACCAGGTGCAAAAATCATATCACTTGATGAAATAAATTCAATAGCTTCAGGAGTACAACCCATATTTGAAGTTTCTACGACATATTTACAACCATTTTCAGCTAATTTTTTTGCATCATCAGCATTTAATTCATTTTGAATTGCACAAGGGAAAGCTAAATCTACTTTGGCTTCCCAAGGTTTTTTCTTAGCAAAAAACTTTGCACCGAATTTTTTTGCATAAGGTTCTACAACATCATTATTAGAAGCTCTTAAATATAGCATATAATCCCATTTTTCTTTTGTATTAATGCCCTCTTCGTCATAAATATAACCGTCAGGACCACTAATAGTAACAACTTTTGCGCCTAATTCAGTAGCCTTTTCAGCTGCACCCCAAGCTACATTACCAAAACCACTTATTGCTACTGTTTTTCCTTCAAGAGTATCTCCTCTATGTTTTAACATTTCATTAGCAAAATAAAGTGCTCCATAACCAGTAGCTTCTGGTCTGATTAATGATCCACCCCAACCTTGACCTTTTCCTGTTAACACACCAGTATTTTCATGTTTTAATCTTCTATATTGTCCATATAAATATCCAATTTCTCTTCCACCTACACCAATATCACCAGCAGGAACATCAGTATCTGGGCCAATATAATTATATAATTCTGACATAAAGCTCTTACAGAAACGAAGAATTTCAGCATCGCTTTTTCCTCTAGGATTAAAATCAGAACCGCCTTTACCTCCACCCATAGGAAGTGTAGTTAAACTATTTTTAAAAATTTGCTCAAATCCTAAAAATTTTAAAGTATCAAGAGTTACTGAAGGGTGAAATCTTAAGCCACCTTTATAAGGTCCAAGAGCACTATTAAATTGAACTCTCCAGCCTTTATTTACTTGAATTTCACCATTATCATCTTCCCATTCGACTCTAAATTCAATGAGTCTTTCAGGCATTGTTATTCTTTCAAGAATTTTATGCTTTAAATAAATTGGATTATCATTGATTACTGGTAAAATACTTTCCAAAACTTCACGAGTTGCTTGTAAGAATTCCTTTTGTCCAGGATTTTTTTGTTCAAGCTGAGCCATAAACGCTTCTAAATTATACATTAATTTTATCTCCTTTTAGATAAAAAATTATTAGTTACGCCAACAGAGTAACGCGACTTTTGATAATCGTCAAGTTTCAATTTACAGTAATATATAAAAATTTTTTTAGTTTTTCATAATTTTTAAAAAAATATTTTAACCTACTACTAAATATTTTTAATTTTTATAATATATTCATTATTTTAATTGTTTACCTATTTTTTCCATGTTATGATTATAGAATGTATAAATTAGATTCAACGTGGTTACCTTTTAGCAATTTAATGCTAAAACATATTTATAATGTACTTTTAATTTGTAGTGATTATGATCGTTTTCTCTTAGAAGAAGATGGTAGAGTAGAAGAAGCTCTATATACTGAATACACACAATTAGGTCTATCAAACCCTCCAAAAATAACTCATGTAAACACTCCTAATGAAGCTCTTGAAATATTAAGTTCTTCTAGTAGAAAATTTGAACTTGTTATTTCTATGCTAGATTTAGGAAACGAAAGAGTTGAAGAATTTGCAGACGAAATAAAAGAAATATATCCTTATATGCCTGTTGTTGTTTTATCTCCATCACCTGTTCATAAAAGAAATAAACTTATAAAAAAGAAAAAAACACCTTCAATAAATAACTTTTTCTATTATCAAGGAGATCCTATGATTTTCTTAGCTATGATAAAATTAGTAGAAGATAGAATGAATATAGATCATGATACAAGCGAAGCAGACATACAAGTTATTATTTTAGTTGAAAACTCTGTAAGATTTTACTCTTCCTTTTTACCTATACTTTATAAAAGCCTTATTAAGCAAAATAGATCATCTATTTTAGAAGGTTTAAATTCATGGGGTAAAATTTTAAGAATGCGTGGTCGTCCAAAAATACTATTAGCAAAAACTTACGAAGAAGCTATTGATTTATATGAAAATTATAAAGAAAACATCTTAGGTATTATTTCTGACATGTCCTATGATAGAAATAATGAAGAAGACAAATTTGCTGGATTAGAACTTTGCAAAACAGTTAAAGCTGATAATCCAATGTTACCTTTCTTAATACAAAGCATGAATAAAAACAATGAAAGTGTGGCAAATTCTATTGGTGCACAGTTTTTATGGAAAAAAGCTGATAATCTATTATTTGATTTGGAAGATTATGTAACTGCAAATTACGGATTTGGCCCCTTCTTATTTAAAAATCCCGAAACTAATGAAGTTATTGCTCAAGCAAAAACAATGAGACAGCTTCAACATGCAATAAAAGATATCCCGATTAATTGTTTTATTTATCATGCTGATAGAAACGATTTTTCAAGATGGCTAAGAGCACAAAGTTTATATGTTGCAGCCTCGAGAATAAAACCGATTAAAATTAATAAAAATAATGCCGAAGAATCAAGGAATAATTTAGTAAAAGTAATTAAAGATTACAGAGCTGAAAGATCAAAAGGCGTATTAGCTCAATTCTCAAAAGAAAATTACGATGAAACATTATTCTTTAGTAGAATAGGAGAAGGTTCTCTTGGCGGTAAAGGAAGAGGGTTAGCTTTTATTGATATGGAATTGGGAGCTAGCAATATAATAGAAAAATATCCAAATGTTTATCTTTCTATTCCAAGAACTGTTGTTATATCAACACAAAGTTTTATCAATTTTATTGAAATAAATAATTTACGAAAAGTTATTATTAAAAAAATAAGTGACAAAGAGATGTTACAAACTTTTATTAATAGTAAAATGCCTTTTGAATTAATCGAGGACTTAAAACATATCCTTGATGTAATTAAAAAACCAATCTCCGTTAGATCTTCTTCTCTTCTTGAAGATTCTCACTTCCAACCTTTTGCAGGAGTATATGAAACTTGTATGCTTAGAAACTGCGGAAAAGAAGATGAAAGATTAAATGAGTTAATAATGGCAATAAAAACGGTTTGGGCTTCTACATATTTCCATAATGCCAAAGAATATTTAAAAGCTACAGAACATATGATTGAAGAAGAAAAAATGGCAATTGTAATTCAAAAAGTTACAGGCTCTAAACATGGAAATTATTGGTATCCTAATATCAGTGGTGTTGCTAGATCTCTTAATTATTATCCGATTCCTGGTGAAGACATTAATGATGGTGTAGCAAACATTAGTTTTGGTTTTGGTAAAAGTGTTGTGGATAATGGAAGTGTATTTAGATTTTCTCCAAAAAATCCTAAAAGACCAATTCACTTTTTAGGACAAAATCAATTTAGTAGTCAAACTCAATTTTATGCTCTTGATTTAGAAAAGAAATTTGATCCTTTTACAGATTTAGATAACTTAACATTATTAGATATTAGTGAAGCTGAAAAACACCCTCAAAGTTTGAAAGGTTGTGCAAGCACGTTTGATATGAGAACAGGTATGATGAGCGAAAGTATTAGAGCTCAAGGTGAAAAAATTATAACTTTTAATGGTGTATTAAAATATGATATGTTCCCTATGGCCTCTATTATTTATGATATTTTACAACTTGGTAAAGAGGCAATGAGTACTCCAGTAGAAATCGAATTTGCAATAAATTTAAATAAAGAAGAACCAAAAAAACCTGAATTCAGCCTTTTACAAATTAGACCTATTGCAGAAGGAAATGAAGAAAGTGATGTAACAATATCATCATCTGAGATTAATAATGCTTTTCTTTCTTCAAAATCGGTTATGGGTAATGGAAGAATTGATAACTTATATGATTTGGTTATGATTAATTTAAATAATTTTGATTCCGCAAATATGGTAAATATGCCAAATGAGATAGAAGAAATTAATGCTAGATTTGAAAATACTGAAAAACAATATATTTTAATAGTAGCTGGAAGACTTGGATCTAGCGATCCATGGTTAGGAATTCCTGTAAGTTGGTCTCAAATATCTAATGCAAAAGTTATTGTAGAAACAGGTTTACCAACTTTTCAAGTTGAACCAAGCCAAGGAACTCATTTTTTTCAAAACCTAACTTTACTAGGTACAAGATATATGACAATTAACCCTTCTTTTAATGATGGGACATTAAAAGAAGATATGATTAAAAATTTAAACATTATTAATAAAGGTAAATATTTTACTCATTATAAAAGCAACAATCCATTTATTGTAAAAATAAATGGACAAAAGGGTAATGGTATTATAACAATCAAAGATTAATTTATAGTACTCATGAAATAATCCCAAACAATATCTTTTGGAGGATTTGCTACAATTTTAATTGTTTCTTTTTTAACAGGATGGATAAACTCCACTTCTCTAGCATGAAGGGAGATTCCTCCATCCTTATTAGATCTAGGAAAACCATATTTTAAGTCTCCTTTGATATGACAATTTAAAGTAGCTAATTGAGCTCTTATTTGATGATGCCTTCCTGTATGTAAATCAATATCTAATAAATAAAAGCTTTTTGAAGCTCCAATCAATTTATAAGATAATTTAGCTATTTTAGAATTTTTCTTTTTTACAGGAGAAGCAAAACTTTTATTCTTTTTTGAGTCTCTTACTAAATAATGAGTGATTGTATCTTCGTTTTTGAAAGGAGGATTATCAACTATTGCCCAATATTTCTTTTTAACTTCATTTTCTCTAAATGAATTACATAGTCTCTTTAAGGCTTTATCTGTTTTTGTATATATCACTATACCACTAGTTGGTCTATCTAAGCGATGAGGTATACCTAGATAAACATTACCAGTTTTATTATAGGTTTCTTTTAAATAATTTTTTACTTTATCTGCTAAAGTAATATCTCCTGTGATATCACTTTGAACTAATTCTTTTGGTAATTTATTAATTATAATCAAATGATTATCTTCGAATAAAATTCTATCTTTAATATTTTCCATTTTTTCCTTTAATCAAAAAGATCTTCTTCTTTCTGTTTTTCTTTAACTTGTCTCATCTTTAGAGATTGAACTTCTTTTACTGTTAATCTAACACCTTTAGATTTGCTACCTTTTATTAAATAATCACTTAAATAAAAACTTTCTTCTTTTATTCTAAGACCAGGTTTAGGTTTATATAAAACTCTAATTTCAGCATTTTCATATGTTGTTAATTTTGTTACTTTATAATCTTTTTCATCAGGAAGTAAAGGATATACTTTGTTCAATTGACCAGATTTTATATAAAAACGTTTTATAAACAAATACTTATAAGTCTTTTGTTGAAATATTAAAGAAAATACAACTTTTTCTAAAGTTTCTTTATCAGCTAATCCAATATAAAGCAAACCTTTTCCAATATATTCTTTTTCAGGATTAACTAAAAATCTATAAGAGCCATCTTTCATAATAATTAAAACTCTATCAAAAATACTTACTTCAAGCTGTGCTTTCCCACTATTTATCTTATAACCTAAATATCCTGAATCAGAATCATATTTTACATTTTTATCTCTAACAGCAACTTCTTTTTCTTTTACTAACTCAATATTCTTAATAACAGATTTTCTTTTTCTTCTATCTTTATCAATCATTTTTCTTAAATCATTGATATATTCTATTGAATAAGTTACTAGATTATTCAATTTATAATTTACATCTTCTATGCCAGATAATAAAGTTTCTATTTCCTTTTTATTTTTCTCAATATCAAATAAACTAATTCGTCTAATAGGTATTTTTAATAATCTTTCAATATCATCTTGAATTAAATTTCTGTATAATTCATTTTTAAAAGGCTCAAATCCTTTAAAAATGGATTTATTTATAGCTTCAGAAGTTTTCTTAGTTTCTATCTTTTTATAAATACGCTCTTCAACAAATATTCTCTCTAGAGTTCTTAAATGTAATTTATCTTGTAATTTTGATTTTTCAAGTTCTAATTCAGCTTTTAAAACATCCACTAAATGATGGGCATGAAATTTTACAATCTCACTAACTCCCATAATAGTTGGAATATTATCTCTAATAACTAAAGAATTACAAGAAATTTTTCTCTCACAATCAGTATATGCATATAAAAGTTTTACAATATCTTCCGTGTAAGTACCTCGAGATAAATTAATTTCAATATTTACTTCTTCAGCAGTAAAGTCATTTATTGAAGATATTTTCAATCTTCCTTTTTTTGCCGCATCATCAATTGTAGAAATCAATCTTTCACTTGTTATTCCATATGGAAGTTCTTTTATCACTACCTTTTTACTATCAGATGTATCTAATTTTGCTCTTGCAATAATATAACCTTTACCATCATTGTATTCAGAGACATCCAAAAAACCACCAGAAGAAAAATCAGGGTAAAGAATAAAATCTTCTCCCTTAAGCTCCTTTATCATAGCATCCATTACTTCATCTATATTATGAGAAAAGATATTTGTCGACATCCCAACGGCTATACCAGTTACACCTTGGATTACTACTAAGGGTAATTTAGATAAAAATGCAACAGGTTCTTTATTTCTGCCATCATATGAATCAACAAACTTTGTTAACTCAGGGTTATATAAAACTTTTTTTGCAAAAGGTAAAATTCTACATTCAATATATCTAGAAGCTGCAGCTCTATCTCCTGTTAAGGAGTTCCCAAAGTTTCCTTGTTTTTCAATAAGTAAATCATTGTTTGCAAGATTAACCAAAGCTTCATAGATTGAAGAATCACCATGTGGATGATATCTCATAGACCATCCTACAACATTAGCTACTTTATGAAATTTACCATCATCCATCTCAAAAAGAGAGTGAATAATTCTTCTCTGTACAGGCTTAAAACCATCTTCTAAATCAGCAATAGCCCTATCTTTGATTACATAAGAAGCATATTCTAAAAAGTTATCTTTAAATATTTTTTCAACTTGTGCCATTAAATTAAATTCTCCATTATAAATTCTCTTCTTTCTGGAGTATTATCTCCTTGGTAAAATTTTAATAATTTTGGTATTTCGGAAATTGAAGTCACACTAACAGGAACTAATCGCATCTCATCTCCTATAAACATACCAAACTCTTTGGGATCAATTTCACCAAGACCTTTAAATCTTGTTATTTCAGGATTTCTTATTTGAGATATTAAATAATCTCTTTCTTGTTCAGAATAACAATATGCTGTTTGTTTTTTATTTCTAACTCTGAATAATGGAGTTTCGAGAATATACAATCTATTTGACAAAACTAACTCTTCAAAATATGTAAGAAAGTATGTCATCAATAAATTTCTTATATGAAAACCATCAGTATCTGCATCAGTTGCAATAATAACTTTACCATATCTTAAGGTTTCAATCCCATCCTCAATTCCTAAAGCCTTCATTAAGTTATATAGTTCAGCATTTTTATATAATTCAGCTTTTTTCTTATTAAAAACATTTAATATTTTACCTCTCAATGAAAATACAGCTTGTGTTTTAACATCTCTGCACTTAGTTATGGAACCTGATGCAGAATCCCCTTCTGTTAAAAAAATCATTGAATTTTCACAAAAATCTTCAATATTTTTATTTTTATTTTGAGATTGATTTAAATGATATTTACAATCTTTAAGTTTTGGAATATTTAAAGATACTTTCTTAGCTGATGCTCTAGAATTTTTCCTAACAACATTTAATTCTTTTCTTAATTTTTCATTATGGGTAATTTTTTCTGAGATTTTACTAGCTTCATCTGTATTTTTTAATAAAAAATCAATTACACCATCTTTTACTTCTTGTACAATACTTCCACGAATTTCTGTATTTCCCAATTTGTTTTTTGTTTGACTTTCAAATATTGGATTTTCAATCTTTACTGAAATAGCGCCAAGAATACCTTCTCTTACATCTTGAGCAGACCATGATTTCTTAAAATGTTCGTTTACAGCTTTTAAAAAACCTTCTTTAAATGCTGAAAGATGAGTTCCTCCATTAGCGGTATGTTGACCATTTGCATAAGAAAAATAATTTTCACCATAACTATTAGCAATATGAGTTATCGCAAATTCTAAATATTCACCTTTATAATGAATTAATGAATATAATTCATCTCCATTGACTTCTTTGTTAAGTAAATCCAATAATCCTTTTGAACTTTTAAAACGCTTACCATTAAAAATTAGAGTTAATCCAGTATTTAAGTAAGCATAATTCCAAAGTCTGGTTTCAATAAAATCTTCATTGAATTGATAATTTTTAAAAATTTCTTCATCAGGAACAAATTCAATATATGTTCCATCAAGTTGAGAATTATCAGAACCTGTTTTTTTATCTAATAAATTACCTTTAGAAAAAGTAGCACTAGAATATTTACCACCTCTATAACTAGTAACTTTAAAGAAAGTAGATAGTGCATTTACAGCTTTTGTACCAACACCATTTAAACCAATCGATCTACTAAAAGCATTATTGTCATACTTTGCTCCAGTATTCATTTGAGAAACACAATCTACGACTTTACCTAAAGGAATACCTCTACCATAGTCTCTAACAGTAACATGATTTTCCTTTAATGTTATTTCTATTCTATTTCCACAATTCTCATTAAATTCATCAATACTATTATCTATTATTTCTTTAAACAGTATATAAATACCATCATCCGGATTTCTACCATTTCCTAAACGACCAATATACATACCACTTCGATGTCTAATATGTTCAAGATCCTCTAAATGAGTAATATTATCTTCAGTATAAGCTTTGTTTTGTTTATTATTTAAATTCGCCATAGCATAGTAATTATACAGTATTTTTTATTTTTTTTAAACATACTTTTTTACACAATAAAAGTAAAAAAAATGAACCTTTATAAATATATACATATAAATTAAAGAGCAGCTTTATTAATGAGCTGCTCTTTTTAAAAGGAGGTTTATATATATTTTTTGGTTTTATTTATTATTGGATTGAATATTCAATTCTAACGTTACTTTCATAATCTCCTGCAGG
>NPIF01000419.1_pt1 | contig 66447 bp, 60 predicted proteins | sample 8637461 | NCBI WGS metagenome assembly NPIF01 (sample SAMN07420641, study PRJNA396082) | bioreactor metagenome | isolation source: sample BR12 brine-fed electro-methanogenic bioreactor BR | place: Japan: Kochi | collected 2016-12-09 | reverse complement strand
ATTACCTTGCTTTAAAAACACAACCACTTCGGTCAACATAGGGGAGTCAGTCAAGAATCTTACCCGGATTCAAAATCATATTAGGATCAAACACCCTTTTGATACCGCGGATCAGCCTCATCTGCGGTTCATCTAGGAACATCGGGAGATATTTCTTCCTTTTCAAACCTATCCCGTGCTCACCCGAAAGGGTCCCGCCAAGTTCAACAGTCAGTCTGTAAAGATCCAGGCGCGCCTCCTCGATCGCTTCGCGCCAGTCTTCCCGATCCTCGCCGGCAAGGATGTTTACGTGCATGTTCCCGTCTCCTACGTGGCCGAAATTGGCGCTCTCCAGTCCGTAGGTATGGCACACGCGTTCTATGCCTTTCATCAAATCGGGAATCGCGCTCGTCGGTACGGCCAGGTCTTCTTTGGTGTATTTCCTGTATAAGGCTATTATGGCTTCCGAGATGTTTTTCCTGGCTTTCCACAGCTGATCCCTGAAATTTCTGTTGTCGGCCACAAAGACCTCTAGAGCCCCGCCCTCGAAGCACAGGTCCCCTATCCGTTCATACTGGTCGGCCAACACATCGTCGTCTCCGCCTTCCAGTTGTATTATCAGGTGCGCCTCAGCGTCTGCGAAGGGCAGTGAACTGCCGATATAACGCGAGACAAGGTCAAGGGAGGTCTTGTCCATGAACTCAAGGGAGGAAGGGATCAACCCCGTTTCCCTGATTACCCTGGGTACGAAGCCTATAGCCTCGTCGACCCCCGGAAAGGGTACAAGAAGGTCCACCACGTATTCCTGGCGTGGGACAAGCTTCACTACGACCTTGGTCACCACGCCCAGGGTTCCCTCGGAGCCCGCTATCAAGTGTACCAGGTCCAGGCCCGTTACATCCTTCCTGCGTTTTCCTCCGAACCATGTCACTTCACCTGAGGGGAGAACCACTTCCAGGGCCAGGACGTTGGCACCTGTGGTCCCGTATTTTATAACCTTGTTTCCTCCCGCATTTTCCGCAACGTTGCCTCCGATAAAGGACACATCCCCGCTGCAGGGGTCACCGGCGTACTCCAGGCCATGCCGGGCCGCAGCGGCCTGAATGTCGGCGGTGACTACGCCGGGTTCTGCCGTTGCCGTAAGGTTTTCAAGGTCCACTTCCAGAATCCTGTTCATCCTGTCAAAGGCCATGACGATGCCGCCATAAGCCGGTACCGCGCCTCCAGAAAGCCCCGTACCTGCCCCTCTTGGAGTCACGGGGATCCTTCTTTCGTTTGCATAGGCCAGAATCGCCGAAACATGTTGCGTGTTTTCGGGAAAGACAACTACATCGGCGCAGTAAGGACGGTCCCAGAATTGCTCCGCAACTTCATCCAGGGAATAGGCCCTGCGTTTCTCCTCGTCGACTGCGACGTTATGTGCCCCCAGGAGGCTTTCTAGGTCTTTCACGACGCTTTCAGTGACGGTGCCGTAGTCCATCACGCTTCGCCTCGCTTCCTGTTCTTTAAGGCCTCTATCACTCTCGGTACTATGTCGAAAAGGTCTCCGCAAAGCCCCAGGTCCGCCACCCTGAAAATGGGTGCTTCGGGATCCTTGTTGACGGCGACTATGAATTCCGACGTCTGCATGCCAGCAAGGTGCTGGACCGAACCGGAAATACCTACGGCCACGTAGACCTTGGGAGAGACGACCTTGCCGCTCAGCCCCACCTGGTGCGGGTATGTTATCCACCTGTTGTCCACGGCGGCCCGACTGGCGCCCACACCGCCTTCAAGCAGCGAGGCTAGCTCACGAAGCATTTCGAAATGCTCGGGTCTTTTCATTCCTTTGCCCCCCGCTACTATGACATCGCGATCCTGGATGTTGGCATCTTCGTCTTTGGAGATTTCAAGCCCCAGGGGCTCTATTCTCGTTTCGAAAATTTCCTGCGGCAAGTCGATAAAATGCACCTCGGCTTTCCTTGCTAAATCAGGAGCAGGAACACGAAACGTCTTCGGTCTGACGGTAGCCATTTGTGGACGATGTTTCGGAGTCCGGATAGTTGCCATGATGTTTCCGCCTATGGCCGGCCTGGTCTGGAGTAATTCACCCGTTTCGGCGTCTATTTCAAGCCCGGTGCAATCGGCGGTCAGGCCCGTGCGTATTCTCGCGGCAACGACCGGCATTATCGTCCTTCCTGACGTAGAAGCCGGCGCCAGAACTATCCTCGGGTTTGTCCTTTTTATAACTGTTTCCATGATCCGAGACTGGATTTCCTGGTTGAAAAGACCCAGTCGCTCGTCTCTTGCGCACAGTAGGGTATCCGCTCCGTATCCGGCCAGAGTTGAAGGGTCGCTATCCAGGGAGTCATACATCAAAAGCGTAAGTACCCTCTCTTGGAGCACATCCGCCAGTTCCCGCGCCTTGGCCGTCAACTCGAGGGTGGCCCCGTGAATTCCCCGTGACCGCACCTCACCGACGACGAGTATATCTTTTGCTTTATTTTTATTTGCCGTCACGGTTTCCACCTCCCGAGATAAGGCCGCGTTTTTCGAGCTCCTCCATAAGGTTCGAGATGCCCTTTTTAATGTCCTTTCCCCGATAAATAACGGGAGTTCGGGCAACCTGGGGATGGAATATACGCACCACCCTGGTCGGAGAGCCTGCCAGACCGACTTCATCGGCATCGACTGCGAGATCGTCCAGGGTGGTAACCGGGATGTCGACCCTTCGTCCCTTTTTCTTGCCAGCCAGGGTGGGCATGCCGGGTTCGTTCAGATCACGCAGAACCGTAAGGAGGCATGGCAAGGGCAGCCTTTGTCTTTCAATGCCGTCTTCCACGGTCCGGCGGACCAAAACCCGATCATCGGCCTCGATCTCGAAATCGCTGACGTAAGTGCTAAAAGGGAGGTCCAACATGGCAGCCACGCCTGGTCCTACCTGTCCTGTCTCGCCGTCAGTGGCTTTTTCACCGGCCAGGATGAGATGGAAAGGCCCGTTCTTTTCTATGGCCGCCACAAGCGTCCTTGCTGTAGCCCAGGTATCCGCCGCCGCGAAGCGGGGATCGCTTAAAAATACGACTTCGTCGGAGCCGAGGGCTATGGCCTCCCGAAGTGCCTTTTCGGCCTGTGGGGGACCCATGGAAAAAACCGTAACCTTTCCGCCCCAGGTCGACCGCACCTTTACAGCCGCCTCCAGGGCATGCAGGTCGAGGGGGTTGATGATCGTCCCTGTGCCTTCGCGAATCATCGTGCCCTTTTCCTCGTCCATCCGGACTTCATCGGAATCGGGGACCTGCTTTAGCAAAACGGCTATGCGCATGGGGTTTTCACTCTTTCGCTTCCAGTAGTTCGGCCACTGATTCCAGATGGCTCATTATCTCGAGATTCTGGGGACACTTTTTTTCGCAAAGCCCGCACTTTACGCAGGCACTCGCGCGCGCCTCTGGCTTGATAAAGTTCATGTAGGCAAACCTGGCTTGTTCCAGTTCGTCGAACATGTAGACCGTATTGTACCGGTTAAAGCACTCGGGTATGTTTACCCCGTTGGGACAGGGCATACAGTACTGGCAACCCGTACAGAAAACCTTCATTCTGGCAAGGTATTCTTTTCTCACCCTGTCTATCATCTTCCGCTCGGAATCGGAAAGCGGCGCCGCCTTCCCGGCAGAAGCAAGGTTGTCCTCCAGATCGGATTCGGTAGTCATGCCGCTTAGGACTACGGAAACCTCCGGCTGCTCCCAAAGCCAATTGAGGGCCCATCCGGCGGGTGAAAGTGGTCTCGTGGATTCCTTCCATATCGCCTGTATCGACGGCGGAATATTACGAACAAGGCTTCCACCCCGAAGGGGTTCCATGACGACTACCCCCAAGTTCCTCTCTGCCGCGTATTTCAGTCCAGCTCTTCCGGCCTGGTACTCGATGTCCACGAAATTGTATTGGATCTGGCAGAAATGCCAGTTGTAGGAGTCCACTATTTCCTTGAACAGCGACAATTTATCGTGAAAGGAAAATCCTACACGGCGGATACGGCCGTCTGCGAGCGCCCGTTCCATGAAATCTTCAAAACCCTTTTGTTTCATCGCTTCCCACCGTTCGGAGTTCAGGCCATGCAGCAGGTAGTAATCGATGGCGTTTGTTTTGAGTTTGGCCAGCTGTTCGTCGAGGATGCGGTCCATATCAGAGCGTTTTTCCACTTTCCAGGTAGGCAACTTGGTGGCAAGAAACACCTTCTCCCTGTATCCGTCGGCTAAAGCCCGACCGAGAAAGGTTTCGCTCTCTCCCTCGTGGTAAGGATAGGCAGTATCGATGTAGTTAACGCCCCTGTCGATGGCCGACCTGACCAGAGCAGTGGCTCTTGGTTCGTCTATTTTCCCTTCCTGGTCAAGGGGAAGGCGCATACAGCCGAAACCAAGTATAGAGATTTCGTCACCCGTTTGTGGCATTTTGCGATAGATCATATTGACTACCTCCTTTAAAAAACTTCAGGAAATATTTCGAAATGGAACTTCCCGGCTTTCGGAGGTTCTCACCGGGGAAGACGACCGAAAAAATCCATGTTCGTTACTTTACCACAAAATATTACTGTTTTTGTTGGAACCCTTGGCCGCATTTTAGCTCAAGAGCCCGAAACAATTCATCTTCCCGGAGAAAAGGGCAGTCAACAGAAAAAAGGGGGCCTTAGGCCCCCCTGCTATCGTGCTCTAGGGTAATATACAACCTGCGTTATTCTGACTTTATCTCGAGTCCACCCGAACCGGCGTCGACGACAACCTTTGATCCGTCGCCAAGCGACTGGGCTATTAGAAACCTGGCGATGGGTGTCTCCACTTCCCTGGCGATAAACCGCTTGAGCGGTCGTGCGCCGTATACCGGATCGTACCCTGCATCGGCGATAAAAGCCTTTGCCTCGTCAGTGATCTCGAATCCGATACCGCGCTGCTCCAGCCGTTTTTCCAGATCAGCCGTAAGAAGGGCTACGATTTGCTTGACCTCTTCTTTCCGCAAGGGTTTGAAAAGAACCACGTCATCCACCCTGTTGAGGAATTCCGGCCTGAAGTGGCTTCTGAGCTGAGCCATTACGGACTTCCTCGCATTCTCCGATATTTCGCCTTCTTCCGTGATACCTTCCATAAGCGCCGTCGCGCCAATATTGCTTGTCATGATGACGATGGTATTTCTGAAGTCCACCGTCCTTCCGTGGCTGTCGGTAAGTCTTCCGTCATCGAGAATCTGCAGCAGGATATTGAACACGTCGTGATGTGCCTTTTCGATTTCATCGAAAAGAATCACAGAGTAAGGCTTGCGACGAACACGCTCCGTCAACTGGCCGCCTTCCTCGTAACCGACGTACCCCGGCGGCGCTCCGATGAGCCGCGCTACCGCGTGACGTTCCATGTACTCCGACATGTCGATCCGGATCATGTTGTCCTCGGTATCGAAAAGAGCCTCAGCAAGCGCCCTGGCGAGTTCTGTCTTCCCAACCCCGGTGGGGCCGAGGAATATGAAGGAGCCAATAGGCCTCTTGGGGTCCTTGATCCCGGACCTTGCTCTCAAAACCGCATCGGATACCGCGCGTACGGCCTCGTCTTGGCCTACCACCCTTTGATGCAAAACCTCTTCGAGCCGCAGGAGTTTCTCTCTTTCGCCCTCAAGAAGCCTTGAAACGGGAATTCCCGTCCATCTTGAGACGATTTGGGAAATCTCCTCTTCCGTCACCTCTTCCCTCAGAAGTCTCGACTCGCCGTGGAGGCCTTGCAGCCGCTTTTCTGCGTCGGCTAGCTGTCTTTCAAGCTCGGGAAGACGGCCGTGCTTGAGTTCTGCCGCCTTGTTGAGATCATAATCCCGTTCGGCCCTTTCTATCTGCTCTTTTACTCTATTGATTTCTTCGCGCAGTGCTTGAACGGCCGTTATGGCCTCCTTTTCGGACTCGTACTGGGCCCGAAGCACATCCACCCTCTCGCGCGCCTCCTGGAGCTCCTTCCTGAGGGCTTCAAGCCTTTCTTGGCTGGCCCTGTCGGTTTCCTTTTTCAGCGCGGCTTCCTCTATCTCGAGCTGCATTACCCGCCGCATGGCGTCATCCAGTTCGCTTGGCATCGAATCGATCTCGGTACGTATCATGGCGCAAGCCTCATCGACAAGGTCGATCGCCTTGTCAGGGAGAAAACGGTCCGTGATGTACCGGTTGGACAAAACAGCCGCTGCCACAAGGGCGTTGTCCTGTATCCTTACTCCGTGGTGCACTTCGAAACGTTCCCTGAGACCACGGAGGATGGATATGGTGTCCTCCACGCTGGGCTGGTCAACCATAACCGGTTGGAAACGCCGCTCCAGTGCGGCGTCCTTTTCAATGTACTTGCGGTACTCATCCAGCGTCGTGGCACCTATACAGTGCAACTCACCCCTGGCCAGCATGGGTTTGAGCATGTTCCCGGCATCTATTGCTCCTTCGGCTTTCCCGGTACCTACGATGGTATGGAGCTCGTCTATAAACAGAAGGACGCGCCCCTCGCTCTCCTTTACTTCATTCAATACGGCCTTGAGGCGCTCCTCGAACTCGCCCCTGTACTTTGCACCGGCAAGCAAGGCCCCCATATCAAGGGCCACGATGGTCCTGTCCTTCAGTCCGTCGGGGACATCCCCCCTCACTATCCTCTGGGCGAGACCCTCGACGATCGCCGTCTTCCCAACGCCTGGTTCCCCGATAAGAACAGGGTTGTTTTTCGTTCTGCGGCTCAGTATCCTGATTACCCGCCTTACCTCTTCGTCCCTTCCTATGACGGGGTCGAGTTTACCTGCGCGGGCCAGCGCCACAAGGTCGCGTCCATAGCGTTCAAGCGCCTCGTAGGTGTTTTCCGGGTCGGCGCTCTGTACTCTTTGTCTGCCACGTATATCCTGCAGTGCCTTAAGAAAATTATCCTTCGATACCCCGGCCTGTGACAGTATGCGCCCAGCCGCGCCTGCGTCGCCTTCATTCATGAGGGCCGAGAAAAGGTGCTCCACAGATACATATTCATCCTTGAGTCGCCTGGCGCTTTCCTCGGCGGCCACAATCACCCTCGAAAGGCGTCCGGAAATATAGATTTTCCCTGGTTCAACGCCAGGTCCTCTGACGCTGGACCGTTTGTCCAGCTCTCTTTCAGTTGCCTCTATTATTGCCTCGGCGGAAATATCCATTTTCGCGAGAATTCTTGGTATCAAGCCGTTTTCCTGTGTCAAAAGCGCCAACAGGAGATGTTCGTTGTCTACTTCCTGGTGCCCTCGCCGGATGGCTTCCTTTTGTGCCTCCGACAGGGCTTCCTGCGAGCGCTGAGTCAGCCTGTTCAAATCCATGGTATTCACCTCCTGAAATCAGCGGCCTTTTCCTGGCTTTCCGGGATTAAAGGCCGATTTTCTGGAAAGTTCCTCGAAAAGACGACGTTCCTCTTCGTCGAGTTTTTTGGGTACGACTATCCTTACCGTAACCAGCATGTCACCGTTTTCGCCGTCACGCTTTGGCAACCCCTTGCCCCTGAGCCTCAGGGTCTGTCCGCTTTGTGTCCCTGGCGGTACCCTTAGGTTCACCATCCCCGTAGGCGTATCAACCGGAATGGTTGCTCCGAGAGCCGCCTCCCAGGGAGCGATGTCCACTTTTTTCCGAATGTTGTATCCATCCACCTCGTACCCCGGCTCCGGTCGCAAGCGGACCTTAAGGTAAAGATCTCCGGAAGGGCCTCCCGCAGTCGCGCTTCCGCCTTGACCGGCAAGTCTTATGCGCGACCCGTCGGTCACGCCCTTCGGTATAGTCACCTCGAGGTTTTTCCTCTGCCCCTCCATATCGAGGGTAATGCGTTTTTTGCCACCCGAAAGAATATCTCTCAAAGAAAGCTCCAGAACGGCCTCCTGATCCGGGCCTTTGGCCGACGAACGCTGTCGGCGCCCGAAACCGGTACCGAAGATGTCCCGGCTCTCGCCAAACTGTTCCTGATTGAAACCTGAGCCGAATATGCCCTGACCATCGGCCTGTCTGAACAGGTCACTTCCCCCAAAGAAGGCCTCGAAGAAGTCGCTGAAGATGCTGCCACCGCTGCCGCTGTAACGCCGCCGTTTCCCAACCTGTTCGAATATCGTCTCCCATCCGGGCGGTGGTGTAAATTCCTGACCGTTGCGCCAACCACTGCCGAGGGCGTCATATTTTTTCCGCTTTTCCGGATCACGGAGGACCTCGTAGGCTTCGTTTATTTCCTTAAACCTCTCATCAGCTCCGGGAGACGAATTGGCATCGGGGTGATATTGCCGCGCAAGCTTCCTGTAAGCCTTCTGGATCTCTTCCTGGGAGGCATTCCTGTCAACACCTAAAATCTTGTAATAATCCTTGTACTGCATTTTCGTTCCCCCGTTTCATCCGGTCAGGCAAATATCCCCATCTTTTATCTACAGCCCCTTTTTAATCACAGACGAGGCCCCCGAAAGCATAAAACCTTGGGGGCCCCAATCAAGCAAGAACTATCTGACACCTGTCGACGACAGCTTTTTAACGACCTCATCCTTCATTGAAATCGGCATCTATGACGTCTCCGTCGCTTCCGCCGGAGCTACCAGTTGAGCCCCCCGAAGTGGTTTCCTGGCCAGCGGATTGTTGCTGTTTGTACTGCGCTATCTTCTGCAACATTTCACCGACCTGCCTGGCAAGATCTTCGAGCCTTGGTTTTTCAGCCTCGTTTTTGATGGCTTCCTTTGCCTCATCCACCAGTTGCTGGGCCCTGCCCTTTTCCTCAACGGGAAGAGTATCTCCCAACTCGCCTATTTCCCGCTCAAGCTGATAACTCGCGGTCTCGAGGGCATTTCTGGTTTCCACCCATTCCCTCTTCCTACGGTCTTCCTCGGCGTGCTGCTCGGCTTCTTTTACCATTCGCTCTATTTCCTGCTCGTCCAGGTTGGTCGAATTGGTTATTTCGATTTTCTGCTCCTTGCCCGTATCCAGGTCTTTTGCCGAAACATTGAGGATGCCGTTGGCGTCGATGTCGAAGGTTACCTCTATCTGGGGAACCCCCCTGGGCGCAGGCCTTATGCCCTCCAGCCTGAAATTGCCCAGTTTTCTGTTATCACGCGCCATTTCGCGTTCTCCCTGGAGCACCACCACATCCACGGCTGACTGGTTATCTTCGGCAGTGGTAAATATCTGGGACTTCCTTGTCGGGATCGTCGTATTGCGCTCAATGATCTTCGTCATCACGCCACCCAAAGTCTCTATTCCCAAAGAAAGCGGCGTCACGTCCAAAAGGAGAACGTCCTTCACTTCGCCTTTTATGATCCCGGCCTGGACGGCAGCTCCAACAGCGACCACTTCGTCGGGGTTTACGCTCATGTTAAGCTGCTTGCCGCCGGTGATACTTTTTACGAGTTCATGGATGGAAGGCATCCTCGTGGCTCCACCTACCAGGATGACTTCTGAAATGTCCTTTGCCTCGAGCTTCGCGTCCTTAAGAGCCTGCTTGACAGGACCTTCACACCTTTTCACGAGGTGCTCCGTCAACTGGTCGAACTTGGCCCGTGTAAGAGTCATGTTAAGGTGTTTCGGTCCGTTCGCGTCGGCAGTGATAAAGGGCAGGCTGATCTCGGTACTCGTCCGAGAAGAGAGCTCGCACTTGGCCTTTTCCGCAGCTTCATAAAGACGCTGCAACGCCTGTCTGTCGTTTCGCAGGTCTATTCCCTGTTCCTTGCGGAACTCCTCTGCCAGCCAGTCCACGACGCACTTGTCAAAATTGTCGCCACCCAGGTGCGTGTCGCCGGACGTCGCCCGGACTTCGCAAAGGCCTTCTCCAACCTCGAGAATGGACACGTCGAAGGTTCCTCCACCAAGGTCAAAGACCATGACGATTTCGTTTTCTTTCTTGTCCATTCCGTAGGCCAATGCAGCCGCCGTCGGCTCGTTGACCACCCGCAGCACATTCAGACCGGCAATTTTACCAGCGTTTTTCGTCGCCTGGCGCTGGGCGTCATTGAAGTACGCCGGCACCGTGATTACGGCGTCGGTCACCTTTTCACCCAGGTATGCCTCCGCGTCCTGTACCAGTTTCCGAAGTATCATGGCGCTGATCTCTTCAGGAGCGTACTGCTTGTCACCTACGACTACACGTACGGAGTTGTTTGGGCCTTCCACCACCTTGTAAGGAACGATCTTCATCTCTTCCGCCACTTCGTTGTAGTTACGGCCCATAAACCGCTTTATGGAATAGATCGTCCCTTCAGGATTCAAGACGGCCTGACGCTTCGCCAGAGTTCCGACGAGGCGTTCCCCGTTTTTTGCAAACGCCACCACCGACGGCGTTGTCCTGCCGCCTTCGGCGTTTGGAATAACCGTCGGACGTCCACCTTCCATAAAGGCCACGACGGAGTTGGTCGTTCCAAGATCGATTCCAACTGTCCGACCCATCTCATATCCCTCCTTCAGGGAAATTTCCTATTTTTATATTGACCTATTTTGACCAATACGTTGTTTATTATAAAGGTCAGTAAAGAACAAGCAAATTCCTTGAACTTATCTATTCCCAAATATTCTTGTTTTATATTAATTATCGCTCTTTTTTGCCGTTTTTCTGCCTCTGGCTTTATAACGTATCCAGCAGCCTTATACGTTTCACTTCTTGAGGGCATACCCTGGCTCGAAGGGTCCCCGTCGTGGTATCCGAAGATGGCTTCTCTTTTACGTCGGACAACAGCATACGTAATAAAAACGAGGGAGAGGACTTCTCCTCTCCCTCGTTTCACGTCATCCGGACAAGTGTTCTTGTCGTTTACGTAAAGGTTTAATCCTTCTTACCCGGTTTCCTCCAGATTTGCGAGGAAGCGTTCAAAACGCCAGCGTGCAAGTTCATTTCGAAGCTCCTGGGATCTTTCGAAAAGCTGCCTGGCTTTTTGTACGTCGGGCGTACCTTCGGTCAGGGCAAGGCGTATTTCAAGGTGCGTCCTTTGAAGTGCCCTCATTTTTTCTGTAATCTCTGCGGGAAATTCCACCCGCCCATCGCTGCCATAACCCTGCCTTGGGCCAAACGACCTTTGCCTAAACCCCTGCCAACTGCCGTCATCCGGATCCGCCCACATCATGCCCGGACCATAACCTGATCCATAACCATAACCCGGACCCGGGCAAAGTGCCTGATTACCCCAGGCTCCGTAATGCATGCCGCCTCTGCTTCCCCATCCGCCGTGGGCGAACGCTGCGGCCGAAATAACCAGCACGCCTGCAATTGCCAGAAGAACTATCTTTTTACCCATTTTCGTCCACCTCCGGACCTGTCATCTTCATGACAGAAGTATAACCGCCATACCCTGGACGGTATAGGTAAAAGTGCTTATTTTGATCCTACGACATTCAAGCAGAAAGGAATTCGATTAAACGAGAACAGACATCGTCGATCGCAACCAGCTCATTTCCTTTTCCCGGAAGTCTCAACTCGACTTTTCCTTCTGAGGCATCTCTCCCGCAAACGACAACCGCTGGAAAGCCAATCAGTTCCGCATCGGAAAACTTGACTCCCGCCCTCTCGTCACGTTCATCATGCAGTACGTCAGCTCCGGATTTTTCGAGCTCGTCTGCAATCTTTTCGGCGGCAGCCACTGCATCGCCGTTTTTCATGGAGGCCACTACCACCGAGACTTTAAACGGCGCAAAAGAAAGCGGCAAAGGACCTTCCTGAGGAACAAGCGCCACGCAGGCTGCGTCCATATTCACACGACCCGACCAAAGGGTTGGGCGCTTTTTAGAACCATCGGCAGCCTGAAAGGAGACTTCCGATTCTTCCGGTAAGGATTCTTCCGGCACGACTGCGGTAACCACTCTCGAAAGGGCGGTCTCTTCTATGGAAGCACCGCACAGGGGACAGGAGCCGTCTTTTTCGAAACATACCAGGTCCTCTACCAGGGTCGCAACAAAGTCACGTCCCCAACACACGTTTACTAGGTGTTTGCCCGGTTCGTTTGCTCCGGTGACGACGTTGATGACTCCTTCAACGTGCCGGTCGGCGATGATTTTCAGCTTTTTCGGAAGTCCGACGGGGCCAAGATAGCCGGCCAAATCCCCCACGGTCTCCCTTATCTCCAGGGAATCCGCGAACCTGAGGGAAGAGGCACCCAGGACTTTCATGACTTTCGCGTCGCTGATCCTGTGGTCGCCCCTTACCAGCACCACGACTATCTCCTTGCCCTTTTTGCCTTCCGCAGCATAGAACATTGTCTTGAGGGTCTTGTCGGCCCTGACGCCAAGCTGCCTGCACAGTTCGGCTATGGTGTCAGCGCCGGGTGTGTCGACAACCTCAACGATCCCGGGAAGTCCTTTATAAACATCGACGGGGCCGTGGGTGGGCGAGTTTTCATCCCCGCACCAGTGACAGGCAACACACCTGTATCCACCATGCGCCCAAGGGAGGCTCCTTTGGGCCGGCAAAGCCACGAAACTGTTCAGACCTTCGGCGGAAACAGTTTGTCCGGAAAGCGCTTCCTTCCCGCTGGTGGAAAGAGCTGAACGCAAATTTTCAAGAAGGGCGGAAATAGAGCCGGATGCTGATTTTACATCCTCTTCCAGGCCACTCATGTTAAAACCATGCCGGTCTTTCTGATAAAAACGCAAAGGCAGGTGGCGGTAGCTTTTAACGAAACCGGACGCCAGGTTGACGAGATTCCTTTCCATCTCATCGATACGAAGAGCCTGAAACCCGGACGAAAGAAGCGTTTCTTCCACTCGGCAAGATGTCTTGTTCCAAAGACGTATGCCAAGGGGGAACAAAAAGAGCTTTTCCGGAAGCCCCAAAGCAGCCACATAACCGCCACGTACAAGTCGTTTAAGGACCGGGTCAGAAACCCCCTTCGGGGAATCTTTCATCGTCGGTGCGAAAAGCCTGGACATCTTCATTACCGAAACCTCCTGTCAAATAGATCTTTCGATATAACAAGACTTCCTGAAGTATAGGACATCCCAACCACCTGTTTTGAAAAATGCGATTTACCCAACATTTTCGCATTATCGTACTAAGCTGTCATGAAAATATGCTGGCGGGTCTTTCAACTTGACTTTGGGTCAACTCCAAGTGTTATCCTAAAATAAAACCTCGCGGGGGGGATGTTTAGGTGCTCGACAACATTCTCATAACCTGGTTCTCGCACTCCGGAAACACGCATGAAATCGCAAGACAAATACACGAGATCACCGGGGGTGAAACCTTCGAAATTATTACCGTAAATCCATATCCCGAAGACTACAACAGCGTCGTTGAGATAGCGAAACAGGAACTGAATTCAGGCAAGTGCCCCGACCTTGAAATCAAGCCTGAAGACATAGATTCCTACGACACCATTTTTGTCGGTTTCCCAATCTGGTGGGGGACTATGCCTATGGCTGTCGCAAGATTTTTATCGGACTGCGATCTATCCGGGAAAACCATTATCCCTTTTTGCACTCATGGTGGAGGAGGCGCAAGTACAAGTTTTGCCGACCTTAAAAAGTTATGCCCAAATTCAACAATCTTAAAAGGACTTTCGTTGAAAGGGAGCAATGCCAAAACCGCTAAACCACTTGTTTCAGCTTGGCTTCGCGAAATCGGAGCAACCAGATCGGGCAACTAAAAGCAAAAATAAATCGGCAGAGAATAAAAAGGGGGAAGATAGCGCATGAAGAAGCTCGGTTTCGGACTTATGAGGTTACCACTGAAAGACAAAGAAAACCAGGAAAGCATCGACCAGGGGCTGTTAAATGAAATGGTAGATCATTTCCTTGAGAAAGGCTTTACATATTTCGATACTGCCTATCCGTACCACCAGGGGATGAGTGAAGTTGCTATTAAAAAAGCGCTCGTTGAAAGGTACCCACGAAACAGCTTTACCCTTGCCGACAAACTCCCTACCTGGCTGGCGAAAAAATTCGACGACTTTGAAGGAATATTCGAAGAACAACTTGAGAGATGCGGTGTTGATTACTTCGATTATTACCTAATCCATAGCCTGGACACCAGGAGATATGCTTCAACTTCAGAACTCGGCGGTTTCGAATTTGTAAAAAGGCTCAAGGAACAGGGCAAAATACGACATCTTGGTTTTTCCTTTCACGACAGGGCTTCGCTGCTTGAGCGGATATTGATGGAACACCCGGAAATAGAATTCGTCCAATTACAGATAAACTACCTGGATTGGGACAGTGAAGCAATCCAGTCGCGTAAGTGTTATGAAGTGGCAACAAGACATAAAAAACCAATAATAGTCATGGAACCCGTAAAGGGCGGATTTCTTGCAAACGTCCCGCCAGAAGCAGCCAGACTGTTCAAGGACTATCACCCCGACATGAGCATTGCCTCATGGGCTATTCGTTTTGCCGCCTCACTGGAAAACGTGTTCATTGTATTGAGCGGCATGAGCAATTTCGAGCAAATTGTCGATAACACAAGCTTTATGCAAGACTTTGTTCCACTGGACAATGAGGAAAGAAAAGTAATAGACAAAGCCGTCAAGATCATAAGGGAAAACATCGCTATTCCCTGCACCGCCTGCAGATATTGCGTTGACAGCTGTCCTCAAAAAATAGCGATACCCAATTACTTCGCTCTTTACAATGACCGTCAAAGTTACGAACGTACACCATTACAGGTATTCTATTACAATAATTTGGCACAGGAACACGGTAAAGCTTCGGATTGCATCGCCTGCGGTCAGTGTGAGGAACATTGCCCACAACACATAAAGATAATCGACGAGCTAAAGGAAGTCGCCATAGAATTCGAATCGGAAAAGGAATTCATTCCGGGGCAAAGCGAGGACCATAACTGAAGTAAGCGAAAAATACGGAATTTCGCCCGATACGCTTCGCTTTTACGAACGTATCGGGCTGATTCCCAGAGTAAACCGAAACGAAATAAGAATCAGGGACTATACTGACGAAGACTGCAACTGGGTGAAATTTATCAAGTGCATGAGAAGTGCGGAACTGCCCATAGAGACATTGATTGAATATGTCTTTTTATTTCAAAAAGGCAATGAGGCCAGGGAGGAAATCCTGGTCAAGCAGCGTAATATCCTGATTGACAGGATAAAAGAATTGAATTGAAAGGAACATTGAAGTGTCTTGACTATAAGATAGCTCAATAAAAAAGTCTGCGCTCGAAAAGGAAAGAGAACTCAAAAGACAGCAAGAAAGAAAAAATTCCTTTTTTAAATCAGTTTGCTTGTCGCAAAAAGCGAGAGGCAATCCTATATATTTCTTAACCCACTCTTAGCGCCCGCCAAACACGCTAAATCGAGGCTTATTAATAAGAATTAAGCATGACTGATACTTGAGAACCAGTCTCTTACTTGCAGATAAATGAGGTAACATGTACCCTTGTTGTTGCCCGATCCCGAAAGAAGCCCGCATCATTAGCTAATGCTTTGCTTTCTCGGCGGGTTTTACATACAGATTTCGCCAAACAGACAAGCAAGGATGGTGGTCGCAATGGCATTCAGCCTGGAGCCGGATCTAATAAAGGGATCAAAACCCGAAGAAACGCTGAAAAACTCACTGCTACAGGAACTGATGGAAGCTTTGACACAAGCCCAGAGCGAGGAGACTATCGAGGAATTTTTCATTCTTCCTGAATTCGGTTTCGACCTCGCCGTATTCATTCAGAAGGAAGGCCTGATTAGAAGCCGTTTCCTGAACATGAAGATATACACCGGTACACGGCCGAAGACAGTCGAAATCGGCGACCAGAAAGGCTCGGGAAACGAAATGGAAATTCTCCTTTTGAACAAAAGCCGTATATCCATGGCCGAAGAGGCTTTTCGCTGGGTTTTGTGCGACATCACGAAACAGAAAGGCAACAGGCGCTACAGCATCTTTTCGCCCGAACAGGCGAAAGAAGGCCTTTTCGGGGGACTGAACAAGAAGAAGCAAAACAGCATAAAGCTTGGAAGCGTCATGACCTTTCCCCTGACCTGGGACGAGCTGTCGGTTCACGTCGTTTCCTTCCTTATTTCTTGAAACAATGGATCCCGTCAAGCTGGTCGCAGGGCTTTTCAAAAAACCGTGGCCGCCCATTACTCCTGAAGAAATCTCGAAAAGGGCGGTAAAACTGGAAACCTACGCCGAATGGAGCCGCTGCAAGAGGCTTTTGGTCTTCGACCCTCCTTTTTGGGGTTTTCACGACCTCTTCATCGACGAAAACCTTAACCATGCCCTAGTCTCCTTGAAGGAAAGCGGTGAGGCCTTTGTTTTCACGGGAGACGTTAAGGGCGCCAGGAGCATAAGAAAATATTCACCCGGACCTGTTTTCGACTCACAAGAGGCTATAGGTCCGGGAATGTTGGAATGGATAGTTTACGACGACTTTGTCGTGTACCACGGTCCATTTCTTCCCTTAAGCCGATCACCATACTACGTCGGGAAAGTAGCTGCCCATTTCCCCTTCCATGGCAACATAAGTGAAAAGTGGGAACTGGAAGTAATCCCCGATCTTTTAGAATGGTACAAGACCCACGACCGCAAGAGCTAAAGGCGAATCGAATCGCAGCTACCAGGAGAATAGACTTTTTCGCAAATATTCACTTTTCTCATCGGGTATAATAACTTTTCATCGGATATAATAACTTCGTAACACCACAATTGAGGTGTTACATTTATGTTTTTAACGCGCAAACCTGGCAGGTGCAGATATGATAGTTGCGGATTTGCTGAAAAAAACGGTCTTCCCTGACTTCAGGCTCCTGGCTGGGACTGAGGGGCTCACTAGGGAAATCACCTCCGTATCGGTCATCGATTCTCCTGACGTTGACCGCTGGATGCGAGGAGGCGAGTTTTTAATCGGAAGCGGATACATTTTCCGCGACGACCCAGATGGAATGATGCCCTTCCTCCGCCTGGTGGCAAAAAAGAACATCGCCGCTTTCGGCCTCAAGATAGACCGCTATCACACAAGCCCCCCGGAAAGCGTCATAGAGGAAGCGGAACGCCTGAAGCTGCCGCTTTTGGAAATTCCCCTGAGGTACCGCTGGGTAGACATCAATGAAGTGGTATACGGTATTTTATTGAGTGAAAGGAGCAATATGCCGGCAATAAGAGCCAGGGCCGAGCCCTGCCTCTGGCGTGAAATACAGGATACACACAGGCTCCTTGCCGGTCTGGCGACGGAACTCGATTGTCCTTTGGCCGTAAGCGTGCCCGAGCTTGACATGCGCAATTATTTCGCCCCTGACGGTACTGTCTTCGATTCTTCGGCGGCGGATGAAATCTTCTACGCTACACCACTTGAGGAACAGGAACTTCCAAGGCACGATTCCGTTCTCGTGTCATCAAGGGAAATAAATCTCAAGGGACAAAATCGCTCCATCGCTCTTTACAGGCAGGAGTCGCTAGCTACAATCGAAATCGCGTTGGTTTTGCCGCCCAAAGAACATTACCCCTCGATCCAGCAGGAACGGATGATTCTCCACGCAATAGGCCTGCTACAAGGCGCCATACTGGAAGCCAGCGCTTTTATCCAGGAAAAACCAGCCCAAAAGGAACAATTCCTCCAAAACCTTTGTCTGGGCACTTACAACAACCCCAAAATGGCTATCGGTCGGGCCAGGGAACTGGGGATAGAGCTTCCGGAAGAACTGCTAGTTCTTCAAATAGCCTCGACGGGAAAGGGGCCCCTTCCGCAATGGTGTCCCCCCTTTTCTCTCACCTATACAATAGCCAACCAGTGGGTAAGCCTTGTCACGCCCGAAGAACTCAAGCGCCACCGGGATCACCTTGTGGAGGTAGCCCGCGACCAGGGACTATGGATCGCGGTCGGAGGAAAAGCAAAAGGATGGGAACAAATCCAGCGGTCCTACGAGGAAGCAAAGAGAGCCCTCGCCTGGGTCCGGGAGTTCGAACCCGTTCCCGGCATCTACCAGTTCGGCGAATTGGCCTTGCATACGTTTTTAAGGAAGATCGTCACCCTGCCGGAAGCCGACGGGCTTTGGCAACGGTTCTGGTCACCTCTTGTCGCCGACGCGCCGAAGAGGAAGGCCGTTCCACTGATAGAAGTGGCGAAGGCTCTCGTAAGGTCGGACTTCAATGCTAAAAAATGCGCGGACATGCTACATCTGCATTACAACACCGTACGTAACAACATTTCTGATCTCGAAGACCTGCTTCAAATCGATATCAAGAACAGGCTCCACAGGTTCGCTCTTACACTGACTTATTACATACACATTTCACGCGAAAGTGACCATTGGGAAGATATCATTTAACGGCCACTTTCTGATCCAATGGTGTCATCCCTGTGCTTTTTTCTTGTATGGAATTCTTTTGGCCGGTTCGAAAGCACAGGTGCCCTCCTTGAGAATCCAGTCCCTGTAGACGCCCACGTTCCTGTCCTCCACGTGGTCGAAGATCATCGGCGACTTCGTACCGTGACTTACGTAACGGATGGGATCAGGATTGAGTTCAGCGGAAATGATCTCGTCGGTGCCCCTCGCCTGGGCGAGCTTCCAGCCTGTTGGGTCTACAAACATGGAACTGCCGAAGAAATTGTTGCCCGAAGCATCGAGCCCTACAGAGTTAACGGCGAGGTAGTAAACATGGTTGTCGTATGCCCTGGCCTGGTTGACGAACTGCCAGACGTCATAGGTGCGAAGCAAGGCGGACGGTCTCACTATGACCTCGGCTCCCATAAGGGTTTCCACCGTGGCAAGATCGGGAAAGTCCCCGTCATAACAGATGGTCAGACCTATTTTTGCCAGTTTGGTATCCACCACCACGGCTCTGTCTCCCACCGTAGTCCAGCCCCCGCCTTCCTTCCGTTCGGTGGGGAAAGGATGGGTTTTGTCGTAGATATCCCCTGCGATTTCTCCGTTGTCATCGATGACCATGCACGAGTTGTAAACTATGTCCTTTTCGGGCCCCCTTCGGTAAGTCGGCCATACAACATGAACACCCAGCTTTGCGGCCGCTTCCTGAATGGGTTCGGTTACCGGACCGGGGACATCGCTAACCGCGTTCCACAAGGCCTCTATGGTGGCCTTTTGCGTTTCTCGCCTGATCGGCGTAAAACCCGTTGTTATGGTTTCGGGAAAAACCACCAGTTCTGCGTTGTGCCTTTTGACTGCGCGTTTCAGGAATTCGAGGGCCTTTTCGATATTTTTCTCCACATCCATGGGCTTTATTGTAAACTGGCACCCCGCGGCGATAAAAGCTTTCATTAAACCAGCCCTCCTTCATTTTGGCTTACCTGCACCCTTGCGTTAGCATCCATCTATTTACAGGATCTATATTCAACAACAGATAAATTGTCTAATTTTTTAATGGTATCGTTTCAACTGGATTCAATCGCTCAGCGTGGTATCAATTCCCAACATGCAAAAGGTCAAGTTGAGCGTTTGTCAAGGTGCGGGGGCACCACAGCCATAATTTTTGCAAGAAGTTGCTGTCCAAACAGCCGAGTGCCCCCTCTGATCCATTACAAACCCAATCCCTTTATTTTGACTCTGCCTCGACCCTGGGAGCTATGCCTCTTTCCTCTGGCGTCCCGGGAATCAGGCTATCGCAGATGGCTGCACAAATGCCTGCCACGGCCATGTGCGTCTTCAAAACGGCCCACACCATTCCGCCTACAGTCGAAAGAAAGGCACCGTACTCGGGGTTCATGAAAAGATCCTGGTTGTTTTCGGCCCACCCTGGAAGCCCAAGAGCCATGAGGAAAGCGAAGCCCACTATAAGTACATTTCTTTGACTGCCCATGTCGGCTCGCATCAGGATCTGGATGCCGAGAGCCCCTATGGTTCCGAAAAGGGCGATATAGGCGCCTCCGATGATGGGAGACGGCATAGTTGCTATCAGGGCACCAAGCTTGGAGATAAAACTCAGGAGAATGAGAATAACCGCTCCGGTACGCACGACATAGCGGCTTGCCACTCCCGTTAAACCGATCAGCCCGATGTTCTCGGTATAAGAAGTAGTACCAACTGCCCCGAAAAGCCCTGCAAGAGCACAGTTAAGCCCTTCCGCACCTATTCCCCGGCTTATCATGTCGGGAGTAGGGTCATCGAGCCCCGCAGCATAGGAACAGGAGTGGTAGTCCCCTATGGACTCGATCATCACGGCAAAGAAAGCTGCCAGTAGCGCACTGAAGGCCAGCAGGCTGAACTTTGGAGGGCCCCAGGGCATGACCACCCTGAAGCGGAACCAGGGTGCCTCAACTACGCTGGAAAGGTCTATGAAGGCCGGATGGCCGGGAGGGAAAATCCCTGTAAGCGAAGCCAAAAGACACAGGACATAGACAAGCACAATTGAAGACAAGATCGCGAATATGTTAGCAAACTTGTTCTTGCTTACAAGGCTGAAAAACATGATGAGTATAACCACCAGAATGGAAACGGGCCAATAATTGGCAGCATTGCCTTCAACTGCGACCGAAGCAAGGGAAAACCCTATGGCCATGATCGTCGGTCCTATAACGATGGGAGTGATTATCTTGCGAATCACACCGATGATCCTGCTGTATCCTATAAAAGAAAGCAAAAGGCCCCCGCTTATCAGACCTCCTCCCACGTACTGCATGACCACATTTGGTCCCAATGCACCATACGCGCCGATTATTGTCATGATCGACGGGATGAAACTGAAGCTGGAACCCTGAACTATGGGCAGTCCCGAACCCAGCTTCGGGTGAGTCTGGATCAACGTCGCCACACCCATGGCGAAATACACACAAGAAATGAATGCTCCCATCTGCGCGGTGTTCATCCCCATGGCCGGCCCAAAAATAAGAGGAACCAGCGTGGTCGCTCCGAAAAGGGTCAGTACGTGCTGAGCTCCCGCGAGTATCATGATCGGTGTCGGCGGCTTGTCGGTAAGACCATAAAAAACCTTCTTGCGTGCCATATTCACACCTCCTGTTTTTGTGTTACTCCATCTCTTTCAATGGCTTTGGCTTTTGCCTTTCCAAAACACCGAAAAAGTCTGTCCCACCTCCCCTCTCTTATCGCTTGCATCCAGAATCCCGCCGGTGAAAAGGTCCACTAAAGCAATTTTCACAGTTTGAGGGCAGCGAGGGCAAATGCCCCGTCGCCCTCAAACTGTTTTTGTGTCAGAACCACTCTTTTTTGGCTTTTTTGTAGTTTTGCTCCTGAACGTAGGGATACTCCCAAAGATCTTCTTCACCCGTCTTGCTCATCTGCACGGCCTTGTAAACTCTTTCCCTCGAAAACGGGTAGGTATGTATGCGAACACCCAGGGCCTTGAAGAGGGCATTGCCGATGGCTGGAGCCGGGGAAATCATGGAGTGCTCCCCTATACCACGGTTTCCATAGGGAGAAAGCTCTTCCGGAGTTTCTTCCCAGAAGCTGTCGATTTCCTCAGGGATATCCTTTATGGTGGCCATCTTGTAATCGGTAAAGTCGGGCGTCAGAAGTCTGCCCTTTTCATCGTAGTACATGCCCTCCATAAGTCCAGCGGAAATTCCCTGCACTGTGCCGCCTTCTATCTGCCCCCGCACGTTCATGGGGCTTATGGCCTTGCCGACATCGTAACCGGAGCTTACGCGGTTTACTTCCACTTGGCCCGTCGCCGGGTCGACTTCTACGTCTATGCCGACAGCCCCTACTGTGAAGTGGACCACGCTCTTGGGCGACTGGCCCGTTTCGTTGTCGGGGTAAATCACATCGGGGGGTACAAAAGAACCTGTCCCTATGATAGGGCCCCCATGGTAATAACCATCTGGCATTTTGAAGCCGTTCTGGATTCTTTCGTCAAGAGGTTCAGCCTTGCCGGCACTGCGGCACTTGACGACGCCGTGCTCGATGATGATGCTTTCGGGCGGGACCTGCCAATATTGAGAGAAAAGGTTTATTATCTTCTCCCTGGCATCGGCTGCAGCTCTTTTTACAGCCATACCCATCGCCCAGCAGGATCGGCTTGCCACGGTCTGCCAGTCGTAGGGATGGGAGTTGGTGTCTGGGTAAATGCATCGGATCTTCTTGACAGGTATTCCGAGTTCCTCCGAGGCCATCTGCGCGAAGGATGTATACGTCCCCTGTCCCATGTCCATCGTGGCGGCAAGTATTTCAACGCTACCGTCTCCCAAAACCTTGACAATGGCCGATGAGGAGGCATCCGCGGGCTTCGCGGGAGCCTTTATCGCAAGCGCCAGTCCCTTGCCCCGTTTCCAGCCTGGTCTTTGGGCTTCTTCTTTTTTGTTGATGCCCACCTTTTCGACTACTTTTTCGATTATCTTTCGAAGGGCATGGTTGTGCATGGGCATTCCAGTGCACGTTTGAAGTCCCGGCTCCAATATGTTTTTCAGCCTGAACTCGACGGGGTCCATCCCTATCTTGTGGGCCGCTATATCAATGATCGTCTCCATGACTCCCATCAGCTCCGGCAAGCCGAAGCCTCGATACGCGCCGCCGAAGGGCTTGTTGGTGTAAACGGCGTAACTGTCCGTCCAGACGTTGGGAACGTAGTAGCATCCCGTCGAGGTATAGCCGGCGCTCCTTACAGGGTTGGCGCCGTATTCAGCCGAGACTCCCGTATCGAAATAGAAGGTGTTTTTTATTCCAAGGATTTTCCCGTCCTTGTCTATGCCCATCTTTATTCTGGCCACGTATCCCTGTCTCACCCAGGAAGTCAGCATGACCTCCTCGCGGGAGATGTGAAGTTTCACCGGCCTGCCCTTGATGTCAGGATCCATGGCTCCCGCCAGGCAAAGGGCCTCAATGGTCATACCGGCCTTGCCTCCGAATCCGCCCCCTATTGGCGGAGCTATGACCCGGATCTTGTTAAGGGGATAACCCAAACCAGCTGCGATGATTTCCCTTGTGGCGAATACCGATTGAGCCGCGGTCCAGATGGTCAGGTAACCTGTGGCCGGGTCTTCTTTACAAATGCAGCAGTGGGGTTCAAGAAAACCATGGGCGATTTGCGGGCAGTTCACCGCCTCTTCCACGACATACTCCGATTCCTCGAACGCTTTTTCTACATCGCCCCTGCGGATACGGAACCAGTTCGCCAGATTTGTCCCGGGCTGAGGAACGATAAATGGAACATGCTCATAGCTGTCCAGCTCGGGATGCACAAGAATAGAATTGTCAGTAGCTGCCTTAACGGGGTCGAAAATGGGCGTCAGTTCCTTGTATCTGGCCTTGACTTTGAGGGCCCCCTCTTCGGCGGCTTCTTCGGTCTCCGCAACTACCAGTGCTATGGGCTCGCCCACGTACCGCACCTTGCCTACAGCAAGCGGGGTGCGGTCACGCAGGTAAAGGCCGAACCTGTGTACGAACTGATCGCCCAGAATTACCTTGACCACGCCGGGGACTTTCATGGCTTCCGAGACATCTATCGAAACGATCTCCCCATGGGCGATGGTAGACCTCGCCGCTTTGGCGTGGAGCAATTCAGGGCCGAACCTTAAATCATCCGTATACTGGAGGGTACCCGCAGCTTTCTCGACGTCGTATTGCCGTGTAACCCATTTGCCTACCCCGTCGTTTGTGATGGTCTGCTTCATGACCAACCCTCCCTACCTTCTTTCCTTCAGCATCGCCGCCGCCTTGTGGACGGCACGAATTATGCTCACGTAACCCGTGCAGCGGCACAGGTTTCCCGAAAGACCTTCTTTTATCTGGTCATCCGTCGGGTCAGGGTGTCTGTTCAAAAGATCCACGGCGGCAAGGACCATTCCAGGAGTGCAGAAACCGCACTGGATGGCCCCTTCTTCAACAAAGGCCTTCTGTACCGGGTTAAGTTCGCCGTCCGGTCCAAGCAACCCCTCTGAAGTGACGATTTTCTTGCCTTCGGCCTCAACGGCGAGAACCATGCAGGACTTTTGCAACTTGCCGTCAAGCAGGACCGTGCAAGTCCCGCACTCCCCTTCCTCACAGCCCCTTTTGACGCTGGTAATGCCAAATTCCCTCAGGGCACGAAGAAGCGTGGTACGTGGCTCCACCTCCAGGGTGACGGGTTTACCGTTGAGTATGACGTTTATCGGTTGTTTAGTAGGCATTTTTACCCCCCCTAGAACCTTTCAAGGCATTCGCGCAGCGCCTTTTTGGTGAGTTCTCCCACCATGGAGATCCGGTATTCCCTGCTGGCCCTGACATCGGTTATGGGATCCACACAGGCCATTGCCGCTTCGGCCACTTTCTCAAGAAGGGACTCGTCCGGTGACACAACTCCCCTGAGGAGGTCTTCTGCGACCTTTGCCCTTACAGGCCTGGGAGTCACCGCTCCAAAAGAAAGCCTGTATTCCCTTCCACCGGGCTCGTCGGTGATTACGCAGGCCACACCTACCTGGGCCAGATCCAGGGCGTTCCTTCGGCCCAGCTTGAGGTAACATCCCGCGGAGTGTCCCTTAGGCAGAGGGAACTCCACCGATTTCACAATTTCTCCTTTTTGCAAAACATTCTTCCTCGGTCCGGTTATGAACTCCATTACCGGGACCTTCCTTTGACCTGCGGGACCCACCAGGTGCATTACACCCTCGTGCACACAACAAGGAGCTATCATGTCCCCTGATGGTACTGCCGAACACAGGTTGCCCACTACCGTAGCCTTGTTGCGCATCACGAAGTCCGAGTGGGAAAGGGCCGCATCCTTGAGGGCCGGGTAAAATTTTCCGACCTGTGGATGTTCCGCGACTTCGTTGACCGTAGCCAGTGCTCCGATCACCAATCCCCTGGAGGGATCGAAGGAAATTCCTTTAAGCTCCTCTATCAGGGAAAGATCAACGATCAACTCGGGGTGGACCAGGTTTTTTTTCATCCATACCAAAAGATCAGTGCCTCCGGCTTTGACTGCGGTATCGGGGCTGCTTCTGGAAAGAATCTCAAGAGCCTCTTTTAAAGAGGCTGGACGCTCCATCTCGAAAGCAAGCATAAAACCACTCCCTTTATTTAGCCCGGTCGTCTCTGCGGCATAAATTTTTGCCTGAGCCTGCTCCCCTTCTTTCTAAAATACAAAGGAAAGCGAAAGGGGAGATCCATGACCGGACCTCCCCCTCATTCTTTTACCTATTCTTCCGCAAAAGCGACGATGCGGCTGATGCAGGATTCACCGCCTACGAACCTCCAGGGGAAACACCCTATAGTCACGCGTTTTCCAAGGACCTTGTCAATGTCTCCTCCAAGGCATTCGGCATGGATGATATTTTCCGGGAAAAGATCGATGTGCATCAACTGATAGTCTTCGGGCGGGAAGAAATCATCCAGACCCTTGCCGTATTTCTTCTTGAGGTGCGCATCGGCTTCCCTGGCCTGGGCCGGCATCCATTCCCTGATCTTCGTGTTCATCGGATGGTCCGCTGAACCGCAATCCACGCCGATCCACTTGATCTTGCGTTTCTTGCACCACTGCGCGAACTCGTTCGTCGGACCGGGGTGCTTGACCATGTAGCGCACCTCGTCGGCTTCCGGCTGATCCCAACCATAACGGTGGTAGCCGGTGTTGATGATCAGGATATCTCCGTCGTGGATATCGGCCCTTTCTTCGATGTCCTTACTGGTGTAAATACCGTAGTCTTCAGCGATGTCGGAAATATCAACAACGACGCCGGGGCCTACCAGGAAGTTTTTGAGTTCGAGGCTGGCGATATCGCCACCATGAGTGCAAAAATGCACAGGCCCGTCAAGATGGGTTCCCACATGGTTTGAGTGAGTCAAAAGCTGTCCGTTTGCTCCATTCGGAGCGAGCCGCTTGAAAAACTTTATCTGAAGCGGTTCATAAGTCGGCCACGGTGGAGTAAGGTGGCTCAAAGGAATCGTCAGATCGTAAATCGTCAGTTTGTCCCAGTTTTTCAGTTCCCAGTTAGTACTCATTATTCAAACGCCTCCTTTTTGTTTTGAAGCCATGTTCTTAAAAACTAGCAATCCGTCAAGCGCCGGTGGTTATTCCTCGAGATACCTGTCTACGAAAGCGGCAGCCGCTTTGTTGAAAGCCTCGGCGGGCATGCGGACTATTCCCGCTCCTACCTGGCCCTTTCCGGGTTCCTTGTGTGCCGCCCCGGTATCGAGCACCGGCGTGATGCCCGTTTCCACGACCTTTATTACATCTATGCCGGTCGGACTGCCGCGGAAGTTCAGCGAGGGAATGGTGTACGTGTTGTTCTCGACCATGGTTATTTCATACATTTCGAAGGTGTACTTGGCCGCGTCTTCGGGCGTACCTCCTATAAACTGTACTATCGCAGGTGCCGCCGCAAGGGCGAAGCCGCCTATGCCCAGAGTCTCCATAATCGCGCTGTCCCCGATGTCCCTGTTTACATCGTCTTTGGTGAATCCCGGGAAAAGAAGGACGTCAGGCAACGCCGCCTCGCAGGTGAACCATTGATCACCGAGGCCGGATATCCTGATTCCCATTTCTGTTCCGTTTCTGGCCATGGTCGTAACCAAAGAGGAACCCTCCACACCGTGGGCGGCTTCCGTGCTGGCTTTAGCTGCGGCCATGGCTAGATTCAGGAAGAAATGGTCATTTTTGTCGATAAATCTGAAGATATCCGGAAGGTCGCCGATGTTCGGCGCTTCTTCGATTAAAAAAGGTGTTATAGCCCTGAAGAAAAGGCTCGTCCCGGCCTTGTTCCGGTTGTGCATTTCGTCTCCCATGTGCAGCGCCTGAGCCATTATATTCTTGAGGTCTATCCCTCCTTGCGCATTGAACGCCTTTTTCACGCCCGCATGAAGATTGGGATACAGGACATCGCGCATCCATTTGAGGTGCTCTATGACTTCCGGGGAAAACGCCCCCATCCTCATGACCTTGCCCAATCCTTCGTTCATACTGCAGAAAGCCTTGTTCCCGCGATCTTCGTTCTCAACGATGAAAACGGGCATATTGGGGCTCGTGACACCTGCCATGGGGCCTACGGCATGGTGGTGATGACAAGGGTCAAAGGTCACTTCACCCTTTTCGGCTATTTTCTGCGCTTCTTCCGGCGTTTCGGCCCAGCCCTCGTAAAGGCAGGCCGCCATGACGGCACCCCTCATGGGTCCCGACATGTTCTCCCAATCGATAGGGGGGCCGGCATGAAGAAGAACCCTTTCTCCCATATCTGGGATTACGTCTTTCGCCAGTCCCATACCCACCAGGATCGGCTGGGCGGAAAGCAGGCGGGAGATTGCCTCCTGATTCGCCTTATCGATATCAACCATTCTTTTCACCCCTCACTTTTTCCTGAGTTTCTTCAGTTTCGACAACAGGTCAGACTCGACCTGGGGAGGACGCCAATCCATCTGGACGGTGGGAACCTCCTGCTCCTCCAGGTCCAGGGCGAACTGTTCCACTCCTATGTTGATGACCTTCGGCCCGTTTTTAAGCAGGTCCTGCAGTCGCTCATTCATCTTTTATCACCCCTTCAACAGGTAGGAAGCGAGCCTCGCGGCACGGGCATTGCTGTCACACACAAGAACCCCCGCGTCCTCGAGAATGCTCCGTTGCCTGGCGGCGTCTTGGGGGTCGGTTTCGGTGCCGCAAATGGAAGCCACAAAGGCTATGCGGTCCCCCGCCACAGCTTTTGCCTTCAATACACCTTCGGCAAGTTCCGTGGCCGGGTCGGGATTGCACCCGTAGCCTATCACCACGTCAAAAAGAATTACGCCTACACCAGGGTCTTTGGCCTCCTCGACGAATCGACCTGCCCTTAAAGAGACGTCGATCATCGGGTGAAGCCGCCCCTGGGTAAACTCATCTTCTCCGTAGTCCACTATAGTGTGTTCTACAGACGTCAGGCTGTCTTCCAGTTTGAGATCTTTTTTCAGGGGGGTGTTGCTGTGGATAGGACCTAAAAGCTCCTTCGCTATGACCTGGGCCTCGTAGCAAAGGGTGCCGCCGGAATAAAGCCCTCTCAACCAGCCTTTCCGTGGCCCGTGTTTTCCGGCAAGCTCCTTGAGGCTTTCTTCGGCTGAGTCAAGGTCCTTTCGGGCTTCAGCCACGTCTTCTCCCTTGGCCAAAGCAGCCGCCACAGCGGCGGTCTCCTCGAGCTCCGTGCAGATATAGACACCATCGCGGTCTCCCCTGGATTCTCCACCGATAAAACCCAATACCGCCGGCTTGGCGCCTCGGGAAATACGTTCCAGGATCTTTTTCTCCACTTCCGGTGCCGGAGGCTTGCCTATAACCACGAGAACCTCTACCTCGTCATCCTCTAGAAGCTTTTCGGTCGCCATTTCAACCATTATGCCGCCTACTTCGGCCCTGACGTCCCTGCCTCCGGTACCGATACCGTGAAGGGTCCCCACTCCGCGTTTGGCCAGCTGGACATGTACTTCCTGAAGCCCCGTTCCAGCCGCAGCCACTATCGATACGGGGCCCGTGGGACATATGTTGGCCATACCCATGGCAACGCCCCGTACTATCGCGGTACCGCAGTCGGGACCCATTACCAAAAGTCCCTTCTCCCGGGCGAGTTTCTTTATCTCTATTTCCTTTTCCAGCGGGACGTTGTCGGAATAAAGCATGACGTTGAGCCCCCGGTGCAGGCAATCAAGCGCCACATCCCCGGCGTACCTTCCAGCCACGGATATCATCGCAATGTTGGCTTCGGGAAGAACTGATATGGCACCGTCCAGGCTGCGCGGCTTGTAGCTCTCGCTTTTTCCTCCATCTTTCTTCCACGGCGGATTCGCAAGGTACTCCTTGGCCTTTGACAGTGCTTCATCAAGAACCGCATCTTCGCCCGAAACGGCTATGACAAGGTCATTGGGCGTGACATTGATCCCAGACAGATCAAATCCGGCTGCCGCCAGTATGCGAAGGTTCGCTTCCGTTCCCATGGATAGCGAGGCGTTTTCTATGCCTTCCATGTTGGTTATTTCCTTGGCTACTCGCATGAGCGTTATGCTGTCGTAATACGTGCGAGGCATTACTTCCAATCGCTGCAAGTGCGATCACCTCCTGAGGTGTAACTCGGTGTTTATTTCTTTTCTGTTTAACGCTTTTTCCAATCCCGACGCAAATCCCGCGAGCCACGCCCTGCCTGAAGTGTGGCCCCACTGTAAAAGCGCCCCCGCGGCGTCTAGAACCTCTTTCCGAGAGCTACTCTGCAGAGCTTCGATCAACTTCAAGGGACGGGCCCATGTCCTTCCTTCAAGCGCATCGGAAATTATGCTTTCTGAAAGCCAGGTTGTAACGCCATCACGGCGTAAGGCCGAAAACTCATCGAGGAGAGCGCCGCTCCTCGGCGACCTGCACCACCGAAGAGCTACAACCCAGCCTGCAATCCAGTCGTCGCCGGCTGGAGTATGTCCCGGGCCGAGGCCAAGCAGGGCTACAATTTCTTCGACACTTTCTGGCTCTGCAGGGAGAGACAGCTCCGGGTCGCATGTGAATAAAATCCACTCCCTCAAGAGAGGGCGCCAGCGAGAATCCGGCATGCCCGGTTTTATCACAGGGTCGAAAACGATGGTACCCGCCTCGGGCAAGGGGATGGAGAGGAGTTCGTCTCCTTCATCGACACGGGGCAATTCTTCCAACCATGCACTCCTCGGCCCGAGGTCCTCTTGTTCGGTAACCAGGCTGATACGTTTTGAGGTCTTGTCTTCAAGGTTAATTGTTCTTGAATGGCGCTCCCGAACACGAAGGATACCAGGGTCTTCTGGCCAATCCTCACTTATCCCTGAAATTCTTGCCAAAGACTAACCTGCCTCTCTCTTTTCCCTAAACATAGATTACCCATAATTCTTCATTCGTACACTCTGATCTTACAATAACAAGGTTAATTTCAACCCCCAGGCAGTGCAATATCAAAACGCGACATCAAGGGGCTTCCAGAATTGTTACTCCGTTTCTCCGCCGGATAAAACGATGCCTGCCCGGCAAAATCCGGGGCAGGCATCAAGGTCCGTTTCCGCTTTTTTGAACCTGTTCGGTCTTCTAATGAACCGTTACGTCTTTTCCCTTTCTGATCACGTGCAGGGGGGCTTCATGTTCCCAGATCGCATGGTACACGTCTTTGGCGTTGAGTACCACCAAATCGGCGTTTCCGCCCACCTCGAGCTTGTGCCCCTTGATCCCCATGGCCCTGGCTGCATTAGTCGTTATCAGGTCGTAAATGATTTCCATGTCGCCGAAGGTAGTCATCCACAAAAGATGTACCGCCAGGAAGGCTACTTCCAGCATGTTGTTGCGGCCGAAAGGGTAGTAGGCATCGGCTATATCGTCCTGTCCCAGGGCTACGGAAACTCCAGCATCATAAAGATCCCTCACCCTGGCGTGAAGCGGTCCCGTTTGCGGATCGCTCACAAGGCCTATCCGGGCCTTTTGCAGCAAGGCCAGTACCTTTCTGAAATATGGTTCCGGGTACAGGGCCATAGCGCGGCAGTGTTGCGCGGTGACACGCCCCTGCCAGCCCACTTTGATTGTTTTCACTGCTAACATTTCCAGGGACCGCAGGCCCGGATCACCGGCATCGTCGATAAGCATAGAGATATCCTTGTCGAATTCCTTCGCCAGGGCAAACATCCTGTCAATGTGTTCCTGCATGTCCAAATCCGTGTACTCGATCCAGGGTATTCCACCAACCACATCGGCCCCCAGCTCAAGGGCTGACCTTATGTAGTCTTCGGCTCCGGGGTCACGTACTACTCCGTCCTGAGGAAAGGCAACCACCTGAAGGTCGACGATATCCTTGAATTCCTCCCGTGCCTTCAGGAGCGCTTTTATACCTTCGAGCCTGGCTTTCGTGTCTGTGTCGGCAAAAGCCCTTATGTGGGTGTTCCCGTACTTTCGAGCAAGGGTGCACGCCTTGCGGACATTCTCGATTATCCAGGATTCGTCGTATCTTTCCTTCACCCTGGAGGCCTGTTCTATGGCCGTCATAGCACCACCCATCGTCCCTCCGTGGTACGAAGAAAGGGCGTCCTGTCCAACCATTTCCAGCGTATACACCTTGCAAAGATGCAAGTGACCATTGACGAATGACTCGGTGACCAGGTTCCCCTTCGCGTCGATTACTTGTTCCGCCTCTTTTTCGGGAAGACTTTTTTCGATCGCTTCGATTTTGTCCCCCTTGACGCCTATGGACACTGTTTCTCCCCCTGAAAAACGGGTGCGCGCATTTTTGATTAAAAGGCTGTATGTCATCGTTTTTCTTTACCTCCTATTGTTCATTTTTCGTGCTTTTGCCTGATCCCGTCAATCAGTTTGGCTTCGCTCGGGCGATCATCTTGCTCCTCGAAAGGCGGGCTGCCTCCAGTATGGTTTCGTACCCTGTGCAACGGCAAAGGTGCTTGTTCAGCTCTTCTTCGATTGTTTCGTCGTCCGCTTCCGGGTTTTCGCTGAAAAGGGCGAAAAGCCTCATAACAAGACCCGGAGTGCAGAATCCGCACTGAACGGCGCCCGCTTCCACGAAGGCTTCCTGAATGGGGTTGAGCTTGCCTCCATCGGCAAGCCCCTCGATGGTAAAGACCGATTTCCCCTCGGCTTTCTCGGCGGGCACGGTGCAGCTGGTGACCGCTTTTTTGTCCATTATGATGGTACAGGCTCCGCATTGGCCGACTCCGCATCCGACCTTCGTCCCTGTCAAACCGAGGTGATCCCTCAAAACATCAGAAAGCATTACCCTGCCTTCTTCGAGATGCACCGTCTTCGGGACACCGTTCACAGAGAAGTTGAGTACACGCATTTTAAAGAGCCTCCTCTTTTTTGCGCAGAGCTTCAAGTATCTTGTCCTGCGTTACGGGCAGGGCAGTAAATTCGACTCCCGTCGCATCGTAAAGAGCATTCAGGACGACGGGCGCCACAGCCACTATGGGGTGCTCCGCCATTGGCTTGGCACTCCATGGTCCTTCCTCGTTGGGTGTTTCCAGCAGCACTATGGTCTGCTTCTTCGGCGCGTCTTTCAGCCTCGGTATTTTGTAGGCTGGGAAATTGACGTTTTTTATCGTGCCGTCTTCCTTGAATACGATTTTTTCCATCAAGGCCGCTCCCATGCCCTGCACCACGCCTCCCGCCACCTGGCCCCTTGCCGTAACGGGATTAACGACCTTGCCGACGTCAAAGGCGGACGCAAAATGAAGTATTTTTACTTCGCCCGTTTGCCTGTCCACTCTCAGGGTGCAGGCCTGGCAACCGAAAGTCCAGCTGCCCGCCGCGTTTCCCATGCCCGTTTCCGGGTCGGGCTCGGTCAAGCCCGGGACGCGGTACCATCCCGTGGCAACAAGTGGGGATCCGACCGTAAGGCCGTTAAATCCCATGTAGCCCCTCGCCAGGGCACCTAAAGTGAGCTTCTCTTCAGTATTTGGATGAATGAGATCACCCTCGCGGTAGATGATTATTCCAGGTTCACAGTTCCACACCTTTGCGGCGGTATCCTTTGCCAGTTCGATGATTCTCAAGGCGGCATCCTGAATGGCCCTGCCACCGCGATAGGTCTGCATGGAAGCAACGGTTTGCCATTCCCAGGGAGAAAACTGCGTATCTACGTCGGCGTAGACTTTTATTTTTTCCATCGGGATCTGCAAAACCTCGGCGGCCATCTGCGTGAAGACCGTTTGGACTCCTTGTCCCATTTCAATCCCGGCAAGGTTGACGAAAACACAGCCGTCGGCATTTACCTGAATGGTGCAACAGGAAGCCGCGTTTGCAGCCATCTTGGGGGATTTCATCATCGCCGCGACACCTTTGCCGTAAAGATACCTGTCGTCATTTTCAGGAAGGGGTGTTTCGTCGATCGCTTTTTCGACCGCATCAAGACAGGCGGCAAGGTTGCCGTGGCTCTTTTTTATGACCTGCCCCAGTGCGTTTTGTCTCCCTTCGGAAAGGAAGTTTTTCCTCATGATCTCGCCAGTCGGCATTCCGAGCCTTTTGGCCAGCATGTCTATCAACCTGCCCGACATGAACTGCCCTTCCGGATGGCCGTATCCCCTGTAAGCACCGACCGGGGGGGAATTGGTATAAACACCGTATACATCGACGGTGACGTTGCCAAATTCATACGGCCCTGTGCAGTTGTGCCCCGCCACGGTGTCAACGGGCCAGGAAGTATCGCCGTAGGCTCCGTCGGCAAAATACATTTCGGCCTCAAGAAACGTAAAGGTACCGTCCTTTTTGGCGCCAATCCGCATTTTACCTTTCATCCCTCGCCCGAGCAGGGAGGAAGTGAAGACTTCTTTTCTCGTCAATATAAGTTTGACGGCGTATCCCGGGACGAAACTCGCCGCGTAGGCGACCATCGGTTCTATGGAGACATCTGATTTTCCCCCGAACCCTCCTCCGAGATAGGGGATGTGAACCCTGACCCTGGAAGCGGGGACTTTGAACATGTCGGCAAGTACATCACGGAGTACAAAGGGAGCCTGGTTGGACGCCCATATTTCGATTTCACCGTCCAGGCCGAAACGGCAGATCGCTCCGTGAGGTTCCAGTGCCACATGGTTGGAAAGAGGAAACTCGAACTCCTCTTCCACTATTACATCCGACTCCGCCCGAGCTTCGGATGAATTTCCCTTCCTGAGCTTGTAATGGTGAAAAACGTTCGTTCCAGGTATGGGGTGAACGGAATATTCCACACGTCGATAGGAACCGTTTTTCTCATGAATGACAGGGGCACCGGGAGCTGCCGCCTCTACAGGATCTAAAACAAACGGCAGCTTTTCGTATTGGACCTTTACCGCCTTTGCAGCCGCTTCGGCCTGGTTTACTGTCTCGGCCAGGACCACGGCCACCGACTCCCCTGCATGGCGCACCTTGTCCACTGCTATGGGGGGCTGATCCCAAAGGCAGGTCCCAAAAAGAATTTCACAATCTTTTCCCGTAACAATCTTTTTCACGCCAGGCATCTTTTCCGCCTCGATGGTATCGATTTGAAGGATTTTACCGTGAGGAATCCCAGCCCTCACTACCTTTGCGTGAAGCATTCTGGGAAGTGAAATGTCCGCGACGTAGCACGCCCTGCCAACGACTTTGTTCACCGCATCCACTCTCTGGGCCTTTTGCCCAACATACCGGTGCTTCATACTTCGCTCCCCTTTCAAGAAGTCTTTCGATTGAAACTTGTCTTATCCTTTTTCCTCTCGCCTGTAAGGCTTCAACAAACCAGCGGGGGCTGCAGTCTTTCTGGACATGGTTGCAAGGGCGATGATCGTAATGAGATAAGGAATGACGAGAAACAGATGAAAAGGTATCTTGTACCAAATCCCCTGAAGTCTGAGCTGCAATCCGTCCAGTAATCCGAAAAGCAAGGCGCCTCCGGCTCCTTTTATCGGGTTCCAGTTACCGAAAATAACCATGGCTATGCAAACCCAGCCCCTGCCTCCGACTACCTCTATGAGAAACATGTTCTGGTGGGCTAGTGTGAGAAAGGCGCCTCCTATGCCCATCAAGGCCCCACCTGCGGCAAGACAGAGGGTTCTTACGAGATTTACGTTGATGCCTACCGTATCGGCCGCCAGCGGATTCTCTCCCACCGTCCTGATAACCAGGCCCCAGGAAGTTTTAAATAGAAGCACCCAGATGATCGGTATTAGCAAAAAAGCGATATAAACCAGGCTGTATTGGTTGAAAAACGCCTTTCCGACTACGGGTAAAGTGGACAATAAGGGTATCGCCAACGGCGAGAAGGGTTTGACCGTGGGAGGGGAAACGGGTGAACCCACGGAAAGTCTGTAGATGAACATGGCAAGCCCCGTCGACAAGAGTGTTATGCCGAGTCCGGAAACATGCTGTGAAAGTCCCAGAATCACACTTAGAAAGGCCATCAGAAGGGACAAAAGTATACCGACAAATGCCGCCGCAAGGACCCCCAGCCAAAGAGAACCCGTGTGAAGAGTGGTAAGAAAACCCGTCATGGCGCCCATGAGCATTATCCCCTCGATACCAAGGTTCAAAACACCTGAACGTTCCGTAATGATCTCGCCCATGGTTCCGAAAATTATAGGCGTCGCCATGCGTATCATGGCTCCCAAAAGCCCGGCCAGAAATGTAAGGTTGAAAATCTGTTCCATCAGTCCCTCACCACCCTTATGCGGTACTCGGTAAAAAGAAGGGCTATAAGCATTACCAGAAGCGCCATGGCCTGAATGACATCGGCTATGTAGGTGGGAACACCCGTCATGCGGCTCATGGATTGGGCGCCCACAATCACCGTACTGAAGAAAAAGGCGGAAAGCGCCGTTCCCACTGGGTGGAGCCGCCCCAACATGGCGATGACTATTCCCGAGTAACCGAAGCCAGGAGAGATATCCATAAGCAGATGGAAGTGTATTCCCGCCACTTCACCCACACCTGCCATACCCGCAAGTCCGCCGGAGATCAGGGCCGTCTTGAAAATAACGGAATTTACGTTGATTCCGCCAAAGGCCGCGGCCCTGGCGTTGGCTCCGACCGCACGGGACTGAAAACCCAATTCGGTTTTGCTGTTTATGAACCAGACCACCAGCACCGCAATTGCAGCCAGCAAAATGCCCAAATGGAAACGAGACCGTGAAAGAAGAACAGGGAAATGTGCCGCCTGCGCTATCGCAGCCGACCGGGGCCAGCTGGACCCAGGCATCTGCATGGGACCGAACAGCAGAAATCCCATTATGTGCCACATCACGTAATTCAGCAGCAAGGACGAAACAACGTCATCCACCTTGAGCTTGTTTTTCAGGAAAGCAGGGATAGTGGCCCAGGCTCCTCCGGCCAGGAAACCAGCCAGGCATATCAGGAATATGAGTACAACCGCAGGAAGAGGCGGTGCGTTTATGCCCACCCAGGCGGCTGCTATAGCCCCTGCGAGAAGCTGACCTTCCGCACCGATATTCCAGAATTTCGCCCTGAAGGCAAAAGCAACGGCAAGCCCCGTAAAAGTCAAGGGAGCAGCATGGGTAAAAGTCTCCAGTAAATTGTACCTGGTACCGAGCGCACCTTTGAACAGGGAGTAATATGAAAGCCACAGATTGCCGCCCGCAAAAAGAATGGGAATTGCCGAAAGCGCCAGCGTCACCAATATGGCCCCAATTGGCAGAAGTACCTGTATCCATCCGGCAAGAGGAGGCCGCTTTGTCATTATCAGGCGCATTTTTCTTTCACTCCACTCATCCAAAGGCTAATTTGTTCTATCGACGCCTCCTGGCGACCGATTATCCCCATTATTTCGCCTTCGAACATTACGGCTATGCGGTCACCAAGCATGAAAATCTCGTCCAGATCTTCCGAAATAAGCAAAATGGCGGAACCGGCGTCCCTGGCTTCGAGAATGCGTCGGTGTACATATTCGGCGGCACCTACATCCAGCCCCCGTGTCGGCTGGGCTGCAACTATGATTCTCGGCGAAGCCGAAAGCACCCTGGCGAGAATGATCTTTTGCAGGTTCCCTCCCGACAAGGTTTTGGCAATGGCCCCCGGCCCTGCCGTTTTTATGGAAAAGTCCTCTATGAGCTTTTCGGCATGCCTCCTTAGGGCGCGGTAGTCTATAGTCCAGCCTTTTTTGAATTTGGTGTGGTTTTCGAGGGCAAGGTTTTCCTCGACGGTCAAATCAAGAATGAGCCCAGTAGTCATCCTGTCTTCAGGTATCCTGCCGATGCCCGATTCTATCGCTGCCTTCGGACTCCCTAAGGGAAGCGGCTGGTCGCCGATCATGACGGAGCCCCGTTGTGGTTCCCGAAAACCGAACAAGACCTCGGCCAATTCTTTTTGTCCGTTCCCGGAAACCCCGGCAAGAGCAGTTATCTCTCCTGCATGCAGAGTCAGCGATAAATCCTTGACGGCAACGATTCCCTTGTCGTTTTTGACGGTCAACCCTGAAACCTGAAGAAGAGGGGCTACTGTTTTTCGGGAAGGGCTGTAAGGCTGTTTCGTCAGTTCGTGGCCCACCATGAGATTGGCCAATTCTTTTTCCGAGGTTTCGGAGGTCTTTCTCTCTGCTACAACCTTTCCCTTTGCCAGGACCACGACCCTGTCGGAAATTTCCATAACCTCGTTAAGCTTGTGGGATATGAAGACTACCGAACGACCTTCCGCGGCAAAAGTCCGGAGGGTGGCAAAAAGTTCCTTCGTTTCCAGCGGAGCCAGCACAGCTGTGGGTTCATCGAGGATCAGTATCGATGCGTCACGATACAATGCCTTGAGTATCTCCACTTTTTGCTGGCTTCCTACAGGAAGAGTCCATACGAAAGCGTCGGGATCCACGTGAAGCCCGAAACGGTTCTGAAGATCGAGCAGCTTCCGCTTCGCAGTCGCCGTATCGAGAAAAAACTTTCCCCCGAAGCTTCCGACTACAATATTTTCCAGCACGGTCTGGGACGGAACCAGGGAGAAATGTTGATGCACCATTCCCACACCGTTTTCTATCGCGTCGTGAGGAGATGAAAAGGCGACCCTCTCCCCCCTTACCAGGATCTGTCCGCTGTCTGCGGCATAATATCCGAAAAGTATATTCATCAGTGTTGTTTTCCCTGCACCGTTTTCGCCGAGCAGGGCACATATTTCACCCTCATAAAGCCGGAAGTCCACATTGTTGTTGGCCACCACGTCGAGAAACGTCTTGGTAATGGAGTGCATTTCGACGACTGGTTTTTTTGGTGAAATTACTAACATGCTCCTTTACTCCCCCTCTCTTCGGAAAGGATCAAGAAACGGAAGGACACAGTTTTAACTTTGGTTCTGCTGCCATAAGCTTTAACACCGGGTAGCGATATCGAGCATACAGATCCGCGGTCATAAAGAATAAGACCCGTCGTTTTACACAGACTTGTGAAACACTGTTGAATCTGTTTGGCCTGGTATCGGAGCCCGGGTGCTTTTTGAAATCGCCGGCTTCGACATCACCAGGTCGAAGCCGGCGTACGCGGCTTTGCGAAAATTTCGGACGGTTCGATACTTGAGAACCAGTAGAAAAGGATTACGCTCAGTCTGACTTAAGCTCTGTTTCCACTATTGGAACCTCGAACTCACCGTTCAGGATTTTATTCTCCAGTTCCCTTACTTCCTGAATGACTTCCGCGGGCAGCTTGTTTTCGAATTCGTGGAAGGGAGCGAGGCTGGCACCGCCTTTAGCCATCATGCTCCATTCACGTAAATCCTGGGCTTTCCATTCACCGTTTCTGACTGCATCAATACTATAACGAATTGTCGGATACATGCTCCACACAGGCCCTGTGACCACCACTTCTGGAGCGAGTTCATGCTGGTCCACCATGTTTCCAAAAGCCAATACTCCGTGCTCTCTGCAGGCTTCAAAAACACCGAACCGCTCGGCGAAAATCAGGTCGGCTCCGGCTTCGATCTGGGCTATGGCAGCCTCCTTGGCTTTCGGGGGATCGAACCAGCTCCCGATGTAGGATATCTTTACTTTCACATCGGGGTTTACGGAAAGGGCACCCAATTTGAAGGCATTCACGAGACGGTTTACCTCGGCAATGGGAATGGCTGCAACGATGCCAAGCACGTTACTTTTTGTCATCCTTCCTGCAATGACGCCACAGAGATAAGAAGGTTCATGAATCCAGTTGTCGAAGACGGAATAGTTTGGTTCCTGGGGTCCAAACTCACTGCCAAAAGCAAAGGCGACCTCGGGGTAATCCTTGGCCACCCTCCTGGAAGGTTCCTCGCCCGCCAGGAATGCGTCTCCCACGATCAAGTGAAAACCGCGTTCCGCATATTCGCGCTGTACCCTTTCAAAGTCCGCCGCACCCACTTTTTCGACAAACTCGTAGGTGATCCCCAGCTCCTCTTTGGCCTTGAGGCATGCCTGGTGGATAGCTCCGTCCCAAGGCTCTTCAATGGCCGTCTGGAATATGGCGGCCAATTTGAAGTCCTTGTAATCGATTGCCTCGGCGCTGCCCGCTCCGACCAGAAAAGCTGCCACAAAAACCGCCAACAAAAGGACCTTCAGTTTCCTCATACACTGCACCTCCCTGAAATTGATATTTACTGCCTCCAGCCAACAAAGTATTTTTGCACCGCACGAAAGCGTTATAAGTATACTATTGCCCTCTTATAACTCCAAGCTACAATCTGTCGGAAAATTGTCAATATTAAGATATGCCCTACAAATCGGCCCCAATTTGTCACTTCATTGACCAGCTAGCAAAAACGTCAGATTCGATACAGGGCGAGGTCACTTCGAGTGGCGCGTGATTTCCGTCCTCCCCCTTGCGTGCTTTTTGCGACGCATATAGCATTTTTTACAAAAAAGGCGGTCTCCACTTTGCGCACGAGAGCAATAGCAGAGACCGCGACAAGCGGACAAGAACCCATTTCATTTACCAAAGGAACACCTTTATACACCGCAAAAACAAACATTTTGAAATCGTTATTTCAAAAGCACTCTTGAATCTCACGCCTCGCGTGGCCAACCGACGCCTAAAATCTCGCAAAGCTACACTTGGGGAAGATGCATTCCCTGCACCTGGAGCACAATCCGCCGACTCCCCAGTCCGCGACGTCTAGTTCGTCCTCGAGGCCCGAGAAAAGCATCAAAAGCAGCCTGTCCAGTGCCGTTCTTTCACTGTGAACTACGCACGCCGGAGCTCCGATTATCCATGAACGGTCCTTTCGAGCAAGCATCAGGTTCGACCCCGGGATCATCGGAACACCCCGGAACAGGACTTCATCGGCAACTTCACTTATCGCAGCAGGGGTACGGTCCTCCAGGTCGACGCTCATGCCACCGGTGCATATGACCAAATCCGCCCCGGCTTGAAGAAAATCTCTAATGGCTCCGGCTATTTCGTCCTTCTCGTCGCCGCAGATTTTTTGCCCTGCAAAGGTTCCGTCAAGTTCTTCCAGTTTCTTTTGAAGTCTTTCATTGAAAACGTCTTCCAACAGGCCTTCTTTTATCTCGCTTCCCGTCGTCACAAGGCCGACTTTCAGGTTTTGAAAGGGCACGATGCTGAAAGGTTTGGCCTTCTTCAAGGCCTTTTCCATATCCTCCGCCTTAAGCGTGAGAGGGAGGATCCGAAATGCCGCCACCACTTCACCCGGCGCTACCACGCTGTTCTCGGGACAAACCGCCAGGGACCAGGTCCTGTCGCTGTTTATCTGCTTCACCATTTCGGGGTCAAAACGTACTACACCCAAAGTCCTGGCCACAAGACGGCACCGGCCCTCTTCAGGGCCGTCTATCTCGAGCCCTTCTCCCAAAAACGCTTCCGCAAGCCGAACGGCAGCGTCGTCTTCGTGAATCTCGTCTTCTTCAAGCTCTAAAACAGCCAGATTCCGACGCCCCATGCGCCTTAAAACAGGAAGGTCTTCTTCGGTGATGATCTGCCCCCTGCGGAACCGTGCTCCTTTGGTATTGTTCTGCGTATCTATCTGGGTCAGGTCGTGGGCCAGTGCCAGGCCAACGGCTTCTTCTATCGGAATGCTTTTGATCTTCACACTTGCTTCCTCCCTTGCACGACTTCTTCTCCATAGGCGGAACGAAGGGCACAAATTTCCGCCCCGCGACGCACGGCTATTATTTCCGCAAGAACAGACACCGCTATCTCTTCCGGCGTCTCTGAGCCAATAGGTAAACCTACGGGCTGGTAAATTCCATCCAGAAACTCTTCTTTCACACCGCTTTCAATAAGCCTCTGCCTGACGGCAGCAATCTTTTTCCTCGATCCTATGACCCCTAGATAGGCTACCGGGTAGCCTTCCATCTTGCGTACCACTTCCTCGTCGAGGACATGTCCACGAGTTACAACCACCACGTATGAACGCCCGTCAAGGGACAACCGTCCTTCCTTGAAGGCATCTTCCAGCGGACAGGCTATGTTCCTGCCCCACGGGATTCTTTCAGGGTTTGCATACTCTTCCCGGTCGTCCCACACGGTTGTCTTGTATCCCGTCGCCGCGGCCAGGCGCGCCAGGGCCCTGCCCACGTGTCCGGCTCCGAATATAACTATCGCGGGTTCAAAACCCAAAGGTTCCAGCAGGATAGTGGCTTCCCCACCACAAACGGATTGGCCGCCGCTTTCTTTTTCCCTGAAAATGGCTTCATGCAAGATCGGTTCCTGTCTGCCTTCCTTTATCATCTCAAGTGCCTTTTCGGTTACGGTTTTTTCCGTCGGCCCACCTCCGATAGTCCCCTCACTGGAACCATCACACCTGACCCACATGCAGGCACCGAGGTCGCGAGGCGTAGACCCGCCCGCGCGCACTACCGTACACAGCACGCCTGACTTGCCTTCTTCGAGTTCCTTGTTAATGACACGCAAAAGATCCAGATTCACCAGGTATTTCCCCCTCTACAAAATGATATTCCGGAATTCGCCCTACCTCCTCGGGATTGCACCTCATCACCGTCCATCCAACTTCCGGGAGACAAAACGCTCGTTTCCACAGCTTTTAAATTAACAATGTTTCCCAAAAAGAGAACATATTATGATCTTTTTTGGTTCGGCCTGGGGCCTTTAGAAACAAATGATACAGGAAACAAAACCAGCAAGAAAGAACCGGATTCCCAAAATAACTTCCAACGGTCTCACACGCATAACTTGCAACTCGGGTTTAAAGATGCCATGCTACGTCCTTTCCCCCGTGGATCTTGCGATATTGTCCAGAGTAACCTGTTTTCGGAAATTATGTGCCATAGTGGTAACATTTCCAATGACAATGCTTTGTCGGCTTAAATCTGTCTTTAAAAGGAGCCGCCACTCTCGGGAGAAAAATTTTTTGCGCCGAAGGGAACTTGTTTCAGGAGGAGGAGATTTTTCATGGATATTTTGAAAACTTTCAGTTTCGAGCTGCCGACACGGATCGAATATGGAGTTGGATGCGCATCAAGACTTTCGAAAGAGCTTTCGTTTCTGGGCGCCAAAAAACCGATGATCGTTACCGACAAGGGGATCGTGGATTCGGGCCTGCTTAAAAATATCACCGTTCTTCTTGACGAGGCCGACATACACTATGACCTTTTCAATGGAGTCGAGCCAAACCCCAGGGACGAAAACGTCCACCGTGGAGCCGAAATGGCCCGAAATCTGCAAAACGACTGTCTTATTGCCATAGGCGGCGGAAGCTCCATCGATTGCGCGAAGGGGATAAGCATCATCGCCACTCACGGTGGAAGGATCCAGGACTTTCAGGGCGCCGAGAAGGTCTTCGGCACGCCTCTTCCGATTATAACCATCCCCACCACGGCCGGAAGCGGTTCGGAGGTCACCTTCAGCTCCGTCATCACAGACACAAAAGAGAAAACCAAGTTCTCTGTCCGCAGCACAAAAATCGCCGCGAAAGTCGCCATATGCGACCCTGAACTCACCGTCACCATGCCCAAAAACCTGACCGCCGCGACAGGTATGGACGCACTCACCCACGCAATAGAGGGCTATACCGCCAACTGCTCCGAACCGATAGCAAACGCCCTTGGGCTCTACGCGGTGGAGCTGATCTTTAAATACCTTCGTCGCGCGGTGGCTAAAGGAAACGATATCGAAGCCAGGGCAGGTATGCTGACAGGAAGCATTCTCGCAGCAATCTCTTTCAGCCATTCCGACGTGGCTGCCGTGCACTGCATAGCTGAAGCCCTGGGTGGCATGTACGACAAACCCCACGGGGTTTGCAACGCAGTCTGCCTGCCCGAGATAATGGACTACAGCAGGGATTATTGCACCTCCAAATATGCTCGCCTGGCCTCGGCCATGAGTCTTCAATTTTCGTCGGAGGAAGAGGGCGCTATTGCTGCTGTGAAAGAGGTGAGAAAACTCTCAAAAGATGTGGGTATCCCATCTTTTACATCCTTCGAAATCCCGGAATCTAACTTCCGTGAGATTGCCGTCAAATCGTGCGAAAACCTTAGTAACGCAAGCAATCCGCGAGTCCTGACGATCGACGATTACATGGTTATCCTTAAAAAACTGGCCTCCAAGTAAAAGCAAAGGCGGCTCCGCCTCTCACATGGAAGTCGGAGCCGCCTTAAAAATGCTGCGGTAAATCTATGCAATTCCTCTTTTTCTCAGGTCCTCTATCTCTTCAGGTGTCATCCCCGCGTATTCCACCAGGACTGACTCCAGATCGGCTCCGAGAACAGGTGCCGGAGAAAACTCCTCGGCCGGAGTCGCGCTCAATTTCAGCGGGCAGCCCGGCATTTTGAACTTTCCTGCCACGGGGTGCTCCACTTCCACGATCATCTGTCGGTGACGTACCTGAGGATCATTGACGACCTGTTCTATATTGTTTATTGGCCCACATGGAACCGCCGCTTTTCTGAGGCGCTCGATCCAGCCTTCGGTGCTGTCCTTTGACATGATCTCCTTGAGGATCGGTTCGAGTTCCTGCCAATTCTCGTTCCTCGCTCCGTTGGTCGAAAAACGGGCGTCCTCCACCAGCTCGGGCCTTCCCACAAGTTCACAGAACCTCTTCCAGATGGCGTCGTTACCCACGGCTATATTGATAAACCCGTCGGTGGTGTGGAACGTGGCGAAGGGAGCTATCGAAGGGTGGCGGTTGCCTATGGGAACGGGAGACTCGCCTGTGACGAAATACCGTGCGACGGCATTCTCCAGGATCGCGACCTGGCTGTCCAGCATGGAAACGTCCACTTCCTGTCCTTCGCCGGTTTTCTCCCTGTGATGCAGCGCCGCCAGGATGCCGATGGCGCAGAACGTACCTGCAAAAATGTCGGCGATGGAGCTTCCGACCTTGGTTGGATGTTCCGAATCCGGCCCCGTTATGCTCATTATTCCGCCCATGCCCTGAAGAATCAGGTCATAGGCGGGCAGCTGCGAATAAGGGCCCGTGTGGCCGAAACCACTCGAGGAAGCATATATCAGGCCAGGGTTGAGTTCCTTGAGTACTTCGTATCCGAGCCCGAGTTTTTCCATTACGCCGGGCCTGAAATTCTCCACCACCACGTCCATTTTCGGAATCATTCGCTTGATTATTTCTACCGCCGCCGGCTCCTTGAGGTTGACGGTTATGCTTTTCTTGTTGCGGTTGATGCTCATGAAATAGGCGCTTTCCTCTCCCACGAAAGGGCCGAAATGGCGTGAATCGTCGCCTGCGCCCGGACGTTCCACCTTGATCACTTCGGCTCCGAGGTCAGCCAGCATCATGGTGCAGAAAGGTCCCGCCAGAACGCGAGTGAAGTCCAGTATCTTGATGCCTTCCAAAGCTTTCATAATCGGATCACCTTCCCCAAATTTGATCGATATGAGCCGAGAAGAATGTTACAAGACCAATTCTACCCTCAGGGACAGGTATCGAAACTGTTACTTGCTGACATAAAAGGTCTTGCGCTTTTGGCAGTTTTGTAATACCGCTTTAAAGCCCTTCATCTACATTACACAGGACTTCGTCCAGAATCTCCAGGGCTTCGGAGATCTCCCCCTCGGTTATGACAAACGGCGGAGCCACAATGAGTATGTTCTCGTGACTGTAGTTCCAGAATCCACGTTCTTTAAGCATCCCCAAAATACCGGGCATGATTCCTTGCGGATCCTTACCGTAAGGAACGAGAGGTTCTTTCGTCTTTTTGTCCCTGACCAGCTCTACAGCTCCGAAAAGCCCTATGGCTCTGACGTCGCCCACACAAGGATGGGCCTCAAGGAGCTTTTCCAGCTGCTTTTTGAAGAAGACCCCTGTTTTTGCTGCTTTTTCTATTAGACCTTCTTCTTTGTACACGTCTATGGTGGCAATGGCCGCGGCACATCCGACGGGGTGACCGCTGTAGGTGAGGCCGCACATCAGAGGATGATCGTCGAAATACCGGGCAACCTTTTCGTTCACTATGACCCCTCCGAGTGGGACATACCCACAGGTCACTCCCTTCGCGAAGGTTATCATGTCGGGCTTTACGTTCCAGTGGTCGACCGCGAACCAACGGCCCGTACGCCCCCACCCGCACATGACTTCGTCACAGACCATCAGGATGCCGAACTCGTCACAGAGGCCCCGGACACCCTGCAAATACCCTTCGGGCGGTATTATGACTCCGTTGCTGCCCGTAACTGTTTCAAGGAATATAGCCGCCACGTTTTCGGGCCCCTCGTATTCAAGCTGCTCACGTAGCTGCCTTATGTAATAAGACGTGGCTTCCGTTTCGCTTTCAAATCGAACGGGCGCACGATACAAATAAGGGTCGAAAAATTTCACGAAACCCGGTATGCCTGGCTCACAGGGAAAACGCCTCGGTTCTCCGGTAAGGTTCGCGGCACCATAACTGGCACCATGGTATGAGCGGTAACGGGAAAATATCTTGTTTCTGCCGGTAACCATCTTTGCCATTTTTATAGCGTTTTCGTTCGACTCGGCGCCTGCGTTGGTAAAAAAGACCTTGGCCATCCCTTCCGGCGCGACCTCGACTATCTTTCTTGCCGCCTCAGCTCTTACATCGAGCGCAAAAGGAGGCGACAGGTAGGGGAGTTTGTCCACCTGTCGCTTTATGGCATCGGCGATTTTTTTGTTACCGTGCCCTACGTTGACATTGACGAGCTGTGATGACATATCATAATAGCGCTTCCCCGAAGCATCCCAGAAATATACGCCTTCCGCTCTGGTAACGTGAAGTGGCTTAAGACCTTTCTGGCGGGCCCAGGAGTGAAGGTTGTAAGTCCTGTCGTTTTCAAGAACCGGGTCGGTCCCTATGTCTTTTTTTTCATTCATGTCAAACCCTCCCCTTACAGGAAATCAGGCTACATGCATACAACAATACATCTTTTCAATTTGCCATGCAATCGTGCCCTGCGCCCATGCCGCAATACTCGCCCTTTCGCTCCATCTCAAGCGTAGCGTGACCGATGCCTTTTTCGGAAAGTCTTTGCCGAGCCTCGTTTTTGGCCATTTCGATCTCTTCAGGAGATGCATCGGATCCAGTGACAAGGTGAGCCGTAAGAACCGTCCGCTCACCGTCGAGGGACCAGACATGCAAATCGTGAACCGATATCACTCCAGGTATCTGCAGGAGTATCGCTTCAATATCGTTCAAGCAGACTCCCTCAGGTGTCCCCTGAAGAAAAATTTCAAGTACGTACCTGAGGTTTTTCACCACGTTCCACAGGATAAAAAACGAAACCAAGACCGAGAGCAGCGGGTCCAGAATGTACCACGGACGAAATTTGAGGACGACACTCACAAAAAGGACGGCAGCCCAGCCCAAGACATCCTCCAGAAGGTGCCATGCGGCTACCCTAGCATTGATGGAACTCCCCTTCCATAACCTGAAAGCGGCGAAGGCATTTACAGCGACGCCGAAGAGTGCCAGAAGGAACATTCCGGTTACGTGCGGTGCTTCAGGCGAAAAAAACTTCGGCACGGCTCTTGCGAGAACGAACAAAGACCCCGAAACAAGCACTATCGCGTTCACCAGGGCTGAAAGAAGCGAAAAGCGCTTGTACCCGTAGGTAAACCTCAGGTCCTTCCCTTTTCGGGAAAAACGTTGCAAAAACCAGGCGAGTCCAAGACTGACACTGTCCCCCAAATCGTGAACGGCATCGGAGAGGATGGCTACGCTTCCGACGGAAAATCCGCCGACCAGTTCAACAATTGCGAAACCTGCGTTCAGGAAGAAAGCCGTACCAATTCGGTCCTCTTCGGTCAAATGGCTGTGGTCATGATGATGCGCATCTTTATGTTCACCGGACATGCTTTGATTTTCCTTTCTTCTTAAAAACCACGATGCAGCGTGCTTCGCTGGTTTCTGAAATTCTGTCTCAATATTATAAAACAAGGGCCTTCCGAGAGTTACGGCTACCGACTACCAAAGAACATGATTCCCGTATTTGCTTCTCTCGCTTATGAGGAGGAAGGAAAACAACTTGTATGCTCCGCAAAAACCGGCGATCAAAAGACATTGCCGACATTTGCCTCGCGCGCTATACTGACAGTGTGCCGTGTTGCAGTATTTGAGCAAGATCGTTATCTTCAGGAGGGGGGACTTCAATATGACAGGGGTATATAAGGTTATCGAACTTGTCGGGAGTAGCGAGACCTCATGGGAAGACGCAGCGAGGCTTGCTGTCGAGACGGCGTCCAAAACACTGCAGGATCTTCGAGTGGCCGAAGTCATCAAACAGGACGTGACAATCAAGGATGGGAAGATCGACAAATATCGAGTGCGGCTTAACGTGTCCTTCAAATATCATACCGGCGACGAGTAGACAAATGGTTATTTGAGAAGGTTCTTCGCAAGAGGTAGCTGGTCCGTTTCTCGCGGTATTGTTGTTGTTCAGTTTTTGGATTTAGAGTTTTTGGAGCTTGCTTTTTGGAGTTTGGGTTTAGGGGCGAGGAGGCGTTAATGTCCCTCCTCGCTCCGTGTTTCATCGGACCAAGGCATTTTCAGCGAGGACCATGGGGCCGAAAGAAGTCATGTATCTTTCGAGCCTTATGACATCACCGTCAAAAGAGATACCCTTGTTGACCCAAAGCTTGATTCCTTCCTGCTCAAGCAGCTTGTATTCTTCGCTTTTTTCCGGCGAGCCACCCTGCACGAGGGCCACAATCGACTTTGCTCAGCCGGAACCTATTTCCTGAACGGAGAGGTAGGCGACATTGCCCATTTTCTCGATCTCCGATCTCGCCTCCTCCGAAATCGATAACTCCATCGCCGCAGCGGTTCCTGCCGATGCTACCAGCAATACAAGGGCAATTCCAAGCAGTACGAATATCCCGCGATTTTTCATGCTCCTCCACTTCCTTTCTCCGCTTCTACTAGGGGCCTTCCGTTTGTCAGCCCGACGGATTATCGCATACCTCGTTCTCGACGGATCCTTTCGTAGGCACTTTGTATCCGCTGGAATTTTTTCGACGCGAACTCAATGAATTCCTTGTCGAGGTTCTGGCCTATGAACTTGTCGGGATGATATTTAGCCACAAGTTCCCTGTATCTTTTCCTGATAACCTCGTCACTGTCGCTTCTTTTACAGCCAAGCACTTCGTAGGGGTCGGCAGATTCTCTGTAATCATGGTAGTTATCGTTTCGGGAACGTTGAGAACCGCCTCTTTGATACTGCCGCTGCCGTCTTTCCTGTCCGAGGATGCCGTAAAGCACTTTAAAAGCCATCAAAAGAAAAAGCAGCAACGGGAGAAATCTGAGGACCCTTAAAAAAAACAACATTTATCTACACCCCTGGATCCTTAGGTCCGTTCAAAGAATTTTATCCTCCCGGTTCCTTTTTAGTTCCTGCAAGCGTTTCCGGGTTTTCTCTATATCGACTCTGGTTTTTTCGAGCCATTCCATCCGTTTTTTCTGGTCCATTTCCCTGGCTTTCGGGTCCGATTCAAGAAACTTCAGTTTCTTTTCCTGGATAGCAAGCCAGTCTTCTAGTCGTTTTTCCTGTTCGACCTGCTCCCTGAACCGTTCGGCTTCTCCGTCTTCTTTCACGAAGGCCCTGCTCAATTTGTACCCCTCCATACAGGATTCACGGGCTATAGACCCCCCTTGATACTATGAAGCAGTATTATATCGTGAGAATCCCAAATTCCGAAATGTCAAGCACATCTCGCCTGAGGGCGTGGTTTCACGTAGCGCTCTTTTTTGGGCGAATTGACCAGGGTAAAAAGACAAGCACGTCACACCGGAGGTCGTTTTCGCAAGGGTAAGGGCCGCTTTAATCGAAAATCATGGAGTCCCACATGATTTGAAAGGCCGGGATTATCCCGGCCTTTCATCGTGTCGCGTTTTTCTCAAGACGGACGTATTTGGGACTCCCTGTACTCTTTCCAGAACTCGCCGAAGGATCGGCACGCCTTACGCACTCTCTCTTTGCAGGTTGGAGTCAGCCTGTCGGAGAAATCGAAGGAGTCTCCGCTCACTGAAAGCATTAGGCCATCAGGCACTCTGCCTAGTATCTCCGCTGCGAAGGCAAGCACGCTCCCCGGGCCGAAGGTGTGTATGTTAAGACCATCAGCTCCCGACTTCGAAGGCTCTACCCTTTCCAGGGCATATCCCTCGTCGTAAGAAAGAAGAGAGGCATCGCAAAAAACTGCCACATCGATATCTTCTGCCTCAAGTACGGCCTCCGGTAGCAGCTGGTGACCCCGCCACAAAACCACCTCGTCACCATATTTTCGTATGGCGCGGGCCACAAGCCACGCCAGAACGTGCCCGGCACCATCATCCTGTCTTGAGGGGTTACCGTATCCAAGTACAAGCACGCGCATAGGCGGCCGTTGACCAGCCTATTCCCTGACGCAAGTGGCCACTTCTTCGCCCGTGGCGCTGATTACCGTCAGTTTGAGCGGCATCTTGCCGACAGCATGGGTAGAACAAGACAGACAGGGATCGTAACAACGTATCACGTGCTCCATCCTGTTCATTACACCCTCCGGGACTTCAGGTCCCTTGATGTACTGCCTGGCGATCGATTCCACACCCTTGTTCATGGCGTAGTTGTTGTGCCCGGTGGCCACGATGAGGTTAACTCCCGTGAGGGCACCCTTCTCGTCCACCTGGTAGTGATGAATGAGAGTACCCCTGGGGGCCTCTATGACACCTATACCTTCCGGGTAGATATCAGAAGAAGTAACCCTGAGGTCACTTCCTGTGATGTCAGGATCTTCCAGAAGTTCACCGATCCTCTCCAGCCCGTACAGCGCCTCTATGAGCCGGGCGTAGTGGTAGTACAGAAGGTGATGGACCATCCCTTCTTCGCCGGCCTGCCTGAACACCTTGAGTTCCGCCGAGGCTTCGGGCGTGGAGATGTCGTCGCAGGCGTTGACCCGTCCGAGGGGGCCAACCCTGTAGCTCCCATGGGGGAAGCCAAGAGGTCTGTAGAAGGGGAACTTCAGGTAGCTCCAGCTTTCCACGTGTTCTCCTATATGGTCGATGTACTCCCAGTCTTCGAACTCGTCGATAATTCGCCCTTTCGCCCCTTTTAGCCTTATGTCTCCGTCATACATCTCGAGATATCCACCGTTGACGAGACCGAGGTAGGCCGTTTCGAGGGGAGCGAAATTCCGGACATCTTCTTTGTGTTCCTCGAGATATCCCTTTACAAGTTCCAGGGCCTGCCGGGCATCCGCCGTTTTCGCGGGCAGCGCCTTCAGGATTGCGTCACGCTCGTCCTTTCTGAGGCCGCGGTTGACTCCACCGGGTATACTATGCCAGGGATGCACCTTCTTACCGCCCAGCGTCTTGATGATGTCCTGCCCGAATTTCCTCAGAAGTATCCCCTTAGTTGCGAGATCGGGGTACTTCGCGGCCACCCCCGCAATGTTTCTTGTAGCTGGATCCGCATCGAATCCGAAAAGCAGGTCCGGGCTCGAAAGGTGGAAAAAGCTCAAGGCATGGGACTGTACGACCTGCCCCATATGGAGCAGTTCGCGCAGCTTGTGAGCCGTCGGCGTTATTTCAACGCCGAGTATGGCGTCACATGCCTTGGCTGACGCAAGGTGATGGCTCACCGGACAGATGCCGCAAATCCGTGGCGTGATCTCGGGCATTTCCCGGAAATCCCGGCCTTTGCTGAATGCCTCGAATCCCCTGAACTGGGTTACGTGGAAGCGGGCTTCCGATACGGACCCGTCTTCCGCGAGATGAACCGTTATCTTGCCGTGACCTTCTATCCGGGTAATCGGATTTATTTCCAGCTTGCGTACCGTCGTCATGTCTTGGCCCTCCTTAGTCATACCGCATCATATCCGAGGGCACTTTCGGAATCCTGCCCTCGAGCAGTTCCTGGAAAACCCACAGGATTGTTTCGGCGTCGGGAGGACAACCGGGAACATATACGTCGACTTTTACCGCGTAATCCACAGGGATGGCCTTCGGCAAAAGGGCCGGCACGTCCTCTCTCGGGATTACGCCCTCAGGATTTACAGTGCTCGGCGTATCGACGTAACCGACTTTAAGGGCTTCCTCGGGAGTCATGAAGTTTCTCATGGTATTGATACCGCCGAAAACGGCGCAATCCCCCCAGGCCACCAGAATATCGCACTGCTCGCGCATCTTTTTCGCGAGATGGAGTTCTTCCTCGTTGCCGAGGCCACCCGAGATGACACCGACGTCGACTTTTGGTATCTCTTTTCCGTCGACTACCGGCGAATACAGGATATCCACCTTGTCCAAAAGGCCGACGATCTTGTCGTCTATGTCCAGAAAGGACATGTGGCATCCGGCGCAGGCTTCGAGCCAGACCGTAGCTAGTTTCACCTTTGCCATTACCGCGACACCTCCTCCAGTTCGACCATTTTGGCTTTTTTCGGATCGATCTGGCTTTCATAAATTTGCTCGCAGGGAGCGGCTTCGGGCTTCCCCAGGGTTACATCCAGGTTTTGGGCCAGTTCCCCTAGCACCGAAGCAAGACTCCTTACCTCGCCCTTGGGAGGAACTATGACGTTGAGCCTGCGACGTTCGCCCTCGATCGTGCAGAAATGACCGCTCCGCTCGTACCATGCCGGCGCCGGAAGCAGGACGTCGGCCATGTTAACCAAAGGATGCGCCATGTACGGCGACTGGACGACCACGAAACGCGTTCTTGAGATAGCCGCCAGTGATTCCTCATCTTCCGGAATGAGACCGGTGGAAAACACGTAAAGGAAATCGAGATCTTCCTTCCCAAGCCACGCTTTTTCCGCCAGAACAGTGTTTATGGTACCAAGGCTGTTTCCGCTGGAGACAAGCGGCACCACACCTATGCCGTCCTCAAAGAACGCCCCTGAGGCTATGGCAAGGTTGATCGCCGCAGTTACCTCCTTCGGGTTCTCCGATACGGCCCTTCCAAGTACAAATACAGGCTTTTTGGAACCTTTGAGGCAAAGAACCAGCTTCTCCAGGTCCTCGCTGTCGACGCCAGCGGCTTCAGCAGCCTGGTTGAGGGAATCCCTGTACGCGTTGAGCGCTTCTGTTCCCTTTCCTATATCATCCTCCGCGAGTTTGAGCGAAATTATCGTTTTTGCGAGTGCAAAAAGGAGTTCGGCATCGCCGCAGGATTGCTTCAACCTGATATCTACGTCTGTAATACCCTTGAAGGGATTTCCCTTGCTGCAGATGTTTACGAGAGATGCCTCGTTTTTAAGCGTCCCGACCCGAATGTAGCTTGCTACAACCGGAGCTTCCTCATCGGGATTTGCGCAAAGGTTGACTATGCAGTCGCTTTCCAGAATGTTATGCGCCGCAGTAAAGGGCCTGACACCCTGCTTCCTGAAAGGTTCGAGGCCATCCCTGAAACCTCTGAGGACGTCACCGTCGAAGGTGTCCAGGCGGTCCATCTGCATGGCGTCGCGGAAAAACCTGCTGAAAATGGCCAGTTCCTCGTCGGTGCACAGGCTTGATACCAGCGCTCCGACACTCTTTTTCTTCGTTGCCCTGGCGAACTCCGCTGCCACTTTTGACAAGGCTTCTTCCCACGTGGCCTCGCGATAATGAACACCTTCCCGGATCATTGGGACATGGATACGATCGCTCTCGGTCGATCTCGGCAGTTCGAGACGGCCTTTATAGCATAGTTGCCCCCCATCTGGTTCATCGGTGCCGAGACCTTCCACCCTGGCGATACTGCCGGTACGTACATAGCCCTTGAACTTGCATCCGACCGCGCAAAGCGGGCATACGCTTTCGACCACGTCGTCGCAATCGCTTCTTCTTCCCCTGTAGGCGAATTCACGTATCGTTATCGTCCCGGTTGGGCAAACCTGGGCACATGCTCCGCAGTCGACACATGTTTCGCTTTCGCCCAGCTTGTTGCCCAGATCTGCGATTATCTTGGCGTTCCATCCCCGGTCCTTGAGGTCCAGCGTGTGGGCTCCCACTTTCTCCGCACAAACCCGGATACAGCGCAGGCAAAGCACGCAACGGTTATGGTCTATCTGAAATTCCGGATGCGTCGCGTCATTTTCAAAATCAGAATACAGGTAGGGGTAACGCACGTGGTCCATGCCGTGCTCGATAGCCAGCCGCTGAAGCTCGCAATCTCCGCTTTGGGAACAGTACATGCAGAAATGGTTTCTCCCTGCGAAAAGCAGCTCCAGGAGCTGTTTCCTGTAGTCGAACAGTGTCTCCGTCTGAGTGTGTACAATCATCCCGTCCTGGGCAGGAGTGGTGCATGCCGTCAGAAGCTTTGGATTCTTTTCTACCTCCACCACGCACATCCTGCAGGACCCGATGGGTGTCAAACCTTCAAGGAAACACAGCGTGGGAATGTAGACGTCGTTCCTGCGCGCCACGGTAAGGATGGTATCGCCGTGTTCCCCCTTGCACTGTTTACCGTCTATGGTCAGGGTAATTTCCTTCATCTCATATTCCTCCCGCCGCCTCAGTCCTTGTGTACCGCATTGAAAGGGCACACTTCCAGGCATGTGCCGCACTTTATGCAGCGCTCCTGGTCGATCTTGTACGGAGTCTGCCGATCACCCGCGATGCAGTTGACCGGGCAGTTTTTGGCGCACAAGCCGCATTTTTTGCATTTTTCCGGATCTATGGTGTAGGCGATAAGCGCAGTGCATGCCTTGGCAGGGCATTCCCTGTCCTTGATGTGCGCTTCGTACTCGTCGCGGAAATACCGGAGGGTCGTCAGAACGGGGTTCGGCGCCGTCTGCCCGAGACCGCACAGGGACATTCTCTGGACCATGTGGGCGAGTTCCTCCAGTGTTTCGAGATCTTCCATGGTTCCCTCGCCTTTGGTTATTTTCTCGAGCAGAAGAAGCATCTGCTTCGTGCCTTCCCTGCATGGCACGCACTTGCCGCATGACTCGCGCTGGGTAAACTCAAGAAAAAACTTGGCCACATCCACCATGCAAGTGTCTTCGTCCATGACGACCAGGCCGCCCGAACCCATGATCGCACCGGCCGCCGTCAGGGATTCGTAGTCGACGGGCAGATCCAGATGCTCTTTGGTAAGGCATCCGCCTGAGGGACCTCCGATCTGTACGGCCTTGAATCCCTTGTCGTTAAGGATTCCGCCGCCCAGTTCGAATACGATCTCCCGGATGGTTATTCCCATGGGGACTTCGATGAGACCGGTATTCTTGACCTTGCCCGTCAGGGCGAAGACCTTGGTCCCCTTAGATTTTTCCGTCCCGATGTTGCTGTACCATTCGGCACCGTTCAGGATGATCTGGGGCACGTTGGCCCAGGTCTCCACGTTGTTGATATTGGTCGGTTTGCCCCAGAGTCCGTGTTGCGCCGGGAAGGGAGGTCTTGGCGTAGGCATGCCTCGTTTACCCTCTATCGAGGCCATCAGGGCGGTTTCCTCACCGCAGACGAAGGCACCCGCCCCTTCCTTTATGTGCAGGTGAAAGGAGAAATCCGTCCCCATGATACGGTCGCCCAAAAGTCCGAATTCCTCTGCCTGGGCTATGGCGTTTTTAAGCCGCTTGATCGCCAGAGGATACTCGGCCCGGCAGTAAATGTAACCTTCGTCCGCTCCTATGGCGTAGGCACCCAGAAGCATGCCCTCTATGAGTGAATGGGGGTCTCCCTCAAGGACAGACCTGTCCATGAAAGCTCCCGGGTCGCCTTCGTCGGCGTTGCAGATGACGTATTTCTTGTCTCCCGGTGCCTTCCTGGCGAATTCCCATTTGAGCCCCGTCGGGAAACCTGCTCCACCACGACCCCGCAGTCCGGATTTCTTTACCTCTTCCAGCGTCTTCTCTGGAGTCATCTTTAACAAGGCCTTAGCGAGGGCCTGGTAGCCGTCCCTGGAAATATACTCTTCTATATGCTCCGGATTGATGTAACCGCAATTTTTCAGAACGATTCTATGCTGCTTGCTGTAAAAAGGGATATCCCTGTAATGGGGGATCTTGGTCATATCGCTCGGAGCGGTGTAAAGCAAACGCTCTACGAGCCTTCCCTTGTAGAGATGCTCTTCCACAATCTCCGGTACATCCTCGGGGGTAACCCTGCAATAAAAAGCACCTTCGGGATAGACGACCACTATCGGTCCCATCTCGCACATCCCGTGGCATCCCGTCTCGACGAGCATGATCTCACTGTCCAGTTTCCTGCGCCTCAGCTCTTCCTGCATGGCGCTGTAAACCGAAGAAGCACCGCTCGCCGTGCATCCCGTCCCTTTACAGATCAATACGTGGGCACGATACAAAGCCATTTCCGAAAGCCCCCCTAATCGGTTCTTCCGACTACCTTGTCTTCGACTACGTTGCCGTTGACAAGGTGTTCGGCCACTATCCGCGCGACATCCTTCGGCTCGACGTTGCCGTAGGTGATCCTGGGCTCTCCCGGCCGGATGACGTCGACGAGCGGTTCTTTCTGGCACATACCGATACATCCCGTAGTCTCGACGGTGACTTCCTTGAGTCCTCTTTTGTCAAGCTCTGCCAGTATGGCCGTCATCACATCCCGCGCCCCGGCGGCAATCCCGCAGGTTCCCATTCCGACGATGATCCTTGTTTTCCCGCCTGAACGAGCTGACGTCAGGTCTTTTGCCTGTTCCTTGATTTTCCTGAGATCTTCAAGACTGGTTATCTTCGGCAATGCACTCACTCCCCCCTGATCGGAGCGTTTCAATATTTTCCTTCAAATACCGGCGCAACCAAAGCGCCGTTTCCGGCTTTGCAAGGAGCCTTCTGTCCTCCAGAACCTCTATTATTTCCTTGGTATTCACGGAGAAACTCTTCCCGTCAAAGGCATAGCGGAAAGAAAAATCCCTGTCTGGCCAACCGACTACCAGAGCAACCAGCGTGTCCGCGATTTCGCCCATGGGCGGGCAATCTATGCAGTCGCTTTTAAAGCTTGCCCGAATGGTGGTCCCTTTGCCTTTTTCCGACAATATCTCAAGACTTCCGCCGCAAAGTTCTGCGGCATACTTAAGGAAAGGTATTCCCAATCCCACTCTTCTTTCCGTCCTGGTCGTGTAAAACGGGTTGTGCAATGCCAGGACCTCTTTTTCATCCATGCCTTTTCCGTTATCCGCAACGGTCAGCGTTAGGGTTTTGTCTTTCGTATCTTCAACGATGTCTATATCAACAATATTTGCGTCGGCTTTCAGTGAGTTTTCAGCTATGTCTAGTATGTACTGGGAAAAATCCTGGAGCATTCCGTTTTATTCGTACTTGTCCAGGATCGGCTGCACCTTGTCGGGAGTAAGCCGTCCATGGGTCTCGTCGTCGACCATCATGACCGGTGCCAACCCGCAGGCTCCAAGGCATGCCACTGGTTCCAGGGTAAAGCGGAGGTCTTCGGTCGTGTCGTTTTCTTCTACGTTGAGAATCTGCTTCACTTTATCCAGGATCTTGAGGCTGCCCCTCACGTGACAGGCCGTGCCCCTGCAAACTCGTATTACGTGTCTGCCCCGCGGCTTCAGGTGAAACTGGGCGTAGAAAGTCGCCACACCGTAAATATCGGCCTTTGGTATCTTGAGCTCCTCCGAAATCGTTACCAGGGCCTCTTCCGGCAAATAGCCGAATTCCCGCTGCACGCTCTGGAGGATAGGAATAAGGCCGCCTTTCCTGCCCTTCCAGGGTGCTACGAGTTCTTTCGTTTTTTCCGAAACTCCCATTGTTTTGAGCGTCACTACCACCACCACCTGAATTGAGTTTTTGGCATAGCTTTACTATCGCAAGAGGACTAGTGAAAGACATCACTTTCTCGAATTGACCGGTACACCCCCATTCAAAGGAGAATTTTCGCAAAAAACAAGACATTAATCAACTCCAAAACCGGAGCTTTTTATTCCCAGGGCCACAAAACGCGCCGGCCCGCCTCTTTTCGCAAAGCCATTGCTATTTCTTCGAAACACGGGCGTTCAAGTAAAAAACATGTAGTCTTTCCGCGGTCGATATCATCAAGCCTGTGCGCATCGGAAGCACGAATTACGTTTCTTCCGGCCGCTTTTTCCCTCCACAAAAGAGCCTCTTCCTTTGTAAGCTGCCCTGAAAGCTCCACTGCGTCGACGCGCAGGTTTCCGGGGATAAGGCCCAGTACGGCAACGTAAGAATAAACCGGGCGGTCTATATGCGCCAAAAAAGCCACCCCGCCGTTTTTATGCGCCTGAACGATTGTTTCGTCAGCGGTGGCATCGATTCCCTGAATGAGTAATACGGGGACCTTTTCGATTATATTGTTGTCCTTGTCTATTACAAGCTGATAACCGAAGCTTTCCGGCCTGTTTTTTACGGGCGGGAGCAGACTCCATACCCAATTCTCGAAAGCCGCCGCGGCATCACAGTCAGGGAAAAGACAAATCACATGTATATCTTCCGATGACTGGACCTCCAGCCCACATATGACCTCAACACCTGAACTCTTTGAAGACTCCATTACAGCCTTGCAGTTTTTGGCCGCATTATGGTCGGTCACGGCGACGATATCTATTCTTTCCCGACGGCACCTGCTTACAATGTCGGGAGCCCCCATGTCAAGCTCGGCACAGGGGGAAAGAACAGTGTGCACATGGAGGTCCGCCCGGTACAGCCTCATGACCTCCGCGATCCGCAAAGACCCATTTCGTAAAGCCTCCCGCAAAGTTCGAAAGCGTCAAGCACTGTAGAAGCGAGAGCAATGCCTTCACGCGCGCAGTGTTCCTCAAGTTCCGGCAAAGGAGTCCGCCCCGAGGCAAGCAGTACCAGGGGAATCTCCTTTAATACCGCCACGGCGGCCACGTTCGCGTGATTCTGTATCGTCACCCAGGCGGCTCCCTCAGGCGCCGACCCCATGATGAAACTAAGGAGGTCTCCCACTACACCGACTTTTACATCCCTGTCAAGACCGGCCGTTACGTGGACAGTTGCCCCAAGCTGTCTCAGGATTTCACTTATTTTCATATTTTTCCTCCGGTGTCATGGTATGGACGAGCCTTCGCGACAAACCATTGATCTCTTCGGAAAGGGCCGCTATCTTTTCCCTAAGCCTGAAGATGCAATCGTCCACGGAACCCTCGCCCCTTACTATATCCTCCGCCATGATGCGGCAGGACGGTCGGCCACAGGTACCGCAATCGAGGTGCGGAAGTTCTGCATAGACCGAATGGAGCTCCTCGAGCTTCTCCATAGCCTTGGCCATATCCCTTCCAAGAGGTATTTGTTCGATAGATCTTATCTCTTCCTGAAGCTTCCAGATCTTTGCTTCATAAAGTGACTCCAGCGTTTCCCTTTCCTCTTCCGAAAGTTCGGGGGAATAACCATAGTTCTCTATTTTAAGGCGGCTGAGGAAACGAGATTCGGCATTTGAAATGCCCCCGATGCATCCAAGGTCGCAAGCCCTGAGTTCTACGAAGTCTAACCCCTTCATACGATGCAGTTCTATGTCCTGCAAAAGACTGATGACGTTTTTCATCCCGGAAACAGCAAGAGTTCGCAGGGGCCTTTCGGCAAAGTGCAGGATATGTCGAGTCTCTCCACCTAACATGGCCCAGTTGAGCCACCTGGAATCCTTTGCCTTTCTTTCCGCCGACTCCTGTATGCCATGGCTCCTGGAGAGAATCTCCCGGGTTATACGGGCCGTTGAAATGACGAAATCCGCAGAACTTACATCCCTGCCGACGGGATCTTCCACCATGGCTACCCTTGCGGGACAGGCCACCACAAGGCTTGCAGGCACGTCGTGCTTGTTGTGTCGCGCCCTCCACAGGTCTATGCAAGTCTCAAGGGGCGATTCCACGGGTGCCAGGTGAGACAGAAGTTCCTGAAACTTGATCTGGACGAGCCTGACAACCGCCGGGCAGTAAGTGGATATCATCGGAAGATCTGTGGCCGAGCCATTTTCTATAGCCCTGGAAATGGCCAATGCCGCCAGATCATAAACCATGCTACACTCTTCGAATATTGGCTCGAACCCCAGCCCCCTGAGGGCCTGGTCAAGAATCGCCGGATTCGGCGACCATGGAAACTGCGTGAACAAGGCGGGATCAGAAGCCAGCGTAATAGGCCGTACCGAGGAGACTTTATCCCAGTCATTTTCCTGAAGAGAAAGAGCCCTGTGGCGACAGCTTCTGATACACTCGCCGCATCCGATGCATCTGTCTTCCAGTATGCGCACCTTTCCGTGTATGACCCGCATGGCTTCCGTGGGGCAGACCTTGATACAATTTACGCATCCCCTGCAGGCGTTTTCGTTGATCCTTATCCCGTGAGCCATTTCTCACGCCTCCCCGGAATCCAGGTAGATGACGGCCTTGAGCGTCGTGCCTTTCCCTGGTTTTGTATCTATTACCAGTTCGTCGGAATATTTCTTTATGTTTGGAAGCCCCATCCCCGCCCCGAAACCCATTTCACGGATAAAGTCCGGTGCAGTGGAATACCCCTCTTGCATCGCAAGCTCGACGTTCTCGATCCCCGGGCCTTCATCGCTTGCCACTATGGTGATTTTGTCTTCTTCCATTTTCATGGCGATCGAGCCGCCCCCGCCATGAATGACGATATTCATCTCCGCCTCGTAGGTTACTATTGACGTCCTGCGGCACAGCTCGGCTGAAATACCCAATGATCTGAGTGTCTCCTTGAACTCGGAGGCCGTTTCACCCGCGGCCAAAAAGTCAAGGGGCTTGACTTCCCTCTCTATTACAAGGGGCTCGTTCAAGCTCATCAACCCCACCTTTTCGAACAGGGACAAGGCCTTATACCGGCCTGATACAGCAGACCGCAGGTTTCAAACATCGTCTTGGCCGTCAAGAGGAAGGGTATCCCAAACTTCCCGGCAAGCTCTATAGTTTCTTCGGGAGGCTTTTTACCCCTCACGAAGACTACGGCAGGCATATCTATCATGCTTGCCGTCCTTACGATCTGGACATTGACGAGACCTGTTATCAAAAGCGACCCAGGTTGAGCCAGGGCCAGTACGTCGCTCATAAGATCCGATGCGAAAGCACATTCCACGTCGATAGAAAAATCTCCCTTTTGGCTCAAGGGTTCGGCTTCCAATAAAGCCATGATATCACTCAAAATCATTTGGGACCCCCCTCGGGACGGACAACTAAGTGATTGGGATAACTATATCATGTTTTCCTTTCCCCTGTCTTTGGGCTTTTTCTGTGAACGGTCCGGCAGGCCGGATGGACTCGCCCTGCCCGGCAAACACAAAGAGGGCTGCCCCGCAGGGCAGCCCTCTTTGTGTTTCTGGAGGATTTAAAAAGTGAAACACTATCCTACCTCAGGAAACCATTGATTTACTCTTTTTCGATAGAAAGTACACGTCCTTGCACAGTTTCGCTCTTCGGAAGCCTTACCGTGACGACTCCGTTTTTGAACGAGGCCTTCGCCTTGTTCGGGTCCACCTCTACTGGCAGGTTCACGCAATAATTAATGTTTCTCGCCTGCCGCCTGAGGTAATAGGTCCTTCCCTCTTCTTTCTTCTCTTCCCTTTCCTCTTCCTTGGACTGGAAAGTCACCCTGTCGGGGAAGGTTTTTATCTCCATATTCGAAGGATCAATGCCAGGCGCATCGACTTGTACCACTATTTCGTCATTTTCCTCGTACATCTCCACGGGTGCGAAGCGGCGAGCCATAGGCCTGAGCGCATCGGTGAACCCCCTGAACATCTCGTCCATGTCGTCAAAAATTGTCCTGCCGGTATTACCAAAAGGCATCAACGTACGTCCATTCATGACATCCCGCCTCCCTTACGGAAAATTTCAATAAGTCTTCTTTTATTGTTTCTGTCCAGATTATAGGAATAAGGTTAGGGTTGGTCAAACTGTATAGTCAGCAATAGTCAGTTTTATGCCTTGTTTTTGACTTTTTTCGTGTTATTATTCCTTTTTTTACAATTTTTTCTCTTTCTTACTGCCGAATATTCCCATTTACTCCTGTTTACCCGCGATGGGCTTGCGTATTGGGCATAGAGCCACAAGTTTATCCCGATTTTATAGCCTTTCGGCTTGTAATATCGGACAATAGAAATCACGGGAGCAAAAATCGGCCGTTTTATCGTTACCCCGACGATGTATCCAGGTATTGCCCGGCGTGGGATTTTTTCTCAAACCGTGAAAGCCGAAAAGGATTTATCTTTTTTGCGGCAAGGAGGCGGCGAACTTCATGCAGAAATCCAGGAAACGTTTTTACACCACGCACTGTTTGGCTGCAACCGTAAAGATTACACTAAACAACTTCACTCAAGGTCCAAAAATAAAGGCAAAACCACTCGTTGCGGCATTTTTCTTTTTTTGTCTTTATGCCTTGGCCGGAAGCGCCATTGCCCAGGAGACGAAACCCCTGACACAGGGATCCGACTCCATACGCGCGGTGGCGCTAACCTTCGACGACGGGCCTCACAAGTGGCACACGCCAGACCTCCTCGAAACACTCCGCGAATGGAACATCAAGGCCAGTTTTTTTGTGGTGGGGCGCTGCGTAGCGGAAAACCCCCTTCTTCTTCAGAAAATTCATAAAGAGGGGCACTGTATCGCCAATCACTCCTGGTCTCACCCGGACATGACTTCCCTTTCCCGGGAGGAACAAGCAGAAGAAATAAAATTCTGCAATCAGGTTGTGGAAGCTCTGACAGGACAGCGTCCACGTTTTTTCCGACCGCCCGGGGGAAGATGGAACCCTGACGTGGTGGAGACCGCCGCGGATCAGGATCTTTTGGCCGTCCTGTGGACGGTAAACGGCTACGACGTACCTCCGAAAGAACCCGGCCAGTTGGCCGAGCTTATCCTGCGGCGCGTAACCCTCGGCGCCATAGTGCTACTTCACGATGGAGGCGCCGTCACCCTGGAAGCTCTTCCAATAATCATCGAAAGGCTCCTTTCGGAAGGCTATATATTTGTCACCCTGGACCAGATGTTTCCACCGCGTATTACTCCTGTCCCTTTTGTCCGGGCAGGGGCGTCGGTACCCTAGGAGGGACTTGAGCCGCGGGCTTTTCGCAATTTGAAAAAATACGTTCCCAATCCAGCGGCCTCTCCTGCAATGAGCCCCGTCCTTCTGTATCTCATGGAACTAAGGGCACTGGCTAATTCTTCTTTCGAGAGGCCTTCCGGCTTGTAATATGTGGCAAGATAGGTGAAAAGAACGAGAACAACCAGACTCAGGCCGACCGAAAGGACGGGGTTCAGCGCTGTCCGACCGTGCAACCGGGTCAAAATAAAATTAGCCACGATATACCCCACGATGAACATTAACATTGTCATAACCACGTCCAGATTAATCACCCCATTTCAGGACCCAGTCTACTGAATGTAACCTCAGAAAACAACGAGGCTTACCGCTACAATACCTAAACTGTGATAGAGTTGCCACAAAGGGGCATGTTCCCCCAGGAGGAGGCGATCACTACGGTCCAGGTTGGGTTGGCCCTGGGGGGCGGAGGAGCAAGAGGCCTTGCGCACCTTGGAGTGCTAAAGGTACTGGAGGAAGAAGACATTCCCGTCAACATGATCGCAGGGACATCCATTGGAGCCATGATAGGCGCCGTCTACGCCCAGACTCCCGATATCGAAGCGATAACGGAGCGCATAAGGTCTTACCTGCGTTCCCTGGATTACGAGATACCAGGGCTTAAAAACATCTCTGGCGCCGAAGAAGACGATCTCCCCACTCTGCAGCGCTTTGCCAGGACTATCGCAAGAAGAATCTACATAAGCTCGATAGGGTCAAGGTCGTCCATTTTGAAACCCGACGCCCTGGATAGTGCAATTCGCTATCTTTTGGACGACGGCCTCATAGAAGATACTCAAATTTCCTTTGGAGCCGTGGCCACAGACCTCAACTCGGGAGAGGCCCTGTTAATCCGCGAGGGCAGCATCAGGCGTGCCGTTCGTAGGAGCGCCCTGATTCCGGCCTTCTTCCCGCCCGAAGTGGACGGGAAGCGACTCGTTGCCGACGGAGCAGTAACAAGGCCGGTCCCTGTCGAGTTCGTGCGTTCCATGGGCGCTGACATCGTCATAGCCGTTTCGGCGGATCCAACCATCCTGTCTCCACTGGAGGACAGAAGCATCATCAGTATCATGCAAAGGTGCGATCTTATACGTGGGCTGCAACTGTCCCGCCTGGAACTGGAGAAGGCCGACGTGATAATTCACCCCGACGTAGCTGACTGTCACTGGAGCTGTTTCACGGAGTGCGACCGCTTCGTGGAAGAAGGCGTGAAGGAAGCAAAACACCAGCTTTCAAAGATCAGAAACGCCATCAAGGTCCGCCGAGGGTGGCTGCCCCGCCTCATGAAAATCCTGAGTAAAGGAGAGAGATAAAATGGACCTGCCCCGTTCTTCGGGCACACTGCTGCCGATAACGTCCCTTCCCGGCGCCTGGCCTGCAGGCGACCTTGGCGAAGAGGCGTTGAAATTCGCGGACTTTTTGAAAAAATCCGGACAGACCTGGTGGCAAATACTTCCTGTCGGACCTACCGACCCGGCCATGGATAATTCCCCCTACAGCAGCCCTTCCGCTTTCGCAGGGAATCCGCTCCTCGTAAACCCGGAAAAGCTCGCCGAAAGGGGTTATCTAAAAAAAGAGGAACTCGCCCATTTTAAAAGCGAAAAACAATACACATTGTGCGATTACTCTGCGGCAAGGCAAGTGAAAGAAAATATATTCAAGCTTTCGTGGGATAATTTTCCCCCATGCAGGGAGGAAGAAGAGGCCTTCGAGTCCTTCCGCCTGGAACACGCTGTCTGGCTAGAAGATTACGCCCTCTTTTCTGCGCTGAGACAACGGCTCGGGCACACCGGCTGGCGCCACTGGCCAAAAGAGTTAAGGGACAGGGACGAAGGGGCATTAAAGAGTGCCAGAGCAGAACTTTCCGAGGAAACTACTTTTCAGGAATTTCTTCAGTTCCTTTTTTTCCGCCAATGGGATAAACTGCGTGAACACTGCACCGATGCAGGCATCGGGCTCATTGGCGACATGCCATTTTACGTGTCGGAAGACTCGTCCGATGTATGGGCTAACAGGTCTTTTTTTCACCTCGACGCAGAGGGTTCACCCCTTGAAAGCGCCGGAGTCCCGCCGGATTACTTCAGCGCAACAGGCCAATTATGGGGCAACCCCGTCTACCGGTGGAACGAACTGAAGGACAGGGACTACTCTTGGTGGGTTGAACGTATCAGTCATAACCTGAGACTTTATGATTTGGTGAGAATCGACCATTTCAGAGGATTCATCGATTATTGGGCCGTACCCGCAGGGTCGAAGACCGCGGCATATGGACATTGGGAAAAGGGACCGGGCAGGGATTTCTTCCATGCGCTGGAAAAATATTTCCCCGGTCTCCCCCTCCTGGCGGAAAACCTCGGTACCATAACGCCCGAAGTGACGGAAATAATGCGTGAATTCAACTTGCCTGGCATGCTCGTTCTACTTTTCGCCTTCGGGGACAATTTCGCCGAAAACCCCTATGCTCCTCACAATCACAACCGGGAGGACTTCGTCTACACCGGCACCCACGACAACAACACAGCCCGGGGCTGGTTCGAAAATGAACTCGACTTAAAGGGGAAATTACTCCTGGAGCGCTACCTGGGGCACAAGCCAACGAGCGAAAGGGTCCACCGTGACCTAGTCAGGATGGCTTTCCAGTCCGTCGCCAGAGTGTCGATCATCCCGCTTCAAGACCTTCTGGGACTTGGTGCCGAAGCCAGGATCAACACCCCATCGACGACAAGGGGAAACTGGAGGTGGAGGGTGCCTTCCGGGAGCCTGTCAGACAACCTCGCTTCTTTAATACTGGACCTTGCGGAACTGACTGGCAGAAAAGCGCCCGGCTTATGAGATAATCGGTTTCGAAAGAAACAGCGAATCGGAGAAAAGGAGAATAACATATGGCAAATATGATTTACGGAAATGACATTTCCAGATCCCTGCGATACATGATGGAACAGGACCCCGCCTTCAGGACTGTTGCATACTTTTCAATGGAAGCAGGCATCAAGCAGAGCATCCCCACCTATGCGGGAGGCTTGGGCGTGCTTGCCGGCGACATACTCAAGAGCGCGGCGGACCTGGGGGTGCCCATGGCAGGGGTCACTTTGCTTTACAGGAAGGGTTATTTCAGGCAGACCTTTTCCGACTGCCGTCAAAAAGAAGAACCGGTCGACTGGAATCCGGCGGACGAACTCACGCTTCTGCCGAACGAGGTTACGGTCATCATTGAGGGACGAGAAGTAAAAGTCAGGGCCTGGAGCCTTGAGATCGAGGGAAAGGACGAGTTCGTGGTGCCCGTTTATTTCCTCGACACAGACGTGGAGACCAATGCTCCGCAGGACAGGCAGCTTTCGTGGTACCTCTACGGCGGTGACATTCGATACCGCCTTTGCCAGGAAATCGTCCTCGGCTCCGGCGGCTTGCGTATGCTGAGGGATCTCGGGTACGCCAACATCGAAAAGTTTCACCTCAACGAGGGCCATGCGGCGTTTCTGCTCCTGGAGCTGTTGAGGGAACAGGGATACGAGAGTTATGAACGCATACGCGAACAGGGCGTTTTTACCACCCACACTCCCGTGTCAGCGGGACACGACTATTTCAGCTGGGATCTCATCAATAGCACCATGAACCCCTCAATGGCAAGACGCCTGAGACGAATGATGCCCACCGACAGCGTTTCCATGACCGACATCGCCTTGAGATACAGCCGTTATGTCAACGGCGTCTCGAAAAAACACGCAGAAGTGAGCCGCGGAATGTACCTCCGAAACGATGTGGACTGCATAACCAACGGCATTCACACCGACACCTGGGTAAGCCCCGAAATGGCCGACCTTTTCGACAGACACATAACCGGATGGCGAAACGCCCCGGAGCGCCTGGTTTATGCGATGAATATCCCTCCCAAAGATATCTGGCAAGCGCACCAGAAGGCTAAACGCCGCCTCCTGGACGAGGTCCGCGGACGGACAGGACGAATTCTGGACCCCGACAGGCTTACCATAGGCTTTGCTCGGAGGGCTGCCCAGTATAAAAGGGCCGACCTGATACTGAAAGACGTGAAAAGACTGGTCGAAATCGGGTCAGGCAAGGTGCAGTTCGTCTTCTCTGGCAAGGCCCACCCTCAAGACGAAGGAGGAAAGGCCATGGTCTCGCGACTGTTATGCGAGGCCCAGAACATGGTCGGAACGGACCTCCCTATCGTCTTTTTGGAAGATTACGGAATGGAACTTGGCGCGTTGCTTGTCCAGGGCGTCGACCTGTGGCTGAATAACCCCATCCGGCCTATGGAAGCCTCCGGCACAAGCGGCATGAAATGCGCGGCCAACGGCGTTCCCAGCTTTTCGGTTTTGGATGGCTGGTGGATAGAAGGCTGGGTCGAAGGCGTCACGGGCTGGTCCATCGGAGCTTTGTCCGACGAAAACGGGCAGGATGATCCCGATAGTGATGCCGACGATCTTTATAACAAGCTCGAAAACGTTGTCATCCCTGCCTACTATCAAAATCGCGAACAATGGATGTTCATGATGCGCTACGCCATAGCCTTAAACGGAAGCTATTTCAACACCCACAGGGTTGTTCGCGAATATTGCGAGAGGGCTTACGGAATTTCGTTTCGCGGGCTCTAGGGCATCGGTCTGCAGGTGTAATTTCATGTTTTTTGTTTGAATCTAAAGGCCTGCAGACCGATAAAAAACCCAAAGCTGCATCTGTGAATTTCTGTAACTAAAATTAAAAACAAAAACTAAAAAGCCTGATACAGGCTGGCGCCTCGGCATCGGTCTGCAGGTGTAATTTCACGTTTTTTGTTTGAATCTAAAGGCCTGCAGACCGATAAAAAACCCGAAGTTACAACTGTGAATTTCTGTGACTAAAATTAAAAACAAAAACTAAAAAGCCTGATACAGGCTGGCGCCTCGGCATCGGTCTGC